>ERZ507134.1704-NODE-1704-length-1116-cov-2.75024_pt1 | contig 1116 bp, 1 predicted proteins | sample MGYA00513778_ERZ507134 | MGnify/ENA metagenome assembly ERZ507134 | reverse complement strand
TCAGACTAACTCATTACCCCTTGTTTTGGTAAGGGGTACTCTCCGTTACTTCTTACACAGTAACTTTATAACTATCGTTACTATTATTAACTATACCCTCTATTACAGATACGAGCGTACTACCCTTGATAGTATAAGGTATCCGATGTAAAGATATACTACTTCTGCTAAAATATGTGTTGACGAGTTCATCGTGCTCTTGGTTGCGGTTTAGGTAGTCTACACCGCCCCAACTACTGATAGGTTTAAAATGTTGCACACCATCATATTCTATGGCAATTCCCTTAGTTGGTAAGTAGAAGTCAATGCGTTTTAACCCACCATTAGATAGCATTAAGCCCTCAAAGGTCTTCTCTTGTTCATAGGGAACACCTAATTTATTCAAAGTATAAGCAATCATTTCTTCCCCACCAGATATTTTACAATGTTTACACCCGTTTCCCCGCATGAAGAAATTAAACTGCATATCTTTGTTCTTACCACATAACGTATGAACAACTACTACACGCAAATGGTGTTCATCATCCATATAACTACGTACAAATTGATAGTTTGGGCGTTCTTCCTGCATATACTCTATAATTTCTTCATCTGTGTAAGTATGTGTCTTTGAACAGTATTTACAGCCTGTCCCAGAACCCTTCATTCCTTTTGTTGTTCGAGATAAGTTTTGTAATGACGTTTTTATAATGTGTCCGCAGTCTTTATGGATAAACTTTGCAGGATATTTAATCAACTCGGGATATTTATAAACTTCAAAATTCTCGTTTAGACCTAATGAGCGAAAACGTGCATCGAACTTAGTCTTTACATTCTCTCTGTGCCTACGGGCTTTCTCCTTCTTGGTACACTCAGGACAAGGGTACTCTCGGGAAACAATAAGTTGAGGTACCTTATTGAAGGTAGTTCCACATACGTTACACTTGAACAGATGTTTTTCTCTAGCATTGGTATACTCTTTGCTTAGCATAGTAATATTCTTTTCTTTTAGAACGGCATTAAATTTTGCAATACGTTCTTCTTCACGATAGTTTGTCATAATAGTTTGTTGTGTAAGTTTTCTTATCTAGTTCTCACTAACTCCTTTTAGTTAGCTACCTAGAAATTTAGTCGTTA
>ERZ507134.1581-NODE-1581-length-1167-cov-2.68525_pt1 | contig 1167 bp, 1 predicted proteins | sample MGYA00513778_ERZ507134 | MGnify/ENA metagenome assembly ERZ507134 | reverse complement strand
AAAAAAATAGCAAGGAAGGGTTGCAAGTGTCAAAGAAACGCGTACCTTTGCAAATGCAAGATTTAAACGAAGGTTTAAACTAATCGTTTTATACCTTATAAATATCAATGTACGCACGTACATATTTAATAATATTCTCCATTCAGTCTAACATCTATCAAAAGCTTTCCTTTTTGACATTTTGACAAATTGTAAACTGAACCTCCCAAGAATCGATTTTCCTAGGCCAACGTACAACTCATCGCCAAATACGCAAGAAAAAATCAGTAATCCACTCATTGGCAGAACAATGTCCAAAAACCGCCTTCCGTTCTAGCGAAATTAATTCATCGTAATTCATATCTATTGACTTCTTTTGGCTATTCCATGGGGTTACGACTGGGTTCTAACAGGGTTACAATGCCCATTCACGACTACCGCCAATCCTATTCGTGACTGTTTATAATGCCCAACGGCAGTATAGGCGTTACCCAACGCAACTATATGCGCAGGCTTTTACCGTATATCGTGCGTAAAAAGCCATACTTTTCCATAAAAAACCCCGATTATCGTCTCCCCCTTCCCCCTATTTCACGATGCTAGCAAAAAGGGATTGTCACGATTCAAGCCTTATATCAAGCAAAAAGTCAAGTCAACAACCGTTTTCAAGACATCTGATTCTTTCAAGGTCCTAGATATAACGGTAACATTATGACCTTCAAAAAACACGTACGTCTTTTTCCGGAAACACGTACATGTTTTTTCAAAAAGACGTACGTGTTTATTTTTAAAAGCGTATCTTTACCGCAAGAGATGGGAAAAGAACCATCCCTTTCATATTAATCACTAAAACCTATAAACACTATGGGGAAATTTATCAATCCCTTCACCGATTTCGGCTTTCACCGGATATTCGGGCAGGAGGTACACAAGGAGTTACTAATCGATTTCCTGAACCAGTTGTTCTTCGGAGAGAACCGGACGAGTGCGAGAATGATTTTGAACGTTGGATTTATTTATTGAAGCATATGGACACTTTAGAGAGAATGCCGTTCAAGGCGAAAAAGGCGGTCTTCGATAAGTTGCTGGAAGTAGCCGACGTGGCAAACCTCAGCAAGGAAGAACGCATACAATACGACGAGGCTCTGAAACGATACAGGGATTATAAGAATACGATCGATTACGCAG
>ERZ507134.1475-NODE-1475-length-1222-cov-2.90831_pt1 | contig 1222 bp, 1 predicted proteins | sample MGYA00513778_ERZ507134 | MGnify/ENA metagenome assembly ERZ507134 | reverse complement strand
ATATTTAAAGTAAAACCTTGTTAAACGGGCATAGCTGAATAACCAATAAGCTGATAAGAGAGCCTAAGTCCTGAATAAGGATAGAGGTAATCCCGTGCTAAATTAGCGCTAGTAGCGCTATAAATGCCTAACGACTAAATTTCTAGGTAGCTAGTTAAATGGAACTAGTGAGAACTAGATAAGAACTATGAAAAAATTGCGGAAAAATTAAACGGAAGTGTGACACCATGCCCAAAAGAAAAACTAATGAGCAATGGCTATCCGAAGTGACAGCTCTTGTACAAGATGAATACACATTTATGGAATCCTATATAAATGGGCTGACTAAAATAAAGGTTTGCCACAACGCCTGCGGTACCATATACAGCGTACAACCTAAAGCATTTTTAGCAGGTAATCGTTGCCCCCACTGTAATCCTGCTAGGAAGTTAACTACACAGGAATTTAGGGACAAGATAGCTAGCTTACCTAATGGTAGGGAGTATCAACTAATCTCAGAGTACGAGGGGCACCACCGTAGTATAACAGTCATTCATGCAGTTTGTGGGTACACGTACTCCGTTACCGCTAGTGACTTTATAAAGGGCACCCGTTGTACAAAATGTTTAGCTAGAGCCAAGACTAAACCACAGGATGTATGGGAGTATCAAGTTAAGTCTTTAACAGAAAATGAGTATTCTTTTTTAGACCCTTACGTTAGGGATGACGTTAAATTAAGATACCGCCATAACCTTTGCGGTACCGAGCACACTATGACCCCTAATAACTTTCTTAATGGTACTCGTTGTGCTAAGTGCAAAGAAAGTAATGGGGAAATAAATGTGCGTAATTTCCTAATAAATAATCATATAAAATATGAGGCACAAAAACGGTTCACAGATTTACGTAACGTAAAGCCTTTATCTTACGACTTCTTCTTACCTGACCTCAACATTCTTATTGAATTTCAAGGTGAACAGCATTATAGACCTGTTAGCCTCTTTGGGGGCGAGCAACAGTATAAAGTGCAGAAAAAGCATGATAAGATGAAAAAGGACTATGCTGAGAGTAAAGGCATTCCCCTTATAGAAGTTACTTTTAAAGAAAATACTTATTCAAAAGTAGAGGCTAAGTTAGCTCCCGCAATAGCTAACTTAGTTAACAATTCATAGTGTAAAGCAAGGAGTCCTAGACCTAAAACTAGGACTATGATATAGTCTACTCCCCAGATCGGAAGAGCGTC
>ERZ507134.1173-NODE-1173-length-1429-cov-2.7933_pt1 | contig 1429 bp, 1 predicted proteins | sample MGYA00513778_ERZ507134 | MGnify/ENA metagenome assembly ERZ507134 | reverse complement strand
TCGGTATTGGCATATTTCCTAGTTATACTTCTTGGATAGAGTGTCATACACTGACTTAATATACTCGAAAAATTCCTTTTCATCTCTGCTGTTCTTTGTAGAATTACATCGCTCACAGCAGAAAAGGATATTGTCAACTGTATGTGTTCCTCCGTTTACCAAAGATATAATGTGGTCAATTTTAGCATGTAGATGAGATTCAAAAGGTTTTGCACAGTAAGAACATTGTTTTGTATCTTCATATAGCTTATATAGCTCTTCACCTGTTAACTTATCCTCAATACCGTAAACATTCTTTGCTCGGTAGTTGGATACTTGAGCTCGTTTCTTCCAGTAAGGTAGCTTACCTTCCTGCTGCATACGAGCTCTATAAGCTTTATGTCGTTCCTGTACTTTACTTTTGTCTTTCTTCTTATAGGTACAGCTCCCACAAGAAGCTCTACGTCTACCTCTATCTAAATTGAATGCTGTAATAGCTAGCTCTTTTCCACATGTTTTACAAATCTTTGTTTCCATTATATTCACTCCTATACGGTATTTACTTTTAATATAGCGGATACCGTATAAAAAAGTATAAATCTAGGAAACTTAGCGTTCACCGATATGAGAGGGATTTTACAACACCCATGTTGTTAAATGTTGTGTCCTACCTTTGGTTGCTGTGCATCAGCTACAAAAGCTTGTAAATAATTGTATACAATAGCTAACTCTTCTTCATTCCAAGGGGATTCGTGATGTTCTAGTGGAATCGTAACACCCTGTCCCTCTTCCCAACTAAGAGACATAACTAGTGGTTTCGCACCTAATACATCTCCACGTAGACTGTTTGTTTCCAAGTCCCATGCAGTAAGAGGTTTAAACCGAGACAAGAACTCAAAGATTTGTTTCACTCGTTCAATTGTCATAACAAGCTCATATTCGACTTTCTTTGGCTCGAATGCTTGTGCGCCCTCTGCAATAAAACGAGATAAAGTAGAAATGTCTGCTTTTACCAAGTTCTCAATATTAGGATTCATTGATAGGTATTCCATACTAAACATTGGTAAAATCCATGTATCAAAAAATTCTCCTGTTTCCTCATCAGTGATTGTTTTTTGTACAGGAACACCACGTGCTTTCGTAATAGAAGTACTATTCAACAAGTTCTTACATCCCATTCCTCCCATAGGAATAATGATGTCTGGTTTTGTTTTCATTAATCGTTTTAATAGACGTTTTTCAGGTTCTTTCCTGAGTTTTAATACAGGCTCCTTGTATTTAATAACTTTACCTGTTTTAGTATTTACCTTCTGTGGTTCAGGAATTAGGTCATAGTCGTAGTCAATCATGTAATCACGACCTGTTAGACCTATGTCGTTAAGTAAACTTGTAAGCTTTTTACCCATGTCAGTACGTTTATAGTCTACATATTGTCCATTCTGACTGTTAT
>ERZ507134.869-NODE-869-length-1712-cov-2.6904_pt1 | contig 1712 bp, 1 predicted proteins | sample MGYA00513778_ERZ507134 | MGnify/ENA metagenome assembly ERZ507134 | reverse complement strand
AACTGCTGGCAAAAGTGGGCATCCTGTCCACCAGTAAATTCCAGGATACGGAGTACAAACAGGTGTTTACTGAAAAAGAAATACGTGCAATCAATCCAGATTACATGTACTTTGCAGTGGAGGTAACTAAAGATGGCAGACCTATTGATGATAACTAAGAAAAATGTTCAAGGTTACGTATTAAACTATTTGTTTAAGCAACTAGCTGTAAAGAGTGAACATAACTACACTTGTGAGTTTTTGGATAAGTTTAATCTGCCCGATATTGGAAACTATGCAGACAAAGTAGACATCCTTATTGTTGCAGGCTTCCCTTTTTATGAGAGCCAACGCACCGCTTTAGATGAAGCACTACAAGCTATGAACAACCCATTCAGTCAGTTTTATCACTTAGCAACTTTTGGGGATACCTATAGCAACGAGGGTAGTTTTCATTCATATGTAGATGAATTAGTAAGCCCTGTAGGAAACTTCCCTAAAATAATTAAAGAACTAGAGAACTTCTTGAAATTTGATGATGTAATTCGGCACCTGCTTCTAAGTGATATGGAAAGTCTCATCGAAGCAACCGATGCGTATAATCGTTATGAGGTAACAGATACTATTCTAGACTGGGTTTCTCTTGTAGAAACATACAGAGACCAGTTATACGCAAGATACGGAGTAGGTACAGACTTAGAGGAAATACTTGATAAGGATAAAACCTTAGTCAAAGCATTGCGGGAGAGAAAAGATGATTATATCAAAAGAACACTTGGCAGAACATCTGCACAGGTAATCAATGGTACAGTCATATGCTTTACTTACGCAGAGGAATATGTAAATGAGGTAGCCCATAAACTGATTGAGTTTTATCAATCATACAACTATACAAAAGTAGCTGTCTTTGTTGGACGACATACCAAAGGTGATGACATGTTCAGCATTCGTACAGCAGGTATAGATGCGGGAGAACTTGCCTATAAGGTAAACAGAGGTAGGGGAAAACCTACTACTGCAACTGTTTTCTTAGGTAATTCAGGTCAATCCACATTCAACGCATTACTTAACACACTTGCTCAAATTGTATAACAAGTAAGTGTGTTATAATAATGTTAGGTATAAAACAATACACAGGGAGTGTGCTACTTGAAAAAGAATAAAATGCTAGAAGACCTAATGAAACAATTAGATAACCCATACGTAATTGGGGCAATTATTGCGGGAACTTTGCAACATGACTTTAACCGTATACACGTTAGCAAATACAATAAATATGCTCGTGAGTTTGGTTTAGACCGAGAAAACAAAGACAGCTTAGAAGCATTAATTGACCATTTTGATTCTGATAGGTTATTAAAGGAATTGTACATGTCAAGTATTGCAGGAGAAATTAATGTGGACATGCTTCGTTCATTTAAAGATAAAACGAAAAAATCTGCATTCCAGACTTTATCTCCATTCGTGGTAGATAACCAAGCTGTTTTAGCTCGTAATCGTGAGTTCAACAAGATTCAACGTGAGGGTGCCTACTTAGACCACTTAATCGAAGGCTTGAAAGAGCACTTATCCGAAGAACTTGAAAATACTAATACCCTTAAATACATTGAACCAGAATTACGAGTAAAAGGCAAGCCAAGTGACCGTGAAATGATTCTATGCTTATCTGACTGGCATATTGGAGCATTTGTTAACAATATTGATACAGGCGGATATAATTACGACATTTTCCG
>ERZ507134.692-NODE-692-length-1969-cov-2.4232_pt1 | contig 1969 bp, 3 predicted proteins | sample MGYA00513778_ERZ507134 | MGnify/ENA metagenome assembly ERZ507134 | reverse complement strand
ACATGTTATATCTAGCAAATGATGTATTAGCATTTACAAACTCTAAATGGTTTAAAAAGGAGGCTCCTCATGCCTAAAGTAACAGTCTACTCAAAAAATGGTTGTGGTCAGTGTACATTCGTGAAACGTATGCTTGAAGGGGAGAAAATTCTCTTTGAAGAACGAAACATTGATGAAGACCCAACAGCCAGAGAGTACCTAGTTAACAAATCTGTGACATCTTTACCTTATGTAGAGACATCTACAGGTATTAGTTTTACTGGAGTACAAATTGGTAAAATCAAAGAAATTAAAAAATCTTACAATTAATTTGTAAGATAGTGTTGACTTAATGACACTCGTAAGGTATACTTCTTCTTGTAACAAAGAGGAGTATACCTTTTTTTATTCGTTGAAAAATTTCATGAAAAATTGTTGACTATACTATAAAGTTTGGTATAATTAATTATAGTAAAAAATACCTAAAAGGAGGAAGTAAAATGAATGAAAAAGAACTAGAGCAGTTTAATGCTGAAAGTGCTAGAAAGCTGTATACAGAAGAAAATTATATAAAAGAGCTTAATCATATCTTGCGTTTAATCAAAGAACAAGCCCCACACAGTAGAGAATTAATTTTAGCTTCAAATAGAAATGCGTTAGCGTGGAAGATGTTTTATAGTCAGGAGCAAGTTCTGTTAGAGGTTTTGACAGAAAGAGGCTTTACAGTAAATGCTAAAACGCATAGTTACATCAACGGGGAACCGGTAATAGTTATAATTTCTTGGGCAAAAACAAAGGAGGAGAAATAATATGAAAGCATTTATGGACAATATTCCACTAGCTAATGGAAAGTGGCAAATTAAATAAACAAAAAGTTATTGAATAAATGGAGGAATTAACATGATTGAAAAAGTAGGATTTAACATTACGTTATTACCATTAAGATACCGTCCCGAAACAGGAGGTATGGTGTTGCTACACCGAGTTCAAGAAGGGGTATACGAAATACCTAATGCTTTCTTGGGAGCTACGGATACACCTGAAATGACTGCACACAGTGTTTTAGAGGAGCTTGGTTTAGATGGTCAAGAAGAATCAATTAGTGCATCAACCATCTTCGGAGAACCTTCTAGAGACCCATCAGGACATAATGTAGCTCAGTTTTACGTTGCTCAAATGAAACAAGATGCTGAACGTAAAACAGATGAAACAGATAGTGATTATGTATGGTTTGTTGCTACTTCTCACGAAGCAAAAGTAGACCTTTCTACTGATGATACTACAATTATCTTGTATCGTGATGGTAGAATTACAGGAGATGCAACATTAGCCCTAGACCATAGCAACATGTTTACAACAATTTTCTAATACAGTGTTGACTTTATTCCTTACAGATGGTATATTACTTACTGTAAGGAATATTTTTTTAGGAGGATATATTATGATAGAAAAGGAGAACATTTATGAGTTTTGATGAAATTTATACTGACCTTGTATTAGCTATTAAAAAGGAAGGTATTTTGCAAAATCCTGATGAAGTGCGAGCACATTATGAAGATGGTACACCTGCCCCCGCATATGCTATTGAGGGGGTTAACTTTAAAATTACACCTGAAATGGGTGTACCAATTCTTAAAAGTAAGTTTGTTGGGTCTAAATGGGCATTTACCGAATTAGAATGGATTTGGCAAGAACTATCAAACGATGTCAAATGGTTACAAGAACGTGGAGTTACTATTTGGAATGATTGGGAAAAAGAAGACGGGACAATTGGAAAAGCTTATGGTTGGCAATTACGCAATAAAGAACGATTTGTTGCATCAGGCGATGGAATTACATTAGCCAAAAATCGTTTAGAGGATTGCCCAATTACAAAGTTTGTACCACTAGATGGTTCCAATTTAGGTAGTTACCAAGCTTATTTAAAGTTGAATCAGGTAGAGGCAGTTATTGCACAGCTTAGATCGGAAGAGCGTCGTGTAGGGAAAGA
>ERZ507134.582-NODE-582-length-2204-cov-3.05863_pt1 | contig 2204 bp, 2 predicted proteins | sample MGYA00513778_ERZ507134 | MGnify/ENA metagenome assembly ERZ507134 | reverse complement strand
TTGTGACTTTTTTACAGGAGGTTGCAAGATGGCAGGAGAAGTATTTAGTAGTTTGATTACAAGTGTTAACCCTAATTTGATGAACTCTGGTAGTCGTAACGGTATTGCTATTGACCGCATTGTTCTACATCACAACGCAACAACAGATAAAGATGTTGCTATGAACACATGGTTATTAGGTGGTAGCGCAGGTACATCTGCTCACTATGAGGTTACTCCAACAGAGATTATCGGTTGTGTAGGTGAACAATATGCAGCATGGCATGCGGGAGGAACTGGTGGCGCAGATATTCCTAAGATTTCTAACCCTAACCAACGTTCAATCGGTATTGAAAATGTAAATTCAAGCGGTGCTCCTAACTGGTCAATAGACCCTCGTACGGTTACAAATTGTGCTAGATTAGTGGCAGACATTTGTAAACGTTATGGGATTCCATGTGACCGCCAACATGTCTTAGGTCATAACGAAGTGACTGCAACAGCATGTCCCGGAGGAATGAACGTGGACGAAGTAGTACGTCAAGCAAAACAGTTTATGGCAGGTGGAAACAGCAGTACAGCTACAGCCACTCGTCAAGCATTCTTTGATGTTGTGAATGTAAACTCTGGTGCATTTAACGTGCAAGGATGGTTCATCCCTAGCAAGTCTACAAAAGGACAATCTATCTGGTTGTACTTTATGGATAAAGCTACAAACAAAGAAATTGCTCGTTTCCAAGGTAAACGTGTAGTTCGTGAAGACGTTAAAAAAGTATACCCATCTAACCCTAACGGAGCAGATGTTGGCTTTAACGTTGATGGTGCAACTCCACAAAGTCTTATGGGTAAAGAGTACTACTTCTTGTTACGTTATAACAACGATAGCAAAGAAGAGCTTTACGTAAAAGATAAAGTCTTTAAAGCCCCTGCACTAGTTAACCGTGGTTGCCTAGACGTAATTAGAGGTGACGAAGGTCAGGTTACTTTACATGGATGGCACTTATCTTCTAAACGTAGAGATACTGACAAACATTTCTTATTCATTATGGATAAGAAAACAAATAAAGAAATTGTACGTTTTGACGTTACAAAATCTTCATTCAAGGCTTCTCCTGATATTCAAAAACTATATGACGGAACGATTGCGCAACGAGGAAACTGTAGATTTGCTTTTGCTCATGCACTAGATGCTAAATCTCCTGCACGTGGTAAAGACATCTATATCCTAAGTCGTTACTGCTCCGACCCATTAGGGAATACAGGAATTTCTGACCAGTTACAACTTGGTGGAACTAACAAATTGTAACAGTACAATGACCTACCTTCGGGTGGGTCTTTTTTATTACTGTAATAATATGTAATAGAACTGTAATGATTTAGGACTACCTTTGTAATATTAATTTGCTATATTAGTTCCTGTAAGCAACACATAAAACTAAAACAACCCAAAGGAGAACGACAACTTGAAGAAAACGACAATTGCAACATTAGGACTTTTAGGACTAGGACTATCATTAGGATTGGGAGCTAAAGCTCACGCAGACGAAATCCAAGAAAATGGACAAACTTACTGGCAAGTAGAATCCGGAGATACATTATCAGCTATTGGTAATCGTTACGGAATTGATTTTAATTTAATTCACCAAGCAAACTCAGACAAAGTTTCAGATGCTAACTTGATTTATGTTGGAGACAAACTATTATTACCATTAAACGGTGAAGTTCAAGCTCCTGTAGCTCAACCAGTGCAAGAAGCACCAGTTGTAGAACAAGCGCCTGTAGTAGAAGAAACACCTGTAGTTGAACAGGCACCAGTTGTTCAAGAACCAGTAGAACAAGCTCCTGCCGTTACATCTAACTCAGCAAAAGAATGGATTGCACAAAAAGAATCTAGCGGTTCTTACTCAGCCCAAAATGGTCGGTTAGCCAAATAACGTAATGCCGACCAGTATAAATAAACGCAACTAACCTTATCAGGGGTGTCTTAACATAAACAAATAATAAGTTAAGGCTAACGGGGAATGCTTAATTGAGAATCCCGTGCTAGAAATACAAAATGTATTTTGAAGTGTAACGACTAATTTAGGACTGCTATTGATACGTAGTTCGAAACGTTGCGACAATAAGAGGAGGTTTAGCTCATTGGGCAAACAACAAGAAGTGTGGAAGGACTACACAGGTAGTATTAAACAGTTCCACGGATGGATAAAAGTTTCCAGTCTCGG
>ERZ507134.497-NODE-497-length-2473-cov-2.98263_pt1 | contig 2473 bp, 2 predicted proteins | sample MGYA00513778_ERZ507134 | MGnify/ENA metagenome assembly ERZ507134 | reverse complement strand
TCTTTCCCTACACGACGCTCTTCCGATCTTTGATATAGCGTTTATTTGTATAATGCTCATTTACAACTTATAACGTAAGCTCGTCATAATAGGCATCGTTAAAGGCTTATAATGGGCATTATAAAGTGCTTATAATGGGCATTCTTAGCACCTAACATTGCCCATCGTAATTTGTAGAGACGGGGCGTGCCCCGTCTCTACAAGATATACAATGAATTTATGTTTCTTTAGATTTCAATCTTCCATGGGAGTAATCGTATAGTCATGCAGACAGAAGAAATGATAAAAATACAGAAAATGCTTTTTTCATATAAGTAAACTTTAAGAAATTACCTTTATCCAAATGATTATCCTTTATAAGTCAGCGCCAACATCGTAATATCATCGCTCTGCGTAGCGCCGTTCACGAATGATTGGACGGATTCAGATATACCTTCGATCATGGATTTGGGGGATTGGTTCTTTACGGAGCTACAAGCCTCTACCAAACGGATATCTCCATATTGCTCATTCCGCAGGTTCATCGCCTCACTGATTCCATCCGTATAGAGGAACAAGCTGTCTCCCGCTTCCAGTTTCAAGGATTGTTCTTTATAAGCTAATCCCGGCACGACTCCCAAGGCCATCCCACCAGTCATCGGCAAAAGAGATACCTTATCGTTCTTACGAATCCAAACCGGACGATTATGCCCCCCATTGCAATAAACCACGTCGCCCGTATGGATATTCAAGATCGCATAAAAAGTAGTGACAAACATCCCATTGACACTCTCACGGCACAATAGATCATTCGATTCCTTCATACAGACCGCCGGGAAAAGCTGCCTAAGCGCCGTAGCACGGATCACCGTACGGCTGATCGCCATGAAAATAGCAGCGGGAATCCCCTTATCCGACACGTCAGCGATCGTAAAACCCAGATGATTATCGTCCACCAAGAAGAAATCATAGAAATCCCCCCCCACGGCTTTCGCCGCACTCATGGTCGCATAAAGATCGAATTGCTTATATTGTGGGAACGGAGGGAACTGCTTCGGCAAGATAGATTGCTGTATCTCACGTGCCACGTTCAAGTCGTATTGTATCTCCTCTAGCTGATGATGTTCCTTTTGGGCCTCCTTGATAAAAGAAATCTGCTCGACCGCCTTCTCGATCGTACGTTCCAGATCCTCCATATCGATCGGCTTGGTAGCGAAGTCGAAAGCACCATGGTTCATGGCGGTACGAATATTCTCCATATCCCCGTAAGCCGATACGATGATACATTTCAAGGCCGGGTTACGCATCTCGTTAATCTTCGTCAGCAATGTCAAGCCATCCATCTCCGGCATATTGATATCGCTCAATATGATATCAAAGTCCGGATGGTCCAACATCATCCTCAACGCCTCCAAGCCATTATGGGCAAAGGAGAACTCATACTCTCCCTTACGGATCTTCCGACGGAAATATTGGGTTAGCAACGCTTCCAGATCCTGTTCGTCGTCTACGCTTAATATCTTGATCGCCATAATTCTTCTGTTTATTTCGTTAATGGAATAAGGAATATGAAACGGGTAAACTCACCTTCTTTCGATTCCACCTCTATCTTCCCGTCATGCTTCTCCTCTATAATGGATCGAGTGATAGATAGCCCCAAGCCAGTTCCCTCTCCCACCGGTTTCGTGGTGAAAAACGCGGAGAATATCTGCTCCCGGATATCCTCCGGCATACCGATACCATTATCCTCGATACTTAATCTTAAAGAATCTCCCTCCTTCCGTAGATCCACGGATATAACCGGCTCATACCCGATCGGCGAGAGCTTGGATTTACTATAGACCGCATAGCAAGCGTTATTCATGACATTCAATACCGCACGGCTCAAATCCTGCGGGATCACTTTCAGCATCGGAAGCCCCTCCTCGTAATGCTCCCGGATCGCAATATTGAAACCTTTATAGTTCGCTCGCATCGAATGATAAGCCAGCCAAACATATTCCTTCACCAGATTCTTGATATCCGTAGGGATGTACTCGTCATCCTTCCCTCTGGAATAAAGCAAGATACCCCGGATGATACTTGTCGCCCGGTTTCCATGTTCCTCGATCTTCTTCAAGTTACCATGCAAATCGTTAACGATCTCGCTAAACTCCTCATGCAAGGCGGTCAGCTTCTCCCAAGATTCCGGAGGCAAGACATCTTTCTCTTCTTCTAAAATATCTTCCAAGTCATCCACTAACTTAGAGGACAGCTTACTGAAATTGATGACAAAGTTGAGCGGATTCTGGATCTCATGCGCGATCCCGGCACTCAACATACCTAAAGAAGATAATTTCTCTAAGTTCTTCACTTGCAAACGTAGCCGTTCTATTTCCTTACTCTGGTCTTCCATATCTATTCCTCCTCTTTAGGCGGTGTAATTGTTTTCGGTTGATATACAGGGATCGTAATTAGAAACTGGGTATATTCTCCTTTCTTACTCTCCACCTCG
>ERZ507134.465-NODE-465-length-2612-cov-2.45131_pt1 | contig 2612 bp, 4 predicted proteins | sample MGYA00513778_ERZ507134 | MGnify/ENA metagenome assembly ERZ507134 | reverse complement strand
ACTGGAGTTCAGACGTGTGCTCTTCCGATCTCACTTAAATCTTTCAGATTTTGAAGTGGGGGCTTCCTGCGAACTCCTTCCTTGCCTGTACAAGATACATGCAGACAGCGGGAATGGATATTTAGCAGGCTCAAAAGGCAGTCCCTGCCTCATTGATTTTCTTTTACTTGGCTAATGCCAAGAGATTCTTGCTGGCATTGATGTCTCGGTCAAGGTGTTCACCGCAACTCGGACAATCCCATTCTCGGATGTGCAATGCCTTTTTGCCATCTCGATGTCCACAGGCAGAACAAATCTGACTGGACGGATAGAATCGGTCTGCTTTGATAAGCGTTCTGCCTTTCTGTTCAGCTTTGTATTCCAGTTGCTGGACGAACTCAAACCAGCTTACATCTGCTATAGATTTCGCCAACCTATGGTTTTTCATCAGGTTCTTGCTGGACAACGTTTCGATTACGATGACTTGGTTTTCGTCTGTAATCTTTTTGGATAGTTTGTGCAAGAAATCTTTGCGCTGATTGGCAATCTTTTCGTGCTTTTTGGCTACCTTTAAGCGTGCTTTATTGCGGTTCTTCCCGCCTTTTTGTTTACGGGACAACGAACGCTGGGCTTTCTTGAGTTGCTTTTCTGCTTTATACAGATGTTTGGGGTTTTTGTATTTCTTTACCTCACCTAAATCGTTGGTAGTGATAGCGAAATCCGAAAGTCCTAAATCGATCCCGATTTTCCTTTCGGTGTTTTCCATTTTTTTCTCTTCTGATTTCACCAGAATAGAAACGAAATACTTTCCGGACTTGTTCATGGAAATGGTGCAGGACTTGATGACTCCTTCAAACTTTCTGTGTTGCTTCAGTTTCACGAAGCCGATTTTCGGGAGTTTGATTTTTCCGTTTTCCATTCGTATATTTCCGCCTTGATTATTGGTGGTATAACTCGCTTTTGACTTGTGTTTGGATTTGAACTTCGGGAAACCGATGGACTTATCACGGAAAAAGTTTTTATAGGCTCTTTCCAGATTTTGTTGGGCATTGGCTAAAGCAAGGCTATCAACTTCTTTCAAAAACGGAAATTCTTTTTTGTACTGAGCCGGTGTATTGTGGAGCATCTGCTTCGTTTCTTTGTAGTGGTTGATTTTGTCGCTCAACATCCGGTTGTAGATGAATCGGGCACAACCGAAGCAGTTGGCAAAATATTCTTTTTGTTGTTCGGTTGGGTATAATCGATATTTGTAGGCTTTTAACATTTGACATCTCACCCCCTTTAGTATATTCTTAGTATATATCAATTAGAGGAGGATGTCAATGGAAAGAGTGCCTAAGTTAATCAAATTCCCAAAGGATTTAGTAGAAGCAATTGAGAGATACCAAATAAAAAATTATATCAGTAGCTTTTCTGGTGCGGTTTACGAACTGATACGAAAAGGTCTTGAAAGATAGTTTCAAGCTGACGCTTGACCGAAATTCATCTCCCACTTTCGCTTTGCTTAGAAGTGGGAGACTTCTTTCGGAATTACGTTAAAGTTAACCTGTAATCATGCTTGACAGCATATTGATTGCATCCATTAGAGCTAACTCATTTAATTCTACTTTTTGTTTTAACTCTTTGTTTTCTTTAGCCAGTGCATCAAACTCTTCTTGGCTGATTTCTCCGTCTCCATCTAAATCAATTACAGGTTTTTCTGGTAACGGTTCATCAGGAATAGAATCCCACGTAATTTTAAGTAGCTCGTCCTTATCAGTTTGACTGTCTACTAATGGGTACAGCTTTTCTTTTAGTTTGCTCATTTTAGCTGTTTTTACTAAACTAGCAAAAGTATAAAGCGTTAAGAAACCTATTTCATCTAATTCTTTTAAGATAGTTCCCCCATCAGCATTAATAAACTCCCAGTTAATATGCGTAACAACTTTACGTTCGAAGAGCGACTTAATCTCTTCGAAGTATTGTTGTTTATTTTTAGAGTAGGAGACATGATAGGTTTCACTATCAGAAAATGGGTAGTCAAAACCTTTTAACGTCTCTTGGTAGCAAGAATCCGCTAAAGTATCTTTAACGTATTCTTTTAAGTTAGCTAGTTCTTTGGAGAGGTCTTTTATTAGTTTGCCATCTTTAAATACGTAGTTTCCGAAGAAGTCATTTAAAACAATGATTGGGTGGTCTTCCGGTATTTCTACTTCCGTTAAACCTTCAGAGTAACTGCTACTCCACCCAAGAACTACGTTGTTTTCGTCTAATTCAACATAGATAACCACATGTACACCTCCTCTTAAAATTCATGTATCCTTACTAGTACAGCACGATTAGCAAAGTTTCCACCTTCAAAATTGTTGTCATTACCTTTTATTTGCGTATCAGTAACATAGAGATATTTATGAGCAACAACGTCACCATAACCCCCGAATACCAAACGTACTCCGGAAGTGCTTGAAGTAGTTACCATGTCCTTCCCAATATAGGTCTGAACCATGTCGTTCCAAGATGAAGTATTATTCATATATTTAACCCACATAAGCACCCAACCATTTCTACATTCAGACAAAGGCTTAGATGGTGTTACGACTTGATTGGCTCCCATATACCAACCACCTGACCATATAATTTCATTTTTGTATTAG
>ERZ507134.216-NODE-216-length-9864-cov-7.20716_pt1 | contig 9864 bp, 10 predicted proteins | sample MGYA00513778_ERZ507134 | MGnify/ENA metagenome assembly ERZ507134 | reverse complement strand
TACTATGACAATTATTTTCCAGGCGATCAAACATACCATCGGCCTTCGTGTATCCGCTGAAGAAGAAATCGAAGGTCTGGATTCCAAAGAACATGGTCTTACAAGTGCTTATGACGGATTTGTTGTGCATGACACCATGACCGTTCCTGCTCCTATGGGCGTTGCAAAGAAAGCAGCCTCTGCAAATATTTCCGCAAATGTAGCTCCGGCTGAAGTTGTTAACACAATTCCGGAACTTCCAAAAGAAGGCGTACACAAGCTGACAAAAGTAGTTATTATCACACGTCAGAGCAAACTTGAAGAATTCATGCATGCAATGAATGAAATCGGTGTTACCGGTATCACCATTACAAATGTTATGGGATGTGGTGTACAGAAAGGTGCCCGCTCCTACTACCGTGGTGTTGAGATGGATATGAACTTGCTGCCTAAGATCAAAATCGAGATCGTCGTCAGCCTGGTACCGGTCAAAACAGTTATTGAAACTGCCAAGAGAGTTCTTCATACCGGTCAGTACGGTGACGGTAAAGTCTTCGTATACGATATCGAAAATGTTGTTAAGATCCGTACCGGTGAGGAAGGTTTCGAAGCTCTTCAGGACACACAGACACTGGAATAACATTCCGGTAAGCCCTTAAAATTTCCTCTATAAGTAAAATGTACAAAAGCAGCTCCTCTCCGATTCGGAGAAGGGCTGCTTCTTTGTCTGCAACAATATTCAATTCTCTTCTTCACGTGTAAGCTTCGGAAGGTTCCAGCGGTAATGTGCTGCCAGATACCGTATCAGAACTACGACTGCCGACGCTCCTACCATAGACGTAACCGCACCAAAATGACGGTACAGAACCACACAGACGATTGCTCCTACGATTGATGCACATGCATAAATATGGCGCACAAGGATGTATGGTGGTACTCCTGCCATAATATCTCTCAGTAATCCACCACCAACGCCGGTAATCGTCCCAAGAAACACAAGCAGAAACATATAATCCACATATCCATGTGAAATTCCGGTGTTTACACCTACTACCGTAAATATCCCAAGTCCGATCGAGTCCATCACAAGCATGACTTTATCATAAGTCTCACGATTGTGCCCCTGCAAAAGCTCTTTCTTTAAATATAAGATCAGAAAAACCACACAGGATGTGATCATTGCCACCAGTGTATAAATCGGATTCCTGAACATTGCAGGCGGTACGATTCCAAGAATCACATCACGTATCGCACCACCGCCGACAGCTGTCGTAACTCCGAGCACGATCACACCGAAAATATCCATGGCACGATCTACCGCTACCATGGCTCCGGACGCTGCAAACGCAACTGTTCCAAGCATTTCCATGATAAATGTAATAAGCTGCTGATAATCCATAATTTTCCCTCTCCAGTTCCCCCATCATTATCTTCTTTTTTAGAAGTCCTGATGTTCATTATAACTGCCTGAGAGAGTTCTTGCAATCAGATATCGCAAAACGCTTTCCTTCTTTTCACTCTGCTGCAACTTTTTTGTTTCTCCATTCTGTTTGACTTTAAAATAGTTCTTTGTTAGTATAGTTATACGTAACTGTTCAGTACCCTCACAGTTACGAGTCAAAATGCATTCCAAATCACCTTCGGTGATGGCATTTTGCCTTATATGTCTCGGGATTTTGGCAAAAAACATGCCAAAACACCTCGCGGGATACTACCCTCTGAATAGTTACAATTATAATTAACTCAAGGAGGCATACAATGAAAATAATTTCCATAAAAGATTTTGACAATATCCGCATTGGTAATGCCCAAAATACCTCGGCAGGAACAGGCTGTACCGTCATTATAAGCGAAAACGGCATGTGCGCAGGACTCGATGTACGTGGAGGCGGACCGGCTTCCCGTGAAAGCGAACTGTTGAAACCTCTTGCTGCTGCCGATCGGATTCACGCAGTCCTGCTCGGCGGTGGAAGTGCTTTCGGACTTGATGCTGCCGGCGGTGTTATGCAGTTTCTGGAAGAAAAAGGAATCGGGCTCGATGTCGGCATCGCGAAAGTTCCTCTCGTATGTCAGTCAGATATTTTTGATCTGACTGTTGCTGATCCATATACCCGTCCGGATAAAGCCATGGGATACGAAGCCTGTGTCGGTGCCTGGCAGAATAATTACCAGGATGGCTGCTTTGGTGTCGGAACCGGCGCAACCATCGGCAAATTAAACGGCATGGAACACTGCATGAAATCCGGCATCGGAAGTTATGCAGTACAGATTGGAGAATTCAAGATCGGCGCTATCGTCGCCGTCAATGCCCTGGGGGATATTTATGATCATCACAATGGTCAGATCATCGCCGGCATGCTCTCTGATGACCAGAAATCTTTTGCTGATTCTGCACAGTTTCTTTACCGGTCATATGACATCCACGAAAACAAATTTGTGGAAAATACCACAATCGGTGCGATCATCACCAATGCCGCCTTCACCAAAAGCCAGCTCTGTAAAATTGCCGGCATGACACACAATGGCTATGCACGTTCGATCCGTCCTGTGCATACCTCAGCTGACGGAGACAGTATTTACGCACTTTCTGTCGGAAACATACCTGCTGACTGTGATATGGTCGGAACACTTGCTGCAGATGTTATGGCAGAAGCAATTCTCTGTGCAATCAGAAATACCGAATCAGCTTATGGTTTTCCTGCTTATAAAGATCTCAGTTTCGTATAAAATTTTTTAATCTCAGGAGAATTTTCTTATCAAACCAGACAAAAGCCACACCCAAGGACCATGGCAGTGAATCCTTCTGTGTGGCTTCTGTTTTGGCTTTATTTTTGGGCAAAAATTTTGGTTTACTTACTAAGTACGTGTGTGTAGAAATTGCTTTTGAGGAATTTAATTACTTAATGAAACTTACATGTTTGCAGATTTCTTCTACTGCTTTATCTTTTCTCTGATTGAAGATCACTTTATTCTCTTCAAAGAGGTTGCGACCTTCTGTATCGATAGATACGATCAGCGGTCCGAACTCTTTGACACGGCAGTGCCACAGTGTCTCAGGCATTCCGAGGTCTCTCCACTGAGCATCTACGATTTCTTCTACTTCTGTTGCTGCTACAACTGCGTTTCCGGCCGGGAATACACAGTGGATCGCACCAAACTCTTTGCAGGCACGCTCGGTGTTTTCTTTCATACCACCTTTACCGATAATCACGCGGACACCTGTCTCTTTTACGAATTCATATTCAAATTTTTCCATACGCATACTGGTTGTCGGTCCTACAGATACCATTTCGAACTTGTCGTTTTCCAGTGGACGGATGATCGGTCCGGCATGAAAAATAGCTGCATCCTTTACATCAACCGGAAGTTCACGTCCTTCTTCTACGAGACGTCTGTGTGCAACGTCACGGCAGGTTGTCATGCTTCCATTTAAGTATACGATATCTCCTACATGGATATCCTTGAGATCTTCTGCTGAGACCGGTGTTGTTAAAATTTTCTTTCCATCTTTCATTTCCAGCATTATAAAGTCACCCCCGAATGTGTTGTGATTGTGTAGTTAAGGTCTTTATCAAAAATGATGTGTCCACGTCTGTGGGACCAGCATCCAACGTTTACAGCCACACCGATTGTGGATGGATGTCTCGCTGTGTTTTCGATATGAACACCCATTACAGAATATTTACCGCCCATACCCTGTGGTCCAAGGCCGATCGCATTGATACCGTCTTCAAGCAGTTTTTCCATAGATGCAGCACGCTCGTTTTCGTTGTGGCTTCCAAGCGGTCTCATAAGAGCTTTCTTTGAAAGCAGTGCTGCAGTTTCTACGGATGTTGCAACACCAACACCTACAAGGAGTGGCGGACAAGCATTTAAGCCATAGGAGGTCATAACATCCATAACGAATTTTGTTACGCCTTCATAACCTTCACCCGGCATCAGAACCATAGCTTTTCCCGGAAGAGTACATCCGCCGCCGGCCATGTATGTATAAATCTCACATTTATCACTGTCCGGAACGATATCCCAGAATACAGTAGGAGTTCCTTTACCAACGTTTTTACCGGTATTGTACTCATCAAATGTTTCTACGCTGTTATGACGAAGAGGTGCTTCGAAAGTAGCTTTTACAACAGCTTCTTTGAGCAGTGCTTCGAGTTCCCCGATTAATGGAAAGTTTGTACCACATTTTACCCAGAACTGTAATACACCGGTGTCCTGACAGCTCGGTCTGTTGAGTTCTTTTGCAAGGACCTGATTTCTCTGCATTGTCTGGTAGATTACTTTGGAAAGTGGGCTGTCCTCTTTCTCTGCAAGCTCATTGATCTTTGCTTTGATGTCATCCGGCAGTACTTTACCAATATAGGAAACAAAGTTCGCCATATAAGTGGTAAGCTGCTCTACCTGTTCTTTCTTACCCATTTTTTTGTCCTCCTGGTTCATATAATTGAGATTAAACTAAGCTTATTTTTATTGTATCAAATTCCTTTCATGCCGCTGCTTCTCACGGGAAGAACGGGAATGCGATCGGAAGAATGATCATACTTACAATAGTTGCTATAATGATAAGCGGAAAACCTGCTTTTACATAATCCATAAATTTGTATCCGCCTGCTCCGACTACCATCGTATTTGCCGGCATTCCGATCGGTGTTGCGTAAGCACAGGAACCGCCGATTACACATGCCATCAGTACTGCTCTCGGGTCAGCTCCCATTCCCTGTGCGATGGACAGACAGATTGGAACCATAAGAGCGGTCGTTGCTGTGTTTGACATGAAATTCGTCAGGATACAGCAGAGAATAAATACTACAAATGTCAGTATGTATGGAGATGGATTTGCACCAAGTGCTCCGATCACTTTGTTGGCAATCAGTTCACCGGCTCCTGTTTCCTGAAGTGCTGCTGCAAGGGAAAGCGTACCACCAAAAAGAAAGATTGTCTTGAGATCGATGGAATTCAGTGCATCTTTCTCTGAAATAACTCCTGTGAGGATCAGAAGCAGTGCTCCGATTCCACCGGAAATACATAACTTAATGCCGATTTTGTCTTCGAAGATCATGGCCAGCAGTGTCAGCACAAGGATTATCAGAGATAACCACTGTTTCCATACCGAAACATCGCTGAAATCTTTTTCTGTGTCAAACGCTCCTTCATCCTTTACATCATGATTCGGAAGAAGCTTATAACCAACTGTTGCATAGAAGAGAATTCCTGCAACCAAGATTGGAATACCTACGATCGCATATTCGAAAAAACCAAATTTCATGTCAATTTCCTGAAGTGCACTCTGTGCGATCAGGTTACCCGGAGCTCCTATCAGAGAAAGGTTACCGCCCATAGCTGCTGCAAATACCAGCGGCATCAGAAGACGGGATCTCTTGTATCCGGATTTTGCTGCAATACCGATAACTACCGGAATCAGAACTGCTGCTGTACCTGTGTTGGATAATACACCACTCATCAGACCTACGATTACCATGATCGCGATGATCAGCATTCTTTCTGTTTTTGCAAATTTTGTTACAATACCTCCGATTTTGTTTGCCATGCCAGTTTCAAATAAAGCCCCACCCACGATGAACATGGATACAAACAAGATGACATTACTGTCGATGAATCCTGCAAAAGCTGTTTTTACATCAAGTACTCCGGTTACCACGAGACCTATACAGACGATCATTGATGTAACTCCAAGCGGAATCTTTTCAAGTACAAACATGATTACCGCAAAAAGGAGAAACAGCAACGTAATTGTTGATGGACTCATTACTACCCCCTCCTAATTTTTCGTTTTGTAATTTCAGTAATCATTCGGCCGTTCGTTACTGTTTATGCTGTTATTATAACTGCCACTTTCCAGATTGTACATTTATAAAAACATATGGTTCCATAAGAAAAAGCTATTGAAAAAATTGTCTCAATAGCCTTTCCCTGTGTCTCTATCTCACTGTCGCTTTATATATTTTGTGGCAACAAATCCATAATACTTACCGGCAATTCGTACATAATGCCACTCTGAACCATCTGAGGCTTTTATGGTGTCACAGATATCAACCAGATTACCTTCCCGAAGCAATGGCCACTTCTTGATGACTGGACTTTCCACATCCGCCCACGATCTGACATTCAACTCTTTTGCCGTAACTTTACCGACACATTGCGGCCTTCTTTTCAGAGTAGATGCCGCGTCCACGCTTGTCGATTCCCCTGATGTTCCGTAATTGATCCATACATAGCCGTCTATTGCGGGATCTCCTCTACGATATCGTTTGTTCCTGCACGAACCGCCGTTTGCAACAACACCCGCTGAACTTGAAGTATTTCCCTCATTTGTATAGATGTAGCTTCCATTATAATTGATAATTGATCCTATATGTGCTCCATTTCGAAAAACGACCAGTGCTCCTTTTTTCGGTGTTTTTTTCCATGTACCATTATTTTTTGCATGTCTTGTCACACTTCGACAGTTATAAAAACCGCCTCCCATGATCTGCAGAGCTTTTTTCAGTCCGAATATTTTTACCAGTTTCCAGAACTGATAAACAGCACACCATGGCTGCCCCTGACATCCCGGCTGTCCCCACCTGTTGACATCCCTCGCAAATTTTGTATAATTATTGCTTCCTGCATTCCTCGTAAAATCATCCAGATATGCATTGCTTCTTTTTTCCAGATAGGGTCTGTTTCCGCCTTTATCCGCATAAAAATTACCAAGATCTGTAAAATCTTTTAAGAGACTCATATCATCACTCCCCTCTTTATATAGTAAGCAGAGTGATGTCTGTTTGTTTCATTGATCTTTCTTTTTGTATTGTGTTCGATCCCAGATTCCTTTTATTTTTTCCCATCCTCCTGTCGCAACGAGATACACCGGAAAAGCACCGAGCAGCGCCGCCATAACATAATACCACGTGATTTTTACGGCATACCATGTACATAAAGCAATCAGCGTAACCGGACAGAGGATCAGAGATACCACAAGCGCGACAACACTTGTCGGAATCTTTTTTAATTTCGGCAATTCTTTCAGCACCTGCACAATAATTGCGACTAAGAATGCAAGCCCTCCGATTAAAGCGATTCCATATGTGGTATACTGCATAATTTCCTGCATTTCAAAACTCCATCTTTTACTTTCTCTATATTATATGCTATTATAAAAACAAATTTTTACGATGGAGGACAATTTCATTATGAAATTAACTCAGTTAGAATATTTTTGTGTTGCTGCGCGATACCACAATATCACGAAGGCTGCCAAAGAACTTTTTGTAACACAGCCATCCATTTCCAATGCGATCCGCGCTTTGGAGGAAGAATTTGGCGTCAATCTTTTTTTCCGCAATAATAACAAACTGACCCTCACTCCGGAGGGAGAGCTTTTTTATAAAAGTGCTGAAGAACTTCTTGCACATGCAGATTCCGTAGAATCTGAATTTCACGAACTACGCAAAAAGATCATTCCCATACGTATCGGAATACCGCCGATGCTCGGAACCATCTATCTTCCGGAACTCTATTTTTCACTGAAAAAGAATTTTCCAGAGGTTGATTTTCGCCTTTATGAATTCGGCTCAATCAAAGCCTGCAATCTCGTACTCGAGGAAAAACTGGATGTAGCGATTGTAAACGCAGAGCAGCCTGCCATTGACAAATGTAATTCCCGCATCATCGATACAGAGGATCTGCTTTTCTGTGTCTCACCGGAACATCCGCTTGCCGGCCAGCAGACTATCCTTCTAAATATGCTTGCCAACGAACCTCTGATTCTTTTTAATACCGATTCTGTTCAGGTAATGACCCTCACACGCCAGTTCAAGGCAGTCGGCGTCAATCCACATGTGCTCCTGAACACCAGCCAGATTACCACACTTCTCAATATGGTAAAAACCGAGCAGGTCGGCACTTTCCTGTACCGCTCTATTGTTGACGCCCATCCGGAAATAATTGGAATTCCGGTCATGCCTTCCATCGAACAGCGTATTGGTGTTATCTGGAAAAAAGGGAAATATCAGAACACCACCACGGAAAAAGTCATCAAATACATAGAAAATTTCTAAATCTATTCATAACCAAAAAGATAGCTGACACAAGGTCAACTATCTTTTTTTCGGTTCCACGCTCCGGTCTCATCTTTGATACCGAATTTTTCCGGATCAAACACCGGATTCTTACCGCTTTTCTTTTGTTTTTCGTAATCTCGCAGGATTTCTACAGCTTTTGGTGCAAGAAGTGCGATTGCAATGATATTTGCCCATGCCATAAGTCCGTATCCGATATCACCCATTGCCCATACAGCATCTGCATTTACAATTGCCCCAAGGAAAGATGCTGCAAGGAACACTGCTCTGGCGATTGCAACTGCCTTTTTGCTGTTACCTGTCAGATAACGGATATTGGATTCTGCCTGATAACAATATCCCGTCATAGACGTAAATACAAACAAAACAATAATGATGGCAAGTGCCTTTCCACTCCACGTTCCAAAAGTACTTATCAATGCATGCTGTGTCCATTTGATTCCGGATTCCAGCCCGCCGGTCTGACTGATCAGAAGATTTCCGGCTGCATCAGCTACATCAAATGTACCTGTCAAAAGAACGATCATTGCTGTCGCTGTTCCGATAAATAATGTATCCACATAAATGGAAAATGACTGGATCAGTCCCTGTTTTGCAGGATGTGAACATTCTGCTGCTGCAGAAACGATCGCACCACATCCCATTCCCGCTTCATTGGAATAAATACCACGTTTGACTCCCCATGAAACTGCAGAACCAACAATACCTCCCAGCAATGCATGCACTCCGAATGCAGACTGAATAATCATTTTCAGGATTCCCGGAAGTTTGGTAATATTGAGTCCCAGAATAATGACTGCCGCAAGAATATATACCGCACACATCGCCGGCGCAAGTAATTCCGCAATCTGTGCGATTCTTTTAATACTTCCATAAACAACAATACCGAGAATTACACAGCAGATAGCACCGACAAGAATTTTATTTACAGAAAATGCTTCTTCAAAAACTGTTACAAGTGAGTTAATCTGCACACCCGGCATGAGAAATCCAGGTCCCAGAAATGCAACAATTGCAAAAAGGATCGCATACGGTTTGCATTTTAACCCTTTTTCTATGTAATATGCCGGGCCTCCTGAAAATTCTCCATCCGGATTTTTGACCTTGTAAGCCTGTCCCAGCGCAGATTCTACAAATGCAGAAGCCGCTCCGATTGCCGCGATCATCCACATCCAGAATACAGAACCCGGACCTCCGTAAAAAATTGCAGAAGCAACACCGGCAATATTTCCCATTCCAACACGGGCACCTACCGTTGTCGCAAATGCCTGAAACGGAGTAATTCCGCTTTCACTTTCTTCTTTATCCATTAAAAGATGAATCATTTCTTTCATCAGTCGAATCTGTGGGAATTTCAGTCTGATTGAAAGATACAATCCCACACCGAGACATAATACAACAAGTACCATGCTCCATACTAACGAGTCTACGTTATTCACAAATACTGAAAATTTTTCCATACATTCCTCTTTTCTGATTTTCTTTTTATCTGATAGTCACAAAAATAAAATGTGACAATTTGGAGTCCTCTCCGGCGCTCCTGTATCCTGTATTTTGGATGAAAAGCAAAAAGTCGGAAAGTCTTAATTTAAAAGACTTTCCGACCCGCTAAAAACAGGGGATGAGAGAATCGAACTCCCACCAAAGGTTTTGGAGACCCCTATCATACCATTTGACCAATCCCCTACATTATCGCATCTTCAAAACCACATACATGTTGACTAAGCAATCGATTATCTTAACCATGCTTTTTGGTCAAGCCCTCACCCTATTAGTAGCAGTCAGCTCCATGTGTTACCAC
>ERZ507134.213-NODE-213-length-10377-cov-6.36069_pt1 | contig 10377 bp, 10 predicted proteins | sample MGYA00513778_ERZ507134 | MGnify/ENA metagenome assembly ERZ507134 | reverse complement strand
CTCTCGGTGTCGGATTTCCCGGCCACGGCACGTTTGCAACGCCTTTTGTCACAACCCCGCCAAGTTTGTTCAGATCTACAAATTCACTGTATTCAGCTCCGGAACCAAATGTACCGGAAGCGGTCATTACAGGATTTTTCAACTCGACTCCCGCAAGAGTTACCTTTGTATTTATCATAACTCCACCTCCGTACTTAAGAATACCGGTCCGTCTTTGCAGACACGTTTGTTATGTACCTGGGAATGTGCATCGATATCTTTTGATTTGCAGACACATGCCAGACAGGCACCGATTCCGCATGCCATTCTTTCTTCCATGGAAATCCAGCAGGTAATATGATTTGCTGCCGCATATTCCTTCAGTGCGCGAAGCATCGGAGTCGGGCCACAGGCAAAGATCACATCTGCCTCCAGTGCTTTTTCCTGAATTGCATTCAGCACGTTGCCCTTTGTTCCTGAGCTTCCGTCTTCTGTTGCCACATAAACATCTGCATATTTGGCAAATTCTTCATTCAAAAACAATTCATCTCTGTAACCGAGAACAGCTGTTTTCTGTGCATTTAACTGTTTTGCAGTCTCCAGCATTGGCGGAATACCGATACCGCCGCCAATCAGAAAGACTTTTTTGCCCTCTGCTTCTTCGAGCGGAAAACCATTTCCGAGTGGTCCAAGTGCTTCGATCTTGTCCCCTGACTGCATCTTTGAAAAGGCTTCTGTACCGGTATTTTTACCGGTCACACGGTAAACCAAACGAATCCGGCTGGTTTCTTTGTCAATCTCACAGATACTGATCGGTCTCGGAAGTAATTTACCGGCATTTCCTGTATATAAAGAAAGAAACTGTCCCGGACGTGCATACTGTGCCATCTGATCAGTCTGCAGCCAAAGGCTGAAAATATCTTTACCTATTTCTTCCTGACTGACAACAGTCAGATTTTCTTTAGTCTTTGTACTCATCTGTCTCCTCCTGCCCACATTAGCGGTTCTGTAATGCGCCGTCAATGTCCGCAATCATCACTTCTACTGCCTTACGGGATGCATCTGCATAATTGAGCTCTCCGAATTCTGCGTAAGCTTCCTGTTTGTATGCAGCAATGATTCCTCTGGAAGAGTTTACGATTGCACCAAGTCCGTCTTCATTAAAGAAGTGAACGAGGTCTGCACCTTTTCCACCCTGTGCACCATATCCCGGTACAAGGATAAAAGTCTTTGGCATCAGTTTACGAAGTACTTTGCCCATTTCCGGATAGGTAGCACCGACTACAGCGCCAATATAACTGTATTCTTTGCCCATGTGGTCTTTGCCCCAGTCAGCAACCTTTTCGCCAACCCATTCATACAACGGACGTCCATCGATCAGGCGATCCTGGAATTCTCCACTGGATGGATTAGATGTCTTAACAAGAATAAACAAGCCTTTATTTTCTTCTTTGCAGACATCAATAAACGGTTTTACGCCATCTGATCCGAGATATGGATTCACCGTTGCAAAGTCCTCATCGAATCCTGCATATTTCTTAGAACCAACCTGTACATGTCCGAGATGTCCGACTGCATATGCTGCGGATGTAGAACCGATATCACCACGTTTGATATCTCCGATCACAACAAGATCTTTGGATTTGCAGTAATCTACGGTCTTTTTGTATGCCTGTAACCCCGGGATTCCAAACTGTTCATACATGGCAATCTGCGGCTTCACAGCAGGAATAAGATCATATGTTGCATCAACGATTCCTTTATTGAACTGCCAGATTGCTTCTGCTGCTCCTTCCAGAGTCTCACCAAACTCCACAAATGCCTTTTCCTGAATATGTTTCGGAATATAGTTCAGCATCGGATCAAGTCCTACAACGATCGGTGCATTGGTTTTACGGATTTTTTCAATAAGCTTGTTAATCATAACTGCTTCCTCCTGATGATTTATATTCTATAGTTTTATATACATTATCACCAATATCATACACGAAAAGGACGATTTAATAAAGTGTTTTTTACATATTGACCTTGACATTTTCATACCCTCGGTCTATAATTCATTCATAGACGAAAAGTACCTTAATATAAAATCACTAGTTTTTAGAGATTATATATTACCCAACGATATAGTCTCTAAAATCTGGTGATTTTTTCGTCAGATGGACATTTAACTTTTTATTTTTATGGAGGTAACATCATGAACAAAGGAACTGTAAAATGGTTCAACGCAGAAAAAGGCTATGGTTTCATCACAGGAGAGGATGGCGCTGACGTATTCGTACATTTTTCTGCAATCAATGGTGAAGGATTCAAATCACTGGACGAAGGACAGGCAGTAACTTATGATTTAACAGAAGGCGCTCGCGGAATGCAGGCTGCTAACGTTACAAAATTATAATTAACATCTGATACTTCAGGTTTCATAACCTTCAAATAAAAAGCCCCGGGAGTTCCCGGGGTTTTTTATTATCTCATTTACTCTGCATCAGACGAAAGGCCTGAAACATAATTGTCGATTGCTGAAGTATCCATAACTGTCTCTGTCACGGTAGATGCTTCTTTTGCTTCAATTTTAGTGTAGGCAGAAAATCCGATCCAGCCAACCATCGCAACGCAGATGGCAATCCATGCAAGGATTTCCAGTTTGTCGATGATTCTTTCCTTTCTGGCGGCTTTGGAACGTCCATACTTGCCTGCTCTGTAGTTATCTACTTTCTTCTGACTCATATCAAGAATCTCCTTTGCTGTATAAGCTCATGCTTTTGTCATTATATCACACTATCATTAAAAAGTGAAGCATCTTTACCGCTTATACAGTCGTTGTTCACAGGATCTTCACACCGCTACGATCACACCGCCATCATTCGCATACATGCTGCTGACACCTGCGGTATCCAGAATCACAATCTTTTTTATCGGCATCCGCTCTTCCAGCGCATTCTTTAACAAAATTGCTCTTTCATGACAATTGCAATGAGAAATTGCAAGAGTCTTCTGTCCGCTGTCAGCAGTCTTCTCCACGATTGCCTGTGCCATCTTAACCAGTGCTTTGTTCATTCCTCTTGCCTGATCAAGCTGACAGATTGCACCTTCTTCTGTAGATCCCATGACCGGTTTGATCTTGAGTGCACTTGCCACAAGCGCTTTCACCTTGCTGAGTCTTCCGTTTTTACGAAGTGTCTCCAGATTGTCCAGCACAAAAAAGGTATGCTGCTGCTCAATATACGCATCAACCGTCTCAATAACCTGTTCAAATGGAAGCCCCGCTTCTTCGCACTCCTGAATTTTCATTGCGATCAGAGTCTGACCTACTGATGCAGATTTCGAATTAAAGATGTGAATCTGTCTGTCCGGATGATCCTCCTGCAGAAGATTTTTGCCAAGAACAGCGCTGTTGTAAGATCCACTCAGTTCTGCTGAAAGAGTTACCGCATATACATGTTCTGCCTCACAGTCGAATGCACGCATATAGCGCTCAGGTGAAGGGCATGCAGATTTCGGACATTCCGGGCACTCTGCAACCCTTTTCAAAAAATCGGCCTGATCAAATGTTTCATCATCTATAATATTTACGCCATCTACGCTCAATGTCAAAGCGACTGATTCAAAGCGTGGATCCTGCTTCCATTCATCAAGTAATTCCCCACAACTATCTATAACAACTTTATAGCTCAAATATATCGTCCTCTTTTCCATAATATGTAGTATCGAATACCACATCTATATTAACATATAGCCACATATTTGAAAAGACTTTTTCGAAAAACTCTATTCTTTTTTTTCTTTCTGATCTATAATAGAAGCTACATTAATTCAGGAGAGTAAAAAAATGCTTGTACTCAAAATAAATGACGTTAAAAATTTTATGAATCAGCTTCTGATTGGCCAGACCTTCGACGATTTTTCTCTTGTTGAAGCTTCGATTACAACATTTTGCAGTTTCACGATCGATGGTAAGCTTCACAGAGATTTTTTTGACAGTGACAGTAAACAGCTCGCCGATCAGAGTGCTCCTTACTGTCCATGGAAAGAATTGAAATCTTATTGCTACTCTATTATTCGAGGCAAACTTCCACCCCTGCATTTTCGAATTACTTTTCAGTTAAGCCCCAGGCAGTTAACGCAGATTCTTCCTGCATTTTCTGATGTAATTACTGTTCCTGCCATCCGTGGACTAAATCTGAATCTACAGTACAAAAACCATGAATTATTCTGTACATCCGGACTTTCCTCGGACGGCTTTCTTCCCGACAAATCGCCGGAATTTATCTGGGATTCCTTTATTACGGATTATTTCAGAGCCCGCCAGATAAATTTTGACAGGCTTTAAATTGCTGATTGCCCATCAGGGGATTTTGTTCTTCTTCCTCTTCATATTCAGTCTGCAACAGATAATATGCCAGCATATCTACAAACTCACTGTTTGTCGGCCTGTATCTCAGTGGATAACCGGCTATCCGATCCATTGTTTCCTTATTTGCTGTCCAGCAGACGTTGATCACTGTACGAATGTCATGTTCTATATTGACCGGTGTTGATTTAAACTTCTTAGCCAGATGTGGATAAATATCTTTTGTAATCTTAATCGGATAATCCTGAAGCTCCATAGACATCATTACTGCTTCTGCCACATAATAATAGCCTTTATATTTTGAAGTCATACCCAATTGCCTGATCAATCTATATACTTTTCTCATGTGCTCTCCCTCCGCTTTTTCCTGTTTTGTCATTATTATACGACAAAATCTTTTTATTTTTCTTTTGCCTACCAAACTCGTTCTAGTTCGAGAAAAAACGACATTTTCAGAGAGAACCTTATTTTTTTTCAACCAAAATTTTTTGTTTTAAGAACCATGTACGCATCAGCATATTCGATTTGTCTTTTGTTGTCAAGAATTAATTTGTTTGTTGAAAAAAAGTTCCCAAATCCAGTCTCAAGACCGCATTTGGGAACTTTATAATAATCTTTGCTTACATGTTTCTTATTTTTATAAATTACGCATATATCTGATGTTTTTATTTTGTAAGAAGCATCAGAATTTCATTGCTTCTCTGTACAAATTTTGTCATTTCATCTGGTGAAAGCTGTTTGTGGCTCAGCATTGCCAGATCATAAAGCTGCTGGCAGATCATTTCTGCATGAGCAGATTTCTGATTCTCGGCAAGATATTTAACAAGCGGATGACTTATATTCAGCACCAGTGTCTCCTGACCGCCAAACATACCCGGATCCATGCCATACATATTGTACATTTTCATCATATCCTGCATACGACGGCTTTCTTCAGAAAGTGTCATCATTGCAGCAACCGATTCATTTTTCAGGTTTTCAACCTTCACTTCAAGCTTGTCCATATTAAGGCTCTTACGGAAAAGCTCTGTCAGAGCTTTTGCTGTTTCTTCGTCAGCCGCACCCTCACCTTTCAGTTCTTCCGTTACATCAGCATCAATTCTCTTGAACTGAATTGTCTGATCCTTCTGTTCCAGATGAGAAATAAATGTTGTATCAATGTTATGAGAAAGAATCACTGCATTCTTTCCTGCTTCTCTGAACATGTTGATGTACTGGCTCTGCTGTACAGCATCTGTTACATAGAAGATCGTTGTCTTTTCCGGTTCTTTATTTTCGTCCTTCTTCTCTGTATCTTCTGTTTTTTCTGTATCTTCAGCCTTTTCTTCTGTGTCTGCTTTCTTATTCTGTTCGATGCAGTCTTTCAGTGTCAGATACTTGTTGTCGATATCTTTAAAGAGGATATAATCATGCAGTTTCTCAGCAAACTTGCTGTCTTTGATACAGCCGAATTTGATAAACGGGCTGATATCATCCCAGTATTTCTCATAAGATTCGCGGTCGGTCTTGCACATACCGGTCAGCTTGTCAGCAACCTTCTTGGAAATGTATTCGGAAATCTTCTGAACAAACCCATCATTCTGAAGTGCACTTCTGGAAACATTCAGCGGCAGATCCGGACAATCGATCACACCTTTCAGAAGAAGCAGGAATTCCGGAATTACTTCTTTAATGTTGTCTGCGATAAATACCTGATTGTTATATAGTTTGATGGTTCCTTCAATGGAATCATATTCTGTATTGATCTTCGGGAAATACAGAATACCTTTCAGGTTAAACGGGTAGTCCATGTTCAGATGAATCCAGAACAGTGGCTCCTTATAATCCATAAATACTTTACGATAAAATTCTTTATAATCTTCATCAGAGCATTCATTTGGATGTTTCATCCACAACGGGTTCGGATCACTTAAGGAAACCGGACGTTTGTTAATCTTTACACGGTCTCTTGCAGGAGAAACTTCGACAACTTCTTTCTCGCCTTTGTCGTTTTCTTTCTCTTCTGTCTTTGCATCTTCATGGATATGCTCAACAACAACATCATCATCCTTCAGATCCGCTTCATCGATTGTTTCGTATTCCTGCTCTGCATTTGCTTTGGAAAGATAAATATTTACCGGCATGAAAGAACAATATTTCTCGATAACCTCACGCATACGGTATTCATTACAGAATTCCAGGCTTTCATCATTCAGAAACAGTGTAATCTCAGTTCCGACTGTTGTGCGGTCGCCATCTTTCATATCATATTCTGTACCACCGTCGCAGGTCCAGTGAACCGGTGTCGCACCTTCTTTGAAAGAAAGTGTATCAATGTGTACTTCATCGGCTACCATGAAAGCGGAATAGAAACCGAGACCAAAATGACCGATCATCTGGTCATCTGTTGTCTTATCTTTATATTTTTCAAGGAACTCTGTTGCTCCGGAAAATGCAATCTGTGTAATGTATTCTTCTACCTCATCGGAAGTCATACCAATACCATTATCAATGAATTTCAGGGTCTTGGCATCTGAATCAACTACAACCTGCACTGCAGGTTTGTAATCATCTGCAAATGTATACTCGCCCATTACTTCCAGTTTTTTTAATTTGGTGATTGCATCACAGCCATTGGATACAAGTTCTCGAACAAAAATGTCATGGTCAGAATACAGCCATTTCTTAATGATCGGGAAAATATTTTCACTGTTGATTGATAAATTTCCATGCTTTTCAGCCATATTATCCACACTCCTTAAATTCGTTTTTTCATCTTTTTATATACTAATCCCCTTTTTTCCAAAAGTCAAGAAAAAATTAGCACTCATTCAAAATGAGTGCTAACAAAAAAACTTTTTATTTATTTGTTTTTATTTTTCTTTTTGTAAAATACTACTCCGCCGATTGCTCCGGCCGCAATAATCAGAATACATATAAATGGAAGAATCTGCGTACTATCTCCTGTCTTCACGGCGCCTGTCTTGCTGATTGCCGGTGTCAGATCAGCTCCCGGAGCTGTCACATTAGCCTTTGTGATGGAAAATGATACCTGACGTGTATCTGTTGTATTGGTCGGCTGCCAGGAATTGCCATCGTACTTCTGCTGCTCAAAATTAACTTTTAATGTGTAGTCTCCACTCTTTGCCAAACCAAAAGATGCTGTATACGGTGCCGCATCCCATCCCAGAGTATTATTGAGTACAGTCCATGACTTCGGTTCATAACGTGTGTCTCCTTTACGCGGAGATGTATTATCCATTCCTGCACCTACTGCTGTAAAGGAAATCTTTGACTGAGTCGTATATACACCATTGTAATCGATTCCGGTGATTGTATTATTTTCGGCAGAAGCAATCTTCGGACTGTATGCCTTTACATTGACATCTATGGATGTCGCCAGATTCAGATTGTTATCATTATCCACACCGTCCGGAAGAGTAAGCGTTCCTGATACGCTGAAGTTCTGTTCATCTGTCGCGGACTGTCTGTAGGATGCTCCCTTTACATTCCAGGAAACAGCCGCTTTCATATTACCTGCGGTCGTTTCAATCACAACTGCGGATGGAAGCTTCAATGAAGAAGCACTTTTCTTGGTTCCGTTCGGAAGTCCGCTGACAGCCGATGGCTGCTGAATCTTCGTAAGGGTCGCGGTATCTTTGATCACCTGAAACGCTACAGAAATCGGAGTTGTTGCTTCAAATCCGCTTTCTGTTGCTACTTTAATCGTTTCTGTATAACTGCCGACTGCCAGACCTGCCTTAGGACGTACGGAAAATGTAATTCGGCCTTCCCCATTCGGTGCCAGTGTCAGAGAATCTTCTGTAGTGATCTCATAATTTCCACTCTGACTCACCGGCATAATTACTGTCTCTGGTATATTTCCGTTATTTGTATATGTGATCGTCTTCGCGTCAACTGCAGAATAGCCATTCTTTGCAGTCGCAAAGTCCAGAGTCTCATTCGGATTCGGGGTAAGGTCATGTGAAATACCCTGTACCGTCACAGTAGCGGTGATTGTAGCTATCTCCATCATCGCTGCCGGATCATTGACATTATTGACCGTAAATGTCTGCTGATATGGATTCGCATTGGCGTCAAGTCCGGTTACCGGTGTAATTGTAAGCGTTGCTGATGCACCCGGATTCACTGTAACTGTGTTCGTCTGCGCGTCTGTCTGCTCAGCCCAAACCGCCGTTGCTGCCTGATTCCCATCTCCTGATGCAGTAACAGAAAGAGCAACTGCTGTATCACTATTATTTGTAAATGTTACTGTCTTCTGCGCTGCTGTAGCATCATCTGTCGTATAGTCCTGTACAAAAGAGAACACTGGCGTAAGACTGTCATTTTCTCCGATTTTAATCTGATCTGCGGTTACCTGACTTGGATTCTCATTTGACGGATCTTCGTTTGACGGATCTTCGTTTGATGGATCTTCATTCGATGGATCTTCGTTTGATGGATCTTCTGTTGTCCCGTTATTTTCATTCTCTGCTGGATAGGTATCATCGGAAGTTGCCGGTGGAATCCCACCTACGGCTTCTGTACCGGCCTTATCTTCTCCCGCAATAGAAGCATCCGCCTGCGTCGGCTGATCGTCTTCCATCTGGTCATCCTTTACAAGCGTATCCTCTGTCGGCGCTTCCTGTGGCTCGCCAGTCTGCTCCGACTGCTCTTCCTGTGGCTGTTCCTCTGTCACCTGTATCTCTGTCTGCTGATCATCAGAAGTCGCCGGTGGTATCTCATCTACCGTTTCTGCGCCCGCAGCTTCCGTATCCTCAGTGCTATCTGCATTGTCCTGGTGATCGTTGGTGTTCTCCTCATCAGTTGTCTGATCTTCTCCTGTTTCTTCGGAAGCATCCTCTGTCTGCGCCTCTGCTGCCGCTTCAAGTGCAGCTCCGCTCTCAGCATCAACCACTTCATCAGAAGTTACTGTCAGTGTGCCGCTATAACCTTTTTCTTCTTTTCCGGTAATTGTCAGCACAATCTTTGAACCGATGTCTTCCTTTGTCACTGTATAAGTCTTCTCTTTACCAAGCTCTTTCAGCTGTGGCGTTTCACCTGCATTTTCTGCAGCTTCATCATCAAATGTCTTTCTCGACCAGAGATATGTGACATCATCTTCTGTCAGTCCCTCCGTATCTACATTCTTAAAATCTGCGCTCAGAGTCTTTCCTTCTGCTGCGATTCCCTGAATCTTCAGTTTGCCGTTCAGAGCTGTCGTCTCTGCCGCAAATACGGTTATGGGAAGCATGGATAATGCCATAAGCACTGACATAATAACTGCAAGAATTCTCTCTTTCCGCATAACACACCCTCCTTTTAGTCTCTTTTTATAAGCGATCTGAAATTACGTCTTATATTATTTTATCTTTACGTGGGCATTCAGCCCTTCTTCTGTCAGAAATTATAGCACAGCATTTTTTACGGATGTAATTTGTATTTTACGATTTCCCGTATATATGCTTTGCCACCATTTTGTCCTTCAGACACAAAAAATATCCCCATCCGTTCATTGCCGGACAGGGATATTTCCGCAACTTTTCTTTCGGTTTCAAGTTCTCAGGCCTCTACAATCAGATATCCACCGGATGGCAGTGTAAATACCTCACACGCTTCTTCCAGATCCTCATCAGTCATTCCACTGACATCAGCACCTGCCTCATCCAGATACGCCCTGACTTCTTTGATGTTTTCCACTTCTACCGCCATACAGTCTTCAAGAAATTCCTGCGCTTCCTCCGGTGTCTCTGCGACCGGTTCATCATAAAGTCTGCTCTGATCTTTGAGAAAAACTTCTACTGCTTCTTCTGAATACATTCTTTCAGCACCTCCTCTATATTTCCTTTTGCTTTGATCAGCTTTTTCAATATTGTCTGTACTCTGTCCGTTTCATATGCTGCCACTTCTTTTACACCCGATTTTGCATGTGCCATCGCGAAGCCATACGGAACTGATTTCAGCATATCGATATCATTGTATTCATCCCCGAATGTAATGCACTCTTCTGGTTTGATATTCAGAATTTTCTGGTATTCTGCCAGTCCTCTTGCCTTATTTGTAGTAAA
>ERZ507134.171-NODE-171-length-16501-cov-6.70479_pt1 | contig 16501 bp, 5 predicted proteins | sample MGYA00513778_ERZ507134 | MGnify/ENA metagenome assembly ERZ507134 | reverse complement strand
AAGTGAGTTATCTGATTTTTATTTTACTTTTACTTTAACTGTATAAGATTTCTTTCCGGATTTTACGGTAATCTTTACAGTTCCTTTCTTCTTCGCTGTGATGACACCCTTCTTACTCACGGTTGCCACTTTTTTGTTGGAAGAAGTGTAGGTTACTTTGTCCTGAGAGGTGAGTGGGCTGATTGCCGGTTTCAGCGTCAGTTTCTCACCTTTTTTCAGGGATACTTTGGATTTCAGTCCTTTGATTTTGGTTGTGTTTACTCTCGGGGACTGAACTTTTACTTTCAATGTTGCTTTCTTACCACTTGCAAGTGTTACAGTGATCTTGGCTGTTCCATTCTTCTTACCGGCTTTGATCACACCCTTCTTATTGACGGTTACGATCTTCTTGTTGCTGGATTTCCATGATTTGATAGAATCACCGTTTGCCATTGTAACTTTGATTTTCTTTGTAGTCTGTTTTTTCTGAAGTTTGATGGATTTCGCATTCAGTTTGATCGTTGCTGCAAGTTTGGTTCCATAGTCTCTTGTAGTTGTCTTGCCGCATACGGCGCATGTTCCCTGCTGTTTCTCTGGTGCGAATACGGTTGCTTTTGCAATTGTATTCCATACAAAGTTATGGGAATGAGCCTCAACCTGAACAACTGCTGTCGGCGCTACAAAATATGTGTACGGTGTTTTGGTAACTGTAATCTGATAACTTCCTGCCTGATCCGCACTCATCGTTACATTACCATCTTTATCGGTTATTGCTTCTGTTGTTTTGTTTGTGTCCAGATTCTTCATTTCAACAGTACATCCTGCCGCTGCTTCATCTGTTCCCCACATATCTGTATCCCTGAAATTAATTGTAAATGCCTGCTCAGTTACTACTTTTTCCGGTACATTCTGGAAATAAAGATATTTATCACTGTATTTTGCAGTATCTGCCAATAAGAATACACCTAATTCATCACCATTTTTCAGTACTTCCTCATTTGTAGTACCGCCAAATCTGTTGTTTACCAGCGTACCAACTGCGGCACCCTGAATTTTGAAGATTCTGTTGATCCATCCATTGCCGCCAATTTCCAAATAAGCTTCCGGATTCTCAGCGAACTGCTCTCCATACATCTCTGCATGAAGTTTGTATAACGCATCTGTGATCGTTACCTGATTTCTTTTTGCTTCCGGTTTTTCGTATCCATATTTTTCTGCATCACCTGATGTTACTTCAAATGTGCGGATTTCAGCATCTGCTTCAGCTGTTTCATAGGAACGGACAGTTATTGTTGCAGTAGTGACATTCTGTGCATCTTTTGCTGCTTTTACAGCTTCATTCAGTTTGAGAAGTACTGCACTGGCTGCTTCCTCTGTCTGTGCATTTGCATCTTCTGCCTCTTTAATTGCTGCCTCAAGCGCTGCCTTTGTTCCTTCTTTATACTGTCCAGGTTCTGTACCTTCAACAATGTTTGCTGCAAATTCTTTTGCCTCTTTAATTCTGTCAGGTAATGATGCAAGTGCTTCTTTGGTTCCTTTAACGGTAACGACTACTTCTACCGGCTGTTTGTATACCTGCTTTAAGAATTCATTTTCCGGATGCTTTTCCGCGAATTTGCCGTAACGCTCGCTGCTGAGTACAGAAGAAATTTTAATCTGAGTATCATCTTCTCTTCTGGTTACAAGCAGATTTTCATGCGTAATTACCGCATTATTAGATGATTTAAACTTGTTATATCCGGCGCCTTCCATAATCCACGGATCGTCAAACTGATCATCTGCAACGATACCTTCACCAGTTTTATTATCAACATTATAAATCCATTTTGGCTGTCCGTTTTCATCAAGAATCATTTCCTGGAATGCATGAAGATTTTCTTTGACAGAATCTTTATCTGCATTCTGTCCGTCATTGATTCCTGCAAAATAATTGTCTTTTGCAGCTTTCATCATATCCAGTTCAGCCTGTTTTTCTGCATCTGTAATTGCTTTAATTGTAACTGCAATCTGCTTTGATACGCTTACTCCACCACGGGTAAATGTAACGGTCAGATGTCCTGCCACATCATTATCACTGGTAAAGCGATCCAGATATGCTGCGTATCCATTAATCTGAATAGCATCTGTATCGGAGGTTACCGTAATTTCCTTGTTTTCAAATACATAATTCTGATTTTCATCTTTGATTCTGGTATATCTTGGAAGCTGAAGATCTGATTTACAATTTGAAAGATCAATTGCTTCTTTTGTATTAAAATCAATTATGCGGTCTGCTGTGTAATACTTGTTCAGGATTTTCTGAAGTTCTTCTTCTGTAGCTCCAGTCTCACCGGTTCCCTTTACTGTAACTGTAAAAGTTTTTCTATATGTAGCAAAATCATTTACAGATTCTACATTAGAATTTAACAGAGTGTCATTTGCTGTAAAGATTGCTGTCAATGTTACTTCTGTGTCTACTGCCGGTGCATGAATCTCGCCCGTTACCGGATTGATGATTGCATTTATCTCCGGTTCTTTCAGGCTGATCACATCCGGTTCAGAAGAAGACCATGTAATTTCAGACCATGCAGTTCTGGCGCTGTTCGTCATACACTGCGGAAGTGTCAGTGCTGATTTTACATCACCAATGTCTGTATTATCTCCCTTGATCGTATCCCACGTAAGAGCATCCTTTTCAGCGGACATTTTTGCATTGTAATGATCACAATCCCATCCAATTGTTGCCCTGCTCTCTCCGCTCTTTACAAAAGCTCCGTTCAGCTCAAATATATACACAAGAGAAACATTTGTACTGTTAATTCCACTCAATGATGAACTTGGAGTATCTGCCTTGTTGTAATTGATTGTTCCACCTGTTGCAATTACATCTGGGGTATCTGTTGAAGCAACGTATACATTTACATCTGAAGCGCCTGCAATATCATATTTTGCAATTTTAGTCTTTACAAAATCACAAATATTTTTGCAGGATGCAAATTTCGGACGAAGTGTATACTCTTTGTCAAACTGTTTTTTTACAGCTTCTACTGTTGCCTGATCAGCTTCTGAAACATTTGCTGCTCCCATAAGAACCGGAACAGTAATGTTTTCTTCATCACCTGATGGTTTGTAGGATCCTGTTACTTTTTTGTATCCGTCTGCCTCAATGGTATAATCATAGGTTGTATTTTTATCTAAGGTATAGACGCCGTCTTTCGGAGTTACAGCTATAGTTTCCGTATCACCGTAGCCGTAATCGTCTTCTTCCTCATATGTCACGGAAATTTTTGCGTTTGCAATGTCTGCACCTTTAAAATCAACCGGTTTGAATGTAACATTATACTTGCTGATGTCTTTTTCCATCTGAATGTCGATGGTTTTGTTCGCATCCGGTGTAATGGAGCCGTTCACTGTCTTGTAGTTCGTAGCTTCAATGGTGTAATTATAGGTTACTCCATTGACAAGCTTATAACTGCCATCATCTTCAGCTTTTATGCTATCCCAGTCGCCATCTTTTTTTACCTTTACTGCAGAACCTGTAATTGGATTTCCGGTTGCCTTGTCTGTAACATTAAAGCTGATATTTCTTATAATCTTTTTCTTAAGCTGTACAGTTTTTACTGTATTTTCTTCCTCTGGATTGAAGGTAAAATAACTGTCTTTATAGTCAATATATCCGTCTCTTGTAACAGTCAGCGTATACTCTGCGCCCTTTTCCATCTTATATGAGCCATCCGTTTCCGGAGAAACTGCTGTCCAGTTTTTCTCTAATTTGACGGTTGTTTTTCCATCTGTTGTAAGATCGGAGTTATCGTCTGCATCCACTACTTTGACAGTCATGGTGTAGTTCGGCTCTGCCGCTTTAATTGTAATGGTAAATTCCTGCTCTGCAAGGGCAGCTGCAGCAGCGGCTGCTTCGTCATTGATAACTGATGCTGCTGTACCTGTTGCAAACAATCTCAATGTTGCATTAAAGCTCTGATCTCCTTGCGCTGCTGTTGGACGTTCCTTCATACTAACACTTCTTGTATTTGAAGGAGTTGTTTTGACATTCAGCCATTCACTGGCAGCTTCATCAAAATACCAGCCTGACAGGTATGGCTTAGTTAATTTTCTAAAACCAATAGATGTAATATCGCTTCCATTTCCATTCGTCTTAAGGCCTATTGTATAAGTTTTACCCTCATTACTCTTAACAACACCCGTTCCACCATTAGTAATTATCTTTTTTGCAGCAGCATCATCATCATTAACATAGTTCTCCTTAAGCCAAGCTTCTGCCGCAGCCTTTGCTTCAGCATCGCTGTCTGTGTCTGACTCGGCATCACTGAATGCTGCAATATCATCACTGTCTGAAGCATTCTCATCTTCTTCTACAGAAAACACCTCTGTATCAGATATTTCATCCTGAGATGCATCCCCAATTGTCAGATTTTCTGCATTCTCTGACTCCTCATTCTGCGCAGAAAGCCCCGCATCAGCTTCCTCATCTGTATCTGCCTGTACTTCTATCGTTTCCTGTCCGCCATCAGAGAAATCAATATCTGCTGCAAATGCATTAGATGGAATCATTGTTACGGTCATCATTGCCGCCATAGCAATCGCTGATAACCGTTTCATTAATTCTTTTTTCTTCACTTTGCTCCTCCTTTTGTGAATTATTATTTTAGCAACAAAAAACAGAGCCTCATGAATTGATGAGTCTCTGTCCTTTATAACGTGTTGGCTTGCCGACTGATAATGTCTTCCGCGTTTGACATTAAATACAGCAAAAAACAGTTCCGGATTCGCACCGGATTTCCTCAAACTGACTAGCAAATCAGACCACGTTTGGTTATCTTGTTGTCCGATTATTATAACACTTTCACCTGATAGCGTCAATTTATTTACAGGATTTCAGGTATTTTTCCAAACTTTAGAATAATTTCAAAAGTTATTATCTACCTTTAAGGGATCGTATTTCATCACAGGAAAGGCCTGTAACTTCCGCCTTGTATAATCCTGGTTTCTTATTTTATTTTCATTTTACATTGAATTTCTCTATTTCCTGAACGGAATATCCTGTGTATTGGGCAATTTTCTCAATCATTTCACCAGATGCAAGCATTGCACACACAATCTTTCGCATATTTTCCTCGATCCCCTCTTTCCGTCCTAGATCATAACCTGAATCATATCCTGCTTCGTATTCTGCTTTTCGGAGTTTTCGTTCTTCCTCTTCCTTATTGTACTCGAATATGCTCATTCCGATCACCTCCGACCTGTGTTTTCGTAGAAATATTTGCAGCCGTCCCATTTTTGCTGTTCTGTCTTTTTTCTGAAGTACCCTTTTTGTTCTTTTTTGCCATAGGCACTACCTCCCTTTGCGGAAGTACAAGAACGTGTTGTGCTACTTCCTCCACCGTTCATAACTCCCGCTTTTTCTTTTTTGACTGGATTTAAAAGCATGGATTTCTGAAGTGAATTAAGAATATCAGACGGCATTACTGCCTTGAACTTTATAGAAATATGCTTTAGTTTTATAGTACCATTTGCTCTAAAACTTTGCAAGATGTTTTAGAACAATGTTTGTTTATATATAGAGAGAGACCGGAGTCGCGATGGACTCCGGTCTTAAAAAAGTGAGTTATCTGATTTTTATTTTACTTTTACTTTAACTGTATAAGATTTCTTTCCGGATTTTACGGTAATCTTTACAGTTCCTTTCTTCTTCGCTGTGATGACACCCTTCTTACTCACGGTTGCCACTTTTTTGTTGGAAGAAGTGTAGGTTACTTTGTCCTGAGAGGTGAGTGGGCTGATTGCCGGTTTCAGCGTCAGTTTCTCACCTTTTTTCAGGGATACTTTGGATTTCAGTCCTTTGATTTTGGTTGTGTTTACTCTCGGGGACTGAACTTTTACTTTCAATGTTGCTTTCTTACCACTTGCAAGTGTTACAGTGATCTTGGCTGTTCCATTCTTCTTACCGGCTTTGATCACACCCTTCTTATTGACGGTTACGATCTTCTTGTTGCTGGATTTCCATGATTTGATAGAATCACCGTTTGCCATTGTAACTTTGATTTTCTTTGTAGTCTGTTTTTTCTGAAGTTTGATGGATTTCGCATTCAGTTTGATCGTTGCTGCAAGTTTGGTTCCATAGTCTCTTGTAGTTGTCTTGCCGCATACGGTGCATGTTCCCTGCTGTTTCTCCGGTGCGAATACGGTTGCTTTGGAGGTTGTTTTCCAGTCGTTAATGCGGCATACATGATCGGCATTGATATTATTCAGATCCGGTACGCCATCTTTGGTGTAATCGTCTACATAATACCATGTCACAGTACAATCACTCGTCAACATCTGCAGATCGATTGCATTTACATTATCGGATGTTCCGTTTACTGCATACATCCATCCGGATCCCGGACCATTGTCAAATTCTTTCAGTCCGTTGATCTCCGTCACGTAGTTTCCGTTTCTTATACTAAACGGAATATCATTGTTCAGGAGCATCATTTCTGTCACATATTTTGCGGTACTTCCCTCCGGAATGCTACATTTAACCTGATTCAGCCAGAATCTTCTCCATGTATGTGCATCTTTTCCATGTTTTTCGTCACCTACGAGAGAAAAGTTCACCTGTACCATTTTCTGATCTTCAGCGTCTTCTCTTTTGATGATCACAGAATAAGATTTTGTCACTTTTCCATTTCTGGAAGTAACTTCAACAACAACTTCTGTATCACCATCATTTAATGGAATTATGTCGCTTAAATAATCTTCCTTGTCTGTTACAGCCTTTCCATTAATCTTTACTGTTGCCTCTTCGTCTAATGCTTCTGCTGACAGGCGGATCTTTTTGCATTCTTTTGTCATACGAAGCACATATCCGTCACCGTTTTCTTCTGCCTCAATACCGCCCGGCATTGCAGATACGGTTTTCAGTGTAGTATTGGCTGCCGGATCTGCTGTTCCGGACAGATTGAAGAAATAAACCGCCGGTTCTTTCTGGTCATCCTGTACGATTACACGTAATGTTTTCTGTACACTGACCGTCTTTGATGTTGCCCCGGATTTTACTCTCTGGTTTGATACATAAATATTGCTGTTTTCTCCTGCTGTAGGTGTTACTTTAAATGCAGATACATCGTTTACCGGCACGTCATTGTATGTATAGACACCTGCTTTTAATTCGATCTCGTTACCATCGATCACGATATTTTTGAGGTCATTTGTCTTTCCTACAGACGCGTTTCCTGATTTTACTCTTAAAACACCGCTTATCTCAGAAGAAACTTCACCCATAGAGCCATTATCTTTGCTCTGTGCAGTATAAATTTTTACATATTTGATGGAATCAAGCTGAAGCGGATTTCCATCAGCATCGACTGCCCATGAAATATCCATTCCATCACCATTTGTATTATAATTCGGGTTTTCTCTGTACGGATTCACTGCAGTATTGTCGTTACCTGCCGCATTCGCATGTGTATCTCCGTAACCAAAATTCAGCGCTGCAGAATTGCTTACTCTTGTACCGCTGACTGTCATGGATCCATCTGTATAGGTTTTATTTTCACCTGTTCCCTTATTCGTTTCGCCGTAATTCAGCGGATCCGGATAATATGCCTGTGAATGATAGGTGTTTGCTTTTACTGTACCGGATGCACCTGTAGAATCTGTCCACGGAATATCTACTGCTGACTTAAATGTCGTATCAGGATTGGTATAAGTCATGCTTATATTATGCTGTGTGGTACGTTCATAGTAATCACTTCCTGCCAGCTCATACCACGTATTTCCATCCTGTGAAACCATCACTGCCGCCGGTTCCATTCCTGAAGAATAACTCTCCCCGGTCTCTGATTTCTGAACATTGCCATATACGATAAAATCAATACCATATGGATTCTGATCACTGTTCTGTATCGGTTCTTCAAATTCGTATACAATGCTTCCGCCAAAACTTCCAAGTGTGACCATTCTTCCACTGTTCGGGCCTGCAAGCGTCACTGACGGATCTTTATACATATCAACATTTACAAACTGTCCCGGTGCCGGAAGATACGATCCAAGAAAATCTGCGGAATCTGCCGGTGCACGCATAAGATTGAGTACATATTTCTGTGCTTCCTGAACAGTTACTGTACTGTCCTCTCCGCTCTTTGTATTTCTGATCCAGAACAAAGTAATGATTTTGCTTGCAGACTCGTCTACTGCAACGCTGATGATATCTCTGTTTTTGTACTCTTTCTCATCGCCGGAAACCTTCACCGTAACATCATCCGGTACATTTACTTTTAAAGGTACTTCACGAAGAGAGTGATTGAAGTTGATTCTTCCTGTCCAGTCTTTTGCTGTTGTCTCTTCTACCGCAAAAGGAAAAATTTCTTCACTTCCATCAATCTGTACGTTTCCTTCCGGTTTCTGTTTTCTGTGAACCAGAATCGGATATGTTTCGGAAGAAGAACCGTCCTTTTTGGTCACAACTATCTTAATTGTGTTATCACCAACTGTAAGCGGAACATTTGCAGACACTTTGTTGTTTGCAACGTCAATACTCTGCTCTTCTCCGTCTTTTTGGTATTTTATCTGTACTTTATCCGTTGTAGTTGTAAGCGCAGGTTTGAAAGTCACCTGATCTCGGTAATAGTTGACCTCGTATCTGTACTGTTCAGCCACACCGCCCTGATCCACTGCCGGGCTGAGTGTTTCCTCTGTCGTATACTCTGTTCCTGAAAGTATATTTACTTTCATTCCACTTCCATCGGAAGCAGACGCAAAAAGCGTAAGGCTTTTCAGTGAATGTGCTGCCTCGCCATTTTTGTGTACAGTCAGTTTGTAAACTTTTGTCTTTATTTCATCCCCCTGCACACTTCCTGTTGGAGCTGTGACTGTAATCTTGATTTCTGTATCTGCATTTGATTTAAGATAACAAGTTACACTTCCCGTTGCGGACAATGAAGTATCCATAGTAGTTCCTTTATTTGCATTCTTAAGACTGGAATGTCTTGTCACCTTAACAGTTGCTTCCGGAACGATTGCATTTCCTTTAATTATAATGGAATCTATCGCACCGACAGTCATCTCATATGCGTATGTATCTTTATCAAAAGATGTCATCGGACTCTTAATGCTCGGAGCATCAGCAGTTGGTGATGATACATACAGCTTTTCGAGTTTGGCATCATCTTCTGAAGATGCTGTAAGTGAAACTACCTGTTCCTGTTCTTCCCCGCTTTTAACTGTAATTTTCCCCGATTTGGTAATGTATCCTTCTTTTTCTGCTGTCCATGCATAAGTCTGTGTTGCAGTGGAAGCACCTGCATGAAGCGTATACTTACGCAATGCCCCATCTTCTTCCGTAGAAATATAGGATGCATCTACCGAAGTTTTATAATAATTATCGGTTAATGTAAACGTAGCATCTGCCGGTGTGATCCGTATTGGAAGAACTACCGGCTCAAATGCCGGAACTGTAAGATCGTAGCTCAGTGTCTTGCTGACTGTAGGATCCTTCTTATAAGCCAGAACTGCCTCCAACTTATAGACTGCATTTTCCTTTCCGACATTCGGGCGTACAACAGTAGTAGTCGTTCCTTTTGCATCCAGTGTCATGCAGTTTTCTGTTCCACTAACATATGTCAGATTCCATGTCAGAGTGATCTCATTGTCTCCTGATTTATAGACCTGTGCTGCTGTCGGAAGCTTGGCGAGTGCAGTCACTATCTGATCCTGACTGGTATTTGTACCTTTGATCGTATCAAAGCTGATCTGTTCTGCTTCAAAAGTTACAGCTTCCTGTGCAGTTACTTCAAGCGGTTTTACTGCCAGATAAAGCAGATTGATTTTTGACGAAACCTTGTCCCCAATAGAAAATGTCACACCTGTAAATCCCGGTTTGGTATCTGCTGCTGCATGCACCGGTGCGATATCCAATGACGCAGTATCCATGGTTGTTTCTTTTCCTGACGCACCAGATAAAGTTCCTGTATAATTAAACTGTACGTCATATTCTGATTTCGGCACGATTTTTTCTATTTCTGCCTGAATAAATGCCTTTGCATTTGTATACTGACCTTCACCTGTTCCATATGGAAATGCAAGTGCTGTACCTATTTTATAATTTTTGAATGCATCATAGAGTGCTGTCAGGGCTTCTTCCGGTGTCCTTGTTTCAGCATCCGCAAACTCTGTTATTTTTTCTGACTCACTGTCTGAAAAAATATCGTCCGTTTCGCTTTCTTCATTGGTTCCGTCATCCAATCCGATTACGATATCTTCCTCGGATTCCTCCGGTTCCTCCTCAATCGTGACAGAAGAATCATCCTCATCGTCAGTCACAGAGAAATCACTGTATGAATTCTCCTCACTCTGCGTACCTTCTTCTGTAAAAACCGTTATTTCTGCTGCCATCGGACTTACCGCTGATGTAAGAATCAATGTTCCGGTCATTATAAGTCCCAGGAAACGATTCACAAGCTTCTTTTTCATCTGCTACATTCCCCCTTTCTTCTTCATTTCTTTATTTTTACATTTTTCGTACTGCTCCAGCTTCCATACAGCTTTCCCCCGGAAACTTTTTTGTAGCTTCGAACACGCACATAGTAACGTTTGTTTCTGGCAAGTTTCTTTACTGTGCAACGTGTGGTTTTGTATTTTTTGATATTGACGGTCTTAACGTTTTTACGGAATTTTTTGTCTGTGGAATACATGATCTGGTAACCGGTCGCACGGGTATCTTTTTTCCATGAGACGGTCATCTGTCTTGACTTCGATGATTTCAGTGCCGGTGCACTCTGTCTGATCGGCGTAATCGATACCGGAATCTTAAGTACGGTTGTTTTCTTGCCATTCAACGATGCTGTAACCGTAATTTCTGTTTTTCCCGTTCCGCAGATCACTGCTCTTTTTTTCTTGTCAATTGAAACGACCTTTTTATTTGCTGATTTTACGCTGACAGAAGCACCCTTTTCTGCTTTGATGTTCAGATTGAGTGTTTTTTTTGCATAAGCAACCTTTACCGTTTTTCGGCCGACAGATAAATTTACGTTTGATACCGTCGGTTCCTGCGGTGTGACCGGTTTCGGATCTACGGGAGCTGGCACAACAGAATCCGGTTCTTCTCCGTTTTCTTTTAATACGGTCACTTTATATATAGGAAGGTTTGCATTTGTTTTTAATATGTACTGTGCCTCATTCAGCTGAAATACCGGTTTGAAATCATAGAAGCCCGGCTTCTGTGGATCATAATTCGCACACTCCCAGGTCAGATTCAAGATGCTGTAAGTGCCGGTATCCTTTATCGTGTTTTTCTGTCCAATGAGTGATGTCGGGAATGTAATGTCTGAGGCCGCTGTCCCATAGCTTACTTTCGCCGAAGTATTGCTTTCGCCGTTCACAAAATCTACTGACGAAATAATTCCGATATTATTTGCAGCAAGGTTCAGAGTGCCATAATCTTTCAGATCACTTTTTTTCGATGTCAGATTTCCCAGAACATTGATACAGTTTGCATATGCTGTTCTGATATCTGCCCGGTTCATCAGTTCGCTGGTCTTATGTATATAAGCCATTGTTTTGTACAGGTTGTCCCTGTTCAGTTTCTCGTTGGCAAAGATTGATGGATCACCTTCTTTAAGATCCTGTCCCTGTCCGACCATGGTAAACTGCCAGCGGATCACATCTCCACTTTGTACCTTCGTTGAGGCGGCACCAACTTCCGGATAAACATTGTTTACACAATACATCCATCCGGACTGTGTGGTATAGTCAAATTCATTCAGATACTGTGGCTCTTTTATATCATTTGTATTGACTTTCAGATCTTTTGCAGTGATCATCTGCTGTACAAATGCAGGAATTGAAATCGCACCCCTGTCCGGATCTGATATTCCCGCAATGTAGTACCCATAACTTTCTGTTCTTGTAAGCGCGGATCTGCCATTTGCTTCCAGCACTCGTTCTGTAACTGTTTTTACAGTATCTCCACTTTGAAGTGTCACTGCTGTCGGTTCTATGATATATCCCTGTCCCAGTGTTCCCTTCTCTACGGAAATGACGGCTTCATTTGTTGCTGCCGGTGTATGCTCCGGAAAAATCCAGAGCATACAGATTGCAGCAATTACCGCCAGAAAATAACTTTTCCATTTTTTCATGCGGTCTTTCCTCATTTTTTAACTGTCACTTTAAATTTCGCTTTTTTGTTTCCAACCTTGACTGTGATTGTTGCTTTGCCCGGTTTCAGTGCTTTGATGCGTCCTTTGGAATCAACTTTTGCAACTTTTTTGTTTGAGCTTGTAAAGGTAACTTTTTCTCTGCTTGAAATCGGTTTGCAGATTGGAACAAGTGTAAATTTCTTTCCTTTTTTCAGGGTAATGGATTTCTTTCCGCCCTTAAATCCTGTGATCTTTGTTGTTTTGACTGCGGACTTCTGAACTTTGATCTTGATCGTCTTTTTCAGTCCGCTCTTGAGTGTGATCGTGATCCTAGCTGTACCGATTCGTTTCTGTGCGGAAATCTTACAGGTTCCGTTTGCCTTGCCGGAAACTTTCACAATTTTTGTATTGCTGGATTTCCATGATTTTACGTAATCACCCTTTGCCATGCCGGTCACTTTGAAGTTACGGATGGACTGTTTTACTTTTAACGGAACGGTATTTGCGGAAACTTTCATAGTTGCTTTGAGTTTATCTCCGACTTCACGTGTATCTGTCGTTTTGCAGACGGAGCAGGTTCTCTTCTGCACCTCTTTTGCAAATACGGTTGCCTCAGACGTTGTCGTCCAGTTGCTCCATGTATGTCCGAGTGCCGGAATCTCTTCTGTCTTTGTTCCATTGCATTCTGTACATGTATAAGTCTTTATACCTGTTTCTGTACAGGTCGGCTCTTTTGTAACGACACCTTCGTCCCAGTTATGGGAAACATGCGCGCTTCCTGCCACATCCCAGTATGCAACATTATTTTCTTTGAATAATATATAGGCATCCAGTGCCTCAAGTACCTGTGTGGTAGCCATTCCATTTGTCGTGTTTCCAAGAACATGAGCAAATCCGCCATCTTCACATTTGTATGCCATCATACTGGTGATCATATTCATGTTAACTGTTCCGAATCCGGCATCAGATCCGGTCGGATCGATACCCAGTGCTGAAAGAGCGATCAGTACCTGTGCGGTTGACTCCGGAGTTCCGTATCCAAAATCGTCTTTCACTGCTCCTTTGAGCCATGTAACTGCTTTTTTTACTGCTGCTTCCACTTTTGCATCTGTTACCTGATAACGTGCCAGTGGCTGCAATGCCATTGCAGTGATATCAACATCTCCAGTTTTGTTATCAAACAGTCCGAAAAAGCCATTTTCATTCTGAAACTCCAGAAGTGCACTGATCATGGATTCTCTGCTCCATGTTGCATCTGCCGGAATCTGAATATTCGCAGCGTCCAGTGCCAGAAGTACCCAGATCAGTTCGTTAGAGCCTTCTTTCAGACGGGTGGAATTGTACATCATTTCGGCAAGGTTCACACCGTCTACATCTGTGATATCTTTTTCAAGCATGGTCAGCGCCAGAGAAATCTTTGCGATATCAGTCGGTTTCGGGCCGTCAGGCAGGTTCGGATCATTTTCCCATTCCTTTACTTTTTCCACTACGGAATCATAATAACTGCCGGTCTGTGCATTGCTGAGTGTTTCTTCATGACGAAGAAGTGTAAATACCGTCCAGTCATCCTTAGTAGCTTTCAGGTTGTCTTTTGCCTGTCCTTTTATCCATACTGCCGCGCTGTCTGCGCCGGATTTGGCAAGTGCAAGATTGTCTGTATCTGCCTTATCTCCCTTTGTTACGGTAATCGTCAGTTTGATCGGGGCAGGATTGTTGGTCTGATCCACCGGTGTTCCGGTCGCAACTACAGTTCCTTCGGAAATTCCTGTGATCTTATATTCAGAGCAGAGGAAATAGTTATTCGTATCCGGGGCACCATCTACTCTCTTCCATTCACCGCTTTTTGTCTTTGTGATCGCTGCAATTCCTTTTTTGTCAAATGTCCAGTTGATGGATGGTTCTGTAACTTCATATCCCTGTTTGGACAGAGTACCTTTTGGCTCAAGGGTAAATGTTGCTGATTCCTTTGCCTTTACGCTGAAATCAGGAGTATTCCCTTTTACATTTATCTCTGTCAGAGGATTTTTATATTTGTAATTTACGGAGGATGTTCCGGTTACTGTAGTTTCCTCTCCCGTATTCGGATTCATGTCAGTCAGTGTTGCTGTATATGTGACTGTACCGGCCTGCTTCGGAACATATACTTTAGATCCATTATTGTAATATCCGATAGTTTCGTTATCGCTCGTAATCTCCCAGTTATCTGCATAGCTTGCATTCTCCGGTGTTACGATCACGGTTCCATGAACCGGATTAAATGCTACGCGGCCATCCATTTCCTGTCCGTCACTGTTTGCATTTCTTCCATGAATCTCAATTACTTGTCCGTTTTTCAGTGCCGGTCTTACGGATGTAACCGCTACATAGGTAGAAGTAAGATTTACTGTTGCACTCACGGACGGATCATTCTTTGATTTAACTATGATTACAGAGGAACCCGGCTTTTTGAAGTAGAAAGAGCTGTACACACTTTCATTATAAATCAGATCTGTATCTCCTGCCTGATAGGTAAAACTGGAATATGCTGCATCCCTGAAATCCGTCTCACCTTCATACTGTACTTTTACTTTGATGGATTTTGTCGCAGATCCCGCAATTTTATAATTCCCGTTTGTTACATTCTGATCATCAATATATAACTGAATAGCTGTGATCTTTGCTGTTTTTGAAAGAACCGATGCATAAGCAAGTGTCTGAACTACCTTTCCATCCGCATCGACCAGAGTAGCCTTTACCTTTGCCTTTCCATCTTTATTAACATAGAATTTCCCGCCTTCTTCCGCGATTTCCACGGCTCCAGCCGGTTTCTGAGACTCTACTGACCAGTACACTTTATAGCCATCCGGAACTGTATAGCCCGGCAGACTGAATGTACCTGCCATCCTGTTTGAATTTACAGAGTCCGGTGAAACCTGAAGTTTCGCATCTTCAAGAGTTACTGCCTCTGAATCATTGTAATTTGTAAATGCAATATCGCAGTATTCCCCTTCTGGAAGCTCCGGCCAGTCACTTCCCGGTGTGTAAGTCTGATCCGGGCCAAAATAAGCAAATCCGGAACTGCTCTGACCCCATGCGCTTCCATTGTCGCCACGGTTTTCATTGAGGGCATTAATAAAGCTCTTTTCTTTCATGGTGTCTTCGCTTACTGCACCGGAATTTACGAGGGTACCTGACGGATATGTCGATGCTGTTGAAGAGTTCAGCCAGTGCGTATTTTTGATCATACCGTCAAAACTGCCTGCACAGGTGTTGACAATTCCGCCTTTCGGGCTCTCACCGTAGGCAAAGCAGTTGGAGATTACGGCTTCATCTGAAACTACTCCAGCAAACCCGCATGCATAAGTACCACTGACTTCAGACCAGCAGTTAAGGACAGCGCCTCTCATTATTCTACCTAATGGTCCTCCTATCTCGTATAAATCCAGACTTCCTTTAAATCCAACATTTTGTATTACCCCGGTACTGGCAACATGAGTAAATAATGCCCATGAATCTTCAAAGGTAATTGTATGTCCCTGACCATCCAACACACCTTCAAAGCCTGTAGATCCAAGAAGAGACATATAATCGCTGTTTATTGTAATATCGTTTTCAAGGACATAATACTTATCCTTTGTAGCGCTCAATTTTGAAAGATCATTCTGACTTGTTATATACGTAATCTTGCTTGTATCTGTCGGAAGTGCCACCGGTGCAGATGCATTCGGTTTCTTCAGGGCTGCAATTGCATCAGTCAGTTTTTTCGCAGCGGCATTAATAGCTGCCTGTGCAGATGTTGCATCTTCTCTCAGCTCTTTTGCTTCTTTTAAGGCTACTGCAACAGCATTCCATGTAGCTTCTGTATAATCTTCTTTTACAAGGTTCTCAGCGCTCGTAATTGCTGTATCTAAATCATCCCAGTTAACTTCGCCAGCTGCCGGAGCTCCCTCCTGCAAAACCGGCAGTCCATTATTTCTGCCGTCTTCCGGAAGCACCCAGTAAAAACCTGTAGCTGCAATCTCCGTATTTAAAACACCCAAACTTGCTTTGATCTGATCTGCGGTTACTTTTTTCTTGCTGTCATCTGCAATATTATCGGTTCTTCCTACTGCTGCAGCTGATGTTCCCGATGTCCAGAGAACATGACTGATTCTATATGAATCACTAATAGATGCTGCTACACCGCCGCCAAACATGTCTGTGCTACCTGCAAAATAGCTGTTCTGTATAATACCCTGAAGCTTACCGATCATTCCACCGATTTCATCCAAATAATCGGATGTCTGAGAATTTACCGTACAATAACAATTTTGGATAACACCTGTATTCGTAACAGTATTTGCTACACTTCCCTGTTTATCTGTAAGTGTCAGGGTTACACTTCCTGCAACTCCCAGATTCTGTATAGTTCCGCTGACACTATTTGA
>ERZ507134.51-NODE-51-length-56940-cov-7.27867_pt1 | contig 56940 bp, 56 predicted proteins | sample MGYA00513778_ERZ507134 | MGnify/ENA metagenome assembly ERZ507134 | reverse complement strand
GTTCAGACGTGTGCTCTTCCGATCTAACGAGCGAGGAACTTCTCGAGAGACTGTTTCATGACGACTATGAAAATCTTAAAGGAAAGAAACTTCGACTGACACGGGTACGGGTTCCGGGTAAATCCCTTGACTTTGCACATGTATTCACTCCATCGGATGGTTCTGTTTATGAGAATCTTGCGCTTCATATCGGAGTACATGAAGGCGAAGACCACAGAGGAGAAACTATCGGGATCATGCGTGTGACACCGTGGGAGGCCATTGTGGTTGCGACGGATGTGGCGGTAAAGGCTGCACATGTTGAAGTTGGATTTATGGATCGTTTCAGCGGAGCACTGATCATAACAGGTGGGTTCTCTCAGGTAATGACAGCAGTCGAAGAAGTTGTGAGATTTTTCCGCGACGAACTACATTTTGATGTCTGTGAGATCCACAGAAGCTGAAACAGGACAGGATGACAGAATGAAAAAAATCTTTTTAATGGGACGAAGTGAGGCGGGCAAGACTTCTCTGACACAGGCACTGAAGGGAGAAGAGTTGCACTACCACAAGACTCAGTATACAAATACAAAAGAAGATACGATCGATTCTCCGGGTGAATACGCGGAGTCCAAGCATTTCAGTGTGGGACTTGCGTGCTTTTCTTTTGAGGCTGATGTCATTGCAATCGTGCAGGCGGCAAACGAGCCTTTTAACCTGTTCAGCGATGGCAGCAGAAACTTTCTTCTGAGACCGCTGATCGGAATCATCACAAAGGTGGATTCTCCTCACGCCAATCTTCCGATGGTACGACAGTGGATGGAGAACATGGGATGTGAGCGGATTTTTGAAGTCAACAACGTAACACGTGAGGGAATTGATGAGCTGATGGAATATCTGAAAGATGATCTTCCGAAGCTGACACTTGAACAGGCTAAGTTCAAGCAGAGCCTTGGGCTGAACGAATGGCAGCCATTGCCGGAAGGTGTGGAATATCCGGAAAATATTCGATAAGACATGACAGAGAGACATACAGAGATGTGTGTCTTTTTTTTATGTAATAGGAAATTACTCCGTAATGTTCCTGGTACACAAAAACGCTCCGCGAGGATACGTGAAAGAAATGAAAACTTTTCAGAAATAAAACATAAAATATGGTAATAAATATCAAAAATAAATAATAAAAAGATGCAAAACATAGAAAAAATATACGTATAGCATAAAAACATTGACCGTATTTATGAAAAATGATATGTTTTATATGAAAAATGAAACGAAAAATGAAAGAAAAAATGAAATCATAAAGGGGGAGATAAGATGGTGAGAGTCGGAATTATAGGCTGTGGAAAGATTGCACAGGTTCGTCATATTCCGGAATATCTGGATAATCCGAATGCAAAACTGACTGGCCTTTATGATCTGAATCTGCAGCGTGCAAAAGACCTTGCTGAAAAATATAATTGCAAGTCTTATGAAAGCATTGAGGAAATGCTGGCAGATCCAGAAATTGATGCAGTCAGTGTATGTGTGGCAAATCATGTACATGCCGAGATTACGATTGCTGCATTAAAAGCAGGAAAACATGTACTTTGTGAAAAACCGATGGCAACAAAATTAAAAGACTGTCAGATGATGGTGGATACAGCAGAGCAGATGGGTAAGAAACTCATGATCGGTCAGAATCAGAGATTTGCCAAAGCTCATGCAGAAGCAAGAAAACTCATCGAGCATGGGGATATCGGTAAAGTTCTTACTTTCAAAACAACATTCGGACATGGCGGCCCGGAAACCTGGAGCGTAGATGCCGGACCACAGAACTGGTTCTTCGATAAAAAGAGAGCTGCTATGGGAGCTATGGCAGATCTTGGTGTACATAAGACAGACCTTATCCAGTACCTGCTTGATGATACAGTAGAAGAAACAACTGCGAAAGTGACGACACTGGATAAGAAAGACAGTAATGGAAATCTGATCGGTGTAGATGATAATGCCATCTGCATTTACAGAATGAAGAGCGGAATCATCGGAACGATGACCGCCAGCTGGACTTATTATGGTGAGGAAGATAATTCCACGATAATCTATGGAACAGAGGGAATGCTCAAGATTTATCATAATCCGAAATATTGCATCGAACTGATCCGTAAAGACGGTGGAAAAGTTTTCTACGATATCGACCAGATTCAAACAAATGATAATCAGACAAAATCAGGAATCATTGATGCGTTTGTAGAATCTGTAGAAAATGATACAGAACCTGCTGTTTCAGGAAAGAGTGTACTCAGTGCCATGAAGGCTATTTTCGGAAGTCTGAAATCAAGCGAGCTTGGAAGAACTGTTCGCGTGGATGAGGAGGAATTAGAGTGAAGATAGGATTAGTCAGTGCAATACTGGAAGATTACGATTTCAAAAAAATGATTGATACGGTTTCTGAGATCGGTTATGAATGTGTGGAAGTTGCATGTTGGCCAAAAGCAAAGGCAGAGCGCAGATACGCAGGCGTCAGCCACATTGATGTAGCAAATCTGGGAGACAAAGAAGCGGAAGAAATCCTTTCTTATTGCAAAGAAAAGAATGTGGAGATTTCCGCGCTGGCATTTTATCCGAACACCATGGACGGAAATCTGAAAAAAAGAGCTGCCAACATCGAACACTTATATAAGGTGATCGATGCAAGCAAAAAACTCGGAATTAACCTTGTTACAACTTTTATCGGAAGAGACCAGACAAAAACAGTGGAAGAAAATCTGGAGCTGGTAAAAGAAATCTGGATTCCGATCGTACGTTATGCAGAAGAAAAGCAAGTACGTATTGCGATTGAAAACTGTCCGATGCTTTTTGACGGAGATCAGTGGCCGGGTGGACAGAACCTGATGACAACACCGGTGATCTGGAGAAAAGTTTTTGAGATTCTGGACAGTGATTACATCGGAATCAATTATGATCCGTCTCATTTTGTATGGCAGATGATTGATTATATCCAGCCGCTTTATGAGTTTAAGGACAAAATTTTCCACGTGCATTACAAAGATATCAAGCTTTTCAAAGACAAACTGAAAGAGTGCGGTACGATGGCATATCCGCTTCAGTATATGAAACCGAAACTTCCGGGACTGGGAGATGTAGACTGGGGCAAATACGTGTCCGCATTAACGGACATTGGATTTGAAGGATATACATGCATAGAAATCGAAGACAAATCTTTTGAAGGATCCGAAGAAAGAGTGCTGGACAGCCTGAAGCTTTCGCTCAGATACATGAGACAGTTTGTGATCTGAAAAATAATTGAAACATTAAATAATGAAATAATGCGGGGAAGCCGCTTATTAAAAACAAAAACATTCCAAAAGGAGGAAATGAATTATGAAGAAAACAGTAGTTTGCATGCTGATCGCTGCTATGACAATGGGTAGTATGGTTACTCCTGTATTTGCAGACGGAGATGGAGATGCTACACACATTTATGTGCTGACAGCTCCGGAAGATCATGGCTGGACCGGCTCCGTAGCAACATTTGCAAAAGAAAAAATTGAAGAAGTAAATGATGATGGCACATACAGTGCAGAACTGATCACATCTGCAGATGCAGCAGAGCAGATCGTTAACATCGAAGATATCATCGCAGCAGGTGAAGACAACATTGCAGTTGTAATTCAGCCAATCGATGACACTGTTCAGTCTGCAATCCAGCAGCTGGTTGATGCAGAAATCCCATACGTAGCATTTGACCGTATCATCGATGGTGTGGCTGACAGCGCAGTATCCAATGTAAAAGGTGACAATGAAGGTATCGGAGCAGCATGTGCAGCTTACTATACAGAGCAGGGTATGAAACCTGGTGATGCAGTTTATGTATACGAAGGAGATACTTCTTCTGTAACAACTCTCCGTGACGAAGGATTCACAAAGTACCTTACCGGAGAACTGGAATACGATGGAAAAACAATTGCAGACGATGCAAAATGGTCTGAAGACGATCTGAAATCTATCACATATTCAGGTGCTATGAACTGGAGCCGTTCTGATACAAAGACAGCCTATGAATCTCTGCTCGGAGATGCATCCAACGCAGATATCAAATGGTTCTATGCAGAAGACGATGAACTTGCAATGGGTATCCTTGAAGCTCTTCAGGGTGGTGGAATCGACGATGCAACAAAAGAAAAATTCCTCGGAAATGCACCTTATCTGACAGGCTGTGGCGGACTGGATGAGCTTTATGCAGTACTTCGTGGTGAATCCTTCACAGATATCGCAGATCAGTTTGGTGGTATTGTATCTGTAACTTACAGTCCTGCAATGATCCAGACAGCAATCCAGGATATGGTTGATTATCTGGATGGAAAAGATGTAGAACAGGATCACGTAATTGCCTGCGAAATCGTAAATAAGGACAACGTAAAAGATTATCCTTCTTTCTAAATCGAGCATTTTTTGTGATATAATTCTTTTTAATAAGACAGAAATGGCGAAGGGAACTGAAAAGTTCCCTTCTGTCAGATAATTAAGTGAATGTGTATCAGAGCAGTGTATCAAAAAGTCCGACAGATCGGGCGGGGAGGCGAGAATTATGAGTTTATTGCAGATGAGGAATATCTGTAAGTCTTTCAGTGGGATTCCTGTACTGAAAAACGTACAGCTTACAGTAGAACAAGGAGAAGTGCATGCACTTCTCGGTGAGAATGGTGCGGGAAAATCAACACTTATGAATGTTTTGACAGGTGTGTTTCCACGTGATAAAGGCGAAATCGAATTTGATGGAACCGAATTAAAAAATATTACGATCAGGCAGTCCGAAAATATGGGAATTGCTTTTGTACATCAGGAATTAAATTTGTTTAATGATCTGAAAGTTTATGAAAATATATTCCTTCAGAAAGAATACACAACAAAACTGGGCCGCCTGGATAAGAAAAAGATGATTCAGGAGGCAGAGAGACTGTTTCATGAACTGGGAGTGGATATTGATCCGACACAGCAGGTTTCCAAACTGAAAACGAGCCAGAAACAGTTGCTTGAAATATCAAAAGCGCTGTTTTTTAAAGCAAAACTTCTGATTCTGGATGAGCCGACAACATCCTTAAACAATGATGAGGTGGCACATCTGTTTGAAATCGTAAACAATTTAAAGAAAAAGGGAACTTCCTTTATCTTTATTTCACATAAAATGCCGGAGATTTTCCGTCTGTCAGACCGATATACCGTATTCCGAAACGGAGAATTTATAGGTTCTGGAAATATAAAAGATACTACACCGGAAGACGTTACACGTATGATGGTTGGGGAGAAATACTCGGATCAGGATGTATACGAAAAACGACCACTCGGCGATACGATCCTGGAACTGAAGAATTTCAGTGGAGAAGGTTTTCGCAATATAAATCTGACGGTAAAAAAAGGCAGCATCGTCGGACTGACCGGACTTCAGGGTGCCGGAAGCAGTGAACTGATGCAGTGTATGTTTGGTGTGACGAGAGCCTACAGCGGCGAAATGCGTGCAATGGGTAAAGTCATGCGGGATCATTCCATCCATACAGCAATGAAAGACCAGATTGCTATGCTGGCATCCAACAGAAAAGAAAATTCTGTAATTCCGGATATGAGTATTCTGGAGAACATGTATCTGTCAGAACATACGCTTTCTGCATGGAAACCGGCTATCTCCAAAAAGAAAGAGATTAAAAATTACAAAAAATATAAAGAAATGCTGAATATCAAGGCAAATTCCTGCGAAGACCTGATCACTTCCTTAAGTGGTGGAAATCAGCAGAAAGTTTTTCTTGCACGCTGGCTGAATACAGATGCGGAAATTCTTCTTCTGGATAATCCGACACAGGGAATAGATGTAGGCGCAAAAGCGGAAATCTACAAACTGATCCTGGAACTTGCAAAGCAGGGCAAAACGATTCTGATCAATACTTTGGAAATACCGGAGATTCAGAAGGTTGCCGATTACTGTGCGGTATTTTATAACGGAGAAATCATTAAGATTCTGGAACATCAGGAAATCGACGAGATGACAGTTATGATGTATTCAACAAATGCAGCACAGGCAGAGGAGGGAAAATAAAATGAGTAAAAAGAATACAACAGTTCCTGGACGTGTGGCAGGATTTTTGGGAGAAAACAGTTATATCATTGTTTTTGTAGCGATTTTTATTGTATATGCACTGACAACAAACGGACTGACCTGGAGCGGTATGATGAATGTATTTCGTCATTCCGCAGTAATCGGTATCATTGGTCTTGGTATGGGACTTATCTGTATCACAGGCGAAATCGACCTTTCTGTAGGATCTATGCTGGCTCTGGATGGTGGATTTTCCGTTATCATTTTTAACATGACCAACAGCATTGTGCTTACATTCTTCTTTGCAGTTCTGTTTGGCGCATTCTGTGGACTGATCAATGGTGTGATGGTCGGATGGATCCAGATGCCTGCATTTATCGTAACTCTGGCAACAATGCTGATCTATCGTTCTTTTGCGCAGTATTTCTGCCAGCATGTGGATAAAGCCCTGATCGGTGGCGGAAGTTCTGTGTATAAGATGGCAAACAGCCAGTCTTCTTATCAGACACTTTATAATTTTGGTAATGGAAAAGTATCTACGATCCCGATCGTTGGTCTGATCCTTATTATCATGACACTTGTTTTTGTATATATCACAACAAGCACGAAATACGGTAAAAAAGTTTATGCAGTAGGAAGCAATATGAAAGGTGCGCAGATGGCAGGAATCAATACAGCGGCTGTAAAAATTTCCGTATTTGTGATTGCAGGTGCGCTTGTTGGCATCGGTGCTTTCTTATGGATTGCCATGAATGCTTCTGCTGACCCGGCAACCACAGGAAACAGCTATGAAATGTATGCGATCGCAGCAGCAGTACTTGGCGGAATCAGCATGTCAGGTGGTAAAGGAAAATGCCTCGGAATCCTGTTTGGCGCAATGTCCTATACGATCATTGACAAGATCATTGTGTCCCTTAAAATGGATTCTCTTATCAATAATGCAATCAAGGGAATTATCCTTCTGATCGTCATCATGGTACAGATTGTGGGACCTCAGATCAAACAGAAATTTAAGAAAGCAGAATAAAATCTCTGTTAAACAGGCGAAAAATACTTTATACTTTATAATAAAATAATTTAGAAAACCTGAAAAAGAGAGAAAATATGAAGAAGATAACTGTTTCATTAATTGCGGAAAAAGCGCAGGTATCACCGGCAACGGTATCGAGAGTCCTGAATCACAGAGAACTGGTAAAAGAGCCGACGATACGACGGGTAGAGGAAGCAATGCGTTCTCTGGGCTGTCAGATAGAAAATACAGTCACAGTTTCGAAGGAGACACAGCCGTTGATTGTTCTGAACATTCCGGGAATCGAGAATGTATTTTATCAGGAGATCATCCGGGGTGCGAGAGTATCTGCAAAGGCACATGGATGCCATCTGCTGATCCATGAATCACATCTGAATAAAGGGAATCTGCTGGATTTCTGCAATCTTCTGCGGAGAGTGGATGCAGCAGGCGTGATTCTTCTGAATCGTGTTTCGGAAGAGGGCCTGAATCAGATACGAGTGATCGCTCCGCTGGTACAGTGCTGTGAATATAATGACCATGCGGATTACCCATATGTCAGTATTGATGACGCCAGAGCTGCAGAACTTGCAACGGAATATCTTTTGTCAAATGGAGGAAGTAAGATTGCCCTGATCAACGGACCGGGAAACTTCAAATATGCAAGAAGACGTCAGGAAGGATTTATGAATGCACTTCGTAACGCGGAGGTCATGATCCCGAAGCAGTGGATCGTGCAGCTGCCGGAAGTAAGTTACGAGATGGCTTATGCAGCGGTGTGCAGACTTCTGAATTCTGACAGCAGACCGAATGCATTTTTTACCATATCCGATGTTTTTGCAGCGGCAGTGATCCGTGCGGCGAAGCGTTTTCACCTGCATGTACCGCGGGATATTCTGGTGGTTGGATTTGATAATATTGAGTTATCCTCTATGACCTCACCTTCGATCACAACTGTGAATCAGCCGAAATTTCAGATGGGTTATACAGCATGTGAAATGCTTCTGGAACTGATCGAGGATCCACAGGAAGAGATGAAATCTCTTTTGCTTGATACAGAACTGGTGATCAGGGAATCAACATAATTCGGGATTTTGCCATATTCATAGCAAAACATCTCGTGGGATATTACCTTTGAACAGTAATAATTCGAAACTTTTTTTAGTGAATTTTTGTGGTAAATACTGGACTTGCACCGTCCTCTATGGTAAAATTTTTTTATCAAACTATTCAGGAGGATATGTGATGAAAAAGGCAAAGAAACTATTATGTGCACTCTTAATTGTCCTTACAGCGGTGACAATGTTATCTGGACCATTTCAGGTCCCGGTACAGGCTGCCAGAACCGTGACAGCTAACAAAAATCCAAATAAAGCTGTAAACATTAAGAAAAAAGGAACCTACAGAGTATTAAGTAAGACAAAGATGAATAAAGACGATTACATTCGTTTTACTGCACCGAAGAAAGGAAAATATACTCTGACATTCAGTGATTTCCGTAAGCTGAAAGGTTACACTCCGTCTGAAAGACATCTTGGATCTGTTTACATTTACAAGAATACCAAGTATGGAAGAAGCATGCAGAGAGTCAAAACAAACGGTGGAAAATCTTATGTTTTAAGCATTTGCTCAAAGGCATGGTATAATGACTACACAAAAGGCAAAAAGATTAAAGCAGTTTCTGATCTTCATACCCGTTACGCAAAAATCTCTCTGAAAAAAGGCGAGACAATTTATATTAAGACATTCTGGACAGGCGGCAAACACTCCTATTCATTAAAAATTAAATAACTGATTATATTATAAGAAAAACACCGGAGCAGGTCAGGAAACCTGTTCCGGTGTTTTCTTGAATATGTGTGCATACTTAAGATATCATATCTGATTTTCAGATGCAGTAGCACATATTATAGAAATATTGCACATTTTCTGTTTTATAAGAATTACATTCCGTCTTTCAGTACATCGTAATCTCGTAATATTTTTTCGATCACAGTTCCCCTGATGAAGTGGAGCAGAGGTTTTTTGATGAGATTCGCTCCCGGAAATTCGATTTCCAGAGGAGATTTGCCGTCCATCAGCTTCACACTGCTGCTTAGAAGTTCGCGGATATCGTAAACGCTTCCCCATACTTCCGGTATGCCACGGTCCACACCGAGAAGTCCATAAACGGCTTCCATAGCGGTTCTGACAGAGTATTCTGTGGTGAAGACTGTGTCACGTGGAGTATCTGCGAACTGACCGAGGAATGCGAAGTTTACGCAGCCATCCGGTATAACGTCCGGGCGGTCACCTTTTGCTCTTGGCATGAAGAATGCAGTGATATAAGGCATCATGGTAGGAACGCATACAGCACTGTTTTCTGCAAGCTCCTCAATCTGCTCTTCCGGCACACCGAGGTGGTAAAGCCATTCTTCGGTGATCTCTTTACCGGTACAGTCTTTCATCGGTTTCTTAATATAATCACCAGGTACATCTGTAAACAGTCCGTAAACCCATACGCAGACTTTGTCTTTGTCCTGATCTTTGAACTGTCCCTGGCGGTTGATCGTCCAGCTTAAAAGCCATCTGGAATCCTGGCAGCTTACGATACCGCCTGTAACAACTTTGCCGGTGCGTGGATCGCGTTTGCAAATATCCGTGATATAAGGAATGATTTTGTCATCCAGTGTGGTGATAGTTGCAGACTCCCAGTTGGTTTTGCTGATATCGGAGCAGAATTTTTCCGGATGTCCGAAAGACGGATCCTGTGCTGCAATATTTTTCCAGAGGGACCAGCAGCCGCTTGTACGGACTTCTGCATCACCGTTTGGCGCATGGTTCTGATCACCGTAGATCGTACCTTCTGTACAGCTTCCGTTTGTCACAAATACGAGGTCGTTTTCAGTAAGGACGATGCCCTTTTCGACTCCGTTTACTTTGCATTCGATTGCAGTTGCAATCTTTTTGTCTTCTTTGAATTCGAAGATAACGTTGGTGACTTCGGTATTGAACTGGAAGTCCACACCTGCAGTTTCCAGATATTTCTGCATCGGAAGGATCAGGGATTCATACTGATTGTATTTGGTGAATTTCAGGGCACTGAAATCCGGAAGTCCTGCGATGTGATGGATGAAGCGCTGGAAGTACAGTTTCATTTCCAGAGCACTGTGCCAGTTTTCGAATGCAAACATAGTTCTCCAGTACAGCCAGAAAGTGGAATTGAATACTTCATCGTCGAAAACATCTTCAATGGTCTTATCGTAGAGGTCTTCATCTTTTGTCATGAAGAGTTTCATAATCTCCATACAGCCTTTCTGGCTTAAATTGAATTTACCGTCTGTGTGGGCATCTTTGCCGCGATTTATGGTTGCACGGCAGAGAGAATAATTCGGGTCATGTTTATTCAGCCAGTAATATTCATCCAGTACGGAAACATCCGGTGTTTCGATGGAAGGGATGCTGCGGAACAGATCCCAGAGGCATTCGAAATGGTTTTCCATCTCACGGCCGCCTCTCATGACGTAACCGCGTGTCGGATCAAAGATTCCGTCGCAGGCGCCGCCGGCAATATCCATAGCTTCCAGAATGTGGATGTGGGAACCGGGCATCTGAGCATCACGGACAAGGAAGCAGGCAGCAGCGAGAGAAGCAAGTCCGCTTCCTACGATGTATGCATGTTTGTTGTCAACACCTTCCGGTTTTTCCGGGCGGGCGAATGCTTCGTAGTTTCCGTTTGTATAATAGATACCTTTGCTGTTTTTTTCGTACTTGCCGCGTTCTGTGTTGCGGTAGTCGGAGTTTACAGAATTTTTTGATGAAGCTGATTTGCTTGGGGACTTTGAAGTGACTGGATGACATTTGGAATTTTTGGCGAGGACGGCGGCAGCACCTGCTCCGGCTGCAAGGGCAACACCAAGTTTTAGACTTTTTTTGGACATATAAAAAACCACCTTTCATTTATTTATGATGATCTGTTGTTCTGTTTCTGTCTCCTATAGTATTGCCATTTGCCGTTCAATTCAATTGACAAAAAATGCCGAATGAGCAAAATCTTATCATTTGGATACATTTGTAAAGTTTTTGATGGAATTTGTAATATTTCCCTGAATGGTGATGCACATATTGTCGCAGATGGAAGTGTAATCATCTTTCATGCCCTGGCGGATCCAGTCGAGCATGATCCCGACAAAACTGTATTTATAAAAATCAGCGATAAAATTTTTCTGTGCGTCGGAAAGCGCAGTTTCTTTTGACTGCTCCAGTACAACACCCATAATGAGATCATGTGTGAGATGGAAAAGATAGTTTTCAATCTGTTCACGGCTTACAGCATGATAGGCATTTATAATGAAGGGTTTGTTTTCGTAGACTGCTTCAAAAATCTGCAAAAGTCCTTCCTGCCATGTTTCGTATGTTTTTTTACCCTGCAGGGCTTTGGTGGATTCTTCCAGACATGCCCACTCTACGAGATCATAGATGTCCCTGAAATGATAATAAAAGGCCATGCGGCTGATTCCGCAGTCGGTGGTCAGGTCGTTGATCGTGATTTTGTTTAAAGGTTTCTGGAGCATAAGTTTTTTCAGGGACTCCATAAGAGCTTTTTTGGTAATACTGGACATGGCATATCCTCCGCTGTAAAATATTTTCTTCTATGATAATAGATATATTATAACTGTTTTTCGGGATAAAAAATACAACTGTTTTACGGTGTAAAAAAAATGTAAAAAATTCGGAAATAACTGTTGACATGCAAAGGGCATTATAGTAAAATAACCCAATGTGACATAGTGCGATAACACTTAAGCCAAAGCCCCGGCAAAGGTGTTTTTATCAGCGGTTTCGGACATTTCCGCAGTATATAGATTTGCACTGTTCACCAGGAAATTTTATACATGATATTGCGGGAGACCGTGATTAAACAAACTATCGTTGATAAATAACAGGAGGTAAAACCATGCAGACTTATATGGCTAATCCAGATAAAATCGAAAGAAAATGGTATGTAGTTGACGCTGAAGGCTGTACACTGGGCCGTCTGGCATCTGGTGTTGCTAGCGTTTTAAGAGGAAAGAATAAACCTCAGTTTACACCACACGTTGATACAGGTGATTATGTAATCATTGTTAACGCTGACAAAGTAAAAGTTACTGGTAAGAAAATGGATCAGAAGATTTACTATCATCACTCCGATTATGTTGGTGGAATGAAAGAGACCACATTAAAAGAAATGATGGCTAAGAAACCGGAAAAGGTTGTTGAGCTGGCAGTTAAAGGTATGCTTCCAAAAGGACCTCTGGGAAGAACCATGTACAAGAAACTTTTCGTTTATGCCGGACCGGAGCACAAACATGAAGCTCAGAAACCGGAAACCTTAACATTTTAATAGGAGGTAGGAGACATTGGCTAGCGCAAAATTCTACGGAACAGGAAGAAGAAAAAAATCAATCGCAAGAGTTTACCTTACACCTGGTACAGGCAAAATCACAATTAATAAAAGAGATATCGACGAATACTTCGGATTAGAGACTCTGAAAGTTATCGTTCGTCAGCCATTCGCTGCAACAGAGACAGAAGGCAAATTTGACGTTCTTGTTAATGTAACAGGCGGCGGATATACAGGACAGGCTGGTGCCATCAGACATGGTGTTGCAAGAGCCCTTCTTGAAGCAGACGCTGAATACAGACCAGTTCTTAAAGCTGCTGGATTCCTTACTCGTGACCCGCGTATGAAAGAACGTAAGAAATACGGTCTCAAAGCAGCTCGTAGAGCACCTCAGTTCTCTAAACGATAATCAGGAACGAAGAAGAGCAAAGCTTTTCAGGCTTGTTATCGAATACAGAAATCATCAGGCCCCGGAATCTTTGGTTCCGGGGTTTTTCTAAAAGACATTTCCATTATTTCCAATATTTCTATTCCCTAAGTCTATTCCCCAAGAAGCTTATTGCCGATTAGTAACGGTTAAATTTAAGAAATCCTGAAGCCAATTCATCAAAGCCGCAACGATTGAATAATCCGGACAGGAGAATTTGCAGAGTTGTTCCATGAAATACTGTAGGTGTAATGACCCGGAAAAAAGTAGATACAGGACAGACCAACAGAAATTCAGGTGAGAAATGACCTGCAAATAAGTAAGTTTGTTAAAAGTCCACGAAAATCATGGCTGCGAATGACTATAGTATGGGTAAGTACATGCAAAGTCAACAAAATCCTTGTAAACTAGATGGTTTGGGGAAGAGTAAGTATCGAGCAGGTCAAAAAATGAATATAAATCAGATGATCTATGGAAGAGTAAGTGCTGTGGAAGTCCATAAAAGTGCCGGAAATGGTTTGCTACGGGAAGAGTAAGTTGTCTGAAAGTCACCGAAAATGTTTATAATGGAAAATCAGATGATTTGCGTAGGAGTAAGCCTAAAACAAGTCAACACGATTCCTATAAAAATGACTGCAATTCAGGTGTATTTCAAATAAATTAATGAAATAATCAAGTGTTCATATATTTATATGTTTATTCTAATTTGAATCTCTAATGTTCTACAAAATCAAAATAAAGGAGAGACACCACATGTATGGATTAAAACAGAAATTATCAGAGGAAGAAAAGTATTTGAAAGATATTCTGAGCAGAATTGGGGATCCGAAGGCAGATGCGATGGAAGGGACTTTACGAATTTCAATGGACAAGAATAAAGTACGTTACTTTCATCATTTTCCAAATGAAAATAGTAAGAAAAAGGATATCTATATTTCAAAGGCAGACAAAGAACTTCCGACCAGACTGGCGCAAAATACATATGACAATAAAATGCGCAATCTGGTGAAGAAACGTCTGGAGCAGCTTCGAAGACTTTTGAAGGATTATGATGATAATGAAATTGAACAGTTATATACAAAAGAACATCCTGAGAGACAGAAGCTGATTCAGCCAGTGCGACCAACATGGGAACAGCGTTTAAACGAATGGGAAAAAGAAGCGTATAAGGGTAAAGCATTTGCTGAAAATATTCCGGTCATAACAACTGCAAAAGGGGAGCGTGTACGCTCAAAATCAGAGAAGATTCTGGCAGATTATTTTTATCATGCAGGCATTTCGTATAAATATGAGCATCCGATTTTCCTAAAAGGATTTGGTGTAGTTTATCCGGATTTTACATTTTTATCTCGGAAAACAGGAGAAGAAATCTACTGGGAACATGATGGGAGAATGGATGACCCTGAGTATGCAAGAAAAGCTATCAGGAAGATTGAAACTTACGAGAAAAATGGAATTTTTCCAGGACAAAAGTTGATTCTGACATTTGAGACCTTGCAGGATGGATTGGATATGAAGGTTGTGGAGAGTCTTGTAAAGGAATATCTGTTATAGTGTGGATCCCGCTATAACAGATGATTTTGAAAATTATTCGAAGTATCGTAAAATGTTGTTGTGGCTTTGGATTACATAGGTAATAATGCAGGTATGAGTAATATTGTATTTGACTTCGACAAGAATATGAATATACAGAAAACTGAAATCCAAATCCAGAATTAAGGTAAAGGAGACAACATGAGAAAAGAAGCTACGATTGAGCAATGGAAAGAATTGTATGAAGCTGCAACCAGAATAAAAGAAATGAAGCCATAGCATAAATTCTGGGATCTGGATATTATCGGGATACGGGAGGGGAACGAAGACGATACAACGTTTTACAGTATACTGGGACATGGTGGGGATTGCTATGGGATTGTTGTATATGAAGGACTAAACGATTTCATGATGCTTACAATGCAGGAGCAGCTAAATCTGGCGACGGATTATGTTATGTTTTCTCAAAATAACCTGACATGTTATTGGGGCAACAGAGAGGAATCAACGAATAAACAGAGAAAAAATATCAAAGAAATGGGATATAAATACAGAGGAAAGAACCAATGGTTATATTTTCTTCTTTTGAGGCAGGATATTATCCCTATAATCTGAATCAGGATGAAGTTATTCGAATGACTAATTATTTTCTTAATCTGGAATTAGCATTGCAACAATATGAAAGTGTACAGGTTGATGTGGATTTCGAAAAGGGTGAAATGTATTATTTTGAGTTTGGAGAAGATAAAAAGTCATGGAATTTTGGTGCTAAACCACTACCATTTTCATCATTCCAATTTGGAAATCTGATTATTACAGATGAGGAATTGATGGCAGATTTGAAAAAAGTATCAAAATGTAATGCTGTTTTAGAAACAGATATAGCCATTCTTGGAGTTTCGGTGAATGATAAAAAATATCAGCGACCTGCTAATCTGGCGACTTGCATGATCGCGGATGCTAAATCTGGAATGATGCTGAAATGTGAATTGCAGCAACCGGGGGATAATACAATTGCTTCTCTGGCAGAAGAATTGATAGGCTTTATTTTTCGGTGTGGTGCACCAAAAGAAGTGAGAGTGTCGAATATTTTAGTTGAAGCTGGAGTGGAGCAAATCTGTCAGATATGTGGGATTAAATTAAGTCGGGTAAAAAATTTGCCAATTATAGAAGAATTTCGTGAAGGAATGAGGAGATTTATGTAAAGGGGAAAGTTAATTGTACGGACCGGCAGAATATGAATGACTTGGGAAATGGATATGACAGAGCAGGTAAATACAAATTCAGGATAGACCTGTCTAATGAAAAAAGTAAGCGTTGTTCAGCTTTGTAACTACGGTTTGGGAATGACCTGTGGGAGGGAAAGCCTGGCTGCGACCAACAGAAATTCGGGTGAGAAATGACCTGCAAATAAGTAAGTTTGTTAAAAGTCCACGAAAATCACGGCTGTAAATGACTATAGTATGGGAAAGTACATGCAAAGTCAACAAAATCCTTGTAAACTAGATGGTTTGGGGAAGAGTAAGTGCAAAGTGAGTCAAAAACTGCCTTGAAACTGGATGGTTTGGGGAAGCGTAAGTACAAAGTGAGTCAAAAACTGCCTTGAAACTAGATGGTTTGGGGAAGCGTAAGTACAAAGTGAGTCAAAAATTGCCTTGTAAACTAGATGGTTTGGGGAAGAGTAAGTGCAAAGTGAGTCAATGTTATACCGATCGTTGATCAGAACAGGATGACGAATTGCAGAAAGTGTTGCAATGGAATAGAAGAATAGAAAGATGGTGAGCAAAATTCAGAGTTGATACTTGACCATTCGTTGAATTTGCGGTATAGTTCTCTACACTTTACAAAAAAAGGAGCGAGACTTATGACTTTTTATCAGGAACTTCAGTTGAGTTCGGTGGGTTCGAAACAACTGATCAAAAATACCGCAGACCCGAAAGAAAAACGCCGCCATATTCTGATCTACAACTTCAAGGTATACCTTGTGATGGCATTCTGTGTGGCAGTGGTGACGCTGTACACAAATCTGACTGGAAGTGGCAACAGCGTTGTGGGAGTAACAGTACTGCTTGCTGTGCTTGTGCTCAGGCAGGCGGATTTCGGAATCAAAACGACACATGGACTGGTCAGCATTATGGGAATTTTTGCGATTCTTATGATTGCACCGCGGTTTGCCAACACCCTTAATCCGATCGGGGCATTTGCGGTAAATACAGCAGCCATCCTTCTTCTGATGATATTGGGATGTCACAATGTGATTATGTATAATCATTCAACGTTTGTGCTGGGATATCTTTTGCTACTGGGATATGACGTGACCGGTGCGGAATACATAAAGAGAGTCGAAGGACTTGCAGTCGGAATGGTTCTCTGTATGATTATCTTTTATAAAAATCAGAAAAACCGTCCGTACAGAAGAAGTTTTCCGGATCTGTTCCGTGAATTTGATCTTCATTCTGCAAGAGGCAGATGGTATCTGAAACTGACACTGATCGTTTCCAGCGCAATGCTGATCGTATCTCTCCTGGGCTTGCCGAGAGCGATGTGGGCAGGAATTGCCTGCATGTCCGTGTGCCTTCCTTTTACGGACGACTGTATTGCCAGGTCAGGAAAAAGATGGCAGTTTAACATTGTTGGATGTGTATTATTTATCGTACTATACCTGATTTTACCGGAATCTATGTACCCGTATATCGGAATGATCGGAGGAATCGGTGTCGGCTATTCGGCAGGTTACGCATGGCAGACTGCATTTAATACATTTGGAGCACTTTCGATTGCAGCAGGTCTGTTTGGGATGCCGATGGCAGTAGCGCTTCGAGTCGGAATGAATGTGTTCGGGGCAATTTACACAGTAATCTGTAACAAAGTGATCGACAGACTTGCGGCTGTTTCAGAGGAAAGAAGAAGCTCAGAAGCCTGAAACTGAAATACGGAAAATTGCGTAGTTGAAATTACATGCGATATGTGAGAATATTAAAAAAAGTATGAAGAGCTGTTCACAAGTTATGGACAGCTCTTCGGTATAATATGGTAACTATTCAGAAGGTAGTATCCCGCGAGGCGATTTGGAATGCATTTTGACTCGTGACTGCGAGGGTACTGAACAGTTACATAATGTGAAAGTACAACACTAAAATATAACACAAACAGGAAGGATATCCGTATGAAAAAAATAACACGTTATCTCAGCTTTTTAATATGTCTTCTGATGCTTTGCACCAGTATAAACGGGACAGATGGAAGTCTGATTACAAGTTTGTCTGCAACAAAAACTGCACAGGCAGCTTCGATTTCTTCCGGCACGACATCAAATCAGTTTACAGGCTGGAAAGGCAAGGGACTCAGGAGAAAATACTATAAAAATGGAAAACTTCAGACAGGTTTTCGTAAAATAGGCAATGACTATTATCTTTTTGATTCAAAAGGACGGATAAAGACCGGATGGCAGTATGCCGGAAATCATTACCGCCTTTTTCACAAAAAGACCGGTAAGATGGTCAGAAGTCGTACTTACCAGGGGCGTAAAATTGACAGAAATGGTATATGGACGCCGATAGTTGTACTGGATGCGGGGCATTCAGCAAATGTTGCACGCGGCTATGAACCACTGGGACCGGGCTCTTCTGAACAGAAAGCAAAAGACAATTCCGGTACGGATGGAGTGGCAACAGGTGTGCCTGAATATGTGCTTACCTTAAACATGGCGAAGAAACTGCAGACCACTCTCAAAAAACAGGGCTGCAAAGTAATTCTGACGCGCAAAAACAATCGAACTGCATTAAGCTGCGCGCAGAGAGCGCGTATTGCAAATAAGGCAAAAGCTGATGCGTATCTGCGTATTCATGCAAATGGTGTGGATTCTTCCAGCGCGACAGGCGCTATGACGATCTGCGTAACTAGAGGAAACCGCTTTGTTTCTTCGAGTATGTATAAGAAATCTTATAATCTTTCAAAGGCAGTCCTGAACGCGTATGTAAAAGCGACCGGATGCCGCAAAGAGTATATCTGGGAGACAGATACGATGAGTGGAAACAACTGGAGTAAGGTTCCGACAACTCTGATCGAGCTCGGCTATATGTCCAACCCGGCGGAAGACCGTCTTATGCAGAGTAATTCCTACCAGAAAAAGATGGTAAAAGGGATGGCAAACGGAATTAAAACGTATTTACTGGGACAGTGATACCTCAGAATACATATAAAATGAACAGGCGAGATGAGAATATCTGCCTGTAGTGCACTTTTTCTTGACAGAAATACTTTGACTTGCTAAAATTTTAAAAGATATAAAGATTAAAGGGCGTTGATTTTGATCTGAATCAACGCTTCTTTTATGTTAGGGAGGTAAAAGAGATGTTAAAAGTATGGATTGCAGGTGCCGGTGGACAGATCGGACGGGCACTGAATGATGTACTGGATCCGATGCAGATTGAGGCACTGAATACAGATGTCGATGAATTGGATATTACGGACACAGATGAAGTCATCAATTTCGGTACTGTTAATCGACCGGATGTGATCATCAACTGTACAGGTATCACAGATACTGATGAGTGTGAGGAAAATCCGGAACATGCATACCGTGTCAATGCACTTGGTGCAAGAAACTTAAGTATCGTTGCACGTAAATGTGGATCAAAAATCGTTCAGCTTTCTACAGATGACGTATTTGACGGACAGAGTAAGAAACCGTATTCAGAGTTTGATGATACGAATCCGCTGACTGTATATGGCAGATCTAAAAGAGCCGGCGAAAATTATGTAAAAGAGTTTACACACAAGCACTTTGTCATCCGCAGTAACTGGGTATACGGACACGGTGGACGCAACTTTGTAAACCGTGTATTGGAAGCGGCAGAGTCCGGAAGAGCACTTTCTGTGGCATCAGACCAGTTTGGCTCTCCAACCAGCGCCAAAGATCTTGCAAGAATGATTCTGTATCTGATCAGCACAAATGAATATGGAACATATCACGTGACCTGCAGCGGTATCTGTAACCGTTATGAGTTTGCACAGGAGATATTAAGACTTGCCGGCAAAACAATCGAACTTAAAGCTGTTCCTACCGAGCAGTCAGACCTTTCATCTGTCAGACCGCCATATGCAGTTCTGGACAATTTTATCCTTCGTATTATTGAAATGTATGATATGCCGGAATGGAAAGAGTCCCTGAAAGAATACATGGATGAGAGAACGGAGGGTTAAAATGAAAGAAAAAAACACACAAGCAAAAACTCCGAACAAAAAAGCGATAGGGCTGACGACCAAGATCTTTATCGCGCTGATCGCGGGAGCGATTCTTGGTATCGTGCTCTGCTATCTGGTTCCGGACAGCAGTTTCAAAAAAGATGTAATTATTGAAGGTGTTCTCTATGTCATTGGACAGGGATTTATCCGTCTGATGAAGATGCTGGTTGTACCGCTGGTATTCTGCTCTCTGGTCTGCGGAAGTATGGCAATTGGAGATACAAAAAAACTCGGTACGGTGGGTGTGAGAACCCTGGTATTTTATCTTGCAACTACAGCAATGGCAGTTTGCGTTGCACTTGGTGTCGGTAATCTGATCAATCCTGGTATCGGCCTTGATATGAGCGCGATTCAGTCTTCGGCAGCTTCTGTAGAAACCATGGAAGCAACATCCCTTACTGATACGATCCTGAATATCATTCCGGACAACCCGATCAATTCTCTGGCAAGCGGAAGCATGCTTCAGGTTATCGTATTTGCATTGATCGTCGGTGTGATCCTTGCAAAAATGGGCGAGCGTGCAGAGACAGTTGCAAACTTCTTCAGCCAGTTTAATGATATCATGATGGAAATGACCATGATGATCATGAGCCTTGCCCCAATCGGTGTATTCTGTCTGATCAGCCGTACATTTGCGAATATCGGTTTCAGTGCATTTATCCCGCTGGCGAAGTATATGATCGGTGTATTGCTGGCACTGGCTATTCAGTGTTTCGGCGTATATCAGATCCTGCTCAAGGTCTTTACAGGTCTGAATCCGATTCGGTTCATCAAGAAATTTTTCCCGGTTATGGCATTCGCATTTTCTACTGCAACGTCTAATGCGACTATTCCTATGTCTATTGATACGCTGTCCAAAAAAGTCGGCGTATCCAAGAAGATTTCGTCCTTTACTATTCCGCTGGGTGCGACCATCAACATGGATGGTACTTCCATCATGCAGGGTGTGGCTGTAGTTTTTGCAGCCCAGGCATTCGGTATTCATTTAAGTCCGATGGATTACGTGACGGTTATCGGAACTGCAACACTTGCCTCTGTAGGTACGGCAGGTGTTCCGAGTGTTGGTCTTGTAACCCTGACTATGGTATTTAACTCCGTAGGCCTTCCGGTTGAGGCAATCGGTCTCATCATGGGTATTGACCGTATCCTGGATATGACCAGAACTGCAGTCAACATTACAGGTGATGCTGTCTGCACAACTATCGTTGCACATCAGAATGGCGCGCTGGACAAAAAAGTATTTAACGAAACAGCATAATCTTTTTACATTGATTTCAGCAAAAACGGCTGTACACAGGAAGTGTGCGGCCGTTTTTTTGCACCATATGCAATAAACAGACCGATATGGAGAAGCATGTAAACACAAAACAGGTTGCATTTGTCACAGGGCTTCGGCTATAATACGAGAGAGCCGGATTACTGAGAAATAAATTCCGGCAGGAATCCACACATATCACTTTAACGAAAGCGAGAATAAATATGAGTATATTGAATGTTGAACATCTGACACATGGCTTTGGCGACAGAGCAATCTTCTCAGATGTTTCTTTCAGACTCCTGAAAGGAGAGCATATCGGACTTGTCGGTGCGAATGGCGAAGGTAAGTCTACTTTTATGAGTATTGTCACCGGAAAACTGATGCCGGATGAGGGCAAGGTAGAATGGGCCAAAAACGTCCGCGCAGGTTATCTCGATCAGCATGCGGTTCTGGAAAAAGGAATGACGATCCAGGAAGTGCTGAAGTCTGCTTTTGACCCGCTCCTTCAGAAAGAACAGAGAATGAATGAAATCTGTGATCTTCTCGGAAGTGCGGATGAAGAAGAAATGAATGTCCTGATGGAAGAACTGGGAACAATTCAGGATGAACTGACATTACATGATTTTTATGTCATTGATTCCAAAGTCGAAGAAGTTGCAAGAGCACTCGGGCTTCTGGAGCTGGGACTTGACCGTGATGTTACAGACCTGAGTGGCGGACAGAGAACAAAAGTTCTTCTCGGTAAACTTCTTTTGGAAAAACCGGATATCCTGCTTCTGGATGAGCCGACCAACTATCTTGATGAAGAACATATTGCGTGGCTGAAACGCTATCTTCTTGATTATGAAAACGCATTTATTCTGATCTCACATGACATCCCGTTTCTCAATGAGGTAGTAAATATCATCTATCATATGGAGAATCAGGAGCTGAACCGTTATGTCGGCGACTACGATCATTTCCAGGAAGTGTATGCGGTGAAGAAAGCACAGCTGGAAGCGGCATACCGTCGTCAGCAGCAGGAAATCAGCGAACTGAAAGATTTTGTTGCAAGAAACAAAGCACGTGTTTCTACCAGAAACATGGCGATGTCCCGTCAGAAAAAGCTGGACAAGATGGATGTGATCGAGCTGGCAGCAGAAAAGCCGAAGCCGGAGTTTAATTTCCGTTATGGACGTACTCCGGGGAAAATGCTGTTTGAGACGCATGACCTTGTGATCGGCTATGATGAGCCACTGTCCAGACCATTAAATTTTACCATGGAGCGTGGACAGAAGATCGCACTGGTCGGAACAAACGGAATCGGAAAAACAACACTTTTAAAGAGTATTCTCGGATTGATCCCGGCACTCAAAGGAAACTGCGAACGAGGTGAAAATCTGGAACTTGGCTATTTCGAGCAGGAAGTAAAAGGCGACAATAAGACAACCTGTATCGAGGAACTCTGGCAGGAATTTCCGTCTTATACACAGTATGAGATCCGTTCAGCCCTTGCGAAATGCGGACTGACTACCAAACATATCGAGAGCCAGGTACGTGTCTTAAGTGGTGGTGAGCAGGCGAAGGTACGTCTGTGTAAGCTTGTAAACAGAGACACAAATGTCCTGCTTCTGGATGAGCCGACTAACCACCTTGATGTAGATGCAAAGGATGCGCTGAAAAGTGCACTTAAGGAATACAGGGGCAGTATCCTTCTGATCTGCCATGAACCGGAGTTTTATCAGGATGTGGTAAATGAGGTCTGGGATATGAGCAAGTGGACCACCAAAATCTTTTAAGTACGGGGAGGGTCTTTATGCATAAAGAAATCAACCACAGAATAAGGAAACATTTTAATGAGGGAATCTACAATGTTGCCAGATACACGGAAATCGTACTTTCCATTGTAATCCTGATCGTGATCGCACTGACGGGTATCCGGCTGATCTATACGATTACTGAAATTTCCGTTCTGGATATGGACATTGACTTTTTTACAGAGTTTCTTGCAAATGCACTGTCGCTTGTTGTGGGGGTGGAGTTTGTAAAAATGCTCTGCCGCCATTCTGCACAGACAGTTGTTGAGGTACTGCTGTTTGCAACGGCAAGACAGATGGTAGTCGAGCATATGGATCCGGTGCAGACACTGATCGGTGTCATTGCCATTGCAATCCTGTTTGCTATCCGTAAATTCCTTATGACAGAGGACAGTGACATGGCACATGAACCATTTAAAAGAAACAAAGATGAGATAACAGAGAAAACAGAATGTAAATAAAAGTAAGGGCGGGATTATTTCCTGCCCTTACTCAATGTACTGTTATGATAATCAGAAGAGAAGGTAACATCACGTCCGAACCATGCCGGCGGTGTGTAGGAATTCGCTGCTTCTTCGGATGGAAATTCTACTTCTGCCAGAAGCAGTCCCTCATAATCTTCATGAAAAACGTCGAGCTCGATCGTCAGACCGTTTTTTTCCGGAATCAGATAACGTGTCTTGGAGATGACAAGACCGTCTGCCTTAGATTTCAGATGTTCATAGGCCTCCTGCGTCAGCGGAAGATTATATTCCTCTCTGGCCATGAGGCCTTTTGATTTGTAAGTGAGAAAATAATCGTCATCCTGTCTGCGGATGCGAACGACAGGTGAAGTACAGAGATATCCCTGCTCGATCTTATGAAACGGATAAGATGCAAGATCCGTCGGAAGCTGTTCTTTTTCTATCAGATATTTTCTTTCGATTTCCATAGTAAAACTCCTTGATAAATTATGATATTTTCAGATTTAGTATATCCCTTTTGGACGTGAAATGCTATACTGAATGACAGAATGGCAATAAAACAACGGGCAGGCAGCAAAGCCAATATGTCAATAAGGGAGGAATTTTTTATGAGCAAAAAAGTATATATTTTTCTGGCAGACGGATTTGAAGACATTGAAGGACTGACTGTAGTCGATCTGATGCGCCGCGCACAGATCGATATAAAGACAGTTTCTATTAAGGATATCAGGGACATCACCACTTCTCACGGAATCCATATGCAGACAGATCTTGTTTTTAAAGAAACCGATTTTTCTGATGCGGACATGCTTGTAATTCCGGGTGGCATGCCGGGCACAAAATATCTTGGAGAATATCAGCCGCTCTGTGACCTCCTGACAGATTTTTATAAACAGGGCAAAAAGGTTGCAGCCATCTGTGCAGCACCGACCGTATTTGCCGCACTGGGATTTCTTGAGGGCAGAAAAGCGACCGCATATCCATCCTGTATGGACGGATTAAAAGGAGCAGAGCGTTCGCTGGACAGTGTTGTCATCGACGGCAATGTTACAACGAGCCGCGGCCTCGGAACAGCGGTTGACTTCGCACTCAGCCTGATTGGACAGCTTCTTGGTGAGAAAACAGCGGATAAAATTGCGGAATCTGTGGTATATAGCCGAAAATAAAGGAAAAACAAGGCTTTTTCATAAAAAAATACTGGTGTTTTTAAAGACATTGTGCTATACTACGATAATGACTGTAATTGTATCTCATTATATGGAGATACAGTTGCCTGATGCCGCCAGAAGGCGCAGGAATAAAGGAAAAGTTAGAATATAAGTAACTGCAGAAGTACAGAACGGTTACAATATAAGAGATCTAACCTGAAAATTAAGGAGGAACAGGAAACATGAGTTTACAGGTGGAAAAACTGGAAAAAAACATGGCGAAACTGACAATCGAGGTTTCTGCTGAAGATTTAGAGAAAGCTATGCAGGCTGCATACCAGAAAGCAAAAGGAAGAATCACTCTTCCTGGCTTCCGTAAAGGTAAAGCACCGAGAAAAATGATCGAGCAGATGTACGGAAAAGGAATCTTCCTTGAAGACGCTGCAAACGCTCTTATTCCGGAGCACTACAGCAAAGCACTGGAAGAATGTGATCTTGAAATCGTTTCCCAGCCGGAAATCGATGTAACACAGGCTGAGCCAGGAAAAGCGTTCATCTTCACAGCAGAAGTTGCTGTTAAACCGGAAGTTACTCTTGGTGAGTACAAAGGTGTAGAAGTTCCGAAGTCTGAGACAGAAGTAACAGACGAAGACGTTGATGCTGAGCTGAAGAAAGAGCAGGAGAAAAACTCCAGAACAGTTACAGTTGAAGACCGTGGAGCAGAAAACGGCGACATCACAACAATCGACTTCGAAGGATTTGTTGACGGAGAAGCATTTGAAGGCGGCAAAGGTACAGATTACCCGCTGACACTTGGTTCCAATTCTTTCATCCCGGGATTCGAAGATCAGCTCGTTGGCTCCAAAGCAGGTGACCACGTAGAAGTTAAGGTTACATTCCCAGAAGAATATCAGGCAAAAGAGCTTGCAGGCAAAGAAGCTGTATTCCAGTGTGACGTTAAGAAAGTAGAAGCAAAAGAGCTTCCGGAACTTGACGATGATTTCGCACAGGACGTTTCTGAATTTGACACTCTTGCAGAGTACAAAGAAGACGTTAAGAAAAACCTGACAGAAAAGAAAGAAAAAGCTGCACGTACTGCAAAAGAAAATGCAGCAGTAGATAAAGCAATCGAAAACGCTGAGATGGATATTCCGGACGCTATGCTGAATACACAGGTTCGTCAGATGCTGGATGATTTCTCCAGAAGAATGCAGTCTCAGGGACTTACCATGGAACAGTACTTCCAGTTTACAGGAATGACTCTTGACAAGATGCAGGAAGAAATGAAACCGCAGGCTCTCAAGAGAATCCAGACAAGACTTGTTCTTGAAAAGATCGCAGAAGTTGAAAACATTCAGCCAACAGAAGAAGAAGTTGAAGAAGAATTTAAGAAAATGGCTGATGCATACAAGATGGAAGTGGAGAAGATCAAAGAACTGCTTGGTGACCGCGAGTTAGAGCAGATGAAGAAAGATATGGCTGTACAGAAAGCCGTAACTCTCATTGCTGACGAAGCAAAGGAAGCCTGAGCAGACGTTAGATCCTGAACCACTGGAATCGACGAATGGAGGCATTTATATATGAGTTTAGTACCATATGTCATTGAACAGACTAGCAGAGGAGAAAGAAGCTATGACATTTACTCCCGTCTTCTGAAAGACCGTATTATCTTTCTTGGCGAGGAAGTAAATGATGTAAGTGCAAGCATTATCGTGGCACAGCTTCTGTTTCTTGAGGCAGAGGATCCGAGCAAGGATATTCAGTTATATATCAACAGTCCGGGTGGTTCTGTAACTGCAGGCATGGCTATTTATGATACCATGAAATACATTAAGTGTGATGTTTCTACAATCTGTCTCGGAATGGCAGCCAGCATGGGAGCATTCCTTCTGGCAGGCGGAACAAAGGGCAAGAGATATGCCCTGCCACACTCAACGATTATGATTCATCAGCCGTCAGGCGGAGCACAGGGTCAGGCAACCGAGATTCAGATCGTGGCTGATCACATTGCCCAGACGAAACGGACTTTGAATGAGATCCTGGCAGAAAACACAGGACAGCCTTACGAAGTAGTGGAAAAAGACACAGACCGCGATAATTATATGACTGCTGAAGAAGCAAAGGCATACGGACTGATCGATGGTGTTGTCGAGCATAAATAAAGCAGACAGAAGGAACCTCTTTTCAGGGGGTTCCTTTTGTGCCATATCAAACTGAAAGGAAACGAGAACTATTTATGGCAGAAAAAATGAGAGAAGGAAAAGTCAGATGCTCTTTTTGTCACAAATCTGAGGATCAGGTACGTAAGCTGATCGCAGGACCGGATGGTGTTTTTATCTGTGACGAATGCATTGGTATCTGCTCGGAAATTATGGAAGAGGAACTGGCTCAGTATGATACGGAGGATGTTTATGATTCAGACATCAACCTTTTAAAACCTGAGGAGATCCATAAGATTCTGGACGATTATGTCATTGGACAGGACGAAGCTAAGAAAGCTCTGTCTGTGGCTGTATATAATCATTACAAGAGAATTACAGCATCCAGAAATCTGGATGTGGAGTTACAGAAAAGCAACATTCTGATGCTTGGACCGACAGGATCCGGTAAGACACTGCTTGCGCAGACACTTGCCAGACTTCTGAATGTGCCTTTCGCAATCGCAGATGCAACCACACTTACCGAAGCAGGTTATGTTGGCGAAGATGTTGAGAACATTCTTCTGAAGATCATTCAGGCAGCAGATTATGATATCGAACGTGCGCAGTACGGTATCATCTACATCGATGAGATCGACAAGATCACACGTAAATCCGAGAACGCATCCATCACCAGAGATGTATCCGGTGAAGGTGTACAGCAGGCACTCCTGAAGATCCTTGAAGGTACAGTTGCAAGCGTTCCGCCGCAGGGTGGACGTAAACATCCGCATCAGGAGTTTATCCAGATTGATACCACCAACATCCTGTTTATCTGCGGTGGTGCATTTGACGGTATCGAAAAGACGATTGAAGCACGTCAGGACACCAAGTCCATCGGATTCGGTGCAGATGTTTCTGTACAGGAAGAAAGAAACATCGGAGAAGTCCTGAAGGACGTTATGCCGGAAGACTTTATCAAATATGGCCTGATTCCGGAGTTTATCGGTCGTGTTCCGATCGTAGTTACTTTAGATGGACTGGATGAGGAAGCACTGATCCGTATCCTTAAAGAGCCTAAGAACTCTCTGACCAGACAGTATCACAAATTATTCGAGCTGGATGGAGTAGAGCTTGAATTTGAGGAAGATGCCCTCAAAGAAGTAGCGAGAAAATCTCTGGAGCGTAAGACCGGTGCCAGAGGACTTCGTTCCATCATGGAGAAATCTCTGATGGATCTGATGTACCGTACTCCTTCCGACAATACAATATGTAAGTGCATCATCACAAAAGATGCAGTAGACGGAACCGGAGAACCGGAAGTGGTTCATGGAGAACAGCCTGCCATGCAGCAAAATACCACAAGAAGAAATTCCCGTTCCAGAAAGACAGGAAAGCCGGAGACGGCCTAAAGAAGGGATTGAAAATAGATGAAACAGCCAATCAGCATTCTTCCGGCAATCGCTCTGCGCGGCACAACGATCCTTCCGGAAATGATTGTTCACTTTGATGTGAGCAGAGAACGTTCAATCAAAGCAATAGAGGCGGCAATGCTTCATGATCAGAAGATTTTTCTGGTTACACAGAAGGATCCTGAGATGGAATCTCCGAAGTTATCAGATCTGTATAAGGTGGGAACTGTTGCCTACATCAAGCAGGTAGTAAAACTTCCGCAGGATCTGCTCAGAGTGCTGGTAGAAGGAATTGAACGTGCAGAACTTCTAAGTCTTGATCAGGAGGAGCCGTTTCTGAAAGCAGAAACGGCACTTTTTGAGCCTGACAGTGCGAAATATACGAAATCTCTGAATGAAGCAATGTTCCGGAGTATTCAGGAACTCTTTCAGAGATATTGCATGGAAAGCGGAAAAATTAGCAAAGATCTGGCAGCAAAAATCCTGAACATTGAGGATATCGATCAGCTGATCACACAGGTCTCGGTAAATGTTCCGCTGAGTTATCAGAACAAACAGAAAATCCTCGAGGCAGTCAGCCTTGAAGATCGCTATGAGGTACTTGCTGCAATCCTCACAAATGAGATCGAAGTGTTTCAGGTCGGACACGATCTGCAGCGCAAGCTTAAATCCCGTGTGGATAAGAATCAGAGAGATTATATTCTGCGAGAGCAGCTTAAAGTCATCCGTGAGGAACTGGGAGAGGAAAGTACCAGTGATACCGCGGAAGAATACCGCCAAAAAGTTGGTGAACTTCAGGCTTCTCAGGAAGTTAAAGACAAACTGAACAAAGAAATTGACCGTTTTAAGAGCATGAACAGCAGTGCAGCAGAAAGCAGTGTGCTGAGCACTTATATCGAGACACTTCTTGCGCTTCCGTGGGACAAAAAATCTGAAGATTCCACAGACTTAAAGAAGGCCTGGGAAATTCTCGAAGAAGGACATTACGGGCTCAAAGATGTCAAGGAACGCATCATGGAATTCCTTGCTGTCCGCAAGCTGACAGGTGGCGGCAAGAGCCCGATCCTCTGTCTTGTAGGCCCTCCGGGAACAGGTAAGACCTCCATCGCGAAGTCTGTAGCAGAGGCATTGAATAAAAAATACGTCCGCATCTGTCTCGGCGGTGTCCGTGATGAGGCGGAGATCCGCGGACACAGAAAGACTTATGTAGGTGCTATGCCGGGACGTATCACGGAAGCACTTTCACAGGCTGGTGTCAGCAATCCGCTGATGCTTCTTGATGAGATTGATAAGACAAGCAGTGACTATAAAGGTGATACTTCTGCAGCACTTCTCGAAGTGCTTGATCCGGAGCAGAACAACCGTTTCAATGACCATTATGTCGAGGTTCCTCAGGATCTTTCCGAAGTATTATTTATTGCGACCGCAAATGATATGGACAGTATTCCGAGACCACTTCTTGACCGTATGGAAGTCATCGAGATCTCAGGTTATACTGAAAACGAAAAAGAACACATTGCGAAAGAGCATCTGATCCCGAAACAGTTGGAAGTAAACGGTATTCCGAAAGGAGCACTGACGATCCAGCCGTCTGCACTTCGCAAGATTATCACACTCTACACCCGCGAGGCAGGTGTGCGTGGACTGGAGCGTAAGATCGGTCAGATCTGCCGTAAGGCGGCTCGTGAGATCATGGAAAATAACCAGAAGAAGATTACGGTCAAAGGTAAAAACCTTGAAGATTTTCTCGGTAAAGCCAGATATAGTTATCTGATGGCAAATAAGAAAGACGAAGTCGGAATTGCCAGAGGACTTGCATGGACACAGGTCGGCGGTGATACACTTCAGATCGAGGTCAATGTCATGCCGGGCAAGGGAGAACTTGTGCTTACCGGACAGCTCGGAGATGTCATGAAAGAATCTGCTCAGGCAGGTATTTCTTACATCCGTTCTGTAGCATCCGATTATGATATTTCGCCGGAATTTTTCCAGGAAAATGATATTCACGTACATATTCCGGAAGGGGCAGTTCCGAAAGACGGACCTTCTGCGGGTATTACCATGGCGACAGCTATGCTTTCTGCGATCATCGGAAGAGAAGTGCGCGCAGATGTAGCAATGACCGGTGAAATCACACTCCGTGGTCATGTACTTCCGATCGGCGGACTGAAAGAAAAACTTCTTGCAGCCAAATACGCCAAGATCAGACAGGTACTTGTACCGAAGCAGAACAAACCGGATATTCAGGAGATGGATGATGAGATCCTTGACGGTCTGAAAATCTCCTTTGTAGAAAATATGAATGAAGTGCTTCACGAGGCACTTGCGAATTGACAGAAGTAACTTGCAGAGACTTGAACAGTTATCGAAAGAGGACTTTATGGTTATAAAAAGCGCAGTTTTAGATATCGTATGCGGAATCACAAGTAAGATTCCGGATACCGGTTTGCCGGAAGTGGCTTTTGCCGGCAAATCCAACGTCGGCAAATCTTCACTGATCAATGGTTTGATGAACCGGAAGGCACTGGCGCGTACCAGTGCACAGCCGGGCAAGACACAGACGATCAATTTTTATAAGATCAATGATGAATTGGATCTGGTCGATCTTCCGGGATATGGATATGCCCGTGTGACACCGGCAGAAAAAGAAAAATGGGGAAAGATGATCGAGAATTATCTGCATACTTCCCGTAATCTCAAAGCCGTTTTTCTTCTGATCGATATCCGTCATGATCCGTCTGCAAATGACAGACAGATGTATGAATGGATTCTTCATAATGGCTATGAGCCGATAATTATTGCAACGAAACTGGATAAACTGAAACGCAGTCAGGTTCAGAAGAATCTGAAGGCGATAAGAGAAGGCCTTCAGTTAAGAAAAGGAACAACTGTGATTCCGTATTCTGCTGAGACAAAGCAGGGAAGAGATGAAATCTGGGAACTGATCGAATCTCTGACCGGTGGCGAACCTTCCGAGGAAGCCTGAAAGGACTAAAAAGATGGGAATCATCAAAGCGGCAAAACTTGCATTTGACTATTTGAGATATGATGAAGATGGAAATGTCGAAGATACGCAGAGAGCGGTTGACGGCGTTGACCTTGATATACAACCGGGTGAATTTGTTGCAGTGCTTGGACATAACGGCTCAGGCAAATCTACGTTTGCTAAGCACATCAATGCGTTGTTGCTCCCGACAGAGGGAACCATCTGGATCGACGGAATCGACACGGCGAAAGAGCCGGAACTCTGGAAGATACGGCAAAAAGCAGGTATGGTATTTCAGAATCCGGATAACCAGATCATTGGTACCGTGGTTGAGGAAGATGTGGGATTCGGACCGGAAAATATGGGGATATCTACAGGAGATATCTGGAAACGTGTGGATGAAAGCCTTGCAAAGACAGGAATGACTGCATATCGTCATCATTCACCGAATAAGCTTTCCGGTGGACAGAAGCAGCGTGTGGCGATCGCAGGTGTCATGGCGATGCGTCCGCAGTGTATCGTTCTGGATGAACCGACAGCCATGCTGGATCCGAACGGACGAAAAGAAGTACTGGAAGCAGTTCATCAGCTGAATCGTCAGGAAAATGTGACGGTCGTTCTGATCACACACTACATGGAAGAAGTGATCGATGCCGATCGTGTGGTTGTCATGGATGACGGTCATGTCGTGATGGAGGGAACTCCGAAGGAGATCTTTTCACAGGTGGAGACACTGAAGAAATATCGTCTGGATGTGCCGCAGGTAACGCTGCTTGCACATGAACTGAAACAGTCCGGTGTAGACATTCCGGATGGAATCCTTACTACGGAAGAGTTGGTAAATGCCTTATGTCAATAGAACTGAAAAACGTAACTTACACATACAGCCCGGGAACTTCTTATGAGATCCACGCACTGAAAGACATTAATCTGAACATTCCGGATGGACAGTTTATCGGTGTGATCGGACATACAGGAAGCGGGAAATCTACATTGATCCAGCATCTGAACGCATTGATTAAGCCGACTTCCGGCACAGTATCATACAATGGTGAGGATGTCTGGGCAGAAAACTACAACAGAAGAGCACTTCGAAGTGAAGTAGGACTTGTTTTCCAGTATCCGGAACATCAGCTTTTTGAGAGCGATGTTCTTTCGGATGTCTGCTATGGACCGATGAATCAGGGCAAAAGCAGAGAAGAAGCTGAGGAAGAAGCAAGAAAAGCACTTCTTCAGGTAGGCTTCAAAGAAAAAAATTTTGACAAATCTCCATTTGATCTGTCCGGCGGACAGAAAAAGCGTGTGGCGATCGCCGGTGTTCTTGCAATGAATCCGAAGATCCTGATTCTGGATGAGCCGACTGCAGGACTGGATCCGAAGGGAAGGGATGAGATCCTTGACCAGATTGCAGAACTTCATAAAGCCCGTGGAATCACGATCATTCTGGTTTCACACAGCATGGAAGACGTTGCGAAATATGTAGAACGTCTGATAGTGGTAAATCACGGTAAGATTGCATTTGACGATACTCCGAAAAAGGTTTTTGCGCATTACAAAGAGCTGGAAGAGATGGGACTTGCAGCACCGCAGATCACCTATATCATGCATGCTTTGAAAGAAAAAGGCCTTCCGGTAGATTCTTCTGATACAACTGTTGAGGAAGCGAGAGCGGATATCCTGCGTGCGCTTAAGGAAATGAACTCTCCTTTACTGAAAGGAGGGGTTCTGAATGATTAGAGATATTACAATCGGACAGTATTATCCGGCAAAGTCCCCGATCCATAAGCTGGATCCACGAACAAAACTTGCCGGTACACTGATTTTTATTATATCAGTATTTTTATTTCATACTGTAGTCGGATATGCGGTAGCAACCGTATTTCTGGCAGGAATGATATTGATTTCCACAGTTCCGGTGAAGTTTATCTTCAAGGGACTGAAAGCAATCTTTATGATCCTGCTGATCACGATGGTGTTTAATATTCTTCTGACACCGGGTGAGGCGATCGTTACGCTTGGAATTTTCAAGATCACAAAAGAAGGTATTTCAATGGCAGTCCGCATGGCAATACGACTGATCTATCTGGTAATCGGCTCCTCGCTTATGACACTGACGACTACCCCGAATCAGCTGACCGACGGACTGGAAAAAAGCCTTCGTCCACTGAATAAGATCCATGTTCCGGTACATGAGATCGCAATGATGATGTCGATTGCACTTCGTTTTATTCCTATTCTTCTCGAAGAAACGGACAAGATCATGAAAGCACAGATCGCGCGAGGCGCAGATTTTGAAAACGGAAATCTGATCCAGAAAGTAAAAAACATGGTACCGCTTCTGGTGCCGCTGTTTATTTCTGCTTTCCGCCGTGCGAATGATCTTGCAATGGCGATGGAAGCACGGTGTTATCACGGGGGCGATAACCGTACCCAGATGAAACCGCTGAAATATAAGAAACGAGACCATATTGCATACTTGATCCTGTTTGCATATCTTGCAGTAGCGATCGGATTTCGTATGGCCGGTTTATAAATAAGGATGGTTCTTGCTGTAAAAGGCGGGAGCCATTTTTACCATAAATGGAGGATAAGATGAAAAGAGTTGGACTTGTAGTTGCCTATGACGGAACGAATTACAGTGGATGGCAGATTCAGCCAAACGGAATCACGATTCAGGGTGTGCTTAACGATACACTTTCTGACCTTCTTGGAGAAAAAATTGAGATCATGGGTGCAAGCCGTACCGACGCGGGTGTCCATGCACTCGGAAACGTAGCTGTGTTTGATACGAATACACGCATTCCGGGAGAAAAGATTTCCTATGCACTGAATCAGAGACTGCCGGAAGATATCCGTATTCAGTTATCAGAAGAAGTGGAACCGGATTTTCATCCGAGATACTGCGACAGTGAAAAAACATATGAATACCGGATACTGAACCGTAAATTCCCGGTGCCGACAGAGCGTTTGTATTCTTATTTTTATCATTATACACTTGATGTAGATAAGATGCGGGAAGCAACCTCTTATCTGATCGGACGACATGATTTTGCAAGTTTCTGTGGAACAGGTGCGCAGGTAAAATCCACAGTCCGTACCATTACAGGAATTGATGTGTGGAGAGACGGTGACATTGTGACGATTCGTGTAAAGGGAGAGGGATTTCTTTACAATATGGTTCGCATCATTGCCGGAACACTGATTCAGGTCGGAAACGGACAGTATCCGCCGGAACGTGTGAAAAAGATCCTCGATGCCTGCGACCGTTCTGTATCCGGACCGACCGCGCCGGCACACGGACTGACACTGATAGGAATTGAATTTTTTGACTGATGTAGATAAAAAAATGTCGATTTTGATGATGTTTTACTTGACTAACAGAATGTATATATGATTAAATCAACAGGAATTAATCATATATACTATATGAGGGAGTAGTGGCGCATAGCGTGGCAAGTCAACATCCTGACCTTGCGGTCTGGCTTGTCTTAAATAACGAGACTCATGTATGGCAAAGTTACTGTAAACAGTAGCATTTTATTTGCTGTACATGGAGTCTCGTTTTTTTATGTAATAGGAAATTACTCCGTAATGTTCCTATTACATAAAAGTTCTTCTGAAATAAAGAAAGCCATCTGATCTCTCAAATAAAAACAGGAGGAGAATAATGAAAGATGCATTTATGATGTCTCGGGAAGAAATTCTTGCAAAGACCGGAACAGACAGTGAAAAAGGTCTGACACCGGAACAGGTAGAAAAATCCCGCAGCACCTATGGCACTAACTCTTTTGTGCGTCAGAACCATGAGTCTCTGGCAAAAAGAATCTGGGATGCATCCACCGAACCAATGCTGGTCATGCTGATCTTTGCTGCAATCATTACACTGGTAGTCAACATCACCCGCTATTTCACAGGTGGAGAATACAACTTCCTTGAGTGTGTCGGAATCTTTGCAGCCATTGCACTTTCGGTAGTGATTACGATCATTACAGAAGGAAAGAGTGCCAAAGCATTTGAAGCATTAAATAAAATCAACGAGGACACACTGATCAAGGTCATCCGTAACGGAGAACCACGGCTGGTCACCCAGAAAGAAATTGTAGTTGGTGATATTGTCATGGTTGAGACCGGTGACAAGATCGTTGCAGATGGACGACTTCTGGAAAGCAATGAACTGACGGTTGACGAATCTGCACTTACCGGAGAAAGTCTTCCTGTAAACAAAGACACCGAAGCTGTCTGTCAGGAGACGACACCGGTTGCCGAGCGTGCAAATATGCTGTATTCAGGCTGTTTCGTATCTGCAGGAAACGGTCAGATGCTGGTTACAGGTGTCGGTAATAATACCGAATTTGGTCAGATAGCACAGGAACTTTCCTCAATTGAGAAAACAACGACTCCGCTTCAGGAAAAACTCGACAAGCTCGGAAAACAGATTACGGTACTCGGTACTTCGGCAGCAGCCATCGTTTTTGCCATCGAAGTGATCCAGTTTGTGATGAACGGACAGTTAAATCTGGATACTGTATCAGATGCGTTTATTACAAGTATAGTCCTGATTGTTGCGGCTGTTCCGGAAGGACTTCCGACGATCGTAGCTGTTTCACTGGCACTGAATATTATCAAGATGTCCAGAGAAAATGCACTGGTGAAGAAGATGATCGCCTGCGAGACGATTGGGTGCGTCAATATCATTTGCTCTGATAAGACCGGTACACTTACCGAAAACAAGATGACCGTTCAGAAAATCTACACAAACGGTGAGCTGATCGAGCCGGAAGCGCTGAAAGACGAAATCCTTCTCAAAAACTATTGTATCAACAGCAATGCAAACATTTCCATGGAAAATGGAAACTGGTCTTTTATCGGAAATCCGACAGAATGTTCCTTGCTTGTAGCTGCTGCAAAAGCAGGTGTCGATTATCAGAAACTTCGCCATGAAGCAGATGTGGTACGTGTGTTTCCGTTCTCTTCACAGAACAAAGATATGAGTACCATCATCCGTGAAAACGGAAAAGACATTCTCTATGTAAAGGGAAATCCGGAAAAAATTATTTCACTCTGCAGTGGAATTTCTGATGAAGAAAAAGAAAAGAATTTCCGTCTGATGGAAGAATTTCAGAGCAAGGCGGGCCGTCTGCTTGCATTTGCACATAAAGAACTGGACGGATATCATGGAGAGGCACAGGAAGATGTAGAGCAGGACCTGATTTATGATGGATTTGTCGTAATTTCAGACCCGTTGAGTCCGGATGTTTATGAATCTATCCGCAACTGTCAGAGTGCAGGAATTGAAGTCAAAATGCTTACCGGTGACAACATCCGTACTGCAAGAGCAATTGCAAATGAACTGCATATGCTTGATGAGAATCACATCGCAGTGGAAGCTTCTGACATCGAAAAAATGACAGATGAAGAACTTAAAGAAGCACTCAAGAAGATTAAGGTTATTGCAAGAAGTACACCGCTTGTCAAGATGCGTGTAGTAAAGCTTCTGAAAGAACAGGGAAATGTCGTAGCAGTTACCGGTGACGGAATCAACGATGCACCGGCGATAAAACATGCCGATGTGGGTATTGCGATGGGAATCGCAGGAACAGATGTCACCAAAGAAGCCAGCGATATGGTGCTTCTGGATGATTCATTTTCTACGATTATCAAAGCAGTTCAGTGGGGGCGTGGAATTTATGAAAACTTCAAACGTTTCATTCAGTTCCAGCTTACTGTAAATGTTTCTTCTGTAGTCGTTGTTATCTGTTCGATACTTGCAGGATTCAGCGCACCGTTTACCGCACTGGAACTTCTGTGGATCAATATTATTATGGACGGACCGCCGGCGCTGACACTCGGACTTGAACCGATCCGACCGGATCTTCTGAAACACAAACCAACGAGGCGAAATGAAAACATTATTTCAAAGAAAATGCTGATTCGTATTTTCTTAAATGGCATTTATATTTCTGTAATCTTTATGCTTCAGCATTTCAAAAACTTCCTTGGCGCAGCACCGGAGGAAGAAGCAACTGTATTATTTACACTGTTTGTACTGTTCCAGTTGTTCAATGCATTCAACTGCCGTGAACTGGACGATACACCGATGTGTAAGAATCTTCTGAAAAACAAACTGATGCTCGGTGTATTCCTTCTGGTACTGATCCTGCAGATAATCATCACTCAGTTTGGTGCTGCTGTATTTGAAACAGTTCCTCTTTCTGTGGGAATGTGGGGAAAGATGCTCCTGACTGCTTTTACCGTTATCATTCTGAATGAAGTAGTAAAAGCAGTAAAGAGACTGTTTGGACGTAAATAAAGATAAGTAGTAACTGTTCAGTACCCTCACAGTTACGAGTCAAAATGCATTCCAAATCACCCTCGGTGATGGCATTTTGCCTTATATGTCTCGGGATTTTGGCAAAAAACATGCCAAAACGCCTCGCGGGATACTACCTTCTGAATAGTTACGAAAAGTAACTATATAGCTGAGAATAAATCAGAGACACTTATATGCAATGATCGTTACTGTGCCTTTGCCGGGGTAGCGCTTCATTGAATATCTTTTAGGGAAAGCTTCAATCAGTTCCGGAAGTTTGACATAACCGTAAGTACGTGCATCGAAATCCGGCTTCGCACGTTTGATATACTGACCGGCAGAACTTACATTGACATAACCGTCATCATCCTGGTATTTGTCCCAGGCGATACGAAGAAGCTTGTGAATTCCTTTGAGTTCTTTTGCTTCTTTTGCCTTACGGCGTTCTTCGGCAGTTCCCTGTGCGTTTTGCTTTGTGCTTCCTGACTGTTTCTGAACGGCGGCAGTCTGCGTATCCGTATCTTTGCTTAAGTTTTCAAGATAGACAAATTCATCACAGGCATTGCGGAAAGGCTCCGGCGTCTTTTTCTCACCGACTCCCATAACGAAGACTCCGGATTCACGAAGTTTGATCGCGAGAGGTGTGTAGTCACTGTCACTTGCGACAATGACAAAGGCATCGTAAATGCCGCTGTGGAGAAGATCAAGCGTATCAATAACGAGTGCCATGTCTGTCGCATTTTTGCCGGCAACATAGTCAAACTGCTGTTCCGCTTTGATCGCAAGACGTTTTAATTCATTTTCCCAGTTTTTGAGAGAACCTTTGCGCCAGTTACCGTAAGCACGTTTGACGACGATGCGGCCATTTGTTGAGATTTCTTGTATAACAGATTCCAGTTTGGAAAGCTGTGTATTATCAGCATCTATCAGCATTGCAATATTTTTGAGATTTTTCATAGAAATAAGTCTCCTCGTAATATGTAAACATTATTAATAAAACTATATCATTTTCTGAAATCTTTTTCCAGATGGATTCCGGGAAATCTGGATTTATTCACAGAAATGTGGTAAGATCGAGGGAATACAGACAGGGGGAATCTATATGATTACATTTTTGGCATCCCTTTTTATTAAGGATCGCCGCAATTACAATTCGCCGGAAGTCCGGCAGGCATATGGCGTTTTAAGTGGTGCAGTCGGAATTGGACTGAATATTCTGCTTTTTCTTGGCAAATGGATTGCAGGAACGGTGAGTGGTTCTATTGCTATTACGGCAGATGCGTTTAACAACCTGTCGGATGCGGGCTCTTCGATCATTACGTTAATCGGTTTTCGGCTTTCCGGACAGGAGCCTGATCCGGAGCATCCATTCGGACATGGCAGGATGGAATATATTTCCGGACTTCTGGTATCGGTAGCAATACTTGTCATGGGATTCGAACTCATCTGGTCATCACTTGGTAAACTGCGTTCCCCGGAACCGATTGAGAGCAGTGCACTGGTATGTGTGATTCTGATCGCATCCATTCTTGTGAAAGTATATATGTTTTTTTATAATCGTTCACTGAGTAAAAAACTGGATAGTGCAGCAATGAAAGCAACATCTGTTGACAGTTTGAGCGACACTGTGGCAACGACACTTGTTCTGATCGCCACACTGATCAGCAAATATACGGGACTGCTTCTTGATGGCTGGTTCGGAATCCTGGTAGGATGCTTTATTCTTTATACAGGTGGTTCTACACTGAAAGAAACCATTGATCTTCTTATCGGACAGCCGCCGAAGCAGGAATTTATCGATGAAATCCGTGAAATTGTTCTGGGACATTCGATGGTTCATGGTGTACATGATCTGATCGTTCATGATTATGGTCCTGGACGTGTGATGATCTCACTTCACGCAGAAGTGGATGTGAACGGAAATATTCAGGATATTCACGAACAGATCGATCATATTGAACATGAACTGCAGGAAAAACTGCATTGTTCCGCAACGATCCATATGGATCCGATCGTGACAGATGATGAAGAAGTCCTTGCGATGAAGGCAAAAGTAGAAGAGATGGTACATTTTCTGGATGAATCCTTTAGTATGCATGACTTTCGAATGGTAAAAGGTTCGACCAGAACAAATCTGATCTTTGATGTGGAGGTTCCGAGAAAAACTTCCTATACAGACAACGAGATTGTGAACTGGCTGAAAGAGCGGATACACGAACTGCCGGGAAGCAAGTATTTCGCGGTGATACAGATCGATCATGAATACTATTGAGTAAAGAAATTGACAGACAAAAATAATCTGGTATAATTAAATAATCGAGATGTTATTTAGTGCGCTAACATGAGAAACCGCACCTTGAAAGGAAACGACAGAGAACTTCAAAGATGAAGATGGTTGTTGTTTCCTTTTTTGTGTAATAGGAAATTACTTCGTAATGTTCCTATTACATAAAAACGCTCCGCGAGGATGCGACCAGATGCATGAGGAACATGTCTGCTGAAGCAGACTGCATCTGGCGCGCAAAGCGTAACAAGTCCCTCAAAGATTGAGGGATTCAGGGAGTTTGAAGCGGACTTGTCCGCTTTGTTCATACACGTGTATAGTGGAAGTGCCGGTAACATGTCCGCTGTTTTTATCAGGGCTCGAACGAGAGAGGAGAAAAGGAGAAACTAAATGGAAACAAAAGAAAAAAACACTGCAACACCGTATGACCTTGACGGTAAGCCACCGCTGAAACTTGCGATTCCGCTTGGATTACAGCATGTTCTGGCAATGTTTGTCGGAAACCTGACACCGCTTCTGATCATCACAGGAGTCTGTGGTATTGAATCAGGAAGTGCCCTGCAGGTAGCGCTTTTGCAGAATGCCATGCTGGTAGCAGGTATCGTTACATTGATTCAGATCTACACGATCGGACCTGTTGGTGGTAAACTTCCGATCGTTATGGGAACAAGTTCCGGATTTATCGGTGTCTGCAGAAGCGTGGCAGTTACGATGGGAAGCGGAGTTGCCGGTTATGGAGCAATTCTGGCAGCCAGCTTTATCGGTGGTCTGTTTGAAACTGTACTTGGAGGTTTCTTAAAGCCACTGCGTAAATTTTTCCCTGCAGTTGTAACTGGTACAGTTGTACTGTCTATCGGACTTTCACTGATTTCTGTCGGAATCGGTTCTTTCGGCGGTGGAAGTACAGCACCGGATTATGGTTCCCTCGAAAATCTTTTTGTAGGTACTGTAGTTCTGGTTGTAATCATAGCACTGAAACACGGAACAAAAGGATTCACCAGTTTTTCATCGATTTTGCTGGGTATTATTGTAGGGTATATTCTTGTATCCATCATGGCAATGGTGTTGCCGACTACTTTTACATACACCGATGAAACAGGTGCCGTCGTTGAAGCAACAAAGTCCTGGGTAGTCAACTGGAGTAAGGTGGCAGACGCATCCTGGTTTGCAATTCCGAAGATCATGCCGGTCAAATGGGTATTTGATGCAAAAGCAATTGTTCCGATCTGTATCATGTTTGTCGTTACCGCTGTTGAAACAGTTGGTGATATTTCCGGTATTACAGAAGGTGGTCTTGGACGTGAGGCTACTGACAAAGAGCTTTCCGGTGGTGTTATGTGTGATGGTCTCGGATCTTCTTTTGCGGCACTGCTTGGTGTTCTTCCGAATACTTCTTTTAGCCAGAACGTTGGTCTGGTTGCCATGAATAAGGTCGTGAACCGTTATTCAATCGGAATCGGCGGTATTTTCCTGATCGCATGTGGTCTGTTTCCGAAGCTTGCCGCTTTGATTTCCATTATGCCGCAGAGTGTACTGGGCGGCGCAGCGGTTATGATGTTCTCATCAATCGTAATCAGTGGTATTCAGCTTATCACAAAATGGCCACTGTCTCCGAGAAATGTGACGATCGTGTCTGTTGCACTTGGTGTTGGCTATGGACTTGGCTCCAACTCAGCTGTACTTGCACAGCTTCCGGAAAGTATTAATCTGATCTTTGGTGGTTCAGGTATCGTGCCGGCGGCATTGTTCGCGATCATTCTGAATATCATCCTTCCGAAAGATGAAAAGACGGAAGTGGAGATGGCAGAAGAGATACTGGCAAATGAAAAAGCAAAAGAGAAAAAGTAAATAAAAGAGAGTAGTTTATGAGAACGGGCAGGGATGAGTGTGAAAACTTGTGCCTGCCTTTTATATACAGAAAGTTTCGCAAGGTTTCCTGTATGGCTTTTGTATATAATTTGGCAGGGGAAGGTTTCTCAGACATCCCTGGCAGTTGAATCAAAAATAGTATAATAAAACACCACTGACCGGTGGTGTTAAAAAAGCTATATTTGCTAAACCAAAGAATTATTGGTGGGTGTGCCCCTTCCCACATTTCTTTTGACCCATAGGGTGTGTAGCAGCACAATCTCTACTTCAATAATTCTTTGGGTAAAGCCTTTATATTTTATGTATACTATATCGCATTTATTCTTTTTTGTAAAGTAAGCGGTTCTTTTCTATAAGTTTCTTTAAGTTTTTATCTCGTATTCTGTAGAATGTCATTACAGAATTTTTTAGATTGTTATCATCTGTTTCCAAAACGACACGGACAACAACATTAAGATTGGTTTCAGGAAGTTTTTTTACCATAAAAACAGTTCCGCAGTGTTTTAAATCTTTTATAATCAGATCGGGAGATATAACACTTTCACGCCCGTATTTTTCAAATAAATTATAATCTTCTGGATGACGTTCTTTGATATGAGAGATGCGTTCGTTTGTCACAATGATTTCATCAGTCTGGATCTTTACGAATTCTTTTGTAAGAACTTGTATATCTATATTTCCAAGGCTTTGTATTTCTGTCATTATGTGATCCTTTTCTCAGAATTATGTCCTTTCTGCGTTATTCTATTATTAATGATAACATAAAAAATGAATTCTTGCATGACTTATGTATATAATTTGGCAGGGAAAGGTTTTCAGACATCCCTGGCAGTGGAATCAAAAGGGGCAGTGAGAGCGGTGGCGCGTACGCTGATTTGTGGTCAGATTCCACGAAATTTCATGTAAATCAGTCCGACGGCGTCAGCGAGTACCCATCCGATTGGAATTGCCATCCAGATATCAATCTCACCGATATAGTTGGAGAGGAGATACTGTACACCACTGGTGATGACGGCAGTTCCTTTTGCACTCACAAAAATAGTCATTAGCGGAGCTGCAAAAATGCAGACAATAGCAGAAATAATTATACAGAAAATAAAACTGAGCAGGAAGGATTCTTTTGTTCCTTTGCGGATACGATCTTTTTTACCGGCACCGTAGTTCTGTGCAATAAAAGTAGAGTAAGCATTACCGAAATCCTGCACCGGAAGATAGGCAAAGGTGTCAATCTTGACGGCAGCAGATCCCGGCATTTGAGAAGTACATACAATGTGATGCCGATTCCGGAAACATACTGTGCGATGACAGTTGCAAATGCTGCACCGCGGATGCTAATGTATACAATTTTAAAATATCAACAAATTTGAAAGCAAAAAAAAATAATATTTGGTTAATCTGTTTCTGTACTCAGTGCTATACTTCTAACCGTAAAAAGTAAACAGAACTTAACAAAACCTCCTTTCACAAAACAAAGTTGAAGGCTGCTAAGCATCAGATTTTTGGAGGAAAAGACAAATGAATACTTTAAAAGCTGAAAAAAGAAGCATGGACGTTAAGGCAAAAAGACTGAGAAGAGAAGGATACGTTACAGGTAATGTATTTGGTCGTGAGATCGAAGGTTCCATCCCGGTAAAAATGCTGAAGACGGAGGTTGACAAACTGTTAAAGACTGACCACAAAGGAAGTCAGGTTATGCTTGAGGTAGATGGTCAGACATACGATACACTGATTAAAGAGGTTGATTTTAACCCACTGGCAGGTAGAGTTGATGAGATTGATTTCCAGGCACTGGTAAGCAATGAAAAAGTACATTCTGTTGCTGAAATCGTGATTGTAAACCATGACAAAGTAGCAGATGGTGTTCTTCAGGAAAACATGGAAGAAGTAAATTATAAAGCTTATCCGTCAGCACTGGTTGACAAAGTAGAAGTCGATGTAGCCGGTCTGAAAGTCGGTGACACGATCCGAGTCAAAGATCTGAGCCTTGCAAAAGACAAAGATATCGACATTAAAGATGATCCGGAAGCTGTAGTACTGACAGTTGTTGCAGTTCATAACGGAGCAGTACCGGAAACAGAGACACCTGAGGAAGCAGAGACAGAAGAAGCAAAGTAATCTGCCTGATCAGAAACTCACACTAACAAAATATATGATAAAAGATCCCTCCTGTAGAGTTGGTTCACAGGAGGGATTTTTTGTTGCCATGCATCTGAAGGAAGCTGCCGGTGGCAGGTTCTGTAGGTGGGTCGGTAACTGCCCGATAGCCCGTCGATGGTTTAAAAACCTATAAAACCCTATAAAACCCTATAAAACCCTGAGGGGAAGAGTAAGTTAAGTGAAAGTCTACAGAATACGTAGAGGTGGTTGGTTAGGAGAAGAGTAAGTTACCAGGGAGGTACCGGAATTTACGGCATCGGATGACTGAAGGATAAATAAGTTATCAGGAGGTCAACAGAATTTAGTTAAACTGGATGACTATACAATGAGTAAGTGGGATAAGAGTACCCCGAAATGCCAAAATCGGATGACTGGGAAACAGGAAAGTCATCTGGAAATCAATGGAAGTTTCGAAAATGGATGGTTTGCTCCAGAGTTACACAAATGCAAGTTACCAGAACCAATTTTGTCGGAAAAAAAAGAACGAATTTTTTTGTAACATTTTTCCTGCTCAAATGTTATATTGTTGAAAGAGGTAAAAATGCCGGTGGAAAAAGCGGGCAGAAAGGCAGCTGCCGGTGCAGAATTTCGGAAAGGGGGAAAACAGATATGGATAATGAGCTTTTTATGAAGTTATATGGCGCATATCAAAAAGAATTATATCTGTATTTGTATTCCCTTTGCAGGAACCGGCATCAGGCAGAGGATCTGTTGCATGAGACATTTTTGAAAGCGCTTCTGGCGTTGCCGGACGGACATACAAATATGCGGGCATGGCTTTATATGGTTGCGAGGAATCTGTTTTATAATCAGCAGAAAAAGAGGTCAAAAGAGATTCTCAGTAAGGAACAAAATGTTGTGCCGGAAGATTGCGAAAAAGGAGACCTGCTCGAAAACATTCTGGCTGAAGAAAGCAGGCGAATGCTTTACCGGGCACTTCAGAACCTGGATTTAAAAAAACGCGAGATCATTCAGATGCAGTATTTTGGTGGAATGTCGCAGAAAGAGATTGCCGCAGTTTTACATATTACCCCGGAAAATGTCCGTGTGCTGGCATACCGGGCGAAAAAAGAACTGAAAAAATATCTTGAAAGCTATGAAATGGAAAATGTCTGATGAAGATATCTGAACAGATTTGGAGAAAAACAAAAATATCCGGAGAGGAGGAAATGAAATGACATATCGTGAGCTTTTGCAGTTATATAAACAGGGAAAGCTGGACATGGAGAAGAAAAAACAAGTGGAAGCGGAGATCGAAAAACAGGATGCGATCAGTGAATTTCTCTATGAAGAGGGAGATATACCTGATTTTTCTGATCTGGAGAATGGGGAAGACTGCTTTAATAATCTGGATGACAAAAATCAAAAGGCAGAATGGCAGGATAGTAAAATTGATGGCAATATAGAGAAACGACAGGGAAATCTGCAAAGTAAACGGGAAGATGACTTTAATGAGCAGTTCATGAAGGAAATCCGGCACTCTATCCGCAAGGCTTTTATCAAAATGGGAACAATTGTAGGGGCTGTTGTTTTGATATTTGTGCTCTGCGCAGTCTTTATCCTTCCGAAAGCAGTCTCAAAATTTTATTACGATCCAAACGAAGCAGCAGGAGCGTATGAAGGAATGACGACGACCAGAATGTCGCTGGATCTTTCCGTATATTCGGAATTGTATCTGCCGGGAAATTACCGTGATCAGGTAAATGCAGTTTCCAGAGGCTATGGCGAATACGATATCGTTATCCCGCAGACTTACACATGGACGGGAAAATTTACTTCCGTCAGCGGCCGACTGGTGCGAGGCAAACTTACTTTGTATGATAACAATATTTTGAGCCGTCCGGCGCTGATGTTTTACCTTCCGGGAGATGAGAATGCATGGGAAGCATGGGAGACAGATGAGAACGGAAAGGAAACAAAAGTGGATACAGAGGCTCGCAAACAGGAGAGTATTCAGTATTCAAAAGAAGAAATTTCCGGATACAACGATAATGACTGGTACACGGCATATGTTTCCATAAACGAACTTATGGACTACAAAGATTTTATCGACTGGTTTGAAAAACTTTCTGATAAAAAAGATCTGGAGTGGGGAAATCTCTGGTGTGCGGTTCACACAGAAGAAGAGGACGGATACTGCAGCGAGCCAAACATTGGTTTTTGTCCGTATGCATCTGGTTCAGGCATGAGCTGGGACAAAGAAAAATATCCGTATCTGTCGCTTCTGGATAACGCAGATGCTTATAATGAGGCAGAGGTGACGGATGCAGATGCCATGCAGATACATTTTACCAGTATGCTTTCCTATATGCAGGATCATGATGACATCCTTTCCATGATGGGGCAGTCAACTGATTATCAGGAAGACTATCAGAATATGATTGATTATGTAAAGAAAAACGGTCTGAAGATCCACGGATTTGCAATCAGTACAAAGAAGAAGACTCTTCTTGAATTATATAAGGAAGATGTGGTATCTTATATTCAGACAACACCACAAAATTAGAGAAGAAATGCAGACATATACGTTGGTGCGTGTCTGCATTTCTGCATTTTAAGAGAAATAAGATGCAGAATACTTCATTTTTGTGGCTACCAGCGAAGATGTTTACAATAAGGGAGGGCGACACCATGGGAATTACAGAAATGTTGGATGAATTGAAAAGCAAAGCACGTCGTGACAAGAAGCTTCGGGCAGAACTTCTGGAAACAAGGAAAGATGCACAGCCTCTCAGCGCATTTTGTCGGAAATGCAGAGAACTGGGATATGAGATTTACGATATGGATCTGCTCACTGCAGGTGAAGAATTTTATGCTACGATGCGCAGGAGCACCAATGGCGGTGGCGAGAACTCACCAATGCTTGAAGGCGAGGATGATTTTTACGAATTATTCTTTGCAGGACTGGAGTAAATTATGAATATATGTATCTATGGCGCTTCCAGTGCGCAGCTGGAGCAGATTTATTATGACAAAACAGAAGAACTAGGAAAAATGATGGCGAAGCGTGGACACGGGCTGGTGTTTGGCGGCGGCGCGACAGGAATGATGGGATCAGCGGCGCGAGGTGTGGATGTCGAAGGCGGTTATATCCTTGGTATTGCACCACGATTTTTTGATAAACCGGGTGTTCTGTATCAGAACTGCAGTGAATTTATTTTTACAGATACCATGCGCGAGCGCAAAAAACTTCTCGAGGAGCGCTCTGATGCAACAATCGTTACACCAGGCGGAATCGGAACCTATGAAGAATTTTTTGAGATCCTGACGCTTAAAAGTCTGCACAGACTGGATCGCCCGATCGTTCTCTACAATATCAATGGCTACTATGACGGAATGGAAGTTCTGCTGCGCCATACGGCTGATGAGAAATTCATGGATCCGTCCAATCTGAAACTCTGTGAATTTATGGATGATCCGGAGCAGATCTTGTCTTACATAGAAAATTACAGGTAACCGGTTAATGGGGATGAAAAAGAATACAACAGAAAGCAGGTAAAAAATGATCTGGAAAGAGCTAAACGACAATTTGGTTTTTTATAATTTAAAGGCATCCGACAATATAGAGGTACTGCAGCTCATGGGAGATGCCATGATACAGGAAGGGTATGGAGAAGAAGGGTTCACAGAGGCTGTTCTGAAAAGAGAAAAGGATTATCCGACAGGTCTGGATGTGAACGGGATTGGAGTGGCAATTCCACATACAGACGCAGAACATGTAAAAAAAGAAGGTCTTTCAATTGCAGTGCTGAATCCGCCAATTGAATTTGATGCAATGGGGGAGGAAGACTGCCGGATTCCGGTGAAAATCGTGATCATGTTTACTGTGGCCGGAAAAGATAAGCATATTGACCGACTGCTGCAGGTCCTTGATATGATCAAGGATGAAGAAATCCTGCAAGGACTGCTTGATGCGAAGAATAAAAAAGAAATCCGAACAGTAATACAAAAAAGAGAGAAGTCAGATATAAACTGACTGCATTAAATTTTACTTACCGAAGAGAGAGATTATTATGAAAAATCCGTTACATTATCAATTATCTGAATACGACTGTGGACCGACTTCCATGATGAATGCGCTTGCCTATCTGTTCGAGCGGGAGGAGATCCCTCCGGAGGCAGTCCGAAATACGATGCTTTACTGTCTGGACTGCCACAGCAAAGAAGGAATACCAGGCAAAAGAGGCACTTCCAGAGCAGCGATGATGTTCCTCAGCAATTGGCTGAACGAATACGGAGACCTCGGCATCATGTCTGTGAGCAGTGAATATCTGTCAGGACGAAGCGTGTACATAGATGGAGAAAGTCGTATCAATCATGCGCTGAATCATGGGGGTGTGGCGGTAGTGCGTCTGTATCTTGAGGAAGAGCATTATGTTTTGATGACTGGAATACAGAATAAAAATATTCTTCTTTTCGATCCGTATTACTGGGATAAACCATATGAACAGAAAGATATTCTGATGGATGATAAACATCCTAAGGAATACAACCGCATAGTGCCGTTTAAGTACTTTAATCAGGAAAACAAAGAAACAATATACGCTCTCGGCCCGGTGGAGGAACGTGAGGCAGTTCTGATATTCAACGAAAAGACGAAGACCGTACCAGAGGAAGTAATCGAGTACTTTATCTGAGGAATAAAAAAGGATTTCCGAATCTATGGAGATGTGAATGAACCATAGAACGGGAATCCTTTTTAGGTTATTGACAAATTATTTATTTACCTGCAGCAACTGCGGTCTGACGTACATTTGGAATGGAAATCAGGATCGGGTAAAGGATACAGGAAATAACAAGTCCGCCGACACCCTGAATGATGTTTGCGGGGATGCTGGCAGCTGCGCCTGCTCCGTAGATGAAGAATTCACATACGAAATATCCGCCTGCAACGAGGATGATGTCTGCAACACCGCCAAGAATGACTGCAATGTAGCGGCTCTTCTGGTTTTTACCGACTTTCTGATAAAGAAGTCCGGCAGCAAGTGCAACAAGACCTTTTATCACGAAAGTGATCGGAACATAAATGAAATATCCGCCGATCAGGTCAGAAAGTGCAGATCCGATACCGCCTGCAAGGAAGCCCCAGACCGGTCCGAGAATTACACCGGAGAGGATCACGATAGCGTCCCCCGGGTGAATGTATCCGCTGGTTCCCGGAGTAGGGATGCGGATGGACATGGTTGCCACGCAGGAAAGTGCAGCAAACAAAGCTGCGAGAATTAATTTTTTCAGATTGTTATTCATAGTAAATGCGCCTCTTTTCTATTGGTGTAAATTCTATTTCATGCTGTCGCAGAAGAGTTTTTCCATGCTTGCTTTAAGTGGAACACCAAGTCTGGCGAGCGTTCCGTCCAGAGCTGCAAAGACTTCACGAACATTGTAGTAATCAGAATTGTTTCCCATATGTCCGATGCGGATGACTTTGCCTGCAAGTACATCAAAAGAACCTGCAAGCATGATGTTGTAGTCATTTTTGACACCATCAAGGATTGCTTTGGCGGTGGTTCCTTCCGGGACTTCAAATACAGTAACAGTGTTGGAAAAACCACTCTTAAGATAAAGGTTCAGGCCGGCACCGGTGATTGCTTTGCGGGAAGCTTCGGCGATTTTTTCATGTCGTGTCAGGATGTCCGGGTCGGCTGCAATGTTGTCAATCGCGGCACGGAGTCCGTAGATATCACTGATCGGCATGGTGTACGGGAACCATTTTTCTTCATAATAATGTGCAAAAGTTGTCAGGTTTGCGTAGAAAGATGCAATTGGTGTCTTACGGTCTGCCATGGCTTTTTTTGCATCATTACTGATCACTACGAAGGTAAGTCCCGGAGGTGCGGAAACGACTTTCTGGGAACCGCCGCACATAATGTCAATCTGCCAGTCGGAGATACGCATCGGTTCGCCGAAAGAAGCAGATACGGAATCGACAACTGTCATGATGCCGTATTTCTTAAGAAGCGGACAGATTGCGGAAACATCGTTCAGCATACCGCTTGGTGTATCTCCGTGGACAACGGTTGCGTATTTGTAATTGTGATGTTCTTTGAGGAAGTTTTCGAGTTCCTGTACGTCAAGGGTTTCACGGTAATCTCTGGAGTAGAGTTCCGGACATCCGCCGTACATGGAAACAAAATCTGCGAATCCTTTGCCGTAGATGCCGTTGTCCAGAATGAGGACACGGTCACCTGGTTCGGTCATGGACGCACAGGCGGCTTCCAGTCCGAGGATTCCCTCTCCGCCGAGGATGAGTGTTTCGTTGTCGGTGTGGAGAAGGCGGCTGATCTCTTCGCAGGTTTCCTTATAAAATTCTACGAAGTTTTCGTCAAGATCAGGGTTGGTACATTCTCTGCTGCGGGCGAGACGCACGTTTTCGGCAACCTGTGTCGGGCCCGGTGTCATAATTTTATACATAAGATCAAGTCCTTTTTCTTATTATTTTTTTAATCCGGTGTAACTGTTCAGTACCTTCACAGTTACGAGCCAAAATGCATTCCAGATCACCTTTGGTGATGGCATTTTGACTTGTATGTCTCGGGATTTTGACATATACATGTCAAAACACCTCGCGGGATATTACTTAAATTTACGTAAACCGACTCTTTTAGCAGCAACGTTCAGAGGTGCGATTACAACAAGTGTGATGACTGCTGCAACACCAATCTGTACGAGGTTTCCCGGAATGGAAGCAACCGGTGCAAGCGGATTACCGTAGATTACGACTTCCGCGATGTAGTATCCTGCAACTTTGATCACGCAGGCTGCGATGAGTGCGATCACATACCATTTGAAGTTCTGGTGTTGTTCGTCTTCGGTAAGTCTGCCTACGGTGAAACCCATGAGAGCAACGATTACAAAAGTAAATGGAGCCCATAAAGTCCAACCGGAAAGCAGGTCAAACAGTCCCATTCCGACACCACCTGCGATCGCGCCGGTCTTTTTGCCGAAGATAATGGCGCCGATGAAAAGCGGAACATTGCCGAGATGGATAAGTCCTCCGTTGGCTGCAATCGGAAGACGGACGTTGATGAATGCTGTAAAGATGTAAGTAAGAGCTACAAAGATAGCGGTCACGGTAAGAAACTGAACGGAAGAAGTAACCTCGCGCTCAGCAGCTGCTGTCTGTACGTTTGTGTTTGACATGATAATTGTTCCTTTCCCGGAAGGTAAGAGTGTTTAAAGTGTTTTACTGCATATTGGGGCAGTAATAAAACTTACTTAACCTTCCTTTTTCCTATGCTTTTTTGATTGGGTATACTTTACAATAGAACTGTGTATTAATAAAGAGGCAATTTAAAGAAAAAATAAGGGGACAGTTTGCGGCGACCAAATGTGAATGACTCTGTTGGTATTTGTACTTGTTTAGACCATCTATTTTCGGTGTACTTTTTGACTACCAGGATACTTGCTTTTATTTAGACCATCTTTTTTCGACGGATTTATTGACTTTCGGGGTACTTACTTCTATTTAAACCATCTGTTTTACTCGGATTTTGTGGACTTTGTTTGTACTTACTGTTGCTGGAGTCATTGGTAGCCTGAGAATTTGTGGATTTGTTCTGGATTTGCTTTTTTGGTGGTCATTTTTGACACGAAAATTTGTTGGTTTAATTTGCATTTGGTTGTTTTGGAGTCATTGATAGACTGTGGATTTATAGTTGAGATGAACAGGACGACATGGTATGATAATCTAAGATCAAAACAGATTTTTACACAAAATGAAAATATGAAACAGATTACGGAGGAAAAGCGTGAAAAAAATATTGTCTCCGATGGAAAAAATTCGATTTCCGGAAAGTGAAGAGCTTCCGGAGGGAGTGAAAGAAATCGACGTAAAGGACACATTCGGATATTGTACCGAACTTTATCCGGATGTTGAATACGCAGAGCACAGTGGCAGGAAGCTGCATCTTCAGATCATGGCACCGCTCGTTTATGGAAAAGATCTAAAATGGCCGCTGATCGTATATGTACAGGGATCTTCCTGGCATAAGCAGAAATTGTTTCAGAGTCTTCCGACACTGGTCAGGATGTGCGAAAGAGGATATGCCGTGGCGATTGTGGAGCACAGAGAAAGCGAGCTGGCACCATTTCCCGCTCAGGTGATAGACACCAAAGCTGCAATTCGTTTTTTGAGGATGAATGGAGCACATTATGGAATCAATGTGAGCAAAGTGGTACTCTGGGGCGATTCAAGCGGGGCACATACAGCGCTGATGGCTGGAATTACCGGAGATGCGGAGTATCTTCCGGAAAAATATCCACAGACAACAACAGAAGTGGACTGCATCATAGACTGGTTTGGGCCGACAGATCTTATGGCAGCATCACAGTATCCGTCTGCAATCGATCATGATTCAGCCAAAAGTCCGTCAGGAGTACTGATTGGCGGAAAAACACTTCATGATCATCCGGAGGATGCTTATCCGGCAAATCCTGTGGTGCATTTGCACAGCAATCGAAAAACACCGCCTGTTCTTATTATGCATGGTGGCAGTGACCCACTGGTTCCGTTTAATCAGTCCTGTATTTTATATGAGGCTTTAAAACGGATGGATAAGGAAGTGGAGTTTGTCAAGCTCAGGAATGCCGGACATGGATGGGGTGGTTTTATGAGTGAGGCGGCACTGGATATAGTAGAAGAATTTATAAAGAAGAAAATTAATTAAAAATACAGGGAGAACGAAATGGAACAGGAAACACAGACACCACACAAACGAAGAGTACGATATAAGGGAAAATATCCGCGCAAATTTGAGGAAAAATATAAAGAGCTGAATCCGGAGAAATATAAGGATACGATCGAACATGTCATCAGTAAGGGCAATACTCCGGCAGGAATGCATATTTCCATCATGGTAAAGGAAATCCTTGATTTCCTGAAGATCCAGCCGGGCGAGACAGGATTTGATGCGACACTTGGCTATGGCGGACATACAAAAGCAATGATGGAATGCCTGCATGGTGAAGGCCATATGTATGCAACAGATGTGGATCCGGAGGAATCTGCAAAGACCCGTAAGCGTCTGGCAGAGCAGGGCTTTGGAGAGGACATTCTGACGGTTAAACTTCAGAATTTCTGTACGATCGATGAGATTGCAAAAGAAGCCGGTGGATTTGATTTTATTCTTGCAGATCTTGGGGTATCGTCCATGCAGATTGACAATCCGAAGCGTGGTTTTTCTTTCCGCGCAGACGGACCGCTTGATCTTCGACTGAATCAGGAAAAGGGAATCAGCGCGGCAGAGAGACTTGATACGATCAGCAGAGATGAACTTGCCGGAATGCTTTATGAAAATTCCGATGAGCCATATTGTGAGGAGATTGCAAAAGCAATTACAGACGAGATCCGCAGGGGAAATCGTGTGGATACTACGACAAAATTGCGTGAGATTATCGAGAAGACGCTTTCTTTTATTCCGGAAAAAGAACGTAAAGATACCGTCCGCAAGACCTGCCAGAGAGTATTCCAGGCGTTGCGTATCGATGTAAACCGCGAGTTTGAAGTTCTGTATGAATTTATGGAAAAACTGCCGGATGCTCTCAAACCGGGCGGACGTGTGGCAATCCTGACGTTCCATTCAGGAGAAGACAAGCTTGTAAAGAAAGCACTTAAGGCTGGCTATAAAGCAGGAATCTATTCCGACTATGCCAAAGATGTGATTCGCCCTTCCGCGCAGGAATGTGCCCAGAACGGCAGAGCCAGATCCACAAAAATGCGCTGGGCGGTTAAAGCCTGAAGCATTCATGTCAAACAAAAATGAAGATTCTGTGAAGTGAATCAAAAGTATTGACAGTACAAAAAAGGATTATTACAATAAACCTATCATAAAGATATGTTAAACGAGACTGTTACAGTAGATAAACTATTGTGACAGTCTTTTGTTTTGACTTCATCAGAAAGGAAACAAAATGAAACATCAGAAAATATACGTTAATGGAATGACCTGTATTAACTGTCAGAACAGCATTACATCCACACTGCAGCAGACCAGTGGAATCACAGAAGCTTCCGTCAGCTATGAGACAGGAACTGCTGAAATAACATATGATCCGAAAAAAATCAGTATGGAGCAGATCATAGCGAGGATTAATAGTCTGGGCTACAGCGCCTCCACTCAGAACACATCAAAAAAAGAAAACATAATCCGGGCAGTACGTGAAATTGCAATCATCGCAGTAATATTTTTCCTTTTGCAGCGTTTGGGAATTCTGAACCGTCTGGCACCAGGAAAGCTTGCGGACAGTGAGATGGGATATGGAGCATTGTTTGTGATTGGACTGATCACTTCCGTACACTGTATAGCCATGTGCGGCGGAATTAATTTATCACAGACCTTATCGCGGGAAAAAAATGAGTCAATGTTCCGCAATTCGCTGGAATACAACATGGGACGTGTGATTTCTTATTCCGTGATCGGAGGTATACTGGGTGCTATTGGAGGGCTGGCAGGAATCGGAGCCGGCATTCAGACTTCAACCTTCTTCCAGGGAATGCTGAAGTTATTTGCCGGAATCATTATGGTAGTTATGGGAATAAACATGCTGGGAATTTTTCCGGGTCTTCGAAAACTGAAATTAAGTATTCCGAACTTTGGCAGAAATATAATTACAAGACCAGCAGGAGAAAACAAAACTTCATTTATAATCGGACTCTGCAACGGATTTATGCCGTGTGGCCCATTACAGTCCATGCAGATCGTTGCGCTGGCTTCGGGAAGCTATCTGACAGGGGCGGTGTCTATGTTTTGTTTTAGCCTGGGTACGGTTCCACTGATGCTTGGATTTGGTTCTGCAGTGTCAATACTAGGCAAAAAATTTACAAGACAGGTGCTGAAAGCAGGCGCGATTCTGGTGGTTGTCATGGGACTTTCCATGATAGTACAGGGCGGTACGCTGTCAGGTATAAGTAGTAAAACTAGTGAGACATTAATGACAGAAAACACAAATGCGAGTACAGAAAATATAAACCCGCCAAAAACAAATTCAGAGAGTGCGATTGCAGACAACGCAGCAGGAGATGAAGATCAAAGCAACGAGTCAGGTCCAAACAGCACTACTGACACAAACGGCATCCAGTATGTAACAAGCACTCTGCAGGCGGGAAGTTATCCGGACATTACGGTAAAAGCAGGGGAGCCTGTAGAATGGACGATCGATGCACCGGACGGAAGCATCAATGGATGTAACTATTCGATCATACAGCAGGATCTGGGCATTCAGTACAGCTTCAATCCGGGAGAGAATGTGATCGAATTTACCCCGACAGAAACAGGCACATATACCTATACCTGCTGGATGGGAATGATCACAGGAAAAATTCATGTGGAAAGTTGAGAAATAGATTATGAAAAAGTAATTGCAGCGGGGATCAGAAGACAAACATAAGGATGTTCTTTTGGGTAGAAAATATTATACAGAAATGCTATACTTGAAAAAATCAGGCATTATGCGGGAAATTAGATATGAGCGAGGAGATAGAAAGCATAGTGTTATTATCCTTGTCTGTGCTATACTGAAAATATTTTATTTTACTACAAAAACCCAACTCACAGGAGAATATACATGAACAATTTATTATACCAGATCCACCGCCCGGGCGCCTCTGCATTTACGCACAGCGGGAAATTTCATGCAGATGATGTTTTTTCGGCGGCATTATTATTATATCTGAACCCGGAAATTATGATCACACGCGGCAATCGTGTACCGGAAGATTTTGACGGGATTGTATTTGATATCGGAAGAGGACAATACGATCATCACCAGAAAGACAGCAGGATCCGCGAAAATGGTATTCCGTACGCTGCATTTGGTCTTTTATGGGAAGAGCTTGGCGCAGACATCCTTGGGGAAGACCTTGCACAGAGATTTGATGAAGCCTTTGTGCAGCCACTTGACAACAATGACAATACAGGTGAAAAGAACGAGCTTGCCACACTGATAGGCAATTTCAATCCGACATGGGATGCAGAAGGAAGCAATGACGAAGCATTTTTTCAGGCGGTAAGTGTCGCAGGGATGATTCTGGAAAATAAATTCGAACGTTTCAGAGGAAATGAACGCGCGGACAAACGTGTAGAAGAAATCTATGCTCATCATGAACAGGCAGTGCATGACAGAGAAAAACACAGAGATGATGCACGTATTCTGATTCTTCCGGAATTTGTTCCGTGCCAGAAATTTCTCTCCGAAACGGAAATTGCATTTGTGATCTTTCCATCAAACAGAGGCGGCTATTGTATTCAGCCACAGAAAAAAGAATATTCCATGAACTATAAATGCAGCTTTCCGGTGGAGTGGCTTGGACTTGAAAATGAAGAACTGGCCGCAGTGACCGGATTAAAGTCAGCAGGCTTCTGCCACAAAGGCGGATTTCTTATGACGACGGGAGAGCTTGCCGATGCTGTGCAGGCATGCCATATCAGCATGGAACAGTTTCAGGAAAAACCGGTGATCGTAAACTTGGGCGGAACAGAAGAAGCAGATGAACTTCTCGTACAGTTACCGGGATTATCATCTGCAAAAGTGGCACATCTCGAGTTTACTGAGCTTCCGGAGCTTGAAATTCAGGGAATCTATGGTGAGGTTGCAATAGAGAAGCAGGAGTGGAAAAGCCTGATCAAAGAACAGATAAGGAAAATCCTGAAATACAAACCAGAGGCAGTTTTTGTGGGAGAAAATCTGTTCGCCGCATATCCGATCGTGCATTCACTTCGAAAAAAACACATACCGGTACTGACTCTGGTGCAAAAAGACGGGAAGAAGCTGATCGTGCGGATTCCGTCAGGATCATGAGGAAATATTAACGTATTCTCTTCTTGATCATCGGTCCGATGATCATGGCGATGATCATTTTTACCAGATCAGCTGGTATGAAAGGGATTACGCAGACTGCAAGGGCCGCTTTGAAAGTGTAATTTGCGACCAGGCAGAACCATATGGTTCCGAAAAGGTAACATATGATGGTTCCGACGATCATGCCGATAAGCTGGATCCATGGTTTACGGCAGTTGTCGATTACCAGTCCGGCAATGACTGCCATTACGATAAATCCGATGATATATCCGCCTGTAGGACCTGCCAGCTTGGATGGACCGCCTGTGAATCCGGAGAATACCGGGAGACCGACGAGACCGAGCAGAAGGTAGATCAGATAGCTGATGGTTCCTTTTTTCCATCCGAGAAGATACAGGGACAAATAGATTGCCAGATTAGTGAATGAGATCGGAACCGGTCCGATGGGGATGGACAATGGGGCAAGAATGCAGGTGACCGCTGCCATCAGTGCGGTCATGGTTATTTCGTAGGTTTTGCTGCGGGGTGCAGTAATGCTTTGTGTCTGGTTCATGTTAAAAATTCTCCTTCTAAAGTTTGGCGGTTATGCGGATTCAATTTCATAAGTAAATCCGGCATCTGTGATAGTTTTCAGAGTATCTTCGATTCCCTGACCGCCTTCTGTCAGATAACCTGAGAGATCGGAAGAGCGTC
>ERZ507134.42-NODE-42-length-64232-cov-18.2949_pt1 | contig 64232 bp, 59 predicted proteins | sample MGYA00513778_ERZ507134 | MGnify/ENA metagenome assembly ERZ507134 | reverse complement strand
AAAAATGGGGCTGAAGAATCAATTCTGATTCATCAGTCCCATAAATTATAGAGCCAAAAAATAAGAAATTGATTGTCGTTTTCTTTTGCAGAAATTTAAGTGCAGGCAATTATGGTAGTTGTCGTAATTGCTGTCAGCTCAGTGTTTATCACTGATGGTGTGAAAGATTTACGGTTGGAGATGTTCAATAAGATTATTGGTGCTTAATTATTTTTATTGTAGTGCTGATATGAGAATGTTATAATTGGGGTATAAAACATACAAATAAATTTGCTGAAAAATGAGGTATCAAAATATGGAAAATGAATTACTGGAAAACTTAGGAAGACTTCACACAACTGAACTTGGCGTTATTAGAATTAAAAAGAACTTATCTTTGAATGTAGAAAATGTAATTGAATGGTGCAAAGAAAAAATTAGCCTTTCTAATGCGGAAATCACAAGAAAAGGAAAAAACTGGTATATAACGATTGATAATTGTATTATAACGGTAAATGCGTACAGTTATACCGTTATCACTGCTCACAAGGTAAAATGATAAATTTTTCTATAAAGGAATTAAACGCATTTGCAGTTATTGGGCAGGAAGTAGAACTGACTAATTATCAAAAAAAGAATATTCAGATTAGTACACAGTTTTGGAGAAAGTTTAACAGTAGTTTGAAAAAAGCGTATCTTTCACAATCAGGAAATTGGGTAAAATATGCTTTTATGGAAAGAAGAAATGGAAAACTTTATTATTTCTGTTCTATTCCCCAAAGAACCATTACCCCAGAGGGCTTTCTGTATAAAGAAATACCGTCTTATAAATATTTGGTTGTGGAGCATATTGGTGCTATGGATAAAATATATGAAACTTATGGCAAGATTTATGAAGAAATTATTCCTAGTACATCGTATATTCCTATAAAAGATATTATCCTACACTTTGAAAAATACGATTATCGTTTTCATTGGAATAGTGATAATTCAGTTATTGAAATTTGGATACCTATTCAAGATTAGAAGCAATTTTATATCCATACACACAAAGCAGTTAGTCTTAGGATTGACTGCTTTTTCTATACAGATTTTTAATGACAGGCAATTATCAATTATGGTAGTTGCCTTTTTTGATTGGAGGAATTGAAGAATGAATGATAAAAACTTTATTGAAGAACTAAGACAAAAGCGTGAGGAATACGGAGTAACACAAACAAGGCTTGCTGTTGCCTGTGGTATCAGCCGTGAATATTACAACCGCATTGAAAAAGGAAAACAGCCATTGAATGACGAATTAAGAGAAATCATAGAAAAACAGATTGAGCGTTTCAATCCGCAAGAACCACTATTCTTATTGATTGATTACTTTCGTGTCCGCTTTCCTACTACGGACGCATTGGCGATTATCCGTGATGTATTACAACTGAAATCTAATTACATGCTTTATGAAGATTATGGAAAATACGGATATGAAAGCAAATATGTACTTGGCGACATCAATATCATGTGTTCCATGCAGGAGCATTTAGGTGTTTTATTGGAACTGAAAGGCAAAGGCTGTCGGCAAATGGAATGTTATCTGCTGGCACAGGAACGCTCATGGTATGACTTCATGCTGGATTGTATGACGGCTGGTGGTGTGATGAAACGGCTTGATTTGGCTATCAATGATAAAGCAGGAATATTGGATATTCCAAAGTTAAAGGAAAAATACAAGGCTGGCGAATGTATGTCCTACTTCCGTATGCAGAAAGATTACAGCGGTACAGAAAAATGCGGTAGCGATTTACCAAAGAATACAGGAGAAACCTTATATCTCGGTTCAACAAGTAGCGAATTATATATGTGTGCTTATCAGAAAAATTATGAGCAGTATGTCAAGAATGGCACAGAAATTGAAGATACGGAGATTAAGAACCGTTTTGAAATACGCATGAAGAACGAACGAGCCTATTATGCGGTTGTAGATTTACTGACCTATCGGGACGCTGAACGCACCGCTTTTTCTATCATCAATCATTATGTCCGCTTTGTTGACAGAGAGGACGACAAGCCAAAAAGTCAATGGATAACAAATGATGATTGGGCATGGTTTGTAGGGGAAAACAGAGAGCCGATACGCTTAACCACAAAGCCAGAGCCTTACACTTTACAAAAAGCGTTGCATTGGCTACAAAGACAAGTCGCACCAACCATAAAAATGGTACAGGCATTAGACAGAGAAAATCGTACAACGATACTGAAAGATATGATTGAGCAGGCAGAACTAAAAGACAAGCATAAACATTTATTACAATTAGAGAAATCAACCATAGAAGAACGTATAGATACCGCTGTTCCACAAGAGAATGACGGTATTTTTTAATGTAATTGAAAAATTTCAGATTTAGTCAGCAAAGAGCTGTTTTCATTCCCTATGTGAAGTGAAAGAAGAAAAATAAATTTTTTATTAAATCTGCAACAAAATGGCTACTTGCGTACAGATATGGTGCGAGAAAAGGAAATCTAAACTTTTTTTGAAAATAGGTCATTAAATCGGGGCTTGCTGTCCCTATATGAAGTGAAAGAAGAAAAAAGTTTTGAAAAAATGACGGAAATTCGTGATTAGTGGACAGTCTTCTGTGAAAAGAGGAAAAACATCATCATTTTGTATTCAAACAGGCATTAGCAGTTGAGTGTTGATGTGAAAAGATGAAAATACTTTGTTCTCAACTTAACAATTTAAGGTTTCCGTTCCCTATATGGTGCAAAGAAAATATTTCATTCTATTGTTGGCAGTAACGGTATGGTTTGGGTAGTTAGGGTGTGAAAAGGAAAATATTCTTTTTTCATCATCAACTTAGCAAAATGACATTTTCTATCCCTATATGGTGCATGAAAAGAAGTTAAAATTTTTCCATTTAAACTTAGCAAATGGACGTTTGCTGTACAGATAGTAGTGAAAAAGGAGAAAATCAACCGTTGATTGCCAAAATGAACCGTTCCATTTGTACTAATAATGGAAAAAGTTTTGGATTTTGGTTACGTTTCTCCTCTTTTCCAACGCGATATATAGGAAAGACGATTTTTTTCTTTCAATCGTTCTTTGACAACTGAATAAAGCTATTCAATACGTTTGACAGACAGCTAGCCGTTGAAACAAATACGCCACGACCTTTCCCCTGCAAGAGCGAGCGAAAACCTATTTGTGTTCTTGTAAAAGATTTGTCCTCTTTTATCGCCATGACCTGTACTGTCAGATAATGATACTCCCGTACAGCCACAGCTTGAGCATTAAGAGCGTCGCACGCAATGGGTACGGCTACATAAGAACTATGCAGAGGTGGAACTCCTGTGGGCTATGACAAAAGCCGTTGAATTGCTTAGAAAGATTTTACAGAAAGGGGGTATGTGTTATTGATAATGCTGTAAAAACAATTCAAAAGAAAAATGGCAAGTGTGGCATTGGCAACAGAGGAAAGACAAAGATTGTAGTAAAAGAGCATTTTTCCGAAAAGGGCAAAACAATGGAAGAACTTCTAACTGATGTCATGCTGGAAAAAGCAAAGCAGACAATCGCATAAAATCGGTGCAGTTGTAAGAAATAGATTGAATGACAAAAAGTACCCGTGTTATACTTTACTTGCAAGCAGGTATTGTAAACACGGGTTAGTTATAAAGGAGGATAACTGACAATGAAACAACAGATTTACAATACTGCACTTTATCTTAGGTTAAGCCGAGATGATGAATTACAGGGCGAAAGTTCCAGCATTACCACACAGAGAAGTATGTTGCGTTTATATGCAAAAGAACATCATTTGAATGTCATTGATGAATATATTGATGACGGCTGGTCGGGAACAAATTTTGACAGACCGAGTTTTCAAAGAATGATTGAGGATATAGAGGCAGGAAAAATCAACTGTGTTGTAACGAAAGACCTTTCCCGTCTTGGCAGAAATTATATTATGACAGGACAATATACAGAATTGTATTTCCCTAGTCATAATGTCCGCTACATAGCGATTGATGACGGTGTAGACAGCGAAAAAGGCGAAAGTGAGATTGCACCATTTAAGAACATCATCAATGAATGGGTGGCAAGAGATACAAGCCGTAAAGTCAAATCAGCATTTAAGACAAAGTTTGCGGAGGGGGCTCATTACGGTGCTTATGCTCCGTTAGGATATAAGAAACACCCTGACATCAAAGGAAAACTGTTGGTTGATGATGAAACAAAATGGATTATTGAAAAAATCTTTTCCCTAGCCTATCAAGGTTACGGAAGTGCAAAAATCACAAAGCAGTTAAGAGCAGAAAAAGTTCCGACAGCGTCATGGCTAAATTTTACAAGATACGGTACTTTTGCACATATCTTTGAGGGAAAACCCGAAAGTAAGCGTTATGAGTGGACGATTGCTCATGTCAAGGCGATATTGAAAAGTGAGGTTTATATCGGAAACAGTGTTCACAATATGCAGTCTACGGTATCGTTCAAGAGCAAAAAGAAAGTGCGTAAGCCCGAAAGTGAATGGTTTCGAGTAGAAAACACTCACGAGCCGATTATTGACAAGGAAGTGTTCTATCGTGTGCAGGAGCAGATAAAATCAAGACGCAGACAGACAAAGGAAAAGGCAACGCCGATTTTTGCAGGGCTTGTCAAGTGTGCGGATTGTGGTTGGTCTATGAGATTTGGAACGAATAAGACAAATAAAACGCCTTACAGTTATTATGCTTGCAGTTACTACGGGCAGTTTGGCAAAGGTAATTGTTCTATGCACTACATTCGTTATGATGTGCTGTATCAAGCCGTATTGGAACGCTTGCAGTATTGGGCTAAGGCAGTACAGCAGGACGAAGAAAAGGTATTGAACAAGATACAGAAAGCTGGCAATGCAGAGAGAATACGGGAAAAGAAGAAAAAGGCAAGTACATTGAAGAAAGCCGAGAACAGACAAAATGAGATTGACCGTTTATTTGCGAAAATGTATGAAGATAGAGCCTGTGAGAAGATAACAGAGCGAAATTTTGTGATGTTGTCCAGCAAGTACCAAAAAGAACAGATAGAACTGGAACAGCAGATAACAAGCCTAAGAGAAGAACTAAGTAAAATGGAACAGGATATGATAGGTGCTGAAAAGTGGATTGAGTTAATCAAGGAATATTCCGTACCAAAGGAACTGACAGCACCATTATTAAATGCCATGATAGAAAAAATCCTCATACATGAAGCAACAACGAATGAGGATAACGAAAGAATACAGGAAATTGAGATATATTACCGATTTATTGGAAGAGTTGAGTAATCAACAAGAGTAATATTTTTAACTAAGGGAAACCGGCGGTGTCTATACTTGGGTCAGTCGCACATTGGGAAAACGATTCGGTTTTGCCGCAATCTTTTTCCAATGGTTTGAGATAACAGTTGGCTACTTGACCATGCTGTATTTCTTAACTGGTGCATTATCCTATGCAACGGGTATTGGTGCTATACAAAACAATAAATATCTGAAATTGGCAATCCTATTGATTATTTTCTGGGCTATTTTACTCTCACAGTTAAAAGGAACCAAATACACTTCATTGATTGCTCGGATCGGTTTTGTAGCTGGTATCTTGTTGCCAGCATTAGTCTTGTTTGGCTTAGGGATCCATTATGTCGCTTCAGGCGCTCCACTACAAACGATACTGTCTATGAAAACATTGATTCCTGATTTTTCGAAATTGCCTACGCTGGTTGTTTTTGTTTCCTTTATTTTAGCATATATGGGCGTAGAAACATCTGCCAGTCATGCAAATGAAATGGAAAACCCTAAAAAGGATTATCCATTAGCAATGTTTGTATTGGTTATTCTGGCAATCATTTTAGATACTTTTGGCGGATTGACCGTCGCTACTACAGTACCTCAACATGGTTTGTCTCTTAATACAGGGGTGATTCAATCGTTAGAATTCCTATTAAGACACATTGATCCAAATCTTGCATGGATTGCGAAAATTCTTGCGATTCTTGTTTGTTTAGGTGTCATCGGAGAAATTGCTTCTTGGGTAACCTCTCCTTCAAAAGCACTTCACGTAGCAGCAGAAGAAGGATTACTTCCTGAATATTTTGCAAAAGAAAACACACACGGTGTTCCTGCTCATTTGATGATCGCAAATGGGATCGTTGCAACAATCTGGGCAGCCGTCTTTACATTAAGCGGCGGGGGGAATAATCTTTCATTTCTTGCAGCGATGTCATTGACTGTTGTAATCTACCTGATGTTGTACTTTATGTTTTTCGCGGGCTATTTGAAGCTGGTTTTTAAAGATGACAGTCTTGAAAGAGCCTATCAGGTTCCAGGCGGAAAAGTTGTAAAAGTAATCGTTGCTTGTTTAGGTCTTTTGACTTCACTTTTTGCTTTTTGTATCTCATTTGTTCCACCTGCTAGTATCGCAGCTGGACAGCATGGGATTTATGAAACGATTCTGATTGTTTCTTATCTTATCGTCTTAGTTATTCCATTTACGATCTACGCATGCCGTCATAAATTCCAGCATGCAGAAAAATAAAAAATGAAAGCTGGTTATTCAAATGGAAGTAAAAGAATTAGAACAATTGATTGGAAAAAATTTCCACTATTATCAAACAGGACAAGTGGCGGATTACATTCCAGCATTAGCTGAAGTGGATCCCAAACAATTAGGTATGGCGATTTATGATTTGGATACAAAACAACTGATTGAGGGAGGAGACGCCGATGTGCGCTTTGCCATCGAAAGCATGTCAAAAGTTCCCGTATTGTTATTAGCAATCAAAGACAACGGAATAGAAAAAGTCTTTCAAACAATCAACACGGAACCAACCGGTTTTGCCTTCAATTCTATCATGAATATGGAAATCAATCATCGCAAACATCCAATGAATCCTTTTGTTAATGCAGGAGCGATTGCAACAACCTCGTTGATTGCCGGTAAAGATGCAGATGAAAAATTTGAGCGAATCTTGTCATTTATGAAAGAGATCTGTGATGATCCTAATATCACATTGAATGAAGAAATCTATCATTCTGAATCAAGAACAGGTGATATCAATCGCTCTCTTGCTTACTATATGAAAGGTAATCAAATGATCGAAGGAGACGTACCGGAGATACTCGATGCTTATTTCAGACAATGCTCCCTCAATGTCACCGCTACAGGCATAGCAAAATTAGCTGCTGTGCTGGCAAATAAAGGAATTGCTCCTTGGAATGGCAAACAAATCATTACTGAAGAAAGTGCTACAATCGTCAAATCAATTATGACAACTGCTGGTTTGTATGATGAATCAGGAGAGTTTTCCGTCCATGTTGGTGTACCTGCAAAAAGCGGTGTAGGCGGCGGGTTGATGGCAGCTGTGCCAAATCGTTACGGCATAGGTGTCTTCAGCCCGGCACTAGATCCATTTGGTAACAGCGCAGCTGGTATCCAATTGTTGAAAGATGTAGTCAAAGAACTAGACGCTGACATCTTTGAATAACCATTCTTGAAAGAGGCTGGGGTAAAAGTCCAAACGGCTCAAAGCTACCTACAATGAGGCTGAAATTGTGAGCTTGTTTGACTTTTGTCCCAGTTTCTTTTTTTATTGGTTTTTGAAAGGGCTTTTCTAAATAAAAAGGAAACAAAAATACGATTTACAGATATGATTAAATAAAATCATAAGAAAAACTGGAGGCGTGTATCAGGAATGCTGGAAAATTACATCGAGCGAAATATATTTAGAAAAGTGTATCTGTGTGAACAATTATTTGAATTCCAAGAAATAGACATCGAACAAACAGCTATTTCTCTAAGGGTGACTACACCAACGATCCTTCACGATCTAGAAAGTCTAGCCGAGTGTCTAGAATATTGTATAAAAGAACAAGTAAGAGAGAAGCATAAGTATAAACTCGTATTCAAACATGGTATTGCTCTTTCTGAGCTCACACAGTTTCTGTACGGTCAATCTTATTTTTTAAAGTTTTTAAGTTATTATTTTAATGGTATATTCACGAGTACAGAACTGGCTGATCTTGAATTTATTTCTTTGAGTAAAGTATATACAATCAAAAAAATCGTATTGGATTTTTTTAAAGAAAATGATTATTTGAAAAATAAAGAAATCATTATCCCAGAATTTGACTCGCGGAACATCTTGCTAGCTTTAGTACGTTATGTCAATTGGGAAGGCTATGAAAATAAAAATCCGTATGTAGAAGAAGCTTGTAACGAGTTGATTGATTATGTAGAGACTCATTTTTTTAAAAGAAGATATTCGGAAGATGAAAAGTCCTTTATCATACGAGAAATAGAGATCGCAATCGGAAGAAAGGCATTTCCCCTTGGACTGAAAGAAGAAGATAAGAAAAGCGCAGAAACGAAGCCGTTATTTCAATTAGTCTGTCAAGGATTGGAAGAGCAAAAAGGAATTCTAGACTTACAAGAAGAAGATGTCTATTATATTTTTTCTTTGTTCAACAGTAGAAATTATACCAATGAGAACATGGAGCTGTTAAGAAAAGATTTCGAAGTTGTTTATAAAAATTTTGTTCTCAATGACCTATCACTGAATGAATTGATTTTACAGATTATTAGTATCGCTGAAATCGACGATGCAGAAAATTTTATTTTCAAGCAATCCTTTTTACAATTTGTCCGTACGTTGTGGGCAGATGGACAAGTATTTTTACCGGAAAGGATCTATCTTCTATCAGAAAAAGAACAACTTCTGTACGGAAAAATTGTAGAAATATTGGAAGAGTGGAAAAAGAAAAATCAAATCCAACTAAGATGGAATGAAAATTTCATTCGAAAATTCGTCAAAAGTCTTTCTTTGATCAACAGTGAACAAGCGGGGAGACAGGAAATAGAAATTTTTGTTGTTTCAGAAAGTTCAGTCAAACAATTTTTTTATCGAACCCAATTTCATTTGTATGCGGAAGAAGGCATCGCTGAAATAAATCCTATTTTATTTCGTTCATTAGAAGAATTGCCTGATGAATGTCTATGTGCGAAAAAAAGAGTGGTTTTGTGCGATGCTGCTAGCTATCAAAATGGATTAGAAACTGAAAAGACAAAGATCTATCCAATCTCATTAAAAGGTGCAAACATCCATTTGTATCATATTGCTCAGGAACTTCACCTATTAAAAAAACATATTTCTTGATGAGACCTTAATTAGGAGACCTTCTACAAAGCTTTTTAATTGTCTGTAGAAGGTTTTTATTTGAGTCCTGATTCGTGCGAAGATCTACTTATATAACAAGCTTTCTCTGAAATTTTTTTAAAATGCTATTGACTTAGAGTCAACTCTAAGTAGTAGAATAGATAAAGTGTAACAAATCTATTTTCATTAAAAGAAGATAGTACGGAGGAGAGAATGTATTATGAGTACAGTATTACATGTATTGGATGCAATCAATAGCCCCGCAGATGTCAAAAAATTATCTGTTGAGGAAATGAAACAGTTGGCAGAAGAGATGCGCCAAAAAATCTTGCAAAAGGACAGCGATGTAGGTGGGCACGTTGGTCCGAATCTAGGTGTAGTAGAATTAACGATTGCGTTTCATTATGTATTTGATTCACCAAAGGATAAAATCGTTTGGGATGTTTCCCATCAGTCTTATGGTCATAAGCTTTTAACTGGTCGAAAAAATGGTTTTGAAAAAGGACATTACCGTGAAGTGAGCGGATATTCCAACCAACATGAAAGTAAACATGACTATTTTACAGTGGGGCACACATCTACATCTATCAGCTTAGCAACAGGTTTAGCTAAAGCGAGAGATCTGAAGAAAGAATCAGGAAATGTGGTAGCATTTATCGGTGACGGCTCCCTAAGTGGTGGCTTAGCTTTTGAAGGATTGAACAATGGTGGTGTTTTACAATCCAATCTAATCGTATTAGTAAACGATAATGAGATGTCTATTGATGAGAATCATGGCAGTTTATATAAAAACTTAGCTGAGCTTCGTCAAACCAACGGTAAAAGCAGCAATAACCTATTTAAAGCAATGGGATTTGATTATCGTTACGTGGATAATGGAAACGATCTGGAAACGGTGATCCGTTTATTTGAAGAAGTAAAAGATATTGATCATCCGATTGTACTTCACGTCCATACGGAAAAAGGTCGCGGTTATCAGCCGGCAATCGATAATAAAATGAAATATCATTGGCATGTACCATTTGATCTGTCCACCGGGGAGGCAAAGCAAGTAACTTCTGGAGAAACATTTAATATGATCATCATGGATTATTTGGATAAGAAAATGCAAACAAGTACAGCTCCTATTGCCGCAGTCAATGCAGCGATACCAGGCGCCTTTGGACTGAAAACATTCCAAGAAAAACATCCAGATCATTATTTTGACGTGGGGATCGCTGAACAGCACTCTATCACTTTCGCTTCTGCTTTGGCTTCTCAGGGAGTACGTCCAGTCGTCTTCCAATCAAGTACTTTCTTGCAACGGGCATATGATCAATTATCACATGATTTAGCGATCAACGAGAATCCAGTGATTATTTTAGTCGGTGGCGGAACGATCTCAGCTAGTGACCGAACACACCAAGGAACATTTGACATTCCTTACTTATCAAGTATCCCGAACATCAAATATCTTGCTCCAGCAACAAAAGAGGATATGATCTCTATGCTAGATTGGGCGTTCGAACAAACAGCGCAGCCTGTAGCAATCCGAATTCCTACACATGGTGTAGAACATGGTACAGCTATCGCAAATGATTATAGTATTCCAGCCTATCAAACAGTAAATAATGGAGGAAAAGTAGCAATTTTAGCTTTAGGCGGTTTTCTTGAATTAGGAAAAGAAACAGTAAAAGCTTTTAGAAAAAAAGGAATCGAAGCAACGTTGATCAATCCAGGAACGATCACAGAAAATGACGTAGAAACATTAGATAAATTAAAAGAAACACACGAATTAGTCATCACATTAGAAGATGGTAGTTTGTCAGGAGGATTTGGCGAAAATATCAGTCGTTATTATGGTGATTCTTCAATGAACGTATTAAATTTTGGTGCAGAGAAAGAATTCACGGATAGCGTTCCTGTAGGGCAGCTTTATGAACGTTATCATTTAACACCAAAACAAATCGTTGAAGATAGTCTGCGTGTCTTGAATATTCAATAATTCATTATGCTCACCATCCAGATAATTGTTTATACTAGTATCTGGATGGTTTTTTCATTATAAAAAGCAAAGGGGTGGATGTTATGTATCAGCAAGTAGAAGAATATGTCAAAAAGTTCCAAGAAAAATATCCTAGTTATCAATCAGAAAAATTAGGTTTCTTTTCATTTGGGGATACAGAAAAAATGGCAGACGAGTTGAGCGAACTAGTTGTAAAAAAGATAAAGACTGGTACATCAAGTGGTTACGATCTGTATAAACAAGAGAATGAGCCTTTACCAAAAGTTGGTCAATTAGACGTGGTCCTGAATGGAAAAAATGAACCAGTTTGTATCATCAAAAATATAAATGTGACCATCTTGCCTTTTAGTGAAGTCACGAAAGAGCATGCTTGGAAAGAAGGAGAAGGGGATCGGACATTAGCTTATTGGCGGAAAGTCCATGCTGAGTTTTTTAAACATGCTTATAAAGAAGCGTTGAACATAGAATTTACAGAAGAGAAGCTGGTCGTATACGAAGAATTTGAAGTAATTTTCTTTTAGTAAGAAAGGTCTGCTGAAAGAAATAGCTCATTATTGTCTCCTGAATAGAAAAGGGTTACATTTTTATATGAAGCTGTATTTTTATATAACATTACTGGAGGAGATATTGTGGATACACTGGAACAAATCAAAGGCGGAGTCGTCGTTTCTTGTCAAGCTTTGGAAAACGAGCCGCTACACAGTTCTTTTATTATGGGGAGAATGGCTTTGGCTGCAAAAGAAGGCGGAGCAGTTGGTATTCGAGCAAATACGACAGAAGATATCAATGAAATCAAGCGAATCGTTGATTTACCGGTAATAGGGATTATCAAAAGAGATTACGATGGGTCAGAAGTGTTTATTACTGCGACAGAAAAAGAAGTGGAAGAACTTTTGGAGACGCAAGCAGAAATCATTGCACTGGATGCAACTTCTCGTAAACGTCCGACAGAAAAAACAACTGCTGAACTTGTCCAAATGATTCACGAACACGGTCGGTTAGCTATGGCAGATATTTCGACTTTTGAGGAAGCGCTTCAAGCGCAAGAAGATGGTTTTGATCTTTTGTCTACGACTTTAGCAGGCTATACAGAATATTCACGAAAGACGCAGACACCTGATTTTGATTTATTGAATCAAATCATAGAACAAGTCGATATCCCAGTAATTATGGAAGGACATACTGACTCTCCTGAACAAGTAGAGAAAGCATATGAATTAGGTGCTTTTTCAGTCGTAGTTGGATCTATTATCACCCGTCCGCAATTGATCACTAAAAGATATGTCGAAGCCGCAAGTAAAGCAAATAACTAAAAAACACGCACGGCACAGATTCTTGACAAAAAAGAAAAATTGATAGATAGTTTAAAGCAGATTCTAAGAAGATGAAAAAAGCATTACTTTTCATTTTGTCTTCAAGATCTGCTTTTTAACGAATTTTATAGAAAGAAGGCGAAACCATGTTTGAACGGAGTCCTTCAGAATTGACAGAACGTGAAAATTACAAGTTGCTGATTGGTTCAGTCATCCCTAGACCAGTAGCAGTAGTAACGACTAAATCAGCAAAAGATATAGTGAATATCGCACCCTTCAGTTACTTCAATATCGTCAGTTCGAATCGACCCATCTTATCCTTGGCGATCCAGAGAAAACAAGATGCAGTAAAAGACACAGCAAAGAATATTCTTGAGACAAGAGAAGCTGTTATCCATATCCTTGATGAGGACAACGTAGAAGAAGTAAATAAAACAGCAGCCAATCTGCCTAATGAGGAAAGCGAACTGTACCTGACTGACTTGACTTTAACTGATTCAGTAATCATTTCAGTACCAGCATTGACAGAAGCAAAAGTTCGTTTTGAAACATCCTTATATGAACATGTCGAGATACGGAATAAAAATAAAGTAACAGCTGATTTATTTTTGCTAGAAGTACAGAAATATCATTTAAATGAAACAGTCTATGATGATAAGACAGGAAGGATCGATCCAAGAAAATTGAATGCTGTAAGCCGTTTGGCAGGAAATGATTATGCAGCAATAGGAGAAATTTTCACGATTGCACGTCCCGAATAAAAAGGAGCACTAGTTATGTTAAAAATAAGCTATAAACCATCGACAGATTCAAAAGAAATGAAAAAAGAATATGAAACAGTGAATGATTTTCTGCAAGGGCAGTACTTAGAAGTTCCGCCATTGCAAGACCATTTTGTCGTTACTACTGTTACTTTAGATGGTAAGGAAATAGAAATGCCAGATCAAACGATTAGCGGATTGTTTAATTACTTTAACAAATAAATATTTATTCCGAAAAGTGAAAAAACATATAAAAAAACACATAAAACTAAAAAATTATCAAAGAATCCTGGTGCAACTGAAAGAATTTGCAACGGGATTCTTTCAACTTATTTGTTATTTTTTTCTAAAAAATATTAAAGATTGTTAAATTTCACTATTTCATTTCAAATTCCATTGCCTAATCATTAGGAAAAGTCTATCATGAACTCGTAAATAGAATATAGTAATAACCTTGTTAGGTGAGGCTCCTATACAAACATAGGCTGTTGCCCAGAAACGTCGAAAGTCGCCAATGGGTAAAACAGAAACTGTTGGATTAAGGCTTTTTCCAATAGCTAAGAATGTTTTCTTTACGTTGTATAGTGCTAAAACTCGGACGATGAGATGATGCTAGGTCAGAATTCTTGTTCGAAAAGGTTTCTGACCTTTTCTTTATATTTTTGTGACTGACTTATTTGATGAGACAAACTCGCTCCTCACCTGACAAGTGGATTGCTGTGTGAGGAGGAGATGCGGTGAAAAAAGATCGATTGGTGGATTTTGGGTCCTTATTTGACTTTGTCCATGATCGGTCTTTTAGAAGTATACAGTGCCAGTTCTTATCGTTTATTGCAAGCCGATGAAAATACAAAAAGTCTATTATTGCGTCAACTAATTTTCATATTTTTGAGTTGGAGCGTGATCTTCTTAGCTCGTTCAGTCAAACTACACTATTTACTTCACCCTAAAATAGCAGGATACGGTTTAGCCTTATCGATTTTCTTTTTAGTATTAGTAAGAATAGGGATATTCGGTGTCACTGTCAACGGCGCACAACGTTGGATCTCTCTGTTTGGCATTCAATTCCAGCCTTCTGAACTGGCAAATCTTTTTTTGATTTTTTATTTAAGCTGGTTTTTTCGTGACGGAAATAGTAGCCCAAAAGATCTAAAAAAACCATTCCTGATTACAGTAGGTATAACTTTTCTGATTTTATTTCAGCCAAAGATTGCTGGAGCATTGATGATCCTTTCGATTGCGTGGGTCATATTTTGGGCAGCGGCGGTTCCATTTAAAAAAGGGATCTATCTAATCGTTACTTTTTCTGCATTGCTGATTGGAGCAGCAGGCGGGGTATTATATTTAGGAAATAAAGGTTGGCTTCCACAGATGTTTAATCATGCTTATGAAAGGATCGCGACTTTAAGAGATTCTTTTATCGATAGTCATGGTGCGGGCTATCAAATGACCCATTCGTTTTATGCACTATATAATGGTGGCATATTTGGGCGGGGATTAGGAAATAGTATCACAAAAAAAGGGTATCTTCCAGAGACAGAAACAGATTTTATTTTTTCGATTATTACAGAAGAGCTTGGGCTAATCGGTGCATTGTGTGTGCTTTTCTTATTGTTCTCATTATGCATGAGAATCTTTTGTTTAAGCAGTCGCTGTAAAAATCAGCAAGCTGGATTGTTTCTTTTAGGATTCGGAACTTTGCTATTCGTTCAGACGATAATGAACGTGGGAAGTATCGCGGGGCTGATGCCAATGACTGGTGTGCCATTGCCATTTGTTAGCTACGGAGGAACAAGTTATCTGATCCTTTCTTTAGGAATCGGAATCACGTTGAATATTTCTTCAAAGATACAGGCCGAAGAGTTGGCGCTCTATCGACCTGAAAAACAATAAAGAGAAACTGAGAAACTCTCAGTTTGAATTATCATAAAGTACAATCTTTTATTTTTCAAGCGAGAGGTTCTTTTAGAAAGAGGAATTCGCAATGAAAGTATCTCAAAAAATCATATTATCTATTTTGTTACTGCTTACATTAGTAGTTGGCTATTTTTCGATTGAGTTTATCCATGGATTTTCGTCTGCAAAACAGAGTTCAACTGTGAAAAAGGTAGAGCCGAAAAGTATCCCTACCACACTAAATGTGGCTTTGATTGGTTCAGATGCTCGTTCGAAAGACGAAAACGGTCGCTCGGATTCACTTCTGGTTGCACAATACAACCAGAAAACACAACAAGCAAAACTGATCTCTATCATGAGAGATTCATATGTCGATATTCCAGGTTACGGAATGAATAAGATAAATGCAGCTTACTCTTATGGGGGAGTTGATTTATTAAATCAAACATTAAAGGAAAATTTCAAATTTGAAGCTCCCTATTATGCAAGTATCACATTTCAAGATTTTATCGATTGCGTTAATGAACTGTTTCCTGGTGGAGTCAAGATCGATGCAGAAAAATCTCTAGATTTAGATGGCGTATATATAAACAAAGGAGAGCAAGTGATGGATGGTAATACTTTACTCCAGTATGCTCGATTTCGGGAAGACAAAGAAGGAGACTTCGGGAGGATCAGAAGGCAGCAGCAAGTGATCAAAGCTATCTCTCAGCAGCTGAAAGACGTAACTTCAATATTCAAGCTACCCAAAGCGGTTGGGAAATTACTTGGTAGTATCCAAACGAACCTTCCAGAAAGTGTGCTTCTGGATTGTGGTATGGATTTCCTCAAAGACATATGTTAGAATAAACAGGTATAAATAGTGAAATAAAGGAATGACAAGCAAGAGAAGGAGGAAAAAATGAAAAGAAGTGACAAGCACGGCAAAAATCGAACAGGCGCTTATATTGCCGGCGCAGTGATCTTAATAGCAGCTGCGGGTGGCGGTTATTTTTACTACCAGCACTATCAAGAAACCCAAGCAGTAGAAGCTGGAGAAAAGACAGTTGAGCAATTTGTCCAAGCTTTGAACAAGGGAGATTATAACAAAGCTGCAGAAATGACATCAAAAAAGGCGGCAAATAAAAGTGCATTATCTGAAAAAGAGATCTTAGATAAATACCAGAATATATACGGTGCTGCTGATGTCAAAGGACTTCAGATATCGAATCTAAAAGTAGATAAAAAAGACGATTCTACTTACAGTTTTTCATATAAAGCAAAGATGAATACCTCATTAGGTGAATTGAAAGATCTTTCTTATAAAGGAACATTAGACAGAAATGATGGTCAAACCACGATCAACTGGCAACCCAACTTGGTTTTTCCAGAAATGGAAGGAAATGACAAAGTAAGCCTGACCACGCAAGAAGCAGCAAGAGGGAATATTATAGATCGAAATGGTGAACCATTAGCAACAACAGGCAAACTAAAACAATTAGGAGTCGTTCCAAGTAAACTTGGAGATGGAGGCGAAAAAACAGCCAATATCAAAGCGATTGCTTCCTCCTTCGACTTAACAGAAGATGCTATCAATCAGGCGATTTCACAAAGCTGGGTACAACCCGATTACTTTGTCCCATTGAAAATCATTGATGGAGCAACGCCAGAACTTCCAGCTGGAGCTACCATTCAAGAAGTAGACGGCAGATATTATCCTTTGGGTGAAGCAGCTGCTCAGCTGATTGGTTACGTGGGAGATATCACAGCAGAAGATATTGATAAGAATCCAGAATTAAGCAGTAATGGAAAAATCGGTCGCTCAGGTTTGGAGATGGCTTTTGATAAGGATCTTCGTGGGACAACAGGTGGGAAATTAAGCATTACAGATGCAGACGGTGTAGAGAAAAAAGTTCTGATCGAACATGAAGTTCAAAATGGCAAAGATATCAAATTGACAATCGATGCGAAGGCACAAAAAACAGCTTTTGACAGTCTAGGAGGAAAAGCTGGATCAACTGTTGCGACAACGCCAAAAACCGGTGATCTTCTTGCGCTTGCTAGCTCTCCAAGCTATGATCCAAACAAAATGACAAACGGGATCTCACAAGAAGATTACAAAGCTTATGAAGAAAATCCTGAACATCCATTCATCAGCCGATTTGCGACAGGTTATGCTCCTGGATCTACGTTTAAAATGATTACAGCAGCAATCGGTCTCGACAACGGCACTATCGATCCAAATGAAGTGTTGACGATCAACGGGCTTAAATGGCAAAAAGACAGTTCTTGGGGATCTTATCAAGCAACGCGTGTCAGTAGTGATGTATCACAAGTAGACTTAAAAACTGCTTTGATCTATTCCGATAATATATATGCGGCACAAGAAACGTTGAAAATGGGTGAGAAAAAATTTCGTACAGGCTTAGATAAATTCATTTTTGGTGAAGACCTTGATTTGCCAATTAGTATGAATCCAGCACAAATTTCTAATGAAGATAGCTTTAACTCAGATATCTTGCTAGCTGATACTGGATATGGACAGGGCGAACTTCTAATTACTCCTATCCAGCAAGCAGCAATGTATTCTGTTTTTACCAACAATGGCACACTTGTCTATCCTAAATTGATTGCAGATAAAGAGACAAAAGATAAGAAGAATGTCATCAGCGAAACAGCAGTACAAACGATCGTGCCAGATCTGAGAGAAGTTGTGCAAGATGTAAATGGTACAGCACATTCTCTTTCTGCTTTAGGGATTCCGTTGGCAGCGAAAACTGGTACAGCGGAAATCAAAGAAAAACAGGATGTAAAGGGGCAAGAGAACAGTTTCTTGTTTGCTTTCAATCTTGATAACCAAGGTTATATGATGGTCAGCATGTTGGAAAATAAAGAAGATGATGATTCAGCAACCAAACGAGCATCGGAACTATTGCAATACCTCAACCAAAATTATCAATAAAAAATTGCTTTTTAAGTACAGTAAAAGGACTGTGGCGTTATCGTCACAGTCCTTTTTTCAAATAAACGGTTTTCACGATGTCTCTTTCACAACTTCTTTTTGATTTACTCACACTTCATAAACTTTTTTTGTAAAATATTTGAGAACAAGTGGAGAAATAAGTGTACTTAATAAAATCACGATAACTAAAGGTGAATAGTACTGTGGTTCGATCAATTGACTTTGCTGTCCAATTTGTAAAATGATCAAAGCCATTTCTCCACGCGAAATCATACCAGCACCGACCATCAATGAACTATGTTGAGAAAAACCGGCAATCTGAGCACCAAAATAACCTCCAAGCAATTTGGTCAAAATCGCTACAAGCGTCAATATAGAAATAAAGAGTAGTTGTTCACTAAAGTCAGAAAAATCAACTTCTAATCCTACACTGACAAAAAATACTGGTATAAATACTGCATATCCTAAAGCCTCTACATTGTGGTATACTTCTTCTTTAACCTTTGTCTGACTGACAGCTATCCCAGCAAAAAAAGCACCAATGACAGAGCTAAGCCCAACAAGATCCGCTACGTAAGACATTCCTAAACAAATAACTAGCGATACGATGATAATAGAAGAATTTGCGTACACTTTTTCTGCAAATGAAAGTAGGAAAGGCGCAATCCATTTGACTAATAAGAAAATAAAAACAAAATAAATTAGCTGTTCAATCAAAACAAGCGGTAAAGAAGCATTGCTAGAAGCTTCCCCCGTTAGAAAAGATAGGCTGAAACTTAGAACTAAAACGACTAAAATGTCATCTACCACAGAAGCACCCAAAATTGTTGATCCTTCTTTTGTATTCACTACGTTTAGTTCTTTTAATACTTCTACTGAAATACTGACAGAAGTTGCCGCAAGAATAATCCCAAAGAAAATCGCTTCATTTCCCGAAACTTGGAATGCTTTGCCTGTCAACCAGCCAAAAACAACCGGGAAGATGATCCCAAGCAAAGCAACGAACATACCAGGTCGGAAATATTTTTTCAAAAGAGATAAATCACTTTCCAGACCAGCTAAAAACATTAATAAGATCACACCAATCTCCGAAAAGTCATGGACTAGAATATCAGGTTTGACCCAATTCAATCCAGCTTGGCCTAGCAAAACACCAACAAGTAATTGTCCAATCACTGCTGGGATACCTAATCTCCGCGAGATATGTGAGCCAATCGTTGTTGAAATCAATATCAGGCATAAAATACCAATAAATTCCATTCTCATCATTCCTTTGTATAAAATATAGCCCGAACTTAGCATAACATACATTATTGAAAAAATAGGAAAATATACTCACAAAAAAACCAACAATCCAAAAGATTTTTTTGGATTGTTGGTTTTTATACGGTCTATTTTAATAACTAAAAATGATTAACGTATAGTCATTTTTCTTATTCTGATGAAATTGATAATCTCCTGGATGCCCATGAAAATCAAAATAAAGCCGAATATTTGGAATAGAAGCATCAAACTTTTGAATGGATTGAACAATAAGACGAATCCGCCAATCAACAACAGAATACTACTATAAACACTCCAACTTTTAGCTTTTGTATTCATGCTGAAGAACAACTGGAACAAGCTGTTGATGATAACAGCTAATCCAAGAAGAATCGGCAGGATAGAAACGATTGCAGGTGCAAAAGCATAGACGATCAGAGCTAAGATCAGGAAAAAAAGACCACTGAACAGACCGATACTCCAAGAACCTGTTTTCCTTTTAAAACGGTAAGCCTCAAAAAGATTCAACAACCCAAGCAAAACAAGATAGGCGGTGATCAGATAACCGATAAAATGAAAAACAGCAGAAGGGTTTAGCACAATCGCAATCCCAGAAATAATATAAACAGCAGCTCTTAATAAGGCGTATTTTTGAATATTTTGTTTAATCGTCTCAAACATATAAGAAAACCTCCTTTGACTTATTTTAACGTGAACTAGTCATTTTACCAAATTAAATGTTACAAAATGAGCGAAGGAGAAGAATATCTCTGGAAAAATCAACTTCTGAGGATCTTTTCCATTTTTTTGCCTTTTGCTAGCTCATCGATCATTTTATCTAAATAACGAATTTCTTTCATCAAGTTATCCTCGATGTCTTCTACTCGTACACCACAAACAACACCTGTAATCAAGGAACGTGAAGGATTGGGGACAGGGGCTTCCGCAAAAAATTGTTCGAAAGTCACTTGTTTTTGTAGTTGATATTCTAGTTCTGTTTGGGAATAACCCGTCAGCCAACAAATGATTTCATCTACTTCCTCTTTTATACGATCTTTTCTCTCCGCTTTTGCTACATACATAGGATAAACGCTTGCAAAACTTGTCGTAAAAATACGATTTTGCGCCATAATCAGTCACCTTTCTTTTTTTCAAATTATTTACTACTTATAGTATATAAGAAAAAGAGAAGAAAAAGCGATTATTCAAAAAAACAAAAAGGATTGTGACAAAATTCTTGTCACCATCCTTTTTTCCGCTCTCTGACTTTTTACAATCTTCATAGCTCAAGTGCGCATCAGATAATCGAATGCTCCTAAAGCTGCAGTAGCTCCTGAACCCATTGAAACAATGATTTGTTTGTATGGACTATCTGTACAATCACCAGCTGCGAAAACGCCGGGGATATTCGTTGCGCCATTTTTCTCGGTCACTATTTCATTTCTTGGATTCATTTCGATCGTTCCATCTAGCCAATCCGTATTAGGGAGTAAGCCGACTAGAATGAATACTCCTGAAACAGCTAGTGTATGCATCTCCATCGTACGGCGATCGATATAGGAGAGAGATTCTACCTGATTCGTACCGCTGATTTCTTTCGTCGCTGCATGTTTGATAACAGTGACATTCGCAAGAGAGACTAGTTTATCCTGTAAGATTTGATCTGCTTTTAATTCTGGTAAGAATTCTAGAACATATACATGTTTTGCTAACCCAGCCAAATCGATTGCTGCTTCAACACCAGAATTACCACCACCGATAACAGCAATCTCTTTTCCTTTAAATAAAGGGCCGTCACAGTGTGGGCAATAAGCAATTCCTTTATTTTTAAACTCTTTTTCGCCTGGTACATTGATAGAACGCCAGTGCGCACCTGTCGCGATGATGGCGGTTTTTGCTTTAAGTGATATACCGTTAGCTAAGCCAATATTAATAAAATGTTGCTCTTTATTTAAGGAAACGGCCTGTTGATTCATCATAATGTCGATAGGGTAACTACGCACATGACTTTCTACTTGCTGCATCAATTTTGGACCTTCTGTGTAAGAGGTACCAATCATATTTTCAATCCCTAGTGTTTCAACGACTTGTCCGCCGAAAGAATCAGCGACAAGTCCTGTACGGATTCCTTTACGTGCTGCATAGATAGCTGCACTACTAGCTGCTGGTCCACCGCCAATCACTAATACATCATAAGGTTCTTTTTCAAACAACTCTTCTTCAATCAAAGGGCCAGTGATTTTTTCAACAATTTGTTCGATCGTCATGCGTCCGCTACTAAATTCTTCTCCATTTAAAAACACAGTTGGCACTGCCATGATTTTTTTATCATCGATTTCTTTTTGGAACATCCCACCTTCAATCATCGTATGAGTAATATTTGGATTTAATACAGCTAATATATTCAATGCCTGTACAACGTCGGGGCAATTATGACAAGTCAAGCTAACATAACTGTCAAAATGCAATGTTTGTGTTATTTTTTTGATTTTAAGACTCAAAGATTCACTGATTTTCGGTGCCCGTCCACTAATTTGTAACATAGCCAGTAAAAAAGAGGAAAATTCATGACCGAGGGGGATACCAGCAAAAACGATTCCACTTTCTTTGCCAACTGGATTGATAGAAAAACTAGGTGTGCGCATCGAATCTCTTTTTTCCCAAGAGATTTTAGGAGACATTTCTGCTATTTCCTTCGTAAATTCAGCTAGTTTTTGACTATTTTCACTATTATCCAAACTAACAGAAAAAACAATAGGAGATTCAATCAGTGCTAAATATTGTTCGAGATTTTGTTTAGTTTCTTTGTCTAACATATCCACCACCTAAATCTTTCCAACAAGATCAAAACTTGGTTTCAATGTTTCGCCACTTTCTTTCCATTTTGCCGGACAAACTTCACCTGGGTGGGTACGTACATATTGAGCAGCGCGAATCTTATCAATCAGTGCACTAGCGTCACGACCGATTCCATCTGCATTGATTTCCATAGCTTGAACGATTCCGTCTGGATCAATAATAAATGTTCCTCGCTGAGCTAATCCTTGCTCTTCATCCAAAACATCAAAAATACGAGAAATCTGATGAGACGGATCACCGATCATCACGTATTCGATTTTACCGATAGCATCTGATGTATCATGCCATGCTTTGTGAGTAAAGTGGGTATCGGTAGAGCAAGAAAAGACTTCAACACCTAAAGATTTCAATGTACTGTATTGTTCTTGTAAGTCTTCTAATTCAGTAGGACAAACAAAAGTAAAATCAGCTGGATAGAAGCAAAGAATACTCCAGTTCCCCATAAGATCTTTTTCACTGACTTCTAAAAATTCTCCTTGATGATAAGCATGTGCATTAAATTCTTCGATTTTTTTCCCAATCAATGACATAGTAAAACCTCCAATAATAATTATTTATTTATAATTATTGTAATTTAGTTGGAGTTGCAAAGTCAATGGATATTTTGTTATTTAATAAAGATTACTCAAAAACGAAGGTTAATTATAAAAATAGAAGAGGTCGCAAGAAAATGCTACTGCTGGAAATACTCGGGATAACGTTGAGTAACAGTTTCCTGTTCTTTCAGCATCATGTGTAAGTGCAATCCCGTTTGAAATCGAGCTTCTTCTGGTTTTTTATCAACTAAAGCCTTGAGTAAATCATAATGTTGTTCCATGATCGTTTCCCATGGAAGCCCCTGAATGGTCACTCGTAACCAGCGGAAACGTTCTAAATGGGTATTATGGTCATCTAACCAGTTCCAAACTGATTCGTTGCAGTATCTTCCAAATAGACGATAATAGCAGTAAGCCGGATCAATTCCTTCAAAATTCAACTTTAAAAAAGGTTTTTGCTTATCAATATGCAGTTCTGTTAGATTGAGACGCTCAAAGTCTTGTTCTAATTCTTTGATGTATAGTAAAAAATTTGATTCAGACATATGGAAATGATCTGCTAAATATTGTGTAGTAATAAAGAAACGATGTTCAGATAGGAAAAGAAAAATATCTAATTTTGTATTGCTTTTTTTCTTCAAGATAAACGTTTTAATCGCTTCTTGAGTTTGCATGAAAGAGGCTCCTTTTTACTTAAATTGTTAAAACTTGAAAATATTACTGTTTTTTTCATAAATTTAGACAAAAAAACAGTAAACATATAGGTAGAATCTCTACTATCTTATTTCTTGCATACAAAAAAATCAAGGAGTGAGAGAGTTATGAGATATTCAACCATCTTAATATCAACATTTGCAGCCTTAAGCTTATCGCTTACTATAAATCAGACAGTCCACACAGAGGAGACAGAAACAGCCAAATGGACAGAAACCAAGTGGGCCAACGTCAATCGAATTACCTTTCAGGATGAATTTTCATCCTTCAATTCAGGAGTCGCAAAATTAAGAAAAGGACAAACAGCGACCATCAAAGCAAAAATTGACTATTCGGGAGACTTAGCACCTATACTACAATCAGCTGTTACATTTGAGAATGTTGATCCCACTTTGTCGATTGGCTATGACGAGAACACTTTGACTATCCAACACAAGCAAGCGATATTTACCTTCACCGTTACATTAAATCAGGACTTGTTAAAACCAGCGCTTTTTACTGTCAAGGTATCAGATGGACTACCGAACGATCATCATTTAACGCCGTATAGTCAGCGGCAGACAATTGAGCAAGATTCAGCCATCGACTCAGGAGGAGATCTTGTTGAAGAACCAACAGATAAACCAGAAAATGAAAATAAGCCAGAAGTACCGCCTACAGAAAATCCAGACGGAGAACAGAAACCGGAAATAGAACCTGGAGAAGAACCCGATACAGAAACTCAACCAGAGCCAGACAATAAATCAAAACCTGAAATAACCCCTGGAGAAAAACCAGATGTAACTCCAGAACCAGATACGGATTCTGGAAACCAAACAGTACCGGAAACAAATCCAGACACAGATAATGAAACTGAAAATCCAGAAAAACCAGAGGTAGATCCAGAAGAAAAACCAGATGTGACTCCAGAACCAGATACGGACGCAAGAGACCAAGGAATACCAGAAAAAATAAACAAAAAAACAATTCAAGAGGATGGAAAAAAAGAGAGTAAAAAATCAAATCTAGCAATTCTAAAAATAAATGAAGAGCAGCTGAATAAAAAATCACGAATATTTGATAGCGCCCAATCAGCTGAAACCTTAAAAAGTAGCAAGGATACAACCTTTGCTGTCCTGAAACGAAAAATAAACAGCTACCAAAATCCGGAGAGTCACAAAACAAAGTTATACTGTGGAGCGGAATCATTCTATTAAGTATAGCAACAATGCTTTCTGCAAAAAGATTTAAACAAAACAGATCTCTCTAACATTTGAATAATGTCTGTGAACGCATTTTTCAAATAAAAAGAAATATCCAGAAAATGACCCCAAAATACCAGATTGAAATCTGATATTTGGGGTCGTTCATACTTTATCTTTCTTCATATTTATTTTAAGGGATATCTGTTTCTTTTGGAAGATGGTTCGGGATCTTTTTCACTTTCAATACATCTAAAAAGAAGGTAAAGATCGGAATGCCGACAATCAAGCCCCAAACGCCAAAGAACCGTTCGCTAACAAGTAAGACCACAAATGTATAAAAAATCGGCAGTTCTGTTTTGCTGGACATCAACTTCGGATTCAGCACATAAGACTCAATTAGATGGACAATCAAAATCGTAATCAGGATATAAACAACATCTCGGATGCCTCCTTGGGAATAAGCTATGAAAGATAGAGGAATACAAGAAATGATAACACCTGCTACTGGGATCAGACTTAAAATGAAAATCATGATCGCTAAACTCAGCAGCTGATGAAAGCCAAATACAGCCAAGGCGATTGTAGTGAGCAACGTATTTAAAAGAGCGACAACAAATTGAGCTTCTAATACCAAACCAAATGTATTGACAAACTTATCGGCAAAATAGTAAATATCTTGAAAGAACCAAGAAAATTCACTTTTTAAAAACAATCTTGAGAATACAATTGTTTTTTTCTTTTCAATCATAAAAAAGAAACTTAAGATGAATGACATAGCAAACGCCACTGCCATTTTTCCTATATCCTGTAAATAGCCAAGCGCAATCGAAGCGCCATTTTGAAGCTGTTCAAAAAAATCGTTTCGCTCAATATAAGTATGGATATATTGTAAAACAGGATCTGCATCTTTTGGCTGATGCTCGTAAAAATTAATAACGGACTGGATCATGTCAAATGTTTGATGAATAAGCATCGGGATATACTTTGTGAATGCCAGATAGATAAGGTAAACGATCAGTGTATAAATCATGATAGCTAAAACACCTGTAGGGATTCGGACAAATCGCTGAATGATTTGAACAAGATGAATCATCAAATAAGTAAAGATAAATGTGAGCAAAATGGTTGTAATCATACTTCTAACTAAGAAAAGAACAAAAACGACAAATAATAAAACAGTGAGACGGCGTATTTTTTCATTCGCCAAAAAACGCTGATAAACGGTCAAATCGACAACCTCCAAATAACAAAAAATAAACACGTTATTCATTATATGATGGAATATGAAAATAAGAAAGAGCAAAAAGAAAAACCGCTAAATGACGTTATCTTATGAGTTGGTTTTCCTCATAAAATCGTTCATCTAGCAGTTTCAGCCCTTTTTCTGGTCTTGATGAAAATTATCTAGCATTTTTCGGGTCAGATGTTGCAGTGTATCCAATTCTTCCTGTTCAAGTGGAAGATAAGACTTGATCTTTTGTGGAATACCTTCTGCTTGTTTTTGCAACGCAGCACCTTGAGCAGTCAGCGTAACATTTACGATTCTTTCATCACCCGTTTCACGCTGACGATTAATATAATTTTTTTCTGCTAACTTTTTTAGTAAGGGAGTCAGCGTACCAGAATCCAGACACAAATCATTTCCTAGCTCTTTCACTGAAGTCTTTTTCTTTTCCCATAAAACTAACATCACAAGATACTGGGTATAGGTAAGATTCAGCGGCTTGAGGAGGGGAGTGTAGTGTCTAATGATTTCTTTAGAGGCGGCATATAAAGGAAAACATACTTGATTAACTAAATATAGATCTTCCATTTTTCCACCTCCGCTGTTTTACTATAGTGTATCATAGCGGATTTACACAAAAAAGTCTATTCACTAACTGCTTTCAGAGTAACTTCTATATTTCCAGCTGTAGCTTTTGAATACGGACACACTTTATGCGCTGCCTCTAATAATTCTTGCGTTTCTTCCAGAGAAAGACCTTCGATAGATCCTTCAATCTCTACACCTAAGACAAAGCTCGTTTCACTTTCTGAATAAAGGGAAACTTGTGCACTGACAGTAGAAGCCCCAGAGATATTTTTTTGCTGTTTGATCAATTCTAATGCACTGTTAAAACATGCACTGAAACCAGCTGCAAACAATTGTTCAGGGTTGGTTGCATTTTCGACGCGTTTACCAGGAGCTGCAATATTCAATTCGAATGTACGATCGGGATTATGCACTTCTCCAGAGCGTCCGCCTGTGTTGATCATTTTCGTAGAATACATTTTTTTCATAAAATTACCACCTTTAATTATATTTTATACAATTGAATTTTACACAATATAATTGTGGAAAGCAAAGAAATGGATTGGCATAAGATAAATAAGAGAAAGCACATGAAACAGACGCGCTTTCTCGAATAGCAAACATATACAAAAAATATCAGAGACAAAAAATAATCTCATCATAAACATTACATATATTTCTCAAAAAGTTGTTTTCTTTCTTCAAAAATTACTTCACGATGGACCTGATGAAGCATCCATAAATAACCAAAAGGATCTCTGAACATTGAGTTAGTCACACCAAAGTCCATCATTTCTGTCATTTCTTGAATCTCTACACAGCCATTTCGTAATGCTTTATTATGTGTGTCCTCGATATCAGAGACGATGATATTGAACCAGATCGTATTTGGATGTTCAGCAGTAGGAGCAGTCAAACCAAGAGACGTGTTTTCATCCAGCATATGGAATCTCGTACCATACAAGGTAAAAATGACTTCATTATTGCCTCTAGGGTAATCTGTTGCCTCAATCAGTTGTATTTCATCAAAGATTGTTTGATACAGTTCTAGTGCTTTCAAACTATCATTTAATACAAAATCGATTTCCGTTCCTTTATGCATAAAGATCTCCTCTCCTTTTCAGTCGAACAGTTACTAGATTCTTTTATTATACCAGCTAAAGAAAACGCATTCAAAAAAATAGCGGATTTACTTACCAACTCATTCGATTGGATGATAAGTAAATCCGCGTCCCATTACTTCTGCTACGCTGCTGACAATGACAAAGGCACTTGGATCGATTTCTTCTATCAATGGTTTCATTCGGGAAAATTCATGATCAGTCACAACGATCAATAAAACCTCTTTTGACTTTCGATTATACCCGCCTTTTGCCTCTAGCAGGGTAAGGCCACGTCCAATCTCAGCACTTAAGCGAAGGCGGATGTCTTCCAAATAATGTTCACTCATGACCATAACAGATTTCTTTCGATTGATACCTGTTTCGATATAAGTCATGACAATTGAAGTGATTGCAATAGATAAAATAGCATAAAGAAACTCTTCTATTCCAAAAATAAACAGATTAAGAGAAACAACGAATGCGTCTGTAAAAAATAAGCCAATCGAAGTATTCAAGTGGAAATATTTTTTAAAAATGAGGGGAGGGATCGTCGTACCGCCGCTAGAAGAGTTGTTTTTATATAAAATCGCAACTCCTAAAGCAAAAATCGCACTTCCAAAAATGACAGACAACAACCGATCTGAAGTAATCATTGTTTCTGGAACTATTGCAATGATTAAAGGAAAAACCAAGCTTCCGAAAAGTACTTTAAAAAAGGGTTTTTTACCTAAAAATAGAAGAGCTAGTACCAACATAACGATATTCAACACTAAAATAACTATAGCTCGGTCAAAGCCTAAAGCAGCTTCCAGTAATATTCCTAGACCGCTGACACCTCCAGCAGCAATATGATGAGGCCCTAAAAACATATTGATAGCGACTCCTAATATGAAGAGGGCAAAAATAATCTTAATGTATGTCCATATAAATTGTCTCGTTTCTTTCATTTATTCACTTCCTTAATTCATTAATAATACTCTTATCTTATTATAACTTACTTTTCACCTTAAGTTAACTTTAATTAATAAAAAAATTAGGCTAGTCTAAATTATTATGTTTCATTCTTCTAGAATATACTTCTACGCCAAAAACTGTTAAAAAACTTTTACTTTAGAAAATTGGAGAAATTGATCGCTTAAGATAAATTCAGGACACTAAATAGTACAGGAAGTAGACTAAAACTTTTAAAAGTTTTAAGTCTATCTATTTGGCAAGTTTAAAAAATAAAAATTCGGTATCAAAAAACTGTTACCGATAACATTTTTGAAAGCGTTGTCTTTTGCTTCTCTATCACTTATAGTGATGACGTCATATTAAAACACAAGGAGGAAATCAATGGATACAGCTGCAATTTATCATCGACCGGAAAGTGAATATGCATTTCTATATACGAATACAAGATTTCGTATTCGGCTTCGTACTAGGAAAAATGATATCAAAAAAGTATATGTGCTATGTGGAGATCCATATACCATAACAACTGAAAAATGGTATCAAAAACAACGACCAATGAAAAAATGTCTAAGTACCAATGTTCATGATTATTGGGAAATTGAAGTGACGAGCGAAACAAGTCGCTTACAGTATGCGTTCCATGTTGTTGGGGAAGATAACACGGACTGTTTTTACGGTGATCAAGGAATTTTTCCTTATCGAGAAAATGTGATTACTGAACCAAATTTTTATTTTCGAATACCTTATTTTCATCAAATCGATCGATTCACTATTCCAGAATGGGTAAAAGAAACAGTATGGTATCAAATTTTTCCCGAAAGATTTGCAAACGGGGACAAAGCAAATGACCCCGAACACACTTTACCTTGGGGAAGTAAAGATCCAGACCGAGAAGACTTTTTCGGGGGAGATTTGCAAGGTGTGATGGATCATTTGGATTACTTGACGGACCTTGGCATCAATGGCATCTATTTTTGTCCCATATTTAAAGCCACATCCAATCATAAATACGATACGATTGATTATTATGAGGTGGATCCCGCTTTTGGCGATAAAAAACTTTTAAAAAACTTGATTGATGAAGCACATAAAAGAGGGATACGTATCATGTTCGATGCTGTATTCAATCATATGGGTGTCCATTCACCACAGTGGCAAGACGTTCTCAAAAACGGAGAAAAATCGATCTATAAAGACTGGTTCCACATCCGTTTTTTCCCAGTAGATTCTTATCAGATGACTGACTTACCAGAAACTGCTGAAAATATCCCATATGATACTTTTGCTTTTACTCCATTCATGCCGAAACTAAATACAGCAAATCCAGAAGTGCAAAAATATTTGCTGGATATCGCAACTTATTGGATAAAAGAATTCGATATTGATGGATGGCGTCTTGATGTTGCTAATGAAGTCGATCATCATTTTTGGAAAAAATTCAGAGAAGCAGTTACAGAAATCAAACCAGACATCTATATCCTTGGAGAGATTTGGCATTCCTCTCAAGCTTGGCTGCAAGGGGATGAATTCCATGCAGTGATGAATTATGCATTTACAGATTCGATTAAAGATTATTTTGCAAAAAAGAAAATCACAGCTTCACAAATGGTCAGTGGAATGAATCATCAGCAAATGCTTTACAGAGATCAGGTGAACGAAGGAACATTCAACTTATTAGATTCTCATGATACTGCCAGGATCTTGACCCTTTGCCAAGGTAACAAAGAATTGATGAAGTCTGTGATGGCCTTTATGTTTCTTCAAAAAGGGTCTCCTTGTATCTATTACGGGACAGAAATAGGGATGACTGGTGAAGATGACCCGGATTGCCGCAAATGTATGATATGGGAGAAGGAGGAACAAGATCTAGAGCTATTCGGTTTTATAAAAGAACTTGTTTCTCTAAGGAAACAGTTGTCTAAGATTATTTCTGAAGGTTCTACTCAGTGGCTAATAGTAAATGATCGTGAAGATAAGCTCTATTTCACACGGAAACTAGAGGGACAGATCATCTATGTTTACTTTAATCAGTCAAAAGAACCTTGGGTAGTAGAACAGGAAAATGAGGTGATTCTTAGTCAAAATTGTCAGTTGTTAGAAGACGGGAAAGCAGAGATACGACAATACGGATTTTTGATCATGTGTTGAAAACTGTTACCGGTAACAACAAGAAAGCGTTTGCAAATGAAGATTTGTGCCCATTATAATAAGGGTGTAACAGCACGTAGAATACAAAGGAGGAAATGAAGATGAAAAAAAGAAGTGTGAAACAGTTGGGTTTAGGGTTAATCTCTTTAGGAATCTTAGGCGGATTAGCGGCTTGTGGCAATGGTAACTCTTCAGCAGAAGGGGAAGCCGATGAAGGAAAAACGTTAACAGTTTCCGTTGATTCTGGATATAAAGATTATATAAACGAAATAAAAAACACTTTCGAAAAAGAAAACGATGTGAAAATCAAGCTAGTAGAAAAGGACATGTTCGATCAGTTGGAATCATTAGCGTTAGATGGGCCTGCTGGAAAGGGACCTGACGTTATGATGGCAGCATATGACCGGATCGGTGCGTTAGGACAGCAAGGACATCTGGCGGAAGTAAAACTGGGAAATGAAGCAGCTTACGATGAAACAGACAAAGCCCAAGTGACTTATGATGGAAAAATCTACGGAGAACCTGCAGTAATCGAGACCCTTGTTTTGTACTATAACAAAGATTTAGTCGATACAGCACCATCAACGTTTAAAGATTTGGAGAATCTATCCAAAGACAGTCGTTTTGCTTTTGAGTCAGAAGCAGGAAAAAATACAGGATTTTTAGCTAAATGGACTGACTTTTATTATTCCTATGGTTTAATTGCAGGTTACGGTGGCTATGTATTTGGTGATGATGGCACAAATCCTTCAGATATCGGTTTGAATAATGCAGGTGCTGTAGAAGGAATCTCTTATGCAACAGATTGGTTCAAAAATGTTTGGCCAAAGGGAATGCAAGACATAAAAAGTGCAGGAGACTTCGCCAGCCAGCAATTCATGTCCAATAAAACTGCAGCAATCATTGACGGTCCATGGCAAGCGCAAACATACAAAGAAAACAATATCAATTATGGTGTAGCCAAAATTCCTACTCTAAATAATGGACAGCCTTATCAACCGTTTGGCGGAGGAAAAGGATGGGTAGTCAGCAATTATGCTAAAAACAAAGACCTCTCTCAAAAATGGCTTGATTATGTAACGAATCAGGAAAATCAAGAAAAATTCTTTGAAATGGTAAATGAAATCCCTGCAAACCAACAAGCTAGGGAAACAGCAAAGGCTAAAAACGATGAATTAACAACAGCTGTGATTGAACAATATGAAACAGCTCAAGCGATGCCAAACATCCCAGAAATGGGCGAAGTTTGGACAGGTGCAGAAAACTTGATGTTCGATGCAGCATCAGGTTCAAAAACACCAAAAGAATCCGCAGATGAAGCAGTAAAAACAATCAGTGAAGCCATAGAACAAAAATACTGATTAAAATGATAACCGTCCATTTTTATAAAAAATGGAACAGGTGCTTCAGATAAAAGTGGCAAGAGCGAGATGGAAAATTATCTTGCTCTTGTTGCCATTATCTTAAAAGCAGTTTGCGGTTTAGCAAGTTTAGAGGGGGCATTCAGATGCAGCAAGATAAAACAAGCAATATCAACGAAAAAAAAATCACGCTTTGTTCACTTATTCCAGGGATGGGGCAGTTTGTAAATGGCCAAGCTTTTAAAGGTATCGTTTTTTTCGCCATATTCGTCCTATTCATTGGTCAGATGCTTCTGGGCGGATTTCATGCATTGGTAGGATTGGTTACTTTGGGAAGTATACCAATGGAAGATCATTCATTATTTATTTTGATTGAAGGCACTTTGCAATTCATCATTACAATCATTTTCTTGATTTTTTACGGTTTGAATCTTTTAGACGCTTATCGAGTAGCGAAGATGCGTCAAGAGGGCAAAAAAATCAATCGGACGATGAAGGAAGTCATACATAATATAGGTGATGAAGGTTTTCCTTATCTATTGACACTTCCCGCTTATCTTCTCATGATTTTTACGATCATTTTCCCAGTCCTAGTTACATTGTTCACTGCATTTACTAATTATGACTTCAATCATATTCCACCAGCCAGTTTAATTGATTGGGTAGGGGCTAAAAACTTTTTTAGTATCTTCTTTTTAAGCTCATATCGTAATACTTTTTTTGCAGTCTTTTCGTGGACCGTGATTTGGACTTTATGTGCAACAACTTTGCAAATCACCCTTGGTATTCTCACAGCGGTTGTTGCTCACCAGAAATTTATTAAATTCAAACGTATTTTCGGTATCATTTTCTTATTACCATGGGCGGTCCCAGCTTTTATTACTATCATGAGTTTTTCGAATATATTCAACGATAGCGTAGGTGCCATCAATACTCAAGTGATTCCTTTCATAAACCAGCTTCCTTTTGTAGATATCAGTGCAATCTCTTGGAAAACGGACCCGAACTGGACGAAAGTAGCAATTATCTTAGTGCAGGGCTGGTTAGGATTTCCCTATATCTATGTGATGGTTACAGGAATCTTACAATCGATTTCAGAAGACTTATATGAAGCAGCAAAAATCGACGGAGCAAATGCATGGCAGCGCTTTTCAAACATCACGCTTCCTGCTGTCTTCCTAGTGGCAGCGCCAACATTTATTACACAGTATACGGGGAATTTCAATAATTTCTCCATGATCTATCTGTTTAACAATGGCGGTCCCGGAAGCGTAGGCGGAGGAGCTGGTTCTACTGATATTCTTATTTCCTGGATCTATAAACTTACGACTGGAACTTCTCCGCAGTATTCTATGGCTTCAGCAATCACGTTGATTATCTCCGTCATCGTTATCTGTGTGTCATTGCTGGTATTTAAAAAGACAAATGCGTTCAATATGGGGGATTAACAATGAAAAAATTTCATTCGAGTGCTCGATTCCAAAAACGACTTTCTCACTTTTTTACTTACTTTTTTCTTTTAATACTGTCAGTCATTATCATCTATCCGCTTTTGATCACAGCAAGTACTGCCTTCAAGTCAGGAAATATTGCAGCTTTTAGTTTAGATCTTTCAAGTGACTGGACTTTAGGAAACTTTACTCGGCTATTCAGTGAAACACTTTACGGGACTTGGTATAAAAATACATTGATCATTTCTGTCCTAACAATGATCGTACAAGTGACTGTAGTAACTTTGGCGGGCTATACTTATAGTCGCTATCGTTTTATCGGCCGCAAATCAAGTTTGATGTTCTTTTTAGTGATTCAGATGGTACCGACTATGGCAGCATTGACTGCCTTTTATGTCATGGCTTTCTTATTAGAAGCGCTCGATAAGTACTGGTTCTTGACAATGATCTATATAGGCGGTGGAATTCCAATGAATACTTGGCTGATGAAAGGATACTTTGACACTGTACCAATAGATTTAGATGAATCTGCTAAACTTGATGGGGCAGGGCATTTCAGGATTTTTTTCCAGATTGTATTACCGCTTGTCAAACCGATGCTCGCCGTTCAAGCATTATGGGCTTTTATGGGACCTTTTGGGGATTTCATGTTAGCTAAGTTCCTGCTTCGAACACCTGAAAATCAGACTGTTGCTGTCGGCTTACAAACATTTATTTCTGATGTGACAAACCAAAGAGTCTCTCTTTTTGCTGCTGGGGCAATTTTGATTGCACTACCGATTTGTCTATTATTCTTCTTTTTACAAAAGAACTTTGTTACCGGCCTGACATCTGGCGGAACAAAAGGATAGGAGCAGAGTATCATGCAAACATTTCCGTTAAACTATTTTTCCGCATTACGTACGCCAACTCAAGTGTTTGCGGGACGCAAACTATTATCATGGCCTAAATTTTTCTTGATATTTGTATTTTTAGTTTCCTTGATGGTCATGCCTGTGACTCTTTTTTATGCCAATCAGATCCAAGCGATTCCATTAGAACAATTTCTATCCGTTCATTCGCTGATCGATGAACAAGGAACCCAAAAATTTTCTGAACTTGAATTATCTGAAACTGGGTTACAAGCATCGCAACAAACGATAGCTGTGACCCCTGAAATTTTGGTAGGTGTGTCTTTATCTGAGAAACAACAATCCGATCATGGAACTTTTATTGATTTTGAGAAGGAACAATGGGTGATCCAACAAAAGGATAAATCTGGTATACGCCGCTATACGATGAATTATAGCCCATCTTTCCAACCAGATTCTGTACGTACGCCCGAAGATTTCCAACGATTTTTAGAAAGAGAATTTTATGCCAGTAATCGTCCAACAATCATTTTATCTTATAGTTTAAGTCTTGGTCTTGTCCTATTTGTCATGACGAGTCTCATTTTATTCGGGGCTTCCTTTTTCTTGTGGATGACAAGAAAAAGCCAACTTTCATCCATTCATACATTCAAAGAGAGTGCAAATTTGATGCTGAATGTTATGGGAATAGGTTCCATGGCAGCAGCAGTTGTAGGGTTTATCCACTTTGACTTTATCTTGATGCTAAGTGTCCAAACAACGATAACTGTCTTGCTGCTTTTATGGGTTTTTGTCAAAACAAGATTCAAAGATAAGCGTGTCGAATGACAAGTTTAAGCGATTTATGCGACAATGAATGTGAAAAAAATGAAAAATAAAGTAGTTTTTGAAAAATTTCTGAAAAAATTAAACTTCTTAGTTGATTCTTTTCTTTTTTAGTATTAACGTAATAGGGTAGTTTTTTTAAGGAGGAAAATCATGTTAGAGAAAACTTTATACAATCAATTATTTTCACGTTCTTTCTCGCTCCCTGTCGAAGTAAATTATTGGGACGGTACAACGAAACAATACGGAGATACGGACACTCCTACCCAAATCAAAATCAATATCCATGAAGAAATCCCAATGAAAGAGATTACAAGTAACGCATCTTTGGCACTAGGAGAAGCCTATATGGATCATCGAATCGAGATCGAGGGAAGTATCCAAGCATTGATCAACGATGCTTATCAGCAAGCAAACAGCTTTTTACGAGGAAAAGATTATCTAAAATGGCTGCCAAAGAAAGAAAAACATACGAAACAAAAAAACAAAGAAGATATCCATGCGCATTATGACTTAGGTAACGACTTTTATAAACTTTGGCTAGATCCAACTTTGACTTATTCTTGTGCTTATTTCAATACACCTGAAGATACGTTGGAACAAGCACAAATCAATAAAGTCCATCATATCTTAGACAAACTCTTTATCAAAGAAGGCGAAACGTTGCTTGATATCGGTTGTGGCTGGGGAACATTGATGTTCACTGCTACCAAAGAGTATAATGTCAAGGCAACTGGGATCACACTAAGTGAAGAACAATACGATTTGATTACCAAAAGAATAAAAGAAGAACATTTAGAAGATAAATGCCGTGTATTATTAATGGATTACCGCGAACTAAAAGGCGAAACGTTTGATCATATCACAAGTGTAGGTATGTTCGAACATGTAGGTTCTGAAAATCTTGAAGGTTATTTCAAAGTGGTAAAAGATTTATTGAAACCAAAAGGAACAGCTTTGATCCATGGAATCAGCCGACAACAAGGCGGTGCGACAAATGCTTGGATCAATAAATATATTTTCCCTGGCGGTTATGTCCCTGGTGTTACTGAATTAGTTGATAATATTACAAAAAACGATTTGCAACTGATTGATTTGGAAAGCTTACGTCGTGACTACCAATTGACATTAGAACATTGGACAAAGAATTTTCATCAAGTCCAAGATCAAGTCACGAAAGAAATGGGTGATTCCTTCTATCGAATGTGGGATCTATATTTACAAGCTTGTGCAGCTTCATTTGAATCAAGTAATATCGATGTGATTCAATATTTGCTTGTTCAACCTGGAAACAATGACATCCCAATGCATCGTGCATAATTGAGGCAAAAGTACTGTTTAAAGACTATTTAAAAAGAAGCTAAGTTTTATGATGCTCCAGAAGTGAACTTTTTTGTCTAACTTCTAGGATTGTCTCTAAAGCTTAGTTTCTTTTTCTTTATATTTTCATAATAAAAGTTTGGTTCTTTAATTTTTAAACATGACAGAAAATTTTTTCTTCGTTATACTTGTAATAGAATACTATTTTATAACAAAGGGGATCGAATCAATGAAAAAAACTGTTATTTATACTAGTTTATTTGCAGCTTTGTTTTTAGCTGCTTGTCAATCAAATACCAATCAAGGCACATCTGGGAATACGTCTTCCAGTAGCGAACAGCGCTCTTCACAGGTATCGGACTCCTCAACAAAAGCAAGCACATCTTCGTCTAGCCAGACAAAAAGTTCTAGTGAAGCAAGTACTCAGTCAGATATCAAAGTGTCTGCAGCTCGTGCGATCGAATTGTTCCAAGATAAATACCCAGATACTGCAATTACTAGTTTGGAATTAGATAGTGATTGGGGATCTTACTTCTACAAGATAGAAGGTGTCGATGATCAAAAAGAATACGAAGCAAGAATTGATGCTCAAAATGAAAAAATGGAGACAGAGAATCCAGAAACTCTAGATCGAGATGAACAAAATGGTCAAAAGAAAAAAGAAGATGGTCTGGATGTTGATAAATTGATCACGATTGAGGAAGCAGCAAAAATCGCCGTCGACAAAGTAGGAAGCGGTACGGCAACAGATTGGGATTTGGATAAAGATTTAGGTACTACTTATTGGGAAGTCAAAGTAAAAGACGGCAATCAAAGTACATCAGTCAAGATCAATAGCCAAACAGGCGAAGTACTGTCAACTGAACAAGATGATTAAGAATTTCTTCGGAAAACAAGAGTTGATTTTTCTTTTAGTCATGATACACTAGACAAAATAACTTGTTTGAAGGAGCGATTTACTTGAGTTTAGAAACGACCTTTGCCAATCATATCTTTGCCAATCCTTTGATGAATGCATCTGGTGTCCACTGCATGACTACCCAGGAATTAGATGAACTGGCTCATTCAGAAGCAGGAGCATTTATCACTAAGAGCTGTACGATCAATGAACGAAAAGTAAATCCCGAACCACGCTATTTTGATGTTCCTTTAGGGAGTATCAATTCTATGGGACTTCCAAACTTAGGTTTTTCTTATTATCTAGAGTATGCTCTTGCGTATGAAAAAGTGCAGGAAAACCAAAATCAACCGTTATTTTTTTCCATTGCCGGGATGAGTGTCCAGGAAAACTTGGAAATGCTTGAGAAAATAGAAAAAAGTGGGTTTAATGGGATCACTGAATTAAATTTATCTTGTCCCAATGTGCCTGGAAAACCACAACTAGCTTACGATTTTGAGGCCACTTATGAAACACTGAAAGAAGTATTCAGCATCTTTTCTAAGCCGCTAGGAATCAAATTGCCTCCTTATTTTGATTTTGCTCATTTTGATCAGATGGCTGATATCTTGAATCAGTTTCCATTGACCTATGTCAATGCTATCAACAGTGTGGGCAATGGTTTGTATATCGATACAGAACAAGAAGCAGTAGTCATCAAACCAAAAGAAGGGTTCGGCGGCATTGGCGGAGAGTATATCAAGCCGACTGCTTTGGCGAATGTTCGCGCTTTTTATACACGTTTGAAACCAGAAATCCAAATCATTGGTACAGGTGGGATTCGGACAGGACAAGATGCATTTGAACATCTGCTATGTGGCGCAAGCATGTTACAGATTGGTACCGAGCTTCATAAAGAAGGGCCGGAAATTTTTTCTAGAATCATAAAAGAATTAACGCAGATTATGTCAGAAAAAGGATATACGTCAATTGACGAATTTAAAGGCAAATTACGCACCATTTCATAGCAAAGAGACGAAGGTCATGATTGATCTTCGTCTTTTTTTATAAAAAACACTCGTCTGTTCATTCCTGTGCAAGCGTACTCATTGTATGTTAGACGAACTTGTGGGAAAATAACAGAGGCAAAAAGGAGGATAATATGAATGATGCAACAGAATTAGCAAAAGAGCTTAAAGAAAAAGAATTTAGTTTTCAAGAACTAGTTACGGATATACAGAAAAAAATAAAGAAGCAAAATCATGAATTGAATGCGTTTGTCGCGCTTGAACCATTCGAGAGTAATTCCCACGAGCTATTGATTCCCCAGTCAGAAAAAGGGCCATTGGCTGGTATCCCATTTCCTTTAAAAATGCTCGGTCAAGAAAAAAAGGGATGGCTAGCTACTTCAGGATCTCGTTTATTTGAAACACACCGAGCTTCTCATACATCTAATTATGTGCGGCAAGCAGAAGCGATAGGTCTAGTTCCTTTTGGACAAACCAATGCGCCAGAGTTTGGTTTCAAAAATATTACAGACCCAGTCATCTATGGCCCAGCAAGAAACCCTTGGAACCTTGAATGTACACCGGGCGGATCAAGTGGAGGAGCTGCTGCTGCAGTTTCATCAGGAATCGTTCCTTTAGCTGGTGCTAGTGATGGCGGTGGTTCTATTAGAATACCCGCTTCGTTTTGCGGATTGATTGGGCTGAAACCTTCGCGAGGGACGATGCCAGTTGGTCCATATGCTTGGAGAGGATGGCAAGGAGCTGCTATTGATTTCGGCTTGACAGTTTCTATGAGAGACACGGAGGCTTTATTTTATGGGATGAGAAGTATCCATTCCGGTGCGCCATATCAAGTATCGCCAGTTGAGTGGCAAACACATCCAAGAAAAAAACGGTTGAAGATAGCTTTTTGTGTTGATTCACCGATCCACTCACAGATTAGTGAAGAGGCAGTACTTGCTGTAAAAAAAGCTGTAGATTTCCTTGGAAAAGAAGGGCATGATTTGACAGAGATTCCTTACCCACTAGATGGTCGTAAACTGATCACGTCTTATTATCAGATGAATGGCGCAGAAACAGCAGCAATGATCCGCTCGATTGAAACAGGCATCCAGCGAGCTGTCAGAAAAGAAGAACTTGAACCCATTTCTTGGACTTTGTTCCAATATGGTCAGAAGCTCTCTGCCGCTACTTACATCGATTCTCTGCATGTATGGGATGAAGCAGCAATTGTCATGGAAAACCTACATCAAGAATACGATCTATTCCTTTCACCAACGACTGCATTTACCGCCCCTAAAATCAGCGAAGATTTGCAAAGTGATGCGATAAGAGCACAGATGGAACACATCAGTGATTGTTCTGAAGTAGAAGGTTTAGACGTTGTTTCTTCCATGTTTGAGGAGAGCTTGAAGATCACACCTTATACACAGTTGGCTAATCTGACTGGACAACCAGCAATCAGCTTGCCTACTCATTTGACAAAAGAAAACATGCCTCTAGGAATCCAATTTATGGCTGCCAGAGGAAGAGAAGATTTGCTATTTCAAATCGGCTATCTATTTGAAGCAAATCATCAGTTCCATTTACCAAATCCATGGAAATAGCAGAAACAAGGAGAAGAAGAATGAAGAAAAAAAGATTGTTTGCTCTAATAACTAGTGCCTTTTTTATTTTAAGCGCTTGCGGTACAGCTGCCGCTAATCAGGAAGATAACAGCTGGAGTAATGTAGAAAAAAAGAAAGAATTAGTAGTAGCGACTTCTGGCACACTGTTTCCCGCATCTTATTATAATGATCAAAATGAATTAGTTGGTTATGATGTAGATTTGGCAAAAGAGGTGGCTAAACGGTTAAATGTCAAAATCTCCTTTAAAGAATACAACGTGGATGGACAAATCACTTCTGTTTCAAAAAGAGAATCAGATTTTGCTGCGAACGATTTTGGTATCACAAAAGAAAGAGAAAAAAAATTCTCCCTTTCAGAGACTTTCAAATATTCATTTGACAGTATGATCGTACGAAAAAAAGATGATTCAGGAATCCACTCACTTGAAGATCTTAAAGGGAAAAAAGCAGCTGGCGAACCCAATACTAGCTATATGCGTTTAGCGGAAAAACACGGAGCTAAATTAGTCACATATGACAATGCCACGAATGATCAGTATTTAAGCGATGTAGCAAATGGTCGAACAGATGTTATTCTAAATGATTATTATCTGCAGAAAATGGCCGTATCTGCTTTACCAGATATCCCTGTAAAAATACTGGAGAACGTTTATTTCAATGAAAACGAAAGTGGTTTTTTATTGAAAGAAGGAAATGATGCTCTGAAAAAGAAAATCGATGGCGTATTAAAAGAGATGAAAGAAGATGGGACGACAAAGAAAATATCTGAAAAATATTTTCAAACTGATGTTTCAGTCAAACCGAAAGAAACGATGGCTGAGTCGGTGAGTGAGTGATGTACTTTCCTCTAATTGATTTTTCCCTCATGTGGACTTCACTTCCTTTCGTACTGCAAGGCTTGGTATACACATTAGGGATTGGCTTCGTGTCGTTTCTTTTAGGAAATCTGGTAGGGTTGCTTTTGACAGTTTTAGGTCTTTTGGATTGGCTGCCTCTGAATGTATTTATTCGTTTTTATTTATCGTTCTTTAGAGGCATTCCCGCACTAGTCCTGCTGTTTCTGTTATATTTTGGGTTACCTTATCAATTAAGTGCCTTAACGGCTTCAGTCATCTGCTTTACGATTACCAGCAGTGCATTTATTGGTGAAATCTATCGAGGATCACTAGCAGGCGTTTCTTCAGGTCAGTGGGACGCTGGTTTAGCTTCTGGTTTTTCTTTCTTTGGGGTATTGAAATATATCGTTTTGCCGCAAGCTTTTCGAATCTCAGTACCGGCACTCAGTAACGTAGCTATGGATCTAGTGAAAGGTACTTCGTTAGCAGCAACAATCACAGTGCCAGAAATATTTCAAAAAGCAAAGATCATAGGCGGTCGGACATTCGATTATTTTTCTCTCTATATTTTAGTTGCACTGATTTATTGGGTCATTTGTATCGGGATCGAAAAAGTGCAACAGTATTTAGAAAAACGTTCTATGCATCAGTCAATCTGAAAAATAGAAATGGTGCTAGCGTGGCTGGCACCATTTCTATTTTTTGTTTCTTGTATATTCTGCCTAGTATTTTAAAACCATTTCATGTAAAATGTAAATCGAAAATATGTTCGGAGGTAGAAAACATGAAGACCCCGCTAACCATCGAAATAGAATCCTCGTTATACCAATATTGCATCGAGCAAGGCGGCTTGGTTGTAGAAGAAGTCACGATGCCTGATGACCAAGGAATTGTAGATACGCTTAGCTGCTTGACAAAATTTGATGGAAGCCGAGAATGGCGATGCTATGAGCTGAAAGTGACAAAAGCAGATTTTCGCTCTACAGCCAAACTGTCATTTGTTGGACATTATAATTATTTTGTTTTACCAAGTAAACTATATGAAGAAGTAAAAACTGAAATCCCTACAGGAATAGGTGTTTTAGTGTATCGTCCGTACACGGTTGAAGAGGAGATGCCTGCCTCTGGTACATTTCTGATTGCGAAAAAAGCAGCAAAGAAAGAGCTTGCTGTACCGGAAGAAGCTTTGACAAACCGCTTCATGGCTTCTTTATTCAGGGAAGTAAGAAAAGCAAAGCAAATGGAGCGAGGCGTAAAATATTTTCCAACAGATCAATTGTACAAAGAATTGAAAAGACGTTCAGAAAATCAAGATCCATTTTCTAACGAACGATATTATGAACGGTTTTTAGAGGAAATAGCTAGTCAGGCAATCAATGAGTTGCAAGAAGAAGTTATCGCGCTTCAGCATGATTATGAATATTTGAGGCAACAACAGCAGATCCGTCGGTTGCCTACAGAGCCATTGGAGTGAAAAATATGTACTATCCTTATTTAAGAGGAAAACAATTTGACCTATTAGCATTAAAAGAAGCACTGTCGCGAGGATTGCTCTCCAATAAAATCCAACCAGTGATCGAACCAGTACGTGATTCCGCTACGCTTAAAAATGTGATCGAATTATTTCAAAAAAAGCACCATCGAATCGCTGTGATCCAAAATCCCCAAGTAGGACAATTCAAATTATTCGATCAGCATGTGCACAGTTGGACAGTCAAAGAAAATAGCTCTGTCGTCCCTGCACAGATCTTAACGCCAGAAAATCTCAGTGAAGTACTGGATTCACCTCCAGCGTTTCTTGTTTTCGATGGACAGCACTACCCAAAAGATACAGAGGTGTGGAAACAGTTGGCAGGAGTTGATTCGAAATTTTTGATACCAGATACTAGTCGCTTTCGCATCTGGCTGCCCGAAAACAAAATTGTGATCCGTGACTCTTTTCAAACGAGAAAGCATGTTGAAAGTTATGCAGATAAAACAGATGACTTTTTTAGTGATGACTATCTTTTTTTCCACGCAGACGGATATATTGGATTTTCTGATTTCACGATCGAAGGTAGCCGTTATTTCGATAAAGGGTTCCCTAGCCGAGCGCTTGCTATCCATCTAACGTATATTGATGCTTACGGCAATATACGCGTGAAACATTTTGTCTCTGACAGTAACGACTCTGCTAAAGACCAAGCATTGAAGTTTCTTGAAGCAGGAGATAAAATGAAAAAATGGATCATGCGTCACCATCATCAACTCTTGATTACTTCAGGAATGATTGAATTATTGGCTCTTTACCAGCAACAAAAATTCCCTGGACTGGGAGTGTTGAAAAAGTGGTCACTTATGCATCATTTGGAACTTATTAGTCACCTGCTAGATCATCCAAAAGATTGGCTTAAATATTATTCAAAAGTTCAGGAACTATATGAAGTGATCCAATGATTAGATAATGTAAATGAAAAAGGAATAGAAAAGAGGAAACTGGATGTATATTCGGCAAACAAGGAAAGAAGAAGTAGAAGAAGTGGTAGAAATCATTAATGCCGCAGCGGATTTCATTGCTTCGCAAGGCTCTCCTCAATGGCAAAACGGGCAGAAACCAACAAAAGAAACGATTTTGAACGATATTGAAAGAAAAGAAAGCTATGTATTAATAGTGGAAGATCAAATTGCTGGAACAGCTGCATTAGTCTCAAGCGTGGATCCCGTTTACACAAAAATAGATGGTAGTTGGAAAGAATCAACTGGTCCTTATTTATCGATTCATCGTGTCGCTTTAGCAGAAAGTACTCGAGGAAAAAAACTAGCAAAACCGTTCTTAGAACATTTGTTGACGATTGCAGCCAGCAAAAATATCCAAGATATCCGTATCGATACTTATCCAGCTAATGAACCGATGGAAAAGACCATCTATTCTGCTGGATTCACTTATCAAGGGATGATTGAATTTCCTTTTGAACACGGCGAAAGAAAAGCATATCAAATAATCATCAATTGACTATAAAATCATCTGAGCAAAGATAAAGACATTAACACTACTGAAAAAAACAATCATATGATAGCCAAGAGGTTGTAACAGAAGTGGCCAGCTTCAAAAAACAAGAAAGAATTTCCGAAAATGCTTCTCAAATTTTTGTGGAATTTTAGCGTATTTTACGAAATAGCTGCTTTCTGAAACTCCCTTCATCGAGAGGTCGTGACATAGCTTTTGTCACGACCTCTCGGCTTATCCTACGAGTATTATTCGATACATTTATATCAATAATCCTTTTTTTATTTTATCTGCAGCTTCTTGGAACGCTCCATCGTTTGACACGACTAAAAGTGAGGGGATAGCTTTCAAACGTTTCAACTGTGCTAAATCTTCTACATAAACCGCCAGTCTGGCTGAAATCTGTTCAGATGAATCTCCACGTTTTTTCAGGCGCGATTGCAATGTTTCTTTAGAGATCGTAATAAAGATAGGACGGACTACCGTCCCGAAATACTCATATAAATGCCAAAAACCATTTGCTGTCAAAACGGCGTAACAATTTCCTACTGTCAGTTTCTTTTTAATTTCTGCTTTACTGGAACCATATTTATGTTGAGCATATTGGTCCCACTCTGCAAACTCATTTCCCTTGATCATCTGATTGAATGTATTGTCAGAAACAAAATAATAATCCTCTTGATCTTTTTCCCCAGGTCTTGGTGATCGATTCGTGTAAGTAATGATCTTTTGTTCCGGCTGAAAAATAGCTTCTGCGAGTGAAGTTTTTCCAGAACCAGAAGGACCGATAAATACATAGCAATAATTCATTGTCATTTCTCCTTTGATGATTGAACAAGTGAAAAAGCTTTGGAAAATATTTCCAAAGCTTTTAAAAGTAACTTTGCTTTTTTGTATATTATACCAGCAAGCCAGTCACAATAGCACTTAAAAAGCTGACTAAAGTCGCTGTTAGCAAAATTTTCAATCCGTGTTTTGCGACAAGATTTCCTTTTTCTTCATTTAATCCCTTCATCGCACCAGAAATGATCCCGATAGAAGAGAAGTTGGCAAATGAAACGAGGAAGACAGATATAATTGCTGTTGTACGCTCAGTAAAATGGAAATTACCATTTGCTAATTCTGTCATAGCAACAAATTCATTTGTAACCAGTTTAGTCGCCATGATACTACCGGCATCCACTGCTTCTTTCCATGGGATTCCGCTGATGAAGGCAAGAGGGGCAAAGATGTAACCTAGGATCTCTTGGAAAGTGATGCCGAATATCCCGTGGAAGATAGCATTGATCATGGCAATCAAAGCAACAAAACCGATAAGCATAGCAGCAACCGTGATCGCCACATGGAAACCATCAAGAATGTATTCTCCCAACATTTGGAAAAATGTCTGTTCTTTGTTTTCTTCAATGATCAGCTCATCTTCTTTTTCTTCTAATACATAGGGATTTACAATTGAAGCCAGAATATAACCGCCAAATAAGTTCAAAACAAGGGCAGTGATCACATATTTAGAATCGATCAGTGCCATATAAGATCCGACGATCGACATAGAAACTGTAGACATAGCCGATACACTCATGGTGAACAAACGTTTCTCAGATAGGAAGGGTAATTCCTTTTTTATGGAAATAAAAACTTCCGATTGTCCTAAAATAGCAGAAGCTACTCCATTATAAGATTCCAATTTGCCCATCCCGTTGATTTTACTTAATCCTAGACCAACAGCTTTCATAAATAATGGAAGAATCTTGATATAGCGTAGAATACCGATAATAGCAGAAATAAATACAATTGGCATCAATACGGAAAGAAAGAAAGGTGCACTTCCTTTATTTGCTACACCGGCAAAAACAAAGTCAACACCTTGCCCAGCAAAAGCAAGAAGATGATCAAACATTTTTGCCAATACAGAAACAACCGCTGTACCAAAAGTTGTACGTAATAATACGAAACCAAGAACAAGCTGTAAAACGAACATCACAATTAGTGGTTTCAATTTGATTGCTTTTTTGTTACTGCTGATCAAAAAAGCAAGCCCTAATGTGACAAATAAACCAATAATACCTAATAAATAACTCAAATAATCACTCCTATTCCAAATTCCGTTTTATTTTACCTGTTTTGCAAATAAAATACTAATCTTTAGTGAAATTTTCATTACTTTTTTAGAGTGAAACGCATTCATTTTCCATTAGAAAATAAAGCGAACAAAATAAAAGGTTTAAAAAGTGTAACGTCTTAGTAAAGTCTATAAAAAAACGAAACTATCGATTAAGCTAATAGTTTCGTTTTCAACATTTATAAGTAAACTTTTTCTATTGGTAATATAGATTTTCGGAAGGGTAGACAGGTGCGCAGGTAATATCGATTCCTAGTTTTTTCAATGTTTGTTCATCATTTTTATTGACCATCACAGTAGAGTGGGCTTGTGCTCCCTCAAGTTCAGCTAGTTTATCATAAGCAACTTGAGCGATTGGATTCGTTACTGCACTGATTGATAAAGCGATCAAGACTTCATTGATGCTTAGTGCATCCAAAGAGGAATGAAGTGTCTTTGATTTCAATCCTTGTATTGTTTCAAGAACTAATGGTGACAATAAAGGAATGTCATCTGCGATATGGGCTAAATGTTTTACTGCATTTAAGATAACTGCCGCTGACGCATCCATCAATGAACTTGTACGCCCGGTAATGATGACTTCATCTGGTAATTCGATTGCAATCACAGCAGAAGGATCTTTTGTAGGACTTTGCGCTTGAATCTTATCTGCATAGTCATGGGCAGGGACTACCACGTTTCGGTCTTCAGGACGTAAACCGACTTCTTCCATAATCAGTTTGATTCGATTAACTGCTTCTTCGTCGATCAATCCTTTTTTGAAGTCGCATTCTGTTTGGAAATAACGACGGATGATTTCTTGTTTAGAGGCTTCTTGGACAACGGTATCATCCACGATCCCAAATCCTACACGATTCACACCCATGTCAGTAGGAGATTGATAAACAGATTCTTTACCAGTAATTTTTTCAATAATACGTTTGATTACAGGAAATGTCTCAACATCCCGATTATAGTTCACAGCTACTTTATTGTAGGCATCAAAGTGGAAGGAATCGATCATATTGACATCTTTTAGATCGACTGTGGCTGCTTCATAAGCAATGTTCAGCGGATGTTTCAACGGAACATTCCATACTGGGAAAGTTTCGAACTTGGAGTAACCAGCTGCATGTCCTTTTTGGCTTTCATGATACAGTTGGTTCAAGGAAGTAGCGAGCTTTCCACTTCCTGGGCCAGGAGCTGTCACTACAACGATTGGTTTAGTTGTTTCAATATACTCATTTTTTCCAAAACCATCTTCTGAGACGATTTTTTCTACGTTGACTGGATAGTCTTCGATTTCTGAGTGTTTATAGACCTTGATGTTTCGTCTTTCTAGTTTATTGATAAAGACTTTCGTGGCAGGCTGTCCACTATAGCGAGTGATAACGACACTGTTGATTAATAAGCCATAACCACGTAATTCATCGATTAACCGCAAGATATCCATATCATAAGTAATCCCATAATCACCACGGATCTTATTACGTTCAATATCTCCAGCATAGACGCAAATCAGTATTTCAGCTTGATCTTTCAATTTTTGCAGCAATTTGATTTTCGCATCTTCTTCAAATCCTGGAAGTACACGTTTCGCATGCTTGTCGTCAACTAGCTTCCCACCAAATTCTAAATATAATTTGTCATAGTGGTTCACTCGTTCCAAAATATACGCTGACTGCTCTTCAATATATTTTTCTGAATCAAAACCAATTTTTTTCACTAGGTTCCCTCCTTAAGTACTAAAGCATTTTTTCATTTTTTTGAGGATTCGTCAACTGGAAGAGCGAAATTCCTCAAAAAAACAAAGAAAATGGTTTAAACCAACTTGTCTAGATAGTTATTCATTGGTATGATAGTTTTTGATAAGGAAGGTGCTACATGAAAAAAAGACAGAAAAAGAAAAACGCATATAAACACTATATCCGTTCGATTTTTACCGGTTATGAAAGAATGCTTGAAGATCCCGAATTGGAACAATTGACGTTTACTTATCTAAACGAAGAAACGCAGCTAACTCGTGATGAGCATCAGCGCATTCATTTCACAACAAGAGATCTGCCTAGTAAATAAAAAATAAGATAAAGGTCATCGGATTCGATTCTGTCCTATCAGATGGAAAGACTAGTTGATCGAAAAAAAGGCTGTACCAAATTTTGGTGCAGCCTGTTTTATGGAGCATTGCCCGCTCTTTTTTATAACAATTTTTTACAGAAAATGGTACTATTGAAGTATTAATAAGTGAAAAACAGATGAGTAAGAGGAGGCAAGTAGTATGAAAGAGCCAGATACAAATGCAAATTATGAGCCAGACGAACTAGAGGAGACGAATGCGGATCAGGATACAGGACAAGAATCGTCTTCTTTTTACGATATCAAAGAAAAAGCAAGCATGAATCTTTCCCAATTATTAGAAGACTTACAGGCTTTTGAAAAAGCTGTCCGCGAAGAAGATATCCCTGAGATCTACCGTTTATACAATGGCCGATTGAATGAAGAATTAAAAAGAAGCTCAAATGAAAATCACGAGATCGATCAATTGCTGATGCGTAAGATCCATGATCGTTTTTTACAGGAATTTCCTTTTATGGAACAAGTAGAAAACATCTCGCCAACGATGAGCTATTACAAAATCGGCACTTATTACCATGATCGGCCCACGGTCGGTATTGATGCAAGTCTGCCAGAAATTTTTGTTTTGCCTAAGATCGATGAAGAGTGGGAGAAATATTCCCAACCGGAGTCAACGGACTATGACAAAAAAATCAATGAGCTAGACGCAAAGGTGATCACTGCTCAGACAGAAATTGAACGTTTAGATGAACAAATAAAAGAAATCAATCGACAAATGACTGATTTGAACGACAATAAAGGATTCTTGAATCGTAAAAAAATCGAGGAAGAAATTCAAGAATTAGAGAAGAAGAAGCAAGTACTATCTAATGAAAAATTAGGCTGGCTTCCTTATATTGAGACGCCTGAAACAATCCAGCAGCAAAAAGAAGCATTGAAGCAAGAAGCAAGAGCAGACCAGCTTCGTGCAGCCATCGTAGAAAAAGAACAAAGGCAAATCAGACGCTATTTCGGTAGCAAAGAGGGATTCGGTCAAGCAATCCATGAATTCTTGATGAATTATCTTGGCAATGAGAATCCTAATAATCAATCTAATGAAGGAGGTTCCGAGTATGAATGAACACGATGAAGCAGAATGGACAAAAAATGAAGAACAAACAGAAGATCATGAAGAAACGAACACTTCATTGGAAGAACAAACAAGTAATCCTCTGGATGACACAGAAGAAATCCCTATGCTAGAGGAAACAAAAATACACGAAAAAGAAAAAGTAACTCCGACGAATACGAATACTGCAGAAAACACCCATGCTTACGAAATAACTGAAAATCCCGGGTATTTAGAAGGAAAAGAGCAAGATCATCAAGATATCGTCAGTTTGATTGAAACAGCGGAAGCAGAATTAGCGGATTTACGTATGAGAAAAGATTTGATCGAATCAGATTTTCCACAATTATTAGAATCATATGATCGTTTTATATTGAATGAAGAACCAATCTCCACGATCGGAAAGACAAGCCTGATCGAATACTTCACGTATGAATTACTGAAACCGTTGAATGATATTGGTCTGGAACGGTCAAATTCAGCTTATGACACATGGAAAACAAGACATTTTTCGATCAATTATACGTTGAATGGACAAAACGAATTAGTCTTTTCCTTTGTATTACCGACCATCGATCAACGATACCAAGTGGAATCGATGAGTCTCCTAAACGTATCACCAGAGACAATGGAAATCAATGTCCAAGATGACCGGGTGCTTTCTTTGATCCGACACTGGTCAGTGGATCGAGTATTCTCTGCAGGGCAGATCACGATATTCAATCACAAATTGAATCAATTATTAGCCCATGCAAGAACACTTGGTTTTACCGTTAATCAGACATTACTAGACAATACGAAGCCACTTCGTTTGAATCTTCAGAGCGAATTTGAATTGACGAATGAAGTATTGGATGATATTTTTATCGTGGCAATGAAAAATCCATCCTACGATATGGAAAAGATCAACGAAACTACTTATCAAGTACGATTAGATAAAGGACAGTCTTTAACGATAACAACAAACGAAAAAGATCAAACAGTCTTGTCGATCTCATCTGGAGACTACCCACGATCTGTCATTGATTTCTTTATCAATTACGAATTCTTGGTCCCATTAATGGTGAGAAAGTCCTGATTGGATAAGTTGGATTACCAGATGTCATTCAGATAATTCTGTTCCAAAGGACTTGCGGCAGTTATCCAGAATAATTGTCACAAGTCTTTTCTGTATGTACTAAATGGACGTGAATAACTTGCTGATGAAGGAGGGATTTCATTAGGAATGTCCACAAATAAAATAGCACAGCTTAGCTTATTGTCTGCTGCTTGTGTAGCAGGTAGGATCGCTTTTCAATTTATTCCGAATTTCCAGCCAATGACTGCTATTTTTTTATTTATAGTACTTTACTTAAGCTTAAAAGATGCGTTAATTGTCATGAGTCTTTCTATTGCGATCAGCAGTTTTTATTTTGGTGTTGGACCATGGGTCATCGGCCAATGGATCAGCTATACTGTTGTTCTGAGTTTGTTTTCAATCGTCTGCTTGAGAAAAACAGTGCAAAGGAATCTATGGTTAAAGGGAGTCTGTTTTTTTCTGGCGGGCATGGTTTACGGAATAGGTATGACCGTTTTTGATACGCTGTTATATCGTTTGCCTCAACCTTGGATCTATTACCTTCAAGGGGTGTCGTTTGATTTGATGCACAGTATAGGCAATGTTGTGTTCTTTCTTGTTTTTCTGCCAGTCGTCAAACGTTTTTACAATCATTCAGGAGGAAAAAATGAAAAAAATAATTTATAGTTTGCTTGCAATGAGTGTCAGTATACTCATTTTGACAAGTTGCAGTACAACCTATACACAATCGGCTTCCAACCAAAAGGAGGAAGTAAAAACATCGCAAAAAGCAACAATCACGTTACAAGAAAATGGTCAAAACTTTTCGGAAAAAGAAGTGTTCTTCAAAAAAGGCGATGATTTACTGAGTATTTTGAAACGAAATTTTGAAGTCAAAGAAGATAACGGCTTCATCACTTCGCTTGAAGGGCACTCACAGGATGAGAAAAATCAACTCTATTGGATGTTTACTGTGGACGGGAAAAGTGCTACTACTGGTGCCAAAGAGATCAAATTGAATGATGGACAATCGGTCATTTTCAATTTGTCTAAACTATAAGTTTCATAAAAAACTGTTAAAGGGCGAATATTGCCATAATTCAGTGAGTTCAGTTGATGAAAGAAGGAAAATAACATGGAAAATTTTAAAAAAAGCGGAATGTTTTCCGTAATTGCTGCTCTAGGGGCTAATATTCTAGTTGCTATCAGCAAATTTGTCGGCTATGCAATCAGTGGCAGTGCCGCCATGCTAAACGAAAGCATCCACAGTATCGTTGATTGCAGCAATCAGATTTTGCTGTTATTCGGTGATAAACAAGCCAATAAAGGACAGAGCGAGTTGCATCAATTTGGTGAAGGACGAGCAAAATACTTTTTCAGTACAATCGTCGCAATGATGCTTTTCTTCGGCGGTGGGGCACTTGGGGTGATGGAAGCTTTTGAAAAGTTGACGCATCCATCCCATGAAGTGGGTAATCCGATCATTGTTATAGCAATACTGTTATTTGGTTTGGTAATCGAAGGAAGTTCGTTACGCGTGGCAATGAAAGAAATCAAAGAATTGAATACTGAAAAACTTTCCACGATGCGCTTTTTGCGCGAAAGTCGACACAGTGAAATACTGATTATTTTTACGGAAGACTTGTGTGCTGTAATCGGTTTGGTCTTGGCTTTAGCAGGAACAATATTGACTTATGCAACCGGGATTGCTGCATTTGATGCGATCAGCGGATTGCTGATCGGTTTCTTGCTGATGGGAGCCGCCATTTTCCTAGCAAAAGAATTTTATAGTCTGATCATCGGTGAAAGCGTGACAGCAAGCGATTTATCAAAAATCAAGTTAGCTTTTGAACGTCCTGAGATCAGTCGGCTGATCGATATAAAAACAGTTCATTTAAGTCCAACGGAGATTTTAGTTGCAGCAAAAGCAGATATCGTTGGTAACAAAGAGAATGAAGCTTACTCGGTCATCAATGATATTGAAAAAAATATGCGTCAGTCTCTTCCTGACAAGAAGATGTATATATACATTGAAACAGATAAATATGACCCAAATTATTCTCGTAAATAAAACGTTTATTCATGAATTGAAGCAAAAATGAGAAAAATATAATCTTGTTTTTAAATAAAACGGCTACAATTTAGCGAATTTATGTTACAATGAGTCCGCTGTTTATTTGTTGTAATTAAAGGAGATATTTTAATGAACAAAAAGAAAAGTGCGCCATGGCTTCAAGCTTTGCATGCAGTGATGCCACTTTGTATAAGCTATATACCAGTAGGATTAGCTTGCGGAGTATTGTTGCAAAAAGTTGGATTTGATCCTCTCTTATCAGGACTGTTATCGATTCTGGTCTTTTCCGGTGGCGCGCAGTTTTTAGTTGCATCTATGCTTACGACGCAAGCATCATTTGCAACGACATTATTGATGGTTTTCTTTTTAGAATTACGCTATACATTATTAGGAGCAAGTCTTGCCGGTTTTATGAAAAAAGAAAAGCGGACGTTTTTGGCTGTCTTTTCTCAATCACTGAATGATGAAAACTATGCGGTGAACTACTTAAAGTTTTCAACTGACCCTTCCTGGAATAAAAGAAAGGCTTTATATGTCAATTGGTTCTCAATGACTGCATGGGCCGGTAGCAATATGATCGGTAATTTTTTCGGCTCGGTGATTCGAGTAGATGCTGACCTTGTCCATTTTGCTTTGACGGCCATGTTCATTTTCATGTTTATCATGCAGATGAAAAGCGCACTACTGATCTTTACAGGTTTATTCTCAGGCGTATTAGGGGTCGTATTCATGGTATTATTCCAAAATACTTTCGGATTGATTGCAGCAACAGTCATTGCTTCATTTGCCGGATTTATGCTGGAGAAGGCATTCAAAAAAGAAAAAGCTAAGAAACTAAGAGACCGCGGTAAAGATGTCAATGAGCCGCTCTTCAACTTCCCGGAACAGGAGGCCAATCACCATGACTAAACTATATTTGCTACTTTTAGTTGCTTGTCTGTTCATCGTGGCATATATCCCGCGCTTGTTCCCGATGCTTTATTTTACTCATCGAAAAGTGCCATCCTGGTTCAGTGACTGGATGAAATATGTACCGGTGGCATTATTTGCGGCGTTAGCTTTTAAAGATGTTTTCATTACTCATGAACATCTGGATATTGCTTGGAATATCAAAATAGCTGCAATGATTCTAGTAGCAGGCGTGGCTTACAAAACACGTTCGATGGCGTTGTCAGTTTTGACAGGACTTGCGTCTGTCTTTTTGCTGTCTATGCTTTAAACTGTTTTATTTTATTAAAAACAGAGATTGCGACATAAGTTGTTCAAACTGATCTATCCGAACTGCATTTGCAACAGTCAATTCTGGATGCAAGTTTATTCGTAGGGATAAAAAAGATTAGTGTTGGCTTATGATGCAAGCTCTTTTTTATTTTAGGAATTAGAGAGGGATTTGTCCTTCTATGATTTTTTGCTATAATAGGGAAGATGTTTATTTTATGAAAGAATAGTTGAGGGAATTTAAATGAATAAAAAATTGATGCAAGGAACATTTTGGCTAACCTTTGCTAATCTTCTATGTAAAGTTTTAGGGGTAGTCTATTTGATTCCCTGGCTAAGTATGATGGGGAACAATCAAGATGGTATGCTTGCTACGACATTGTATAATGTTGGCTATCTTCCTTATGGATTGTTCCTGATGCTTGGTACAGTCGGATTTCCAAATGCGATTGCAAAAAAAGTAGCTGTAGCCACAAAAGAAGGAGATAACGCTGCTTGTCGGCTGATTTTTAGAAGTACGATCAATATCATGTTTGTCATCGGTATCGCCTCTGCTGCACTGATGTATTTATTTGCTCCTTTACTAGCCGGAATCAGTCCGATTGCTAACGTTAATAATGGGATACTAGCTATCAGAAGTTTATGCCCATCTTTGATTGCTATCCCAATTCTTAGTGCAATGAGAGGATATTTCCAAGGAAAAAATGATCTGCGGCCTTATGGAACTTCTTTGATTATCGAACAGGCTGTGCGAGTGATCGTTATCTTGGCTGGTACTTATTACTTGCGCGTATTGACTGACGGAACCATATTAGAAGCTGTATTGATCAGTACAGTCGCTTCTTTCTTCGGTGGGTTAGCTGCGATTATCCATATGTATATCGTCGGACGCAGAAAAGACTTCTTCGAACTTAAAGATTTTTTGATTTCCAGCCGTTATTTCGAAAGAGAAAACCGATCTGCCTCTGTCTCTATCATTCGGGAAACACTACCGTTTATTTTTGTCGGCTCAGTCATTACTATCGTTCAAATGATCGACCAAGTAACGATGAAACCACTGCTTCACTTTTTCCGTCCAGAGATCGCAGATCAGCAACTGGAATTCTTATTCAGCCGTGCTTCTGTCAATCCAAATAAATTGACATTGATCCTGATCTCCATGGTAGGAACAGTAGCTATAAGCAGCTTGCCAATATTAAGCACGATGAAGAAAAAAGATCGGATACAAATCGAAAAAACAGTAGGAGATAGTTTTTCGATTGCGTTATTGATTCTTCTTCCTTCATTGACTGGAATGTCTTTATTAGCTGGACCACTATACACATTGTTTTTTGGCTATGATCCTGAAAGTGTCGGATATTTCCAAATGGCTTTGCTAGCTTCTTTGTTTTTCTCTTTATTCACGATCCTATCTACGATGCTTCAATCTTTGAATCACCATCGTTTTGCGATCCGATTAACTGTAGAAGCAATTATCCTGAAAGTCATCTTCCAAGTAATCGGATTAGGATTAGTTGGCGGATACGGGATGAGCTTATCAAATGGCTTAGCATTCGGTATTGTCTTTGTTCGCGGCTATCACTTTATGTGCAAAGAATACCGAATAGCACCTTTAGCAAAGATCAGCAATTTTTTCTTAAAAACTTTCCGCTCCACCCTGATTATGCTTGCAGTATGTTTTGCCGTTTTCTTTTTGCTGAATCAGCGATTGTCAATGGAATCAAAAAGCTATGCAATGATTTATTGTGTGGCTGTAGGAAGTATTGGCGGCTTAGTATTTTTATTTTCTCAATTCGGAAAAAATGGGTTTCGAATGTTGAAAAATGTTAAACATCATAGCAGAAGCAAAGAATAGGTTAACTAATCGTTTTTTGCTGTCACTTGAAAAACGGCAACTCGTATGATTACGCTTGTCGTTTTTCTATTTTCCAATTTTAGTTTCATATCTAATCTTACTTATGATATAGTTATAAGGTCTGGAAAAATTCTTTGAAACGAGGAAATTAAACACATGAAACTTGCAGTAGTTACAGATAGTTCGGCATATCTGCCGGAACGTATCAAGAACCATCCCGACTTATTCGTTATTCCAATCCCTTTGATTATGGATGGGAAAATTTATAACGAAGGAATCGATATCGAAGCGGATGAATATTATGGACTTTTAAAAAACAGTAAAGATTTTCCTACTACTTCACAACCTGTCGTAGGGGAAGTTTTGGGTTTATATGAGGAATTGAAAGAGAAAGGGTATGACACGATTTTAAGTATCCATCTTTCTTCAGGGATTTCTGGCTTTGTCAACACATTATTTGCGATGAAAGATGACATCAGCGGAGTAACGGTCATTCCTTATGACTCTAAGATCACTAGTATGCCGATGGGACACATGGTAGAAGCTGCCTTAGACTTAAATGATGAAGGTCAGTCCCTTGATGAAATACTTGCACATATCGATCGAATCCGAGATAATACCTACGCTTATCTGATTGTAGATGATTTGAACAATTTAGTACGAGGAGGACGTTTGACAAATGGTGCAGCGCTGATTGGCAGCTTATTAAAAATCAAACCGATCCTGACATTTTCTGAAGGGAAAATTGTTTTATTCGAAAAAATCCGTTCAAGTAAAAAAGCATTTGCTCGAGCTGAAGAAATTATTGGTAGAAGAAATAACGAAATACAACCGCCAGTCAAACTTTACGTGATACATGCAAATAATTTAGAAGTAGCGATTGCGGAGAAAGAGAAATTGCAGAAAAAATATCCAAATGCAGAAATCGAAATTGGTCATTTCGGACCAGTCATTGGTACACATTTAGGTGAAAAAGCCATCGGCATTGCCATTTCAGCGCAATAATTCCTTTTATTCAAAAAACATACCAAAAATATTCCAACATCATCTTGGACTTTCTACATGTTACTAATGAGCGTGTAAAAGAACGAGATGGTGTTTTTATTTCTATCAATGAAGCTCTTTTTCTTTGCAATCCTCACTTCAATCCTCTATAATGTCGCATATAGTTTAGTAAATGAGTAAACTACTAATTTACTTATTTACTAAAAATAAAAGGATGAGGAGTTAAAATAATGGAAATACCAACAAATTTAAAACATAAACCAGTAATCGTTGTAGAAGACTATGATAAAGTTGATGGAAGAAATGCATTAAATACGGATGCAAAAGGGCTTTCACTGGGCCTTGCTCAGTGGAATGATCGTGGAAAAGTCGATATCTCAGGCAAGGTATGGCGACATACTGGAGAAAAATGGTCACGACAGTCGGAAGAATTACCAATCACACGTATTTTAGATTTAGCGATCTTAGCTGCACAAGGAAGTTTATACTTCCAAGATGCTTATCGTTATGAAAAATTTTATGATCCAGAAAATCCAGTCGTAGACATCATTGGATTACAAGGGAACCGAATGACGGTAGAAGTAGATACCAAAAATCCAAAGATCGATGAAGACATCATTTTGTATTACGATACACTACAAAAAGACGGAGAACTGATTGGGGAACGATTCCGTATTTTAAAACGTCTTTTAGATGAGCTAGGATATTAATAGACAGAGATGATCAAAAGGGGAAGAGAAGCATGGAGAATTTCTCACTAACAGAAAACCGAACCTTTTCACGGCTAGAAAAGCAAATGATCTGGAAGAAACCGAAAAGCCATCGGACAAGTGCAGAAGAATGGCGGATCGCCTCCGAAATCAAAGGGAATTGGCAAGATCCTGAAATGAAAATCAGTAACGTACTTTTGGAAGGAGATGCCGGGTCGGGGAAGACACAATTAGCCAAAGCACTATCTGCTGATCTGCAACTTCCCTATACAAAAGTGACCTGTTTTGCAGATATGGACAAATCAGATGTTTTCGGAGCCTTATTACCTGTAGTAGATTCTAATAAGGAACAAGACCAAGAATTACTAGAAGCTATTTACCAAACAGATACACTTGAAGCTGTACTGACACTGATCCAGAACCATTACGGCATTGATCCTTTTTCTGCTAAAGAAAAATTAGCAGAGCTAGTTCAAAGGATCGAAGCTGATTATCCAGATGCAATCCATTACAGCTATTACCCTTCTGAAATCGTTCGAGCGATTGAAAAAGGATATTTATTAGAGATTCAAGAGCCGACTGTCATCCGAGATGCCTCTGTTCTTGTGGCACTTAACTCAGCGCTCGAACCAAATGGGATGTTGAATTTACCGACAGGAATCATTCGTCGCCATCCAGATTGCGTCATTGTGATCACTACAAATCGAAATTACCAAGGAAATCGCCCATTAAATGAATCTTTAAGAGATCGGATGCAACATGCGGAAAAAATGGATCTTCCTGCCTTAGAAGTCATGGCAGAACGTGCGATGGCGAAAACTATGATCCAAAAACAAGAACTTCTCTTAAAGATGGCAGAGATTATCCGTTTGTTGGATGAAACTGCAAAAGCTAACGCCATCAAAGGTGTAGCAGGAATGCGTTCTTATTTTTATTGGGCAAATACCTATAAGCAAGGACAAGATTTACTCCAGTCGATTTATCCAAAAGTTTTGTATAAATTATCCACTGATTCAGATGAATTGGCAATTCTTGAACAAGCTTTGTCTGACAGTGGATTGCTACTGGAACTTCAGGACATATTGAGAAAAGAAAAATGGGGTCATCCTCAATCTGAGCATACAAAAGGAAGAACCATTAGCGCCGAAGAAGCAAATGAACGAAACATCACTGAAAATGCTGAAGAAATTCTGCGCTTAGATGAAAAGAAATCGTTGTCTGCTGAAGAACCAAATGAGGGAGAAGAGAAACAAGAAGAAACAATAGAAAAAAACGAGATTCCTCCTCAAATGCAAAAAGAACGCAGTAGCGATATCGAAGGAAAAAATCAAAAAGAACAACAAACAGGAGATGATTCTCAAGAAATGTCTGCTTCTGACATGGAAGCACATGATAAGGAAATCAAGAAGCAACTGAATAAAGAAGCGCGACAAATCATGAAGGAAACGATTCATGAAAAAGAAGGTCTCATCGTTCACCGACCAGCTTTCCAAGGAAAAACGCCGGAAGCACGTGAGCTACACATGCAAGTAATGCCAATAGTAGAATCACTTAGCCGGCAAATTTTAGAGTTACTGGATAATGAACAAACAGAGACGTACCAAAAAGGAAAATACGAAGGTCAGCGGTTCAATGCAAGCAAAGTAGCATATGGTGATTTGAGAAATTTTGACAAAAAGAACCCGCCACATGAGCAACCTTCTTTAGCGGTAGCTGTACGGATCGATGAATCTGGGTCAATGATACGGGATGATCGGATCGAAGCGGCAAAAAAAGCAGCGATTGCCATTGCCGAATTTTCTAAGAAAGTCGATATCCCATTGTTGATTTACGGAGATACAGCAGACCGTTCGTCAAGAGAAAAGACTTCTTTGTTTTCTTATAAAGAATTTGAAGACGGATTTCAATGGTTAAATGAAAAATTAGTCACTATGAAACCAAGGCAAAACAATCGTGATGGTGCTGCACTTCGTTTAGCAGCAGAAAAATTAAACAGACAATCCGCAACAACCAAACTGTTGCTTAATATTAGTGACGGTCAGCCAAAAGCGTTGCCGGATTATACAGGCAAAAAAGCAAAAGAAGATATCCAGTCTGTTTTGAAAGAATATGAACGTCAAGGAATCCTATTTGTCTCCGCAGCTATTGGCCAAGACAAAGAAGAAATCAAGTCGATCTACGGTGAAAGTCGTTTTGTAGATATTACTGACTTGAATGAATTTCCCAAGCAAATGATTCAACTGATTGCCCGCTATCTATGATAAAATAAAGCTCAACGAACGCACTTAGCAGATTCGTTGAGCTTTTCGTTTCTAGTTACCGGTAACAAGGATACTTCTAAAATAGAATCGGTTATAATCAAGAGGGACCGTTAAAGGAGTGAAACGATATGATACAAGAACAAAAATGGTGGAAAGAAGCAGTAGGCTATCAAATCTATCCTGCTAGTTTCAAAGATAGCAATGGCGATGGTCAAGGAGACATCAATGGGATCCGTGAAAAACTTAATTATTTGAAAGATCTTGGTATCGGCTTTATCTGGATCAATCCGATCTATCAATCTCCATTTGTCGATAATGGTTATGACGTAAGTGACTATCAAGATATAGAAGAGAGATTCGGAACGATGGAAGATTTTGATTTATTGCTAAAAGAAGCACATGAATTAGGGATCAAAGTGATTATGGATCTTGTCATCAACCATAGTTCGGATCAGCATCAATGGTTTGAAGAATCGAAAAAATCTAAAGAAAGCCCGTATCGCGATTATTACATTTGGGTCGACGGGGTAGATGGCAAAGAACCGAATAATTGGACATCGATTTTCGGCGGTTCTGCTTGGGAGTATTCTCATGAAACTGGACAGTATTATCTGCATGTTTTTGCAAAAGAACAACCAGACTTAAATTGGGAAAGCGAGAAATTGAAAGAAGAACTATTCAATATGATCCGATGGTGGTTGGATAAAGGGATAGATGGATTTCGTTTAGATGCGATTTCTCATGTAAAAAAAGATGAATATTCAGTAAAAGCCACAGAGAACCCTTTCTCACCCTTTCAAAATGTCTCAGGAATCGAAGAACATTTGACCGATTTGAAACATGTTTTTGAAGAGTACGATATCATGACTGTCGGAGAAGCAAGTGGTGTCACTGCAGAAGAAGGACCACAATGGGTAGGGAAAGACGGTTATTTCGATATGATATTCGAATTTGATCATATCCATATCTGGCAGCAAGAAAAAGAAGGGCAATTAGATGTCCTTAAATTGAAACTTGCATTAAGCGCTTGGCAAACTTCATTGGATGGTATCGGATGGAACGCTTTATATATGGAAAACCATGATGTTCCTCGTGCCGTTTCAGTGTTTGGAGATACTCGTCCCGATTTTTGGGCTATGTCTGCAAAAGCAATCGCTATGATGTATTTCTTTTTGCAAGGTACGCCATTTATTTATCAAGGACAGGAAATCGGAATGACGAATATGCCCTTTGAATCGATCGATCAAGTTGATGCAGTAGATTCGAAAAGACTTTATAAAAGGCTGCTTGCGGAAGGTAAGACAAGAGAAGAAGCATTGGATATCATTCGTGAAACAACGAGAGACAACAGCAGGACACCCATGCAATGGACTTCGGAACAATATGCTGGTTTTTCTACACATGAACCTTGGCTGATCACTAATCCAAATACCAAAACGATCAATGTAGAACAACAAGAATATGAACCAGAGTCGGTCCTGCAATTCTATAAGAACATGATCCGCATTAGACAAACCAATAAAGGTCTGATATACGGTTCTTATAAAGAATATCTTCATGAACATCCACAACTTTATGTCTATGAAAGATATTTAGAAGATGAACAATATCTTATTATGGTAAACTTAACAGAATCACTTGCTGACTATGAACTTCCAAAAGAAGCAGATCAGTCCTGGACATTACTCTTGTCAAATTCCTCTAGCGGAGAATTTGAAGCTAAAGGCATACTAGCACCTTATGAAGCTCGGTTATATAAAACAAACAAGTAAAACTTCCTCGTTAAAGTTCATTAGTTGGACTTTGCGAGGAAGTTTTTCAGATTGCTCTGTCAATTACTCATTTCAATAATTCGCTCTAGGACCACCGATATATTTAGGACGAGAGCGAAGGGCTGTCACGTGAGCTTGTCCAAGGGTTTTCAAACGAGGTCTGACAGGTACTTGGACATGTTTGATATGCATACCGATTGATGTGTCACCGATATCGATACCGGCTTGTCCAACTACGTGTTCCACTTCGACAGGATCATTGAACTGGTCAAAAGCAGCAACAGAACAAGCACCTCCAGCATGTAGTGCAGGAACAACAGAGACAATTTCGAAATTTTTTGCTTCTGCCACTGTTCGTTCTACTACTAATGCTCGGTTCAAATGTTCACAACCTTGGACAGCTAGCGCAATTTCTTTAGGATCCAACAACTCTTTTAACGTACGGATGATCCATTGACCAACTTCCGCACTGGAATTTTTTCCAATATGTCCTCCAACGACTTCGCTTGTGCTGCATCCTAAAACAAAAAGATCACCTTTTTTCAAGTGTGCCTCAGCCAATATGTCATTAACTATTTCAGTCAATTGGTCTTTTAATTCTTTTTCTGACAACTTCATTTTCTAAAACCTTCTTTTTCAATTAATATTGCTTCCGTGCTTGAATACGTTGAAGACTTGCAGTTATAGGAAAGGCAAGTCCCATTCCAATCAGATTTTGGAAGATGTTTCCTGGTATAGAAGCCACTCCAGCCGGCCAATCATATAAAATCCAACCGGCGATACCATAGCCGATGATCATAACTAAGCTTCCTAATAAAAGCCCTAATCCCCACATACGAGTAGAAGATTTGCTGAAAGAACCAGCAACATATCCTTGTAACCCGTGGATCACTAATGAAAAAACTGCCCACTGCGGATATCCTGAAATCAAATCGATCAATAGACCACTGGAAGCACCAACAACTAATCCACCCGTTGGACCATAAAGAAAAGCAGCGGTATAGATCCCGGCCTCGCATAATGTCACAAATCCATTCGTAGCCGGTACAGGGATCAAAATTGTTAATGAAAGGGCAACTGTCAACGCAATCAGCATAGCATAGATCGTTAATTGCTTAGTTTTCATTTCTCATTCCTCCTTTTTGAATACCGCCAGACCAGACACTTCCGGTATGATCGTTCATCAGCACGCCATTAGAAATACAATGGGCAACAAATTTTTTACTTTCTGCTACTGCTTTGGTAAAATCTGCCCCTAACACAAGATTCGCTGTTATTGCAGAAGAAAAGGCACAACCGGCCCCGTTTACTGTTGTAGTGTCGATTTTTTTATGAGAAAATACCTCATAATGATCAATTGAATAGAGAAGATCCACAGCTTCATCTCCAGCCATCCTTGTGCCGCCTTTGATCACAATGTTTTTTGTTCCTGAAGCAGTGAGTTCTTTAGCGAGATGGATCATTTCTGTTAACGAAGAGGGAAGAGCTTGACCAGAAAGTAAAGCAGCTTCTGCCAAATTAGGCGTAATCATCGTAACAAGTGGAAAAAGTTCTTCGATGAGCTGCGAAATATACAATTGATTGATCACAGCTTCAGTTTCTTTGAATGCCAAAACAGGGTCTAAAATGATTGGGATATTTTGTTTTGTTTTTATGAAGTCTCGAACAACCATGATTGCTTCACTTGAATTCAATAACCCAATTTTGATACCATCTAATGAAGTCATTTTATCAATCGAAACTAACTGTCGTTTAAGCAATTCCAAAGATATAGATTCCAGCATAAATCGCTCATTAATATCTAGTGCCCCTATAGAAGTCAAGGCGCTTAGTCCGAATAGACCAAAATTCTCAAAAGTTTTTAAATCTGTTTGGATTCCTCCACCAGCAAATGGATCAGAACCGCCAATTGTCAAGATTCTTTTCATAACATTTTCCTCCATGAATAAGAGTATAACGAAATTTTCAAAAAAGAAAAACAGCCAATTGGCATATTTTTATCTCATCCAATTTAAAAAAACAAAAAGAAAAGAAAGACCAAAATGGATCTTTCTTTCCTTAAATAGTTAGGACTTTTGTGATTTTAATTCTTTCTCGATTTGAAGCCGTTGCACTTTCATTGTAGCTGTTCGCGGGATTGCATCAAAATCACGGATGATAGGGACGTTCAAGCGAGGAAGTTCATGGACTTGCTCCCACCATCGATTCCAATCCATTTCTTTATCAGGAGCTAAAGCAATAATCGGTTGTGGAGAATGATTTTTATCCCTTACAATCACTACTTCTGCCAAAAAATCTAACGAATCTAATAAAAAGTCTTCAATAGCTAATGTACTATTGATCGTTTCGATCAAATCCACTTGCCGATCTTTCAAAAATAGGTGGCCATGCTTATCCATAAAACCGTAATCTCCGCTATCCCACCAATCGCCATAAACATTTTCCTGGAACCGTGCATCTTCCTTGTAATAAGTCAAAGCCCGTCCTTTAGACAGTAATTGTATATGACCATCTGTGTTTTCAGGTAGGACATTCCCAACTGAATCTGTAATCCGAGCGCTTGTCATGTCTTCCAGTCCAACGCCCATATCTCTTGCATCACTTGTTTTCAAACTCTCTAGTGTATGAGCCTTAAGAATCATTGGTCCGCATTCACTTTGGCCATATACTTGAAGAAATACCGCATCCTGTGCCATCGACGTTCGCAAAAATGTCTTCATTGTCTGGTTGTTTATAGCATCAAAAGTGGAGTGATAGTATCGGATACCCGAAAAAGCTTCTGGATGCTCCTTAGCAGTAAAACGCCACTGAACAAAGTTATTCGGATGGGTCTCTAGTGCAATTGGCCGGTGAGCTTCCAACATATGAACAACTTTTGAACTTTGTGCGTTTGCTAAAGGCATCATAGGAAATCCCATGGACATCAAAGAAGAGATACCAATATTGAATCTGGAATGCACTGGAGAGATGTGAAAAGCGATTAATTTCTTTTCCGAAATTTTTGTGAAAACTGTTTTTTGCCATTTCGTCCGCCATCCCATAGAATGAGCAGAATGACAAATAAGTTTAGGGATACCAGTTGTACCAGAAGTATGGGTCATATAAGAAATTTCATTTTTGTCTAAAAATGATTGAGAAACAGACAAAGCAGGTTGTTCCATTAAATAAAGAATAGGAATACCCGTGGTGCTAGTTAATTTTAATATCCTAAAGAATATCTCAAAGTTCCTTCAAAACGTCGTTGTGCTCGACTT
>ERZ507134.8-NODE-8-length-151627-cov-7.87294_pt1 | contig 151627 bp, 130 predicted proteins | sample MGYA00513778_ERZ507134 | MGnify/ENA metagenome assembly ERZ507134 | reverse complement strand
TATTCATGGCAAAACACCTCGCGGAATACTACCTGTGAACAGCAACATAAATCCAGCCATAAAAAGCTCGGCTGTTCTGCTTGAATTACCACCCGAAATGGGATATGATAGATTTCGAGAATTACTTACAAAAAAGCATAATCAGTTTAAACACATATGAAATGGGAGTACAGATTTATGAAATTTAAAAAAATACATTCCGGTCTGATTGCACTCGGTCTATGCTGTTCCCTGCTTCTTCAGACACCTGTTCTTGCAGCCGAAGAAACAACCGATACAGTTGCCGCTTCCGCGATCTCAACGAACGATATAGCCGGATGGCCGCAGGGTCCGGATATCACATCCACTGCTGCCGTCATCATGGAAGACAGCACCAACACAACACTCTATGCCAAAAACATGGATCAGGTTCTTTATCCCGGAGCTACTGTCAAAGTCATGACCACACTCCTTGCACTGGAAAATACGCAGCTTTCCGACCAGGTCACTATGACTGCAACCGGTGTATCCGGGGTTACCGACGGAGGAGCCAATATCTCAGCACAGATTGATGAGATTTTTACCGTAGAACAATGTCTGTATGCGATCATGCTTGCTTCTGCAAATGATGTTGCCCTTCAGCTTGCTGAGCACATCGGCGGATCTGTTGACGGTTTTGTTCAGATGATGAATGCACGCGCTGCCGAGCTGGGCTGTACCAACACAGTATTTACCAACCCAACCGGTCTTCCGGATGAAAATCAGCATACAACGGCACACGATATGGCGCTGATCATGAAAGCTGCTGCTGATAACGAATCATTCCAGACCATCGCAAGTACTGCATCCTATACGATCCCGGCAACTAATGTTTCCGGCGGAGACCGGGTTCTGACCAACAACTTTTCCATGCTGACCAACAATAATGCTGCTTATTATCAGTATTGTACAGGCGGACGTGAAGGATATACCGAAGCATCCGGAAGTACCCTTGTCTGCAGTGCTCAGAAAAACGGTATCACCCTGATCGCAGTTGTCCTTCAGGGAACATCCGGAACCACCGCCACCGAGGCAGCCAGCCTTTTAAATTATGGATTTGATAATTTCAATATGCTTTCCCTCGGGGATAATGATTTCAATATGTTATCCGGTGGGGATGTATATGTACCAGTCGGCACCACTGCCGATGCTCTGACTACCCAGGACGGCGAAGTTCAGGACGGACAGTACAGCCGCCAGTATCTCTTTGGCGGAACAGCTGTCGGAACATCTGTCATGGTAGCCACCCAGGAAGAAGATACTTCTCTTGTCGATACCAGTGTACAGAATATGGATACGGCCAGGAATTACACCGAAAACCGCAACAACCTTCCGTATTTCATCATCGGCGGTGTAGGAATCCTGCTCCTTCTCCTGATTCTTCTTCGTATCATCAAAATTGCAAAATCCTGAACTGATATATTTTAATCAGAACAAAAACATGTGCCGCGGCACATAAAAAGCAGCTGTCGATTACGGCAGCTGCTTTTCTTTTACATAATTTCTTTGAGATAACGTCCCAGTGCATCTTTCCAGTCCGGAAGACGGATAAATCCATGCTCTTCCAGTTTTTTCTTTTCCATACGGCTGTTGGAAGGACGTTTTGCTTTTGCCGGATACTCTGCAGAGCTTACCGGGATTACCTTTACATCCATTCCTGCCTGACGGAAGATCTCTTTTGCAAAATCACACCAGGAAATATATCCGCCTTCATTTGTTGCATGATATTTTCCGTATTCTTCTTTTTCCAGCATGTCAACCAGAAGTCTTGCAAGGTCATATGTGTAAGTCGGCGTTCCGATCTGGTCATCGACAACCGTCAGTGTATCATGTGTTTTTCCGAGATTCAGCATGGTCTTGATGAAATTCTTTCCATTCAGGCCAAATACCCATGCAATACGGACAATATAATAATGCGGCGCATATTTTTCAACTGCAACTTCGCCCTCGTATTTCGAATGTCCATACACATTCAGAGGCTCTACAACCGGATCATCCGGCTCCCACGGACGAGTTCCCTGTCCGTCAAATACATAGTCTGTGCTGATATAAACCATCGGAATGTCAAGTTTTCCACACATTTTTGCGATATTAGCTGTTCCATCCACATTTACCTTGTGGCAAACTTCCTGGTTATCCTCTGCAGCATCTACTGCAGTCCATGCTGCACAGTGTACCACTTTGTCCGGATGCACTTCCGTCATTACTTTTTCAACGGCTGCGCTGTCTGTGATATCCATCTCTGCCACATCGACACCAACACCTTCATAGCCTCTTTTGGCAAGCTCGTTCATAACGTCATAGCCAAGCTGACCTTTTACGCCTGTAACCAGTACTTTCATTTCTCATCCCTCCTATATCCGTTTTAACGAAAAGTCCTGACTCTTCAATGTCAGATTCGGATTATAATACGGATCTCCGTCCCGCATGATATCCGGCCATCGTCTTTCAAATATCTGAATTTCTTTATTAAATCGTGCCACCTTTTCCGGAGTGTCTTCCAGACCTCTGGACTTGGACTCGTAATGATACAGTTCTGCATATGGATTGTATACGATCAGATATCCGGCAGTACGCAGTTTCATACAAAAATCGATATCATTAAATGCAACTGCCAGCTCCTCGGTGAGTCCGCCCACTTCTTCAAAAGCAGAACGTTTTACCATCATGCAGGCTGCTGTCACCGCACTGTAATCCTGTGCGCAGATGATTCTGTGGCAATAACCGGTCGTTCCACGCGGCTGCAGTACAAAACAGTGTCCCGCAATTCCGCCAAAACCGATCACGACTCCTGCATGCTGGATCGTATCATCTTCGTAGTACATACGTGCTCCGACAGCACCGACATCACTGCGCATACAGTAGCCCAGTAATTCTTCGATACAGTCTTCATTGATGATCTCCGTATCGTTATTCAGCAAAAGAATGTATTCTCCTTTTGCAAATGTGGCACCATAATTATTGATTGCAGAATAATTAAATTCTTTGTCCCAGTAAACAACATGCACCTTCGGATTCTGTGCTTCAATTTCCTTATAGTACTCGAAAGTTGAATCCTCTGTACTGTTATTCTCAACAATGATAAATTCATAATTCCGGTAAGTAGATTTCTGTTCGATCGAATCCATGCAGCGTTTCAGATCATCGATGTGATCCTTATTCGGGATGATGATCGAAATAAGCGGATCATGATCTCTGTGGAATTTCGTGCGGTACAGACCGAGAAATTCTCCCTGATGAACTTCTGCGTCAATACCTGTTCTCTGATAATGCGCCTCGATTGCGCGTTTTCCGGCTTCAAACGCATACGTCTTGCTCTCCGGATTTTCCGCAGTGGAATCCTCATGGCATCTCCAGTGATAAAGGATCTTCGGCACATGATAGATTTCCTCCGGCTTCACAGCTTCGATGCAGCGGAAAATGAAGTCATAATCCTGCGCTCCGTCATATTCTTTACGAAGCATACCTATCTGATCAATGATTTTTTTGTCTACAACAAACAGGTGGCAGATATAGTTTACCGTACAAAGCAGATCCGGATTGTAGTCCGGTTTGAAATGCGGCTGGAAAAACTTATGCCCGTCCATTGACATTTTATCTTCGTCTGAATAGAGCAGACGGATATCTCTGTTTTTATTTAAAGCTTTCACACACTCAAACAGTGCATGTGGAGTCAGTTCATCATCATGATCTGCAAATGCGATATAATCGCCGGTCGCAATCTCAATTCCGGCATTGGTGTTTTCGGAAATCTGAAGTGGTTCTTTGTGTGAAATGACACGTATTCTCTCATCCGATGCCGCAAGCGATTTCAGAAGTTCTGCAATCGGTGAATTCTCTCCACTTCCATCGGAAAGACAGAGTTCCCAGTTTGGATAAGTCTGTGCCTTCACAGTCTCTACAAGCTGACGGAGATATTTCTCCGGTGTTTTGTACAGCGGAATCACAATACTGATCTTTGGCTGATATTCAAATTTTTCTCTCCTCTGGCGCTCCAGTTCCTTTGTGCCCGGAAGATGACGCACGATCCATTTCTGGTACGGAATTTCTCTTGTTGATGCTGTTTTGATCTTGTTTGCAATTTTTCCTGCCAGTGCGGCACTTCCCTGTGATTTCCAGTAACGCATACCTTTCTGTGCATATTTTTCTATTTTTTTGCGCAGAATGACCGTCGGCTGTAAGTTCACCACATGTACGGACTTCGTCTCTCCGGCATAAAATACCACATAAACGACCTTTCCGGTAAGATTTGTCAGCTCTGCAAAAAATCCGGTCTTGTCCTCGTGATCCATTTCCTCATACATCTGCTCCACATCGACACGTTCTGTACGAAGGATTTCAGCCTGGATCTTTTCTTTGTTTTCGTTAAAAATCTGGATACGTACCTGCTGATCTGCCACTGCCCATCCGCGGATACGTAAGAATCCCTGCTGGATCTTTTCTTCTTCGATAAAAAACTGCGGTTTGCCTCTGCGCTTTTCCAGATTTTTTACTGCAACGGAAAACCAGCAGAATGTTTTGTCCGGCATATCAGCATAGACACTCAGCTTCTGATATCCTTCCAGTGATTCCGGAAGCTGCACTGCAGCAGTGATACGTTCACCGCGCATCAGATCCGGGTCTTTAAAACGTTCCAGTGCACTGACAACTTCCAGACGCTGAATCTCGGATTTTATTTCGGAACCATCCAGCATAGCTCGCATCTTTGCTTCTTTCGGCCATGTTCCCTGCAGGATATAACAGCAGGGATTCTGTAAATGAAACCGATCCTTTGTTACCTCAAATATCTCTCTCGACATAATCTATATCCAACCTCGTTTCTCAGTCTTCTCTCAGGGAACAGTCTGCTTCTTTCAGAGATAGATTCGGGTTGTAATACGGGTCTCCCTTCGCCATCTCATCTCCCCATTTTTCCTCGAAGCGCTTCGTTTCTTTTTCGAAACGGAACTGCTTCTCCGGAGTGTCTTCCATTCCCCTTGACTTGGATTCGTAGTGATAAAGCTCTGCATATGGTGTAAATACAACTTTTTTGCCTGCGGCGCGCGCCTTCATACAAAGATCAATGTCGTTAAAGGCAACAACAAACTCTTCATCAAAACCGCCAACTGCCTGGAAATCTTCTGCTTTCATAAGCATACATGCTGCAGTTACGGCACTGATTTCCTGTACATTTACAGCTCTGCCGAAATATCCCTTATCTTCGCAGGATGCCATACACATGATATGGCCTGCAATACCTCCCATGCCAAGAACAACTCCGGCATGCTGGATGAGATTGTCAGGATAATAGAGTTTTGCTCCGACGATTGCAACATCCTGCTGCTGACAGATCATCAGCATTTCCTCGATCCAGCCCGGACTGATCACTTCCACATCATTATTAAGGAAGAGAAGATAACTTCCCTTAGCTTCTTTTACAGCAAAATTATTGATTGCAGCATAGTTGAACCCTTCTTTCCATGTCAGTACCCGTGCCTTCGGATAACGCCAGGAAAGGTTCTTATAATATTCAAAAGTCTCCTGCTCTTCGCTGTTGTTCTCGACGATCAGAATCTCGTAATTCTTCCAGGTAGATTTCTCATAAACAGAAGAAAGACATTTCTCAAGATCATCAATATGGTCTTTATTCGGAATAATGATCGACACAAGCGGCTCGCCCTGAATCTTTACATGACTCCGGTACCAGCCCGGGTGTTTTGTCATCTCTACTTCCGCTTCAATGCCGACTCTGCGATAATGTTCCTGGATTGCACGGCATCCAGCCTCATATGCATAAGCTTTGCTCTCCGGATTCGCCGCCACAGAATTCATATGACATCTCCAGTGATACAGCACTTTCGGAATATGAATCACCTGTTTCGCCTGCTCGCAGCAGCGCAGAATAAAATCATAATCCTGAGAGCCGTCAAACTCCGGTCTGAGGCCACCGACCTGATTCACCAGTGCTTTCTTTACAACAAAAATATGGCAGATATAATTATTATCCCTTAAACGGAACAGGTTATAATCTGATTTGAAATGAGGCTCAAAATAGAATTCCCCGTCCATGCTCAGCTTATCTTCATCTGTATAAATGATCTCCGGTCCGTGGTGATCGTTGACTGCCTTAACAATCTCATACAGTGCATCCGGTTCCAGTGTATCATCATGGTCACTCAGCATCAGATATTCACCTGTTGCCATCTCGATTGCTTTATTTGTATTGACGGAGATTCCTCCATTATCCTCCAGATGTTTATAGAGGATTCTTTTATCCTTACCATAACGCTTCTGAATGTATTCTTCTACTTCCTGATCCGGACTTCCGTCTGCCAGACAGAGCTGCCAGTTCGTGTAAGTCTGTGCACATACAGAATCTATCAGTTCCTTCAGATATGGTATCGGTGTACAGTACAGCGGAATCACAATACTGATCAGCGGATTCTGCTCAAAATGTGCATGGCGCTGTCTGCGAAGAGTCTTTCTGTCCGCTTTATGACGATTAAACCATTCTTCATAATCTTCTTTATGCTCTCCGTTTTTGTCTTTGCGGAAAAGACGTCCCCAGAAACTTTTTGCTTTCTCTTTATCCTTCTGTTCCCTGCGAAGAGCCTTTATATCAATCTCATATGTTTTGGTTGTAGAATCACCGCAGAAATGAAGTACGATCCTGTTTCCCGGAATTTCGAGAAATGCCGCGGAAATACTGAAACCAATCTCCTGATTCCTGTAATCGTCATCCAGATGACGTCGTTCTACAACGTCCGGCCTGCGGCCCCTCGTGATCTTGCAGTCGAGAAGTTCTGCATTTTCTTTATGAACGGTTACTTCAACTTCACCTCTCTGATCTGTTGTCCATCCCTGAATCTCAAGCATCAGTCCATAGAGAACTTCTACACGGTCAATATGAAATTCAACCAGCTTATCTTTGATCAGTTCATCCAGTTCATCACCGGTATGCTCCCAGATTACGGTCTTTTCTTCTCCGTCCAGCAAAAGAAGTTCCAGTATGTCATACTTCTGGCGAAGTTTCAGAACCTCCGGAATCGTAACTGTAAATCCCGGAAGAAAACCCTCTGTCTCCACTTCCAGAGACTGTGCCACATCCGGTCGGTCATACCGTTCCACTTCCGGTATATCGATCACTTCATATCCGTCACCGATCAGCTGAAAACCACATTCCTTCTTATCAGGATGCATATACCAGCCTACAAGGCTCAGCACATGTCCGTGTCTGTCATCATATCGTTCTTCATCAATGCTGAAACAAAGTTTGTCCATAAATATTCCCCTATTTCTTTTTAATACTCCGGTACAGTTTCCATGCCTTTGTATTTTCCATTTCATGAATCTGGCGATTCAGTCTCTGTATCTCCTGATCTTTCTCAGAAGAAATTTTCGAAAAACTCTTCCAGAATGCATCCTGCGCTTCTGTCTCTTTCATTACTTCAATCTCAACATGAAGCTTTCCTGCATTCTCCGGAATACTGTCTATTACAAACTGCGGATCTCCGCCGCCAAAATAATATCTGCCTTCTCCCATCGGGAAACCATTGGAAGTAAAAACAGCAGCTTTTCCGTTTTCAAATGTCAGTTTCTTAAGAATCAGCCCACCGGCAGCCTCGCCCGGATCGAGTCGCAGTCTTTGTACATCGTCCGGAACAGCAATACAAAGATCCAGCCCGGATCTTGCCATCGGATAAACAGCAGAATCCGTTTCCGAGAAATCACTGCCTCTGTCATAAAATATCTGCAGTCTTCTCAGCGCAAATGCCGCGCGGATTCTGTCATAATAAGCCATCACATCTACTTTTCCGGGTGAAACCTCATCATACATAGAACGAAGCGGCACATGACTGCCTTCCATATATTTCTGGAAATTACGTTCCATTTCTGCATAGATTTCCAGTTCTTCCTCTGAAATTCCTGCCTTTTTATAGAAATCAAGCTCACGCAATACTGCACGTTTGCCATCACTTTCCAGATAATAATGAATCATTCGATAAAGAATAAAATTGCACGGAATCGGGAATCGGAATGTCCATTCATAATCGATCACCGATACGCCACAATCCTGAAGCAGAATATTTGCCGGAACCAGATCGATATTGGAAATACCACTGCAACGATAATTTTCTTCCAGTGAAACATCACCAAATACCCCGGTGAACTCCGGTGTCTTGAAAAACATTTCACCTGCATGGATGCGGCGTACCTTATCAATATAGGTAAACAAAAGTTTTTCTAGTTCTTCCAGTTTGCCCTGTTCAAGCAGGCTGTCCAGACGGGCTTCCAGTGTCTCACCATCCAGATATTCCAGAACAGCTCCATCAGCTTCTGTCCTGCAGGCATTCAGTTTCAGCCCTTCCCTGCCATAGAAACCGGAAAGTTCTTCCTCAATCTTCGGAAGGGTTTTTATATGTGCTTCGGCTCTGATATCTGTCGGAACCTTGCGCACAATTTTTTCGTTCTTATTATTTTCGCAGATTTCTGTGATGATTGAAAATTCAGGCGCCCGCTCATTGGAAAACTTCGCATAGACCGTACTGGTCTCCATTTTCTCCTTACTGATCAAAAGCAGAAAAGAATTGGCAAAATCCGGATACATCTCATTTGCAAGCAATGTATCATATACCGAAGACTCCTGAAAGAGCTGCAGACGAAGCCGGTCGTAGTTTGTCTCCAGACGGTTCAGCTCACCCTTCAGCGGAAGACGGCGGTCAGAATAAACCGTCATCGGTAGCTTATAATCCGGGAATGGATAATACCATTCTGCCTGCAGATCACCGGCATCGGAAAGGATTTGCATAAACTCTTTTCTTGAAAAAGTTTTGACACCTTTGGTCGTCGGATAACCTTCAAGCCCTTCAAAAAGGGTACCAAAATGGTCTTCCGTGCATCCTGCCCAGTATTTCAGGCCAAGACGGTTTTCGATTGCAAGGACGATCTTTCCGTCCGGTTTCAGATGCTTTGAAATAATTTTTAAGAAATCTACATACGGTGTATCGCTCTGGATATAAGCTTCTCCATATTCAAAAACCCCGATCAGGGTAATATAATCATATTTTTCTGTAAGTGTTTTTTCAACATCCTGAAAATTTCCCATCAGGATTTTCAGATTGTCACAGTTTCGGTGTCTCCAGGCATTGATGTGGCTGCGTTTTTTTGAAAGTTCAATACAGGTCACCTGTTTTGCTTTCTTGCAGAGAGCACCGGTAACTGCACCGCATCCCGATCCAATCTCGAGAACATTTTCCTCCCCGGTAAACGGAAGCCAGCTCAGAATGTTTTCTCTGATATGAGAAAAATGATAAAGGATCGGCCAGCTTGCACGCTCCGCGATCACCTGATTCCATTCTTCTTCACGGTAATTGCGTGCAATCTCCAGCATCTCATCTTCAATTGCACCATCTGTATATAAATCTTTGCCCGGATAAAGTGTATCATCCAGAAGAACCTGTCCGATTTTTTCCATTAATCCTCATCTCCACAGTAGATTTCTACTTTTGAATTCATATCATAAAAGCCAACGGTATTCTGTGTTGAAATAACCGTGATGTTACATGCATCATACAGTCTGTGGAATACCGTAAAATCACCGTCTTTGTAACCGGTACATCCAAAAGAAAGCAGATATTCTCCGCCCTGCAAAAACATGTCCTGTGTAAAGGTTACGGTACACACATCCCCGGCGTCAGAATGCTCTACATGCATTTTCTCAAACATGGTATTCGTTCCGGTAATCTCTGTTCCACGAATATCCTTAAAGGTATATGCCATGATCGGTTCCTGAATGCTTTCATGGAATTTCACACGCATCTTGATCGTAAAGGTAGATCCTTTGTCGATGGTGTTGGTATAACGGCCTTTTTCGTCCATCACGACAAAATCCGTGATTTCTGCAAGCTTGCTACCGTATTCCAGCATATTCGGATTGACCTGGAACTTCTCACTCCAGCTTTCGCGTTTTTTCTTTTCGTTTTCTGCTGCAGCTTTTGCCGGATCCTGTCCGACCAGAAGCTGTTTGTACATATCAACCATCTTCTTCGGAGAGCCTTCCGCCAGCTTTACACCTTTATTAAGAAGGACTACACGGTCACAGTATCTGGAAATACTGCTGAGATCGTGGCTTACAAAGAGAATGGTTCTTCCCATATCTTTAAATTCTTCAAATTTACGATAACATTTTGCCTGGAAGAACACGTCGCCGACAGAAAGAGCCTCATCAACGATCAGAATCTCCGGGTCAATGTTGATTGCAACAGCAAAAGCCAGACGAACGAACATACCGCTGGAATATGCCTTGACCGGCTGATATACAAAATCACCGATGTCTGCAAAGTCCAGAATATCCTGTAGTCTGGCATCAATTTCTTCTTTTGAAAATCCCATCATGGTTCCGTTGAGATATACGTTCTCAATTCCCGTATATTCCATATTGAACCCGGCGCCAAGTTCAAGAAGTGCGGAAATCCTTCCGTCAACTTTCACTTCACCGGCAGTAGGATTCAACACACCTGTGATGATCTTGAGAATTGTGGATTTACCGGAACCGTTCGTTCCGATAATACCCACCGTCTCGCCTCTTTTTACTTCGAAACTTACATCCCGGAGAGCATAATGCTCTCTCACGGGGACTTTAAATCCAAGCGCTTCACGAAGGCGGTCAGAAGGCTTGTTGTATAGTTTATACATCTTGTCCAGATGCTTTACCTCAATTGCAAATTCACTCATTCTACTCTCCGTTTACAGTACATCCGCAAAATGTACCTGAAGTTTTTTAAACAATCTGGTTCCAAGGAAAAATACGACAATCGTAAATACCCAGAAATAAAGGGTAAGGACCGGATGCTGCCAGATTGCCACCTTGTTTATCAGAGAATCACGATATCCCTGTACAATATAAAACAGTGGATTCAGTTTCAGTATTTTTGTAAGGATGCCACTCAGTCCGAGGTCATTGAAATCCCACATGATCGGTGTCACCCACACACCTACCTGCAGTCCGATATTGATGATCTGACTCAGGTCACGGAAAAATACAACCGCTGCACTCGTCAGATAAGTCATTGCAAGGATCAGCATAAAAATGCAGAAACTGTAATACAGAAGCTGTATCGCATACAGGCTCGGCGGATATCCCATAAAAGTATAGATCAGCAGTACGATAATGATAAAAAATGCATGTACAAAAACTGCTGAAAATACTTTCACAACCGGAAGAATCCGGATGTTGAATACGACCTTTTTGACCAGATAATTGTATTCGAGAAGTGCATTTGTTCCTCCTATCAGTCCTTCCTGAAAGAAAAACCACGGAATCAGCCCCGCGATCAGCCACAGAACAAAAGGAACCCCCTTATCTGAACCATTGCGAAGTGCAAGTCCGAATACAAACCAGTATACGCAGATCGTTACGATCGGCTGAATGAACGCCCAAATTGTTCCAAAATAAGAACCGGCATATTTTGTTTTGAAATCATTTTTGGCCAGAGAGAAGACTAACTTTCTGTTTTTGTAGATTTCTCCCGGCAGCCATGTCTCGTTTTTCAATCTTTTTTACTCCTGTTGGCTGTGTACTCTTTGAAGCTTCCCCATTTCTGGTCTTTGTCAGAAAGAATCAGTTCCATGCCTTCCGGAATCGGCCATTCCACACCGATGTCCGGGTCATTGTACGCAAGACCGCCCTCATCGTTCGGATGATAAAAATCTGTGCATTTGTATGCAAACTCTGCGGTATCAGAAAGCACAACAAATCCGTGTGCAAAGTTTTTCGGAATGAAGAACTGTTTTTTGTTTTCTGCAGACAGAAGAACTCCATACCACTGTCCGTAAGTTGCAGAACCTTCACGCAGGTCGACAGCAACATCAAAAACTTCACCACTCACTACACGCACAAGTTTATCCTGCGGATAGTTGATCTGGAAATGAAGTCCACGCAGCACGCCCTTGCGGGAGCTTGACTGATTATCCTGTACAAACTCCATGTCAATTCCTGCTGCTTTATAATCGTTATAGTTATATGTTTCCATGAAGTAACCACGCTCATCCCCGAATACGGTTGGTGTAATTACTTTTAATCCTTCGATATGACAGGTTTCTACTGTAATCTTACCCATTTTATAATCCCTCCGCTACTTCTATCAGATATTTGCCGTAAGCTGTCTTGAGAAGTGGCTGTGCCAGTTCTACAAGCTGTTCTTTTGTAATAAATCCACGTTTGTATGCGATTTCCTCAATACAGGAAATGTAAAGTCCCTGACGTTTCTGGAATGCAGCTACGAAATCTGCCGCATCAAGAAGAGAATCATGGTTTCCGGTATCCAGCCATGCAAATCCGCGTCCAAGTGTCTCAACCTTCAGTGTACCTCTGTTGAGATATTCGTTGTTGATGCTTGTGATCTCAATCTCACCACGTGCAGATGGTTTGACATTTTTTGCAATCTCTACAACATCGTTGTCATAAAAATACAATCCCGGAACTGCATAGTTTGACTTCGGATGCTCCGGTTTTTCCTCGATGGAAAGAGCCTTGCCGTTTTCGTCGAATTCTACTACACCATATTCACGAGGATCTCTTACATAATAGCCGAAAATGGTTGCACCTTTTTCTTCTTCGGTACGTTTGTAAGCATTCTGCAATACTCTTGAAAAGCTCTGACCATAGAAGATATTGTCGCCAAGTACAAGTGCAACAGCATCGTTTCCGATAAATTCTTCACCAATGATAAATGCATCTGCAAGTCCTCTCGGCTGCTCCTGAACTGCATATTCAAAGCGCATGCCAAGCTGACTTCCGTCTCCGAGAAGGTCACGGAAGACCGGAAGATCTCTTGGTGTGGAAATAATCAGGATCTCACGGATTCCTGAAAGCATCAGAGTTGATAATGGATAATAGATCATCGGCTTGTCATAGACCGGCATGATCTGTTTTGAAATAGCTTTTGTTAACGGATATAATCTGGTTCCTGAACCACCTGCTAAGATAATTCCCTTCATAAGGTTTCTCCTTTTTTCTTTATTTATTTTTGTCTGTTAACTGTTTTTGACATGAAGCGCGATCAGAAGTCCGATCAGGACAACAATCATTGCACCACCAATGATCAGAAGCATCTTTACAGTTGAAGAAAGTCCTTCTGTACGCATCTCACGAATCTGCTCATCTACTGATTTATGTTCGGATGCTGTAATATCATTTGTATCTGCTTGATCTGTCTGAGCTGTCACCGGTGTGCTTTCTGCTTCTGACTCCTCTGCAGCCAGCGTTTCTTCGGCTTCCTGTACCGGTTCCGGTGCCGGTGTATCTTTCACCGTTACATAACCGACAAACTGCCCCTGATAATAATACTGATTTAATGTTTTTTTGCCTTTTTGTTTGCTTTCCATTGTAAGGTCAGCGGCCGTTACACCTTTCGGTACTGTCATTGCCTTTCCGTCAACCTCAATGCTGTCAAAGCTGTTAAATGCATAATCAAACAATGCGGTACTGTCTGCACAGTTGATACCAAGATTTGTATCACGCATAGTTACTGCAATATAGGTTCTTCCATTTCGTTCTGCAACCACAGCAAGACAGTTCTGTGCCTCTGTGGAAAATCCGGTCTTTCCACCAATACAGCCTTCATAATACAGGCTGGACTCTTTGGCCAGAAGCGGCACGTGTGTGTGCAAAGGTCTCGCTGCACTTAAGTTTGTTGCCGGTATTGTATAGCTTACTGTTTCCAGAACTTTACGAAATCTGGCATTCTTAAGTCCGGCCCGCATGATCTTCGCAAGATCTTCGGCGCAGGAATAATGGTTTTCGTCCGGAAGACCGCTCGCATTTACAAAATGTGTATGCGTGCATCCCAACTTCTTTGCTTTCTGATTCATCATCTCCACAAAGTTTGCTTCCGTACCACCGACATATTCTGCGATCTGTGCACAAACCTCATTCGCAGATTTAATATATGCTGCAAACCAGCAATCCTTCATCGTCATGGTCTCGCCAAGCTGTGCATTGATGTTGCTGCTGTCCCAGGTCACATCACGGACGCCTGTTTCTGTAAATGTCACAACATCCTTTGGTGAGCTGTTTTCGATTGCAATCAGGAGTGTCATAAGTTTCGTTGTACTTGCCGGATAACGGTATTCATCCATTCCTTTATCGTACAAAATTGCTCCTGTATCTGCATCCATCAGAACTGCTGTCTCGGAAGTTACAGCCGGGGCAGCCGGCCAGTTCGCTATACTGTCCGTGGCAACCGCTGCCGGTGTGCCATTGGTCATTACCATAGAAGCCTGTACCGTACAAGAAGACACCAGAATCACCGCAGCTCCTATCCCCGCCGCAATTCGGTATATTCCTTTATTCATCTGTGTACCTCCACTATTAAACTAAATTCAAGTCTCTTCTAACGCAAGACATATCTCATATTATTTTCGCACAATCATAGAGTAAATTCAATGCCTATTTTCGCCAAAATAATCTTCCTCTTCATCTCCTGAAAGAAAAAATGCTGTAATCCCCTGACAAATTCGGGAATTACAGCATTTTGGTCACTGTAAAAACTGATTATTTGGTTTTGTACATTTCTTCATAATACTTCTGATAATCACCACTGGTCACATTCTTCATCCAGTCTTCATGCTCGAAGAACCATTCAATAGTCAGACGGATACCATCTTCAAAGCATGTCTCCGGATACCAGCCAACTTCTTCTTTGATCTTATCCGGTGCGATCGCATAACGGCGGTCATGTCCTTTACGATCTTCTACATATGTGATCAGATTTTCGCTTACAAGAGCTTTACGTGGATCATTATCCGGAAGCATTTCCTGTAATGTATCCAGAATAATGTGGATGATCTGGATATTCTGTTTCTCATTGTGTCCACCGATGTTGTAGGTTTCAAACAGGCGACCTTTTTCCTGTACCATGTCGATGCCCTTTGCATGATCCATTACATACAGCCAGTCACGTACGTTCTTACCATCGCCATATACCGGAAGTTTCTTTCCCTGAAGTGCATTGTTGATGATCAGCGGAATCAGTTTTTCCGGGAACTGATATGGTCCGTAGTTATTGCTGCAGTTTGTGATGTTTGCCGGGAATTTGTAAGTATCCATATAAGATTTTACCAGCATATCAGAAGATGCCTTACTTGCAGAATATGGGCTGTGCGGATCATATGGAGTTGTCTCATAGAAGAAGCCGCCATCTTCCTCAAGGGAACCATACACTTCATCTGTAGAAACATGCAGGAATTTCTTGTCCGGTTTAAAAGTTCCGTCAGGAAGTTCCCATGCAGATTTTGCTGCATTCAGCATAACCAGTGTACCAAGTACATTTGTTTTTACAAATACTTCAGGGTTACGGATACTTCTGTCCACATGACTCTCTGCTGCAAAATGAACAACGCGGTCGATATCATTTTCATCAAAGATTTTCATGATTGCTTCACTGTCACAGATATCAGCTTTTACAAATGTATAGTTTTCACGATTCTCGATGTCCTTAAGATTCTCAAGATTTCCCGCATATGTCAGTTTATCTACATTAATGATACGAATCTCATTGTCATATTTCTGAAACATGTAATGAATATAGTTGGATCCGATAAATCCGGCTCCACCTGTTACAAGGTATGTTCTCATATTTTCTTTTCCTCCTGAAAAGCGCCCTCCTTTGGGAGAGCGCCCTGTATGCCAAAGTATGCAAGGGAATCTGCCAGTGGCAGGTTCTCTGTATTTTATTAGTTATATGCCGGGTCTGTCGGGTCAAAGTTCTTAGCTCCACGAAGTGGTGTAAGGGCTTTTCTTCCGAGAGGTCCTTTTAAGGCTTCATCAGACTTATAAATGCCATCGTAGATTTTGATTTCTGAACCATTGCAGTTATCAAATACCCATTTTGCATCTGCTACACAACAGCGGATACATCCGTGAGATGCCGGATTACCAAGTCTCAGATACTCTCCAACCGGAAGGTTATGATCATTCTTCTCACCACATGCAACAGAGTGAACATAAATACCACCTACAACGTGTGATCCATACTGTCCCCATGACGGCCCCATCAAAGGCTGCCATCTGAGTGATCTCTTAACTGTAAAAGTTCCGGCTGGTGTCAGTGTGGTCGGGTTTCCTACAGAAACACGGATAGTCTTGATTGGAATCGTACGGCTCTTGTCTGCATATACAGTCATAACGCCATTGACACGATCACAGCTCAGATAATATTTGCTGCGTTTGACTTCATTCGTTCTGTCATTTACTCTGTATCCCTTCTTATCAAAACGATACTGAATACCATTGATTTCTTTTATAGTATTTTTTACGTACTTTCCGGTCTTTGGATCCATGTAACGAACAAGATTTCTTGAGCTGTTTACTACAACCCAGCCGGACTCAATGAAACGGCCTCTGCCGTCAAGAGTACCATATACATCACCACGTTTGATCTTCTGGTTTGTCTGAGCCGCACAGTTTTTAAAGTAGAAGTAATACTTGTGACCACCACAGCTTACCCTTCTCCATCCATTTACATAGAGGCTTCCGTTTCTAGATGCGCAGTAATATTTCTTATTGAATTTGATCCACTGGCTCTTATAAACTTTACCTCTATATGCCTTTTGGGTAGATCTCTGGAAAAAGTAATATTTACTTCCGATCTTTGTCAGACCACTTGCCATAGAACCGTCTGCTTTGTAGTATCTTCCGCTTACCCATGTATTCAGGAGCATATTTCCTTTTTTGGAGAAATAGAACCATCCTTTGAATTTACCTTTTACAGTAACTTTCTGAATTCCTTTTATCTCCTGTACACGGCCTGCTGTCTTACCGAAATAATAATATCTGTTTCCGGCTCCTTTGCAGAGTGCCCAGCGCTTTTTCCATGTTGCACGGCGGCCGTCTGATGTGAAGTAGTATCTGTATTTACCGTATTTTACAAGTTTTTCTCTGTAAACTACACCATTTTTATTGGACAAATAATAGTACTTATTAGCTGCCTTTACCATTTTGCCTTTGATCAGATAGCCATTTGCATCAAGGAGATAATAAGCATTGCTGTCTGCTAAAACTTTGTAAGCTCCGATTCCTTTTTTCTGGTAACGTCCATCAGAACCGAAATAACGCCACTGTACACCCTTCTTGGTGTTTTCGCCTACCCATGCATTACGCACCATCTTACCGGGAATATCACTGGAATTTGCAGCATTGCTGAAGCTGTAGATTGCTTTGTCAATAGTACGGGTACCAACATACGGCTTTCCGCCGCTCAGCAGGAAATAAGAATCTCCGTCAATCGTGTAGATCTTGTTTGGAGCGATTGTCTCCTGTTTACCGTCACTGCCATAGTAATTGAACACCTGATCAGCTGCATTCCATTTCCATGCATTTGTAATTTTCTGACCGAGTTCAGAGTTATATGGAGTGATTGCATCTGTTCCCAGATCTTTTGTTACGTTTACTTCATCGGAAGTCTTAAAATAGTAATAATCATTCTCTACCTGGCTTCTTCCTGTAACAAGATATCCATCCTCATCAAATGTATAGTATCCTTCAGCCAGCTCTGTATTTGCACTGTCTGTATTCATTGTAGTAACTTTTACAAGGCCATCTGCAGAAGTAAAATACGGAGAAGTTGCCTGTGCTGCTGCCGCATCCTGTGATTCTGCTGTTTCGGCAGATGCTTCATCCTGTGATTCTGCTGTTTCGGCAGATGCTTCATCCTGTGATTCTATTGCAATTTCTGCATCCTGATTTTCTTCTGAAGCAACAAGTACTTCATCATCAGATGCATTCTCTGCTGCAGGTGCTTCTGCGGATTCCTCACTCTGTACTACAACCGGTTTTGCAACAGGTTTTTCCAGCTTCCACTTGCCGTTTTCTTCGATCCATCTGTTTTCTTTTACGGCTGCTTCCTGACCATCCAGCCATTCAGCAGCAATCTGATCAGATGAATCTTCTGAACCTGTAGTTTCATCCAGACCATATATCTGCATGTCAACTGCTTCATCCTCTGAACTGAATGCATCAACTTCTGATTCCTGTTCATTGGTCTCTTTTGCATCATCTGTGCTGGTGTCTTCATCAGATCCCATATCAATCTGTACATCGTCTGCCCCTGTATCATCAGGCTCCACAACTACTGCATCATCCGAAGAACCTTCATCTGCTGTATCATCAAATACAGCCACTTCTGAAACATCTGCCGCAGCTGTCTCAGCTGTAAAATCAGCCTCACTGGCAGCACTTGCTTCTGCCGCCATGGACAGGCACATTGTCAGACTCAACATTATTGCCACAACTCGTTTCTTCACAACTACTCCTCCTATTTCCCTTTTGTTAAAAATCTATTCACCAAGACCTCCGCTGATTGCATCAGTCAAAGCTTTCATTGCTTCCTGCTCATCTGCGCCATCACAGATCAGTTCAATCTCATCACCGCATTTTACACAGGCACCCAGAACGCTCAGAACACTTTTCGCATTGGCCGTTCCGCCTTCAAATTCAAATGTGATTGCAGACTGATATTTCATTGCTTCATTACACAAATTTCCGGCCGGCCGTAAATGCAGGCCTGACGGATTGTTGATTATTATTTTCTGATTGACCATTTTTTATCTCCTGTCAGCTGTTTCCTTCTGCTGTGGAAATCATAGATACTTCCACACCTGTTGTCACATCATCTACAAGTTCATATCCGTCCGGTATCTCAATGCTCACCGGCACCTCATGGCTGCCTTCTTTCACATCACTCAGATCTATAGAGGCTTTTATCTGATCTTCTGTAAGATCATCAAGTGAACTTTCTGTCTTCTGGACGCGAACTTCTATATTTGCGGTATCAAAAGATACCTGCATACCATCCGGAGCATGATTCACTACGATATTTTTCGTAGGGACTTCACATACACTGCTTCCAATCGGTAATACATTTACCCGGACAAACATGTCTTCGCTGGAATCACTGGTCAGTTTCAGTCCATCCGGAAGATAATCTGAAATGTTGATTTTTTCTTCAAAATCACTGTCCCTATCAGAAATATCCGCAACATAATCAGGAATTGTAATCGTATTGTTCTGCTCTTTCAGGGTAGCAAGTCCTTCTTCACTTCCTGCAACACTGACCACATTTGGCGTAGTACTTACACTTTCTACCTGATAGCCGGATTTCGGAGAGCCGCTGTATCCTGCTTTGATTTTGACATCTGCCTGTACCTTCCAGAGTTTTGCAGTTACATATACTCGTGAAACGTTCAGGTAACTCATATCAGAATCTGTAAATTCTTCGCCATTCTTATCAATGATCTTTACATCTTTTTCTGTGGTAATGTCTTCTGTCGCACCATCCACATCAATAGACGCATTTACTTTATCTATTTTATTAATCAGAGAAGTCGGTCCTGTAATTTTAATTTTCTCCGGATTCGAAGTAAGTGAACCTATCTCATATCCCCTGTCCGGCTTTGTGTTATTTGTTGTAACGTTAACTACAAATTCCTGAGTATCTTTATCCTCCAGATGAAGGCTGAGATTCTGAGGGCTGACTTCTATATTGTCCTGCAGAATACGGTCGCATGATACCGTGATTGGAACCATTACCGGGTCTGTGTTCAGGCTGACCGCCTGCTGAAGATCTGCCACTGCCCGAATATCATCCAACGATATTCTGTCAAGGATTTTTCTCTGTGCCTTGATCGTCACACGAATCGGAACCTGTTGTTCATCCTGCATGCACATCTTGCCATCAGCATCTATATACGCTTCATTCAAAAGCTGTACATCCGATATAACAAAAGACTTCGTACCGATCGGGTTATTTACGTTTACTACAAACAGCCACACCAGTATCGCAATCACAAAAGAAAGAATTTTCAGGCCTAAATTATTTCCCAGTTTTTTCTTCATGCTTCACTCTGCCCTTCAACAACTGTCTGAATCGGTTATTATCTACGACTTTTTTGTTCTGCGCTTTCTCCAGAACTTCCCGTAATTGTGTACTGCTGATGTTTCGGATCAGCCTGCCCCCCTGCGCCACAGATACCTGTCCGGTTTCTTCGGATACGATGATCGTAACGGAATCTGTCACTTCACTGATTCCCACTCCGGCACGATGTCTTGTTCCAAGCTGCTTACTGAGTTCCATATTATCAGAAAGCGGCAGATAGCAGGTTGCAGCCACAATACGGTTTTCTCTTACAATGACCGCTCCGTCATGAAGCGGTGTATTATGTTCAAAAATATTGATCAGAAGCTGACTTGTCAGGATTGCATCGACATTAATGCCTGTTCTGACATACTCGTCCAGACGGATTTCCTGTTCAATAACGATCAGGGCACCTGTCTTGACTTCTGCCATATCATAACATGCTTTGATCAGTTCATTGACCGTCTTGTCCGTAAAACGTTCCTTTACTTCTTTTCCTGCATCAAATGGAATAATTGATGCCATGATTTTTTTCTGACCGAGCTGTTCGATCACCTTACGTAGTTCAGGCTGGAAAATAACAACTATCGCCGTGATCAACGCGCCTGCCAGGCGAGATACGATCCACAGGATCGTATTCATCTTGAAAATATATGCTATGATCAGAAATGCACCGATTACAAGGAGGCCTTTGAGCAGAGTATATGCGCGGGTAAATTTGATCCATACCATAAACTGATACACAAAAAATGAGATCAGAATGATTTCAATTACATCGATAATACTGACAGACGGCAGATTAATATCTGATAAGTACCTTGCCAATATATCTGTAATATTTCGCATAAACTTTCTTCTCCTTTTGTTGCAGATTTTTATGTAATACCAGAATCAGCCGGAACTTAAAGATCTTTCAGTGATTCTTCAAGCTTCTTCTCAAAATCAATATCATCGATATCGGCTTTTTCGACAACGGAAGCTTCTTCCTGAACCGGTTTCCGCTTTGCAGAACGCTTCTCAGATTTCGGCTCATTCTGGAAAAGCGGTGCTGTATAATCCGCTGTTTTCTCAGATGTTCTTCTTTCTTCTCTGTCCGCTTCACCGTTGATTTTCTTTATGCTTCTCTCAGAAGTAGCAACCAGAGCTTTCGGAACAGCTTTTACATAATAATAATAATCATCATCTTCGTATTCAAGCCGCTCTGTTCTGGTGTAGTCTCCACCAAAAACAAAAAATTCCAGTATGATTCCGATCAGAACCGCAACTACTGTATAGATGATCAGTGACACCATGGAAACCTCAACACCAATACTCATACTTCCCGCAAGCATAATCACAATGTAAAGTACACCACCTGCAATAATAGCAATTCGCCATGCATAATCCATCATACGGGTACGAATCAGATTTACTGCAAGAACAACCACTACAAATGCGATTACATTCAGCCACATCTCACCGTTTTTCATGAGACCATCCGCCAGAAGTGTGATCTTGCCCATAATATCAAGATCAGTTCCCATCAGAACCTGAGACTGTACTCTGATAAAACGTACGAAATAGTAGATGATCACGCCGCCTGCTGCAGGAAGTGCAGAAACAGCACTGCTCAGCAGACCGCATCCGACCGGAAGAAGTGCCGGAAGATCAAAACCAAATGCAAGTGGTGCAAAAATAAGAACCATATTTTTGCCATTGCTGAAACGCAGAAAAAGAATCATCATAAACAGAATCAGGACAATCATAAATCCTGCAACTTCGATTCCAAGCGCATAACTGTGTCCGATCATCAGTGCAAAACCTGTAAAGACCATCATACCTGATGGAAGAATACAGCAGATCAACGCAAGGCTCAGAACTACAAACATGTTGTCCAGAGCTCTCATATATCCCATATTGGTATTGATCCAGGTAAAATAAACCGCTGCAAGAATAAATTTCAGCAGAGGCAGCAAGTATATTTCATACTGTGCATATAATCCTTTTAATTTTTGTTTAAATTCCAGTAATGCTGTCATTTGCGATACCCTCCTGCGGCTCCTTTGCCGGATGCTTTTCTTTCTTCCCGGGCATAGATCTTACTCAGTGAAGTCAGCTGACTGTAGTACTCCCTGACACTCTTCTTTGCACGGTAATATTTGACCGAATACTGTATATAGGTCAAAACAGAATAGAACACAAGAACAACCAGATAGCCGATAATAATATAAGCACCAAGCGCCACCAGATTCATCTTATGAATGTTTTCCAGAAGATATTCCCCGAAATAAACAGCTACAGCTGCCACAATCAGCACATATCCGATTGTTATGAGAAAAAAGTTCTTAATCAGCGCCAGCCCAATATAATCACTTCTGTAATATCGACTGACAGGAAGATATTTTCTGCCCTTACCCTGCTCATACATGGCAAGCTTTGTCATTATCTTGACCTTTTCTTCATTGATCATATTCTGCTCCTCATAAACTCTATTTCTTATTTTAATAATGTAACTATTCAGTAGATACAGTATCCTGCAAGGTGTTTTGGCATGCTTTTTGCCAATATCCCGAGACATACAAGACAAAATGCTATCACCGAAAGTGATTTGGAATGCATTTTGGCTCGTAACTGTGAAAGTACTGAACAGTTACAAAATAATCATATTTGGATTAATTGTAACATATATCCACAACCATGAAAAGTGTTTTTTCTCCAGTCTACAGCTGTCCGATGCATAAAGTAACGAAATAAATTTCCCCGGCACCACTTTCTTTCAGACATTCTGCAAGTGTTTCAATCGTGCTCCCGGTCGTATAAACATCGTCGACTATCAGAAGCCTAAGACCCCTCACGGATTCCGTAATCTGAAAAGCATCCTTCAGATTTCTCATGCGTTCGACCGCATTCAGTTTTTTCTGAGATTTTGTCTCTCTTTTCTTTACAGCAAGCCCTGCAACTACCGGAATCTGTAATAGTTCTCCGATTTTTTCCGCAAGATCTTCTGCCTGATTAAATCCTCTGATACGTTTCTTGCGACACGTCATCGGTACAGGTACCAGTATGTCCGGATTCCAGCGCTTTATCTGCGTTCCGACATATCTGCAGATTTCTTCTGCATAATACCATCCATATTCCCGGCTGCCGTAATATTTGTATCGCAAAAGCGACTGTTTCATCTGCATATTGTATAGAAAAACGCCCCGTCCCTGACAAAATCCCCGCTTCCTGCTTTTACAGTCCGCGCAGTATTCTTCTGTCTCTGATACAGGTTTGCCGCATTTCAGACAGTAATGTTCCTCTATCAGATGAAAGCTTCCTCTGCATTCCGGACAGATATGAACCTTTTTTCCCGGCAGTATTTTGTTACATGCCGGACACCGCGACGGATACAGTGCTTCCAGAAATAATTCTTTACCTTTCTGGAGGCATTCTGAAATTCCCGTGATTATAATTTTTTTATTCAGAATATGCCTTTCTCCCCGATGGCACGCTCTCTTTATTCAGCTTCCTGAATTCTCCTGTCAAGGGAGCTGTATCTTCTCTGCTGTTTTTCGTTATTGATCATTTCGCGGAAAGTCTCTTCACTTCCGACCACTGTAACACATTTTCTTGCTCTCGTTACAGCAGTATAAAGAAGATTTCTGTTCATCAGCATCCGCGGGCCCGACAAAATCGGAATGATCACTGCCGGATATTCTGAACCCTGTGACTTATGTATCGTAACCGCATAGGCAAGTTCCAGTTCGTCGAGCTGCTTAAACGTATACTGCGCATAACGTCCATCTTCAAATTCCACCTCTGCAAGCTCGGCAAATTCATTGATCATACGGATGATTCCTGTATCACCGTTAAAAACACCGACTCCCTTGTCTACCGGAATCCCATATCTGCCACGCACTTCCCACTCAAGCTGATAGTTATTACGAATCTGCATGACTTTGTCACCTTCACGAAAAAGTCCCTGTCCGATTTCTTTTTCTTTTTTGGACGGATCCGGCGGATTAAGATATCTCTGTAGAATCTGGTTCAGACGTTCCACACCCAGAAGGCCTTTACGCATCGGTGTAAGTACCTGTATCTCAAACGGCTTTGCTTCGACATATTTTGGCAGTTTTTCCTGAATGAGTGCAATGACAACACGAATAATAATGTCTGCATCATATCTTTTCAAAAAGAAAAAGTCCCGACTTTTATTGTTGATCTCAACCTGTTCTCCACGATTGATCTTATGTGCATTCACGACAATATCACTCTCAGATGCCTGGCGGAAGATTTTCTTCAGTTCTACAACCGGAAACTGTCCGCTTCGGATAATATCTCGCAGAACATTTCCCGGACCGACACTCGGAAGCTGGTTCTCGTCACCGACCAGAATCAGTCTTGTTCCTGCAGTCACTGCCATCAGAAGAGAATGCATCAGATGAATATCCACCATAGACATCTCATCTATGATGATCACATCTGCTTCCAGCGGATTCTCCGCATTTCGTTCAAAATGAACCGGCTGTCCTTCCCGGTCATCTTCCGGCATTCCGGTCAGCTCCAGCATACGGTGAATAGTCTGTGCCTCATATCCGGTTGCCTCCGTCATACGCTTCGCAGCTCTGCCGGTCGGTGCTGCCAGCCGAAGCTCCGCACCTTCACTTTCAAAGAAGCGTATGATTGCATTGATCGTTGTCGTCTTACCTGTACCGGGACCTCCGGTCAGTACCAGAAGTCCATGTCCGGCAGCTTCTTTGACTGCTTTTTCCTGCATCTCATCCAGCACCATACCTGTCTCTTTCTGGATCTGGCTGATCCTGCGCTCAACACGCTCTTCATCCTCCGGACAGTCAATATCCAGTTCCCGTAGCATCCGGGCTGTATTCAATTCCAGATAATAATACTGTGACGGATAAACAAGTACCTGTCCTTTTTCTTCTTTCTGAATGATCTTTCGTTCCATCGAAAGGTCTACCAGATGTTTCTCCATGTAAGAAGCATCTACTCCGAGAAGCTGCTCCGCTCTCTTAAAAAGTTCTTCCTTGGGCAGATATACATGTCCTTCCCCACCTGCCTGCAAAAGAGTATACGACAACCCGCTCTTTATCCTGTAATCTGAATCTGTATGAATCCCGATCCGATATGCAATCTCATCGGCTATCTTAAATCCGACGCCACTGATATCATCCGCCAGGCGATAGGGATTTTCCTGTAAAACGCTGTACACAGAATCCCCGTATTTCTGATAAATCTTTGCTCCGAGGTTCAGAGAGATTCCATATTTTTGCAAAAACATCATAACTTTTCGCATTTCGGATTTCTCTGCAATCTGTATTGCAATCTCGTGTGCTTTTTTCTCACTGATTCCCTTGATTTCTGCAAGACGCTCCGGCTCTTCTTCAACAATCCGAAGTGTATCTGATCCAAAATGCCGCACGATCCTGCCTGCCAGTGCTGCACCTATACCCTTAATAGCGCCGGAACCCAGATAGCGTTCCATAGCCATGGCATCTTCCGGCATCTTCTCTGTCAGCCGCACTGCCTGAAACTGTTTGCCGTATACGGGATGCTGTATAAAGCTTCCCTCTGCCTCGATCGATGCTCCCTGCGTAATGACCGGGAAGGTACCGACACAGGTCAGTTCATCCTCGTCTTTTACACCTTTCAGCACCATCACTGTATATCCATTGTCTTCGTTCCGGAAAATGATATGATCAATATATCCGGTCACACATTCACTCATACCTGCCTCTTTCTTCCTGTTTTCTTTCGGAATTTCTCCTCAAACCATAATACAGCAAAAAGCCAGAATATTTATGATACACTTCACAAATACTCATGGCTTTTATCTAATGCCGGTCAGGCATCCATTCTGTTCATTATTTCCGCATACCTCCCTGTACCCACAGCCACAACATGCATCGAATCCTGAACAGTCAGTGTATTGACTCCTGTCCTCTGTTCGATCAGTGTGTCCATGCCTTTAAGAAGTGCGCCACCACCTGCCAGAACGATTCCCCGATCGACAATATCTGCGACCAGTTCCGGCGGTGTTTTTTCAAGAATGCCATGGACAGCTTCTACGATCTGTCCTGTAGCATCCTTAAGAGCCTCACGGATTTCTTCTGATGTAAGTTTTATTTTTTTCGGAAGACCGGTAAGTACGTTTCTTCCTTTTACTTCCATGACCTGAGGATTTACTTCCTCGATTGCAGTTCCGATTCTGACTTTGATCGTCTCCGCGGCATCTTCACTGATAAACAGCCCATGCGTCTTGCGAATATAGCTGATGATAGCCTGATCAAAAGAATCCCCTGCCACCTTGATCGTCGAAGAAACTACCACACCGCCAATTGAGATCACCGCAATATCTGTCGTTCCTCCTCCGATATCCACGATCAGGTTTCCAAATGGTTTCGTGATGTCCACTCCGGCTCCGATTGCTGCCGCGATCGGTTCTTCTACGAGATAAACTTCACGCGCTCCCGCCTGATATGTTGCTTCTTCTACGGCTTTGCGCTCGATCTCCGTGATTCCGCTCGGTACGCAGACACTGATTCGCGGCTTACGAAACGCCCGGCGTCCCATTGCCTTTGTAATAAAATATTTCAGCATTTTTTCCAGCACCACAAAATCCACGATCACTCCCTGGCGGATTGGTCGAATCACTTCCATGTTGGAGTTCACATGATTACTCATCTGCTTTGCTTCTTCTCCGATCGCACGGATCTTCTCAGTATCTTTATCATATACAACGACAGACGGCTCCTGCAGTACAAGACCTTTGCCTGTAGAATATACAAGACAGTTCGTCGTTCCAAGATCTATTCCTATATCATTTGCAGGCATAAAAATCCCCTTCCGTAACAATTCCAAATCTTATATCAGAAATTATTATAAACAACTTTCACCAAAATGAAAAGCCCCTGTTTCTCCCTGTACTTGTTACTGTTCACTCCGTTCACAGTAACCTGTATTTACTTAAGATATTTCGCCACATACTGGCCGGTATAAGAATCCGGGCATCCTGCAATTTCTTCCGGTGTACCAGTTGCAACGACCGTGCCGCCACAGTCGCCACCTTCCGGCCCCATGTCAACAATGTAATCCGCGGTTTTGATAACATCCAGATTATGTTCAATGACTACGACCGTATTTCCATTTTCGGTCAGTCGCTGCAGGATTTCCACCAGCTTGTGCACATCTGCAAAATGGAGTCCGGTTGTCGGCTCATCCAGAATATAGATCGTACGTCCGGTGCTTCTCTTACTCAGTTCTGTTGCAAGCTTGATTCTCTGTGCCTCACCGCCGGAAAGCTCCGTAGACGGCTGTCCCAGACGAATATAAGAAAGTCCCACATCATAGAGTGTCTGGATCTTTCTGCGGATAGACGGAATATTCTCAAAGAAAGTCAGTGCTTCTTCCACCGTCATATTCAGGACATCATAAATACTCTTATCTTTATATTTGACTTCCAGCGTCTCTCTGTTGTAGCGTTTGCCTTTGCATACTTCGCACGGTACATAAACATCAGCAAGAAAATGCATCTCGATCTTGATGATACCATCTCCACTGCAGGCTTCACATCGCCCGCCCTTGACGTTGAAACTGAAACGGCCTTTCTTGTAACCTCTTGCCTTTGCATCTGCTGTCGATGCAAACAGATCACGGATCTGATCAAACACACCTGTATAAGTAGCCGGATTAGATCTCGGTGTCCTTCCGATCGGTGACTGATCGATGCTGATCACCTTATCAAGCTGATCCAGCCCCTGAATTGCTTTGTGTTTACCCGGAATCACTCTTGCACGGTTCAGATCGCGTGCCAGTGTCTTGTACAGGACCTCGTTGATCAGAGAACTCTTGCCGGAGCCACTCACACCTGTCACACACGTCATAATGCCAAGCGGAATATCAACATTTACCTGTTTCAGATTGTTTTCTGCTGCTCCCCGGATCTTCAGCCATCCGGTCGGCGCTTTACGTTCAGAAGGTACCGGGATCTTGTACCTGCCACTTAAATATGCCCCTGTCACAGAACGCGGATTCTTCATAAGTGCCTCAGCTGTGCCGATTTCTACGAGTTCTCCACCATGTTCGCCGGCTCCCGGTCCGATATCCACCACGCAGTCTGCCGCACGCATTGTATCTTCATCATGCTCGACCACGATCAAACTGTTTCCGAGATCGCGAAGGCGCATCAGCGCACGAAGAAGTCTGTCATTGTCTCTCTGATGAAGACCGATACTTGGTTCATCCAGAATATATGCAACTCCGACCAGACCGGAACCGATCTGTGTCGCAAGACGGATACGCTGCGCCTCGCCACCGGAAAGCGTCGCTGTCGCACGGCTCAGAGACAGGTAATCCAGTCCGACTTCTGCAAGAAAACCTACTCTTGCACGGATTTCTTTCAGAATCTGTTTTCCGATCAGCTCCTGTTGCTCCGTCAGCTTCAGTTCTTCCATAAAAACTTTAAGTTTCGCTATGGAAAGTGCAGTCAGCTCATAGATATTACGTTCACCCACAGTTACTGCCAGAGATTCCTTTTTCAGACGCTGGCCTTTACAGGACTTACACGGAGTAATGCGCATAAAAGTTTCGTATTCCTGCTTCATCGCATCAGATCCTGTCTCACGGTATCTCTGCTCGACATTTTTTATCAGGCCCGGGAAAGCAACATCATAGATTCCCTCTCCTCTCTGACCTTTATAATAAACCTTGACTGCATGACCGTTTGTACCATGGATCAGAATATCTTTTATCTTGTCCGGGTAGTCTTCAAACGGTGTGTCCAGACTGAACCTGTATTCTTTTGCAAGAGCATCCAGAATTGCTCTCGTAAAGCTTCCCTTATCCGTACAGGACTGCCAGCCCATTACAGCGATCGCGCCCTGCGAGATGCTTAAGGATTTATCCGGTATCATCAGATCAATGTCAAATTCCATTTTGTATCCGAGACCAAAACAGTCCGGGCATGCACCGAAAGGATTGTTGAAAGAAAAACTTCTCGGTTCAATCTCATCAATACTGATCTGACAATCCGGGCATGCAAAACTCTGACTGAATGTACGGATGTTACCATCCATCGTATCGACCATCAGAAGCCCTTCTGACAGATCCAGCACTGTCTCAATAGAATCAGACAAGCGCTTTTCGATTCCCGGTTTGACCACCAGACGGTCTACAATAATCTCAATATTATGCTTGATGTTCTTATCCAGCTTGATTTCCTCGGAAAGTTCATAAAGATTGCCATCAATCTGCACCCTTACATAGCCACTTTTCTTCGCCTGTTCCAGAAGTTTTGCGTGGGTACCCTTACGACCGCGGACAACCGGTGCCAGTAGCTGCAGTTTCGTCCGCTCCGGCAGTTCCATAATATGATCCACCATCTGATCAACAGTCTGCTTTTTGATTTCTTTGCCGCACTTCGGACAGTGCGGAATACCGATACGTGCATACAGCAGTCGGAAATAATCATAAATTTCCGTAACGGTTCCTACTGTAGAACGCGGGTTTCTATTGGTTGATTTCTGGTCAATAGAGATTGCCGGAGGAAGTCCCTCGATCGATTCCACATCCGGTTTTTCCATCTGTCCCAGGAACTGTCTCGCATATGACGACAGAGATTCCATGTAACGTCTCTGCCCTTCCGCATAAATTGTATCAAAAGCCAGCGAAGACTTACCGGAACCACTGACACCTGTCAGTACCACAAATTCATCCCTCGGAATGTCCACGCTTAAATTCTTAAGATTGTTGACATTTGCCCCTCTGATCTTAATAAATTTTTTCCCCGATGTTCGTTCTGCCATCTTTCTCTCCTCTGTCACTCGTCCAGCAAAAAATCTGCCAGAATATGGTTGCTCACATGTATTCCCTTACGTGTGAGTCGCCATTTTGTCTCTATATGTTCCATAAATCCTGTTTCTTCATATTTTTGCAGGATATCTCCGTAAACATCCATAAGCCGGACATCAAAATTTTCTTCAAATTTTTTTTCAGAAATGCCCTCTGTCATCCGAAGACCAAGAAACATAAATTCTTCAATCCGCTCATTGCGTGACAGAACTGTCACATCTTTACGGATCTGATCCGGATTTCTGCTCTCTTTCAGATATTCCTGCATCCGCCTTGTATTCGAAAAGCGCATTCCCCTGTAAAGAGATGAAGCGCCCAGACCAAATCCCAGGTATTCCCGGCGCTGCCAGTATCCTGCATTATGCCGGCACATATATCCCTGCTTCGCATAGTTTGAAATCTCATACTGTCGATATCCATATCTTTCAAGAATCTCTGCGGTGTCCTCATACATCTGATACTCTGTGTCTTCATCCGGAAGATCAAGATTCTGTTCTGCAAATGGAGTTCCCTCTTCGATAATAAGACTGTATGCCGAAATGTGTTCAGGATTTAATTCTGCCACCTGATACAGATGCTGCCGCCATGCCTCACCGGTCTGACCCGGAATGGCAAACATCAGATCAATATTGATATTAGAAAATCCTGCTTCTCTCGCCCATTCATAGCTCTTCAGAAATTCTTCATAACTGTGGATCCTGCCAAGCAGCTTTAATTCTTCTGCATCTGTCGACTGCAGGCCAAGACTCAGCCGATTGATTCCGACATTGCGGTAAATCGTCAGCTTCTCCAAATCTACTGTCCCCGGATTTGCTTCAATCGTTACTTCCGCATCCTCACAGAAGAAAAATTGCTCCTGTAAAGTACTCATAATAGAAGCAATCGCTTCTGCTTTCAGTGCGGAAGGTGTTCCACCTCCGATAAAAACAGAAACGATCTCATAGTCCTCTGTATGCTCTGCCGCACGAATTTCTTTCAGCAAAGCTTCTATATATCTGTCCTTCGTCTCTTCATCCGATGGGCCGGAAAGAAAATCACAGTACTGGCATTTACGGACACAGAACGGGATATGAACATACAGCTCGAGGGGAATTCTCCTGTTATTCTTCACTGTTATCCCCCTGATCTTCGGAATCATATGAATCTTCGGAATTATCATCCTGATCTGAACTGTCAGATTCACTTATATTTTCAGAATCATCCGTACTGCTCGAATCATCTGTATTTTCAGAATTGTCAGTATTACCTGAATCTGCGGTACTGTCCGTTGATGTCGTTACACCCGGATTCTCTGCCGCATAGATATTCACCATCGTAACATCACCGTTCGTCGTTACTGCTGCAGAATCGACCTGCTCCGGTTCAGGTGTCGGAGATGGCGTCGGTGTGATGCTGATCTTAAGAACCTGCTCCGATGCCGGATCTGTCTTTTTCTTTCCACAGCCACATCCGGCAAGCGTCACACAACAAACCAGTATACATAATATAAGCACTGTTTTGAACAATCTGATTTTCATAGTCCTCTCCCCTTTCTTCGGGAACAAAGATTATTTGTAACTGTTCAGTACCCTCACAGTTACGATTATTTATCATCCAGTTTCAATACGCTCATGAAGGCTTTCTGCGGAATCTCCACATTACCTACCTGACGCATTCGTTTCTTACCTTCCTTCTGTTTCTCCAGAAGTTTCTTTTTACGGGAAATATCACCACCATAGCACTTTGCAAGTACATCCTTACGCATGGCACGTACGGTCTCTCTGGCAATGATCTTGCTTCCGATTGCTGCCTGAATCGGAATTTCGAAGAGCTGTCTCGGAATTTCTTCTTTAAGCTTCTCACACATCTTGCGTCCACGCTCATAAGCAGTATCAGCATGTACAATAAAAGAAAGTGCATCGACTTCTTCTTTATTGACAAGGATGTCTAGCTTCACAAGCTCACTACGCTCATAGCCACACAGCTCATAATCAAGAGAAGCATATCCTCTGGATCGGGATTTCAGCGCATCAAAGAAGTCGTAAATAATCTCATTCAGCGGAAGTTTATATTTCAGAAGTGCACGTGTTTCTTCCATATATTCCATACCTTCATACTGTCCACGACGTTCCTGACAGAGATCCATGATCGCACCGATAAATTCTGTCGTTACCATAATCTCAGCATTTACCATCGGCTCTTCCATATATTCAATTTCAGACGGATCCGGAAGATTCGACGGGTTCGTCAGCTCGATAACATCTCCGTTTGTCTTGTATACCTTGTAGACTACACCCGGCGCTGTCGTTACAAGGTCAAGATTATATTCTCGTTCCAGACGTTCCTGAATGATTTCGAGATGAAGCAGTCCCAGAAAACCACAGCGGAAACCAAAACCGAGAGCAACGGATGTCTCCGGCTCAAAAAACAGTGATGCATCATTGAGCTGAAGCTTCTCCAGCGCATCACGGAGATCACCATACTTCGCACCATCTGCCGGATACAGACCACAGTATACCATCGGCTGTACTTTCTTATAGCCCGGAAGTGCCTCAGCACATGGTCTCTCATTATCAGTAACAGTATCACCCACACGGGTATCACCAAGATTTTTAATGCTTGCTGTAATATATCCAACCATACCGGCAGTCAGCTCATCACACGGAATAAACTGTCCTGCGCCAAAATATCCTACTTCAACAACCTCTGTCGTAAATCCGGTTGCCATCATACGAATCTGTGTGCCTTTCTTTACGCGTCCGTCCATAATACGGCAGAATACAATAACACCCTTATAAGCATCATAAATTGAGTCAAAGATCAGCGCCTTCAGCGGTGCATCTACATCCCCGTGAGGTGCCGGGATCTTCGTCACGATCTGCTCAAGCACTTCACCGATATTCAGTCCGGTCTTCGCAGAAATACGTGGAGCATCCTCTGCCTCAAGTCCGATCACATCTTCGATCTCACTGACAACACGATCAGGATCCGCGCTTGGCAGGTCAATCTTATTGATAACCGGAAGAACATCCAGATCATGATCCAGCGCAAGATATACATTCGCAAGTGTCTGCGCCTCGATACCCTGTGCCGCATCTACAACCAGTACTGCGCCGTCGCAGGCAGCAAGACTTCTCGACACCTCGTAATTAAAATCGACATGTCCGGGAGTATCTATCAGGTTGAAAATGTATTCTTCTCCGTCACTGGCCTTATATACGATTCGTACGGCCTGTGACTTGATCGTGATTCCACGTTCTCTTTCAAGTTCCATATTATCAAGAACCTGAGACTGCATCTCACGCTCGGTCAATGTCCCCGTCTGCTCGATAATACGGTCTGCCAGTGTGGATTTGCCGTGGTCTATATGTGCAATAATGCAGAAATTGCGGATTTTGCTCTGATCTATCATTCTGCGGTGTTCCTCCTTATGTATCTGACTGTCATTTCAAATAAGTTCTTTCTTATATAATCTTTCTATAATAAAGATTCGTATCATGGGGCATTATAGCATAGAAATTTACCTTTAGTCCAGTTCTTCCGCCACTTCTGTCTCTATATGCTATTATTATACAAACATACGTTCTTATTTGCAAGTCTTTCTTTTTAAACTTCTTTTTTATTTTCCCTGCAGCACCCGATCCAGAATATCTGCAAACGGTTCCATTGCATTTTTTACCTCTTGCACAGTATTTGTCTGCGCCCCCGCTTCCAGAAGCAGTGCCCTCGGACGCAAATGCAGATTATACCGAAGTCCCGCAAGATAAATCCCCCTGTAAAGTTCCGGATAATACAGCGCCGCCTGATATTCCAGCTGAAATGAAAACGCCAGATTGTCCTGAATATAAGGATTTGGAAGATATGAAAGATCTCCGCTGTTTATCGTATGGCTGAGTCCATTATAAAAAAGCAACTGTGCCGTCTCTTTTCCGTTGATCTCCGTCACCAGACGACGATCATCCGGTACACCGTCCCGATGCAGATCAATAACTACCTGTATGGATGGATTTTCTTTCAGAACAGGCTCCAGCCATGCCCTTGCATAATCATATGCTTTGCTTCGATCCAGCTCCCCTCCTGCAAGATCAAACTTTTCCGTCACATGCATCACCTGATAGCCATATGTTTCTGAAAGAAGTTTTGTGAGATAATCGCCTACTCCAACGATTGTATCTTCCTCTTTCCCTTCCCTTGAATCACAGAAAGTCTCCTGCGAATGACTGTGATAAATAAGTATCTGTGGTAGCCCCGCCTCTTTTGGCAAAGTAAGATCTTCTGCCAGAAATTGTGCTGCATTGATCTGTTCTGCCGTTGTTTCTGTAGCGGAATCCACAATAAAAAAATGATTCATCAGATAATCGTAATCTGCCAGCTTTTCCGGTGCCAGATCGATTTCCGGCACCGGAACGACCTGTGCTGCCGCTGTCGCAGTTTCCTCCTCTGCAGGAGGTTCCGTCACAGCCGCCCGAGTATTGTCCTGCCCTGGTTTCGGAGCTTCTGTCACTTCCAGTTCATTTTTCACAGATTCTGTAATTTGTGGCGTCTTCGTAATTCCCGGTGTCACTCTCGCATCTTTATTTTCTTCACGTACCATCTTTCCAAGATATCGCGTATTACTCTCCACCAGCTTTTCATATGTCTCCTGATCCTGTCTCTGCAGATCTTCCACGGCCTGTCCTTCCAGAAAACGATACAGCGGGAGCTGCCGGAATACATTTTTCTGCAGCGCAAATACTCCCGGCACAACCGCCAGAACCACAAATATGCAACACTCCAAAACAAGATAAAATACCTGCCGGACCTTTGACACAGGATCACCCCTTTCAGATAATCCTATGATATTTTTTTTCGGATTATACTTGACTGAACGCAATGTTCAGACCTTCAGATATTGTGAAACTCAGATATTTTATAGTTTCATCTACATCTTTCGGTGTAACAAACATACTGTACAGATTAGGAGCGATCATTTCGTCCAAAAACTCCTTCTGCTCCGTTTCCTCCAGTGTATCCAAAAGGTGTGCCATCGAATCATGAACGATCGTAGCTGCGTCCACCACAGTCGGCACACCGATTCCAATCACCTTCACCTGTAAATTTTCCTCAGTCAGACCATTTCTATGATTTCCGACACCCGAGCCCGGATGAATTCCCGTGTCCGTAATCTGTATCGTACGACTGAGCCTGCGTACACTCCTTGCTGCAAGCGCATCAATTGCAACCACGACATCCGGTTTTGTCTCAGAAACAATTCCCTGCACGATCTCCGCAGTCTCCATACCGGTCTGTGCCATCACTCCGGGGGCGATTCCGCTGATCCGGTGCATTTTTTCATGTTTGATTCCACGCAGCCCATATTCTTTTATAATATGTCGTGTCATCAGAAGATTATCCACTACCTGAGGTCCCAGTGCATCAGCAGTGATCGCTGCATTTCCCAGCCCAACGACAAGGACCGACTTTTCTTTTTTCAGATCGATCAGTTTTCGCAGATGAGTCGATATCTCTTCGGATATTTCTCTGTGATAATCCTCATCCGGTGTCGAAAGCTCCGGCGCCTCAATCGTAATATACGTTCCCTGCGGCCGTCCCATGGATTTTGCTCCATTTTCCGTCACAATTTTTACGACCGTCGTCCGCACATCTTTTTCCTCATCGTATTCTTCATGCACTTCCACACCCCGTATTTCCGCATTTTCCTCCGCAAATCGCTCTGTTGTCTCAAGTGCAAGGTCTGTTCTGATTCTTCTGCTCCCCGACATATCTGCATCCTCCTGTTTTTTTCATATTTTTGCTTTCTGTAACGTTTATGAGAATTATTTGTAATTTTTACGTGAATTATGTATTGACAATCCCTGCCAAATGTACTAATATATATAAGCATGTTTACAGAAGCGCCCGTGTCTGTTTCTGTAACAACGACACAATATCAGAATTTGAAACGGAGGTGTACCAATTGGCTAACATCAAATCTGCTAAGAAGAGAATTTTAGTAAACAGAACTAAAGCTGCTAGAAACAAATCTATCCGCTCTGCTGTTAAAACTTCTATCAAGAAAGTAGAAGCTGCAGTTCAGGAAAACAATAAAGCTGCTGCACAGGCTGCTCTTACAGAGGCTATCTCTACAATCAGCAAAGCAACTTCTAAAGGTGTTTATCACAAAAACAACTGTGCAAGAAAAATTTCCCGTCTTACTAAAGCTGTCAACAGCATTGGCTAATTCAGGAAACACTTATTTTTAATTATAAGCTTATAATTAAAAGGACAGTCACAACCGTCAGTGACTGTCTTTTTTATTTCTGTAAATCAGGCGGGCAGATCTCTTTACGAATCTGCCCGCCTTTTTCTTTTGTATTCATAAAATCAGCCGCCAAGTTCCACCATACGATGAATGCAGCGTCCTGCCCCATCAACAACATTCTGCGGAAGTTCAATCACTTCTCCGCCCGTTCCCTTCAGACAATTATAAATATCCATCAGTGTCGTAATTTTCATATTCATACAGGTAAGCATAACGGAAAGCGGATAAAACTGCTTATCCGGACATGCAAACTGCAGATGTTCAACAATACTGTTTTCTGTAGCGATGATAAATTCTTTTGCATCGGATTTTTTTGCATAATCTATAATGCCTGTTGTAGAACCTATATAATCAGCCTGCTCAACTACTTCCTGACGGCATTCCGGATGAACAAGAAGAAGTGCCTCCGGATGTGCTTTTCGAGCTTTTTCGACATCTTTTGCACTGACAACAATATGTCTCGGACATCCACCTTTATAGAAAACAAAGGATTTTTCCGGAAGTTTTTCGGCTACGAATCTTCCAAGATTCGGATCTGGAATAAACAGAATCTTATCATTTTCAATTTTACTGCATATCTGAACCGCCGAAGAAGATGTCACACAAACATCACATTCTGTTTTCAGCTCGGAAGTCGTGTTGATATAAGCCACAACCGTATGATCCGGATGCTCTGCTTTCAGTTTACGGAGTCCCTCAAGATCAAGCTGCTCTGCCATCGGGCATCCTGCTGAAGGATTTGCAAGCCATACTTTTTTCTCCGGACTCAGTACTTTACATGTCTCTGCCATGAAACGGACACCACACATGATCACACCTTTACAATTACTTTTTGCTCCCTGTACACTCAGTCCATAGGAATCCCCCATATAATCTGCAACTTCCAGTATTTCCTGTCCCTGATACGCATGTGCCAGAATACAGACATCCTGCTCTTTTTTCATTCGCAGGATCTCCTGCTGAATTTCCTGTATTGTCATAATTTTATATTTCCTTTCTCTGTATGCTGCTCCCACGGCTGAAGTGGCGCAAGAAATCCTGCTTTCTCCAGCTGATTCCGGATCAGATCCAGCCTTTCCTCACTTGATGCTTCAATCAGATGATAATGATATCCTGAAGTTGCACTGCTGAGCACCGTAGAACGGCTGTTTTGCAGTGCCTGAATAAATTCACTGACATCCTGTCTTGAGCGGATATCCATCTCCGCACTGACACGCCCGTAAACCCTGTGACTGATGCTGATATTTTTGACATGTCCGCCGCAATCCACGATCAGATTCAGCTCCTGTGCTGCTTTGTCCTGACTGTGACGTACTTTGAATTCACGGGTACAGCTGCTGTCCTGCTCCATGACATAGCCTTTTGTTGTGGAGAGGATTCCCGGTGTGGATGCACGGATCACTGCCAGATCCTGCACGATCACCTGGCGGCTGACCCCAAAACGTCCTGCCAGTTCTCTTGCTGCAATCGGAACTTCCGCCTGTTTCAGGATCTTTAATATTTCTCCGCGTCGTTCTCCTGTATTCATAGAATTTTCTCCTTATACCGCATGAAGGTTTTTCATGGAAATGTCAAGAATCGGAGCAGAATGCGTCAGCGCACCGCTGGAAACAAAATCAACACCGATCTCACGGATCTTCTGGATATTTTCTTTTGTGATGTTACCGGAGCATTCTGTCTGCGCTCTTCCGTCAATCAGTTCGACTGCCTGTTTCATAACTTCCGGTGTCATATTATCCAGCATGATAATGTCTGCACCTGCTTCAACTGCTTCTTTTACCTGATCAAGTGTCTCTACTTCTATCTCAATCTTGCGTACAAATGGGGCATATGCTTTTGCCATCTTGACTGCTTTTGCAACACTGCCCGCAGCTCCGATATGGTTGTCTTTCAGCAGGACACCATCAGACAGGTTGTATCTGTGGTTATGTCCGCCCCCGACTCTTACTGCATATTTTTCAAATACACGGCAGTTTGGTGTTGTTTTTCTTGTATCAAGAAGTGTCACATTACTTCCTTCAAGAAGCTTTGCCACCTGTCTGGTGTAAGTTGCAATGCCGCTCATTCTCTGCAGATAGTTCAATGCCACACGCTCACCGGAAAGAAGTACGCGGATATCTCCGGTTACCGTTGCCATCAGCTCACCTTTTTTTACTTCATCTCCGTCCTTGCAATGAAGATCAATTTCTGTCTTTTCATCAAGGATCGTAAATACTCTCGCGTAGATTTCCAGTCCGGCAACCACACCATCTTCTTTTGCGATCAGGTCAACGGTTCCCTTTGTGGCAGTCGGCATTACTGCATTTGTAGAAACATCCTCGCTTGTGATATCTTCCTGTAACGCCATACGGATTAACTGATCCGCCTGCATTTTCATTGTAATTTCATTCATGGCTAATTTTCATCCTTTCGATTTCCTTTAATACCATTTTGTGATAACCATCCAGTACTGCTTCTTTATCTTCATATGGTTTCATATCTACAGAACCGAGTCTGCACGGCTCATGCTTCTTTCCGAAAATTATATCATCTGCCGCTCTTCTTGCAAAGACCAGAGATTCCAGCAGGGAATTGCTTGCCAGTCTGTTTTTGCCGTGAACGCCATTACAGCTCGTCTCACCGCAGGCGTACAGCCCCTTCATAGAAGTACGGCTTCCCAGGTCAACTTTGATCCCGCCCATGAAATAGTGCTGTGCCGGAACGACCGGAATCGGCTCTTTGCGTGGATCAAAACCTTCTTCAAGGCATCTGCGGAAAATATTCGGGAAATGTTTCATAATCGTATCTTCGCCCAGCGGACGCATATCTTCCCATACAAATTCTGTCTCATCTTTTTCCATCTGCCCGAAAATTTTCTGACTCAGAAGATCACGTGGCTGCAGCTCATCTGTAAAACGCTGTCCGTTCCTGTCATAGAGAAGTGCCCCTTCACCACGGACAGATTCGGAAATCAGAAATCTTCTGCCCGGCTTATGAGAATAAAGTGTTGTCGGATGAATCTGTATGTAATCAAGATGTTCAAGAACGACCTGATGTTTCATCGCAATTCCAAGGCCGTCACCGGCAATATGCGGAAAGTTCGTGGAGTTCTTATAAAGGCCTCCAAGTCCACCGCATGCCAGTACAACGTTGGACGCATGTACCGGGTAAACCTCATTCTGCTCATCCATGATAACCACACCGCCGCAAATATTGTCGTCAGAAATCAGATCGACCATCGTCATGTATTCACAGATTTCGATGTTATCTCTGGTGCGTGCCTGTTCAAGTAAAGTCTGTGTAATCTGTTTGCCTGTGATATCTTCATAAAAAAGAATTCTCGGCTGGGAATGTGCACCTTCTCTGGTAAAATCAAGTTCTCCGTCCGGAGTTCTCGCAAATGTAACATTGCGCTGAAGAAGATCACGGATGATGCTGTTGGAGCTGCGGATCATAAGATCAACCGCTTTTTTGTCATTTTCGTAATGTCCTGCACGCATGGTATCTTCAAAGTAATCATTATAATCGTCTTCTCCGCGCAGCATGCAGATACCGCCCTGTGCAAGGAAAGAATCAGACTGATCCGCTTCCTGTTTGGTGATCATCAGGATATTTGTGCGCTCCGGGAGGTTCAGGGCACAGTAAAGGCCCGCTGCTCCTGTTCCTACGATAATGACGTCGTAATTTTCTTTCATTTTTTGTGTCCTCGTACCGGTGATGCCGGATTTTCTTTTGGGTTTGGATTTGTGTTTTCTGTTTTGTGATTATACTACCCGACATGTTAGGTGTCAAGACACCTGTGTATATTATTGTAAAGGTGTAAGGAAATATGCCGGAAAAGGTATTCAGACAGGAAATATCGTGGGGCAGAGCTATAGGAATACGGGACCGAGAACGGCTTCGGGACTGAAATTTTCTAAGGTGCCGCTCAACTATTAAAACCATCCATAAAAATCACAAACTCGCCTTCGGCTCAGACAGTGTGATTTTTATGAATAACATAGTTGTACAGCACCAAAGAAAATCTACAGTCCCTGCAGAGGTTCCCGGTCCCGTATTCCCCAGCTCTGTTCACAGACTTTTCCTGCTCTGATTCACATCTTTTTCAAATTTTTTACTCCACCTTTCCAATATATAGCACGATCCTCTTTCTCCAGGGCGGCGCCCAACGTTCTTCCCCTGTTTGCGGCTTTCCCGCCGCCCGGTCCGGTTCCTGGCAAGCTCCGACCACCGCCCCGCGAGATAAATAAAGTGAAACAGGTGAGACTATTTTTGTCCTGAAAGCACAAAAACCTCGACAGCTATCCCATTCCGCGAGCCTTTGCAGATATCTGTAGTTGTACTTGGTTCTGAAATGTCTGCGTTATTCAGAAATGCCAGCTCTGTCTGAGCGTCAGCGAGTTTGCTGGCATTCCTGAATAGGTTTAGCAGACAGATCATGACCTAGTACAACCAGATATCGAAACTGCTCGCAGATGGGATAGCTGTCAGAGGTTTTGTTCCTTCCACCAGACTTTTCTCACCGGTTTGTTTTATTTATTTCATGCTATATTTTACTATCAACAATTCCACACTCAATACATCCTGCAGTCTTCCGGTCTTCACGGCCTCCTCTGCATCTACAAAATCCTCCTCCGCTTTTTCAAGCTCCTCAATCTTGTATGCCCTCGCACATGCCAGCAGATTTCTCACCGCAAACGACGGCACGCCCAGTCTTGTGGCTATCTCATTCTGGGAAGCTCCCTCCACCGACATCTTCTTCGCAAGACACATCTGCCGGAACTGCTTCGAAAGCAGAAACAGAATCCTCATTGGCGGCTCACGCAGTGTCAGAAGATCATTGTACAGATCCAGTGCTTTACGCTGATTCTTTTCCGTAACGGCACGTACCATATCAAAAATTTTGTTTTCAGTCCGTGTGGTACAGATTTCCTCGATATCCTCTGCTGTGACGACATCTTTTCCCATCGTGTACGTGATCAGCTTTTCCAGCTCCATACGGATATTTCCCATATCCGTGCCGGTCTTTGTCAGGAACAGTTCCATATCTCCCGGACGGATTCTTCTGCCTTCCTTCGCAAGGATTCCTGCAGCCCAGCGCATCAGAGTTTTCTCATCCTGCTTTGCAAATTCCACAATTCTGCCACAGCTTTTGACTGCTTTGTACATCCTGTTTCGTTTGTCGACTTCTTCCTCCACAAAAACAATACGCAGGTAGTCAGGAAGTTCCTTCATATAATCTGCCAGCTCGTCACATTTATTTTTAAAAAATCCCGAATTTTCTACCAGAACTACTCTGTGGTCTGCAAAAAAGGGCATCGTCTCGCAGAGATCGATCAGCTCTCTTGCTTCGATTCCTTTGCCTTCATATTTACTGAAATTCATGGTATCGTCATCTGGATTCAACGCATGTATCAGTTTTTCTTTATACTGGATCTTAAGATATGCCTCTTCGCCAAATAAAAGGTACGCATTTTTAAAATTGCCTGTCTTAATATCTTCCTGTAAATTCTTCAATGCTGACAAGTCCTCCTGAAAATCACCCTATCTGTCTCTCTAGTATAGACGATTTTTTCTTTTTTCTCAATCTATAAATCTGTCCAGCCAGATTCCTTCCCCGTCTGTCTGCACAGTAATTGCTCCGTTTTTCATCGTATATTCCACCTGCGCACCGCAATCTTCCAGCCTTTTTATTGTATCTGCCGACGGATGACCATATGTATTCTTTGCCGAACAGGAAATCACCGCAATCTCAGGACTTACAACATCCAGAAATCCCTGACAGGTCGAATATTTTGATCCATGATGTGCCACCTTCAGAAAGTCCACATCTTCCATTGAATCCAGCAGCTTTTTCTCAGTCTCTGCCCCGATATCCCCGGTAAAAAGTCCCCGAAACTTCCCAAAATGAACTTCCATGACCATGCCGTCTTCATTCGTATCACTGCCATCCGCCCCGTTTTCCGGTGCCAGAATCTCTATTTGAGCTTCCTTTGTTTTAAGCAGATTCCCCTCCCGGGCAGTCTGTACCAGAATCCCAGTCTGCTCTGCCAGCATTTTCAGCTTCTCGTACTCCTCACCTGTCGTATTCCAGTCCGGCAAAATCAGATTTTTGACACGCACTGTCGCAAGATTCTGTGCGCATAGTTCCAGAAGTTCCTCGATCCCACTGATATGATCCTGATCTGTATGCGAAACAAAAATCCCGTCCAAAGTGGCAATCCCCTGATTTTTCAGATACGGAAGGATCTGACAGACTGCTGTATTTTTCTTATTACTGCTGCCACCATCAATCAGGAAATTCTCTCCTCCGGGCATTTTAAGTACACAACAGTCCCCCTGCCCGATGTCCAGACAAGTGATCGTCAATCCATTACGGGAATGATATCCGAAAAAGCTGACCGCCAATATCACAAACATACCGGCGACCACATTCCCCATAGCGTTTCTCCGTCTCATCCCTGATCTTATTCGCTCTCCGTCATCCCCCTTTTCCTCATTCGCCAAACCAGACTTATCAGCTTTCGATTCTTTTTCCCCTGCTGCCTTCTTCCCCAACTTCAGTCCAGCAAAAGCCACACCCAGCATCACATAATACACCACACACTGCCACAGCTGAGGACTTCCCGTGATCCAGGTGCTGTGCGGTATCCAGCCCACCACTTCACATAGTTTTTCGTAAAAAAACAGCACACATTTCCCCGGAAATACTACCCTCTTCGCAATTTCAATCACAAATATCCCCACTGGCAATGCAAAAATCCCACTTGCCAGCACAATCCCCGATGTCGGCAGCACAAGCAGATTCAGAATCACACCGGCAAGCGACACTTCTCCATATGCGCGTAATGCAATCGGAAGTGTTATCAACCACACGATTACCGAACCGGCAAGACTTTTTGCTGTCTTTTTTTCCAGATTAAGCAGGGAACAGATTTCCGGTGTCAGGGCACCGATTCCAATCACCGCTCCAAAAGACAGCAAAAAACTCAAACTGTACAGGTATGCCGGCGCGTCCAGCAAAAGCACGATTGCCGAAAGCGCCATTGCACTTAGGAGATCATAGCTTCTCCCCGCTATTCCGGCACCGACCAGCACCAGAAACATTCCGACCGCACGCATTGCAGACACGCTTCCCCCTGTCATGATCCCATAAGCATAGATCAGGAATGCCGAGGCTGCACCGGCCACACCGTTTCCGGCTCCTGCCTTTTTCAACAGTCGAAAAAAGCCCATACCGGCAAAGCTGATATGCAGTCCTGAAATCGCAAGTATATGCATGATTCCGGCCATCTGGTACTGCATTTTTGTTTCTGCATCGAGATTTCCTCTCTCTCCAAGAATCATTGCCTGAAAAATTCCTGCATATGACCCGGCTGCTTCGTCCAGTATAGTTCCCGCTTTCTGGCGGATTTCCTGCAAAAACTGTCCAAAGTATGAATAACCGGTACTTTTATCACAGACTTTCCCGTCTTTCATCTGGTAATAGATTTTTTGACAGGCATAATACTGTTTTGAATCAAATTCTCCGGGATTTCGAGATCCCGGAATCTCTTCTAATTTTCCATAGACCCGCAAAAACATCCCGATTCGGATCTGCTCTTCTTTATTCAGATAAACTTTTATATTTTCAATGGGAATTTGTTCTGACCCGACAGTCAGACAGACTTGTTTCAGATAGACAGAAAGAGAATACTCTGCAGCCTGACAGTTCTGCACCTCGCCGCTCACAGTAAGTTTCGGATGTTCTGAAATATACTTCTGTACAGACACCGGCAGCGGATTTCCGTTTATCATGGAAATCCCCACCAGATCCGTCACATAGAGGCAAAGCATCAGAAACAGACAGACCAGACACACCGGGCGTCTTTTCATTGTCTTTCCTTTCTGTATGGCTCTGCATGTTTATAGAATTTTCTCAGGACTCCTTTTTGTCGTCCTGCACAACAAGATTTTCATTTTTTTCATAAAATTTGTACAACGGAAGGCTTTCCCGGAAATTGCCGTCCATACTGCCCTCAACGGAAATCTGGACTTTTTCTGCATCACAGGAATCCAGAATAGAATTTACAACAGAATAAACCGCAATGTCCTCGGACACATCCGCTGTTCCTTCACGGAAAGCACTGTTCATATTGACATAACAGATCTTATCCGCCGTTATCACGCTCAATACAGAAGAATGTTCCGATATTGTCGGATAATGTCCCTCTTCCATTGGTCCTTTCGCAAGCTGTTCAAGAACAATCCGCTCTTTCGGAAGAGAACGCCTGTAATAGACATTTCGCACTTCCTTCACAAGTTTTTTGCCGCTTTTGTCTGCAAAATACAGCGTAAACGTATCATACCGATAGCTTTCAGTGTCTTTTCCGGAATACTCTGCAAATGTTTTGCCAGTCATTTCACCGATTTCTTCGTTTCGTGAATTTTTGAGCGCCTGTCCTGCCACTGTAAAACATATTTTAGTGATATCCGGCACCTGCAAAAGTGTCTGCACGATTCCGGCACGTGTCATAATCTCACGTACTTTACTCATATCACTGTACTCTTTGCTGAAATCAATGACCAGAAGATCGTCCTGTACATCATATGAATTGATCGACACCTCTTCCGGAAGCAGGCTGACTCCTCCGTCCGGAACTTCCTTCTTGCCAAGTTTCTGCATCAGATCTTTAACCATAAATTCGGTTGTTTCTTCCTTTGGCTCATACGGTTCCTCTTTCAGTACCGTTTCTGACGCATTCAGATAATAAAAACTGTATTTACTTTCTTCCGTGCCTGACTGAATTTTCGTCTCAATGCTGCATCCTGCAAAAAGACTGCATATCAGTGCTGCCAGAAGAAGTATGCTAACTGATTTCTTCATCCGGCACCTCCTACGGAATATATGACAGGGGCACGCGAACGGAAAATGTCGTTCCTTCCCCTTCTTTGCTGAATACTTTGACCACACCATGATGCATCGTGATCGTACTTCTGGTTATCGCAAGTCCCAATCCCGTTCCACCGATCTCCCTTGAATGCGATTTATCTACACGATAAAAGCGCTCAAAAATACGATCCAGTGAATCCTCCGGTATACCCATTCCGGAATCTGCTACTGTGACATAAAAATCCTTGTGGTCCGCATCAATTGAGACGCGTACCCATCCGTCATCCACATTATATTTGATTGCATTTTCGACCAGATTGCTGATCGCCGAAGTAAATTTCAACTCATCTACATCCGCTTCTACCGGTCGGAAACTGTCAAGGATCAGATCAATATTACGCTTGTCTGCAATCGGACGAAGTCGCTTGAGAATGTCCTCAAGAAGCTGATTGATATTCATATGGCTGATCTGAAGGTCAGCTGATTTCTTGTCCATTTTAACCAGTGTCAAAAGATCCGTGATAATACGGTTTTCTCTGTCGATCTCAGCTGTAATATCACGCATAAATTCCTGATAAAGTTCCTCCGGCACGCCTTCCTGACCAACCAGCGAATCAGCCAGCACTTTCATAGAAGTCATCGGTGTCTTTAATTCATGTGACACATTGGACACAAACTCGGATCGCGATTCGTCCAGTACTTTCATTCTCGTCAGCATTTTATTAAATGCATCTGTGATCAGTTCGGTCTCTGTATAATCCGGTACAGAAATCTCATCTTTCTGATAACCATCTGTGAGGTCTTCAATGGACTTTGTAACTCTCGCCAGCGGTTTGACAAGTACAGCTGCCAGAATATACGAAAGGAATATCGACAGCACAATGATGATTCCTACGATCAGCATGCCTCTCTGCTCCAGTTCGCTCACGGTAGCCATCACAGCACTCATAGAAATATTTACCAGCAATGCACCCTGCATCTGCGGCACATCAGCACTTCTGACCGGAACAGCAAGTTCCAGCGTCTGTCCATATTGACGATAGTCAGTAGCCTCTCCGCTTTTAAAGCATTTGACCGCTTTCGGCGAGATCAGTATCTTGCCTTCATCTACATTATAGGTATCTTTGACCACTTTGAAGTCACGGTCCACCAGCATGATCCTGCCACCGTAAGCATTGGACAGAACCTCGAGTTTGCTGTTGATCGACTCTGAGTTCGGATCATTGAGATAGTTTTCTTTAATGATCTGGTTGCAGAGTATTACGCACTGCGTCCGTATCTCGCCTGTCCGTACCTCAATCGCCTGCTGTTTATAATTGCCGATCATGAGCTGTGTCACAATGATTCCCGGCACGATTCCGAGAATGACCAGAATGACCATAATGCGAAAACGCAGGCTCTTAAAAAATTTGGTTTTCTTTTTTGTTACCATATCTTACGCCTGAAAATAATATCCCACACCCCATTTGGTGTGTACATATTTGGGCTCGCTTGGGTTGGTCTCGATCTTTTCGCGAAGACGACGGATATGTACGTCCACAGTTCTGACATCTCCCGGATACTCATATCCCCAAACGATATTCAGAAGGTTCTCACGGCTGTAAACTTTGTTAGGGTTGAACACCAGAAGTTCCAGCACGTCAAACTCTTTTGCGGTAAGATTGATCTCCTTGCCTGCAATAAATACACGACGGCTCTCGCAGTCCAGTTTCAGATCTCCGGACTCGATCGTCTTTGCTTTTTCTTTTTCTTCATGTTCGGAACGTGCACGACGCATGATCGCCTTAATACGTGCCTTGACTTCCAGAATATTGAACGGTTTTGTGATATAGTCATCTGCACCGTAATCCAGTCCCAGAATCTTATCCATATCTTCACCTTTTGCAGTCAGCATAACGATCGGAACATTGGAAAATTCCCTGATCTGCTGGCATACCTCCAGTCCGTCCATCTTCGGAAGCATCAGATCCAGAAGGATGATGTCATATTTATTTGCCTTTGCTTTCTCGACTGCTTCCTCGCCGTCGTATGCACAGTCAACCTCCATGCCATCCTGCTCCAGATTGAAACGGATTCCTTTTACGATCAGTTTCTCGTCATCCACCACTAAAACTTTCCTGCTCATTCTTTTCTCCTTATTTTACTGCTATTTTATCCTTGATCGCCGAAAATGTACTTTCTTTGATCCCGGGTACCTGCATGATTTCCTCCACTGTAGAAAAAGCCCCGTGTTCCTCTCGATAGGAAAGGATTGCCTGTGCCTTGGCCTCTCCGATTCCTGTCAGTGTTTTCAGAGCGGCCGCATCCGCGATATTAATATTGACCGTATCGGAATCATGCTCATCCGTATCGTCTCCCGGGCTTCCGAGAGTAGATGTACTTTCCTCCGGCATCGGATAATTTCCCGCTTCCGCTTCTTCCTGTGTAAGTACATAAATCTGCTGACCATCACTGACCGGCTGCGCCTGATTGACAAGTCTCGTTGCTGCTTCCGGCAAAAAACCTCCCGCCGCCTCGATTACCTGAAAGATCCGGCTGTCGTCTTCCATCTCATATACGCCGGGATTTGCGACCGCTCCACAGACATCCACAAATATCTTCGCCGGCGTCTCAACAGTCTCTGGCTGAGATTCAACCGGCTCTGGCTGTTTTTCCACTTCGGCTGTCTTTGTTATTTCTGCATCTACAGCCTCCGTCACTTCCGGTGTCCTTGTATTTTCTGTCTCATTCTGACCTGCCAGTAGCATTTCACTCTGACGGTCTCTGCAACCACTCAAAGCAACACTGCAAAACAACCACAAAATACAGATGATCAGTTTATATTTTTTTCTTATGATCATTCGGTTCACTTCCCTCCGTAGCATTACGGCAGACTTCCCCGATTTTCATACTTAACCATATTTCATTTTAACGAATTTTACAGGGTTTTACAACCCCTATTCCCATTTAAAAATCACGATCCCGGCAATCGCGATCAACATTCCAAGGACTTTCCTCCATACAAAAGGTTCTCGCTCTACACCAAACATTCCGAAAAGTTCAATCACGTATGCTACGATAAGCTGCGAGATCACGATCAGCATTGCCGCTTTTGCCGGGCCCAGCGCACCCATACTCTGAATCACCGTAATCGTAATAAAAGCTCCGATCACACCACCCAGCAGTGTATATTTATTTTCAATCTGCCAGAGTGCTCCAATACTCTGCCGTCCGGTAAAAAGCCACGCTGCCACGCATACCATAAACGCAGAAAGCTGTACCCATCCGGTCGATACCCAGAGACTGGTCTGTTTTGTCACTTCCGTATTAAAAACACCCTGAATACTCATCAATGCGCCGGATATCAGCGCCGCCAGAAATCCCCACATAAAATGCCTCCATACAGATCAGGTGGTCTCTTTTTCCTGTATCCACCTGAAGCTTTTACTATCAGCATATGCACAAAATCTGTATTTTATACAGGCAGCCCTTTTAACAAAATATCATATTAACCCTTCGAAACCAAAAAGGATCCCGCAGCTTTACGCCGTGGGATCCGAAAAAATGATGTTTCATTTACCGTATATTATTTGATGCTTACGACTCTGTATCCGGCATCTTTGACGATTCTTCTAAGCTGTTCCTCATCAAGTTCGCGGTCATAGGAAACGACTGCTTCGTTTTCGGAAAGATTTACTTTTGCGGAAGCACCGTCCACCTTATTGATTGCTTCGGTAACTGCTTTTACACAGTGTTCGCAGTGCATACCGGAAATTTTGAGAACTTTTTTTCCAAGAACCGGCTTATCCAGTTTTTTATCCGGAATATCCAGGACAACGGTTCCGCCACCACCGCCACAGCACGGACTGTCACCTTTAAAGTGTTTGATGGAGCCTTTCAGAGCAAATCCAAGTAAAATAACCACGATCAGTACAACTATTATGTCAACCATTATTCGTTACCTCTTCTGAACTCTTTATCTCTTTTTTGTTCTCTTTTTTTCCTGATCCACTGGAATCCCTGATAGATCAGCATTCCGACAATGTAAATGATGATTACCGCACCAAACATGTACATCGTGGATCCTGTTGAATTTCCCATATTATTTTCTCCTATTTCAGATGATTCTCTTTGTAAGAAGACTGTGCAGTTCCCTTAAAAGCAGCCCCACTGCATCCGCCACAGCTGCCACAATTTCCGCTGCATCCGGCGCATCCCATATGTTTGCCTTCTTTGGAATTCTTTACACTCTTATAAATCACGAATGCACAATATCCGAGAATCAGAACCATTATAATTATATTTGCTAGCATTTTACTCATCCTCTCTTATTTGCAGGCTTAATTACTACTGCCAACCACACAATTTGCTTCTCCGTTTCATCCGGAATAACTTTCTTTAAGTTGAAAGCAGAGGCCGGACACATCTTTGTATCCAGCCCCTTTATTATTTCATAATTTCTTATGCCTGTACAGAACGTTTGGAGTAAACTTTCTGATCTTTGTACGGATCTGGTCTGAACAGCAGGAACAGCATTACGATAAGTACTACAAATCCTACTACAGTACCGATACCAAATGCTCCGCCGGTTACGAAGGAACCGATCTGATAGAAGCAGAGGCATACGATATAAGCGAATATATTCTGGAAGAGAATTGCGAACCAGAACCATTTTCTGTCATTCATTTCTTTTGCCATTGTTGCGATAGCTGCAAGGCAAGGAGAATCAAGAAGGTTGAACATCAGGAAAGAGAAAGCTGCGATACCTGTCGGGAACCAGCTTGCAACACCTGCTGCAACGTTTACTGCATCTTCTGTGTCACCGGCTACGTTAGCCAGGACACCCATTGTAGATACGATAGCTTCTTTTGCTGTGAATCCGGAGATAGAAGCTGCTACCGGCTGCCACTCACCGAATCCAAGTGGAGCAAAGATTGGAGCGATCACACCACCGATTGCTGCCATAAGGCTGTCTGCGCTGTCTTCTACCATACCAAATCCACCATCTGTGAATCCGAATCCACCAAGGAACCACATTACTACGCAGGCAAGGAACAAGATTGTACCAGCTTTGATAATGAAACCTTTCAGTCTTTCCCATACATGAAGAAGAACTGTCTTAACCTGCGGAATATGATACTGTGGAAGCTCCATTACGAACGGAGCCGGTTTACCGGAGAACGGTTTTGTTTTCTTAAGGATGATTGCAGCTACAAGTACAGCTACAATACCGATAAAGTACATCAGCGGAGCGATGAATGAGCTCTCTGCATATCCTGCAGTCTCACCAGCGATTACACCACCCATAAGAGCGATAACCGGAAGTTTTGCACCACAAGGAATAAAGGTTGCTGTCATAATAGTAAGACGTCTGTCATTGTCCTGCTCGATAGTCTTGGAAGCCATGATACCAGGGATACCGCATCCTGACGAAATCAGAAGCGGAATGAAACTCTTACCGGAAAGTCCGAAGTGACGGAATACACGGTCCATAACAAATGCGATACGTACCATGTAACCACAATCTTCAAGGATGGACAGAAACAGGAACAGGATTGCCATCTGAGGAACGAATCCAAGTACTGCACCGAGACCACCGATGATACCATCAACTACAAGTCCCATTACCATATCACCGGCACCGAGGCTGGTAAGGATATTTGTAAAGAAGTCCTGAATAGCCACTACGAATACATCGTTTGTCCAGTCTGTTACGAATGTACCAACAGTTGTTACAGATACATAATATACTAACCACATAACTGCAACGAAGATCGGGATACCAAGGATACGGTTGGTAACGATACGGTCGATCTTATCGGATACAGTCAGTTTATCTTTTGCTTTCTTAACAGTTGTGTTGACGATCTTCTGGATAAATTTGTATCTTTCGTCTGTTACGATACTTTCCATATCGTCGTCATGCTGTTTTTCCAGTTCCTGACGTTTAGTATCAACCAGAGACTGTCCGGAAGCAGAAAGCTTCATAGCCTCTTTTACTTTTTCGTCGTTCTCGAGGAATTTTACTGCATACCATCTCTTCTTGTCTTCTGTAATGGAGGACGGAAGAACTTTCTTTACTTCACTGATTGCTTCTTCCATCTCTTTTGTAAAGATTTCTTTTGGAAGATCAACTTTGCTACTCTTTGCAACTTTGACTGCCTCGTCGATCAACTTGTCAAGACCTTCACCTTTCAGTGCAGATGTCTCGATGATCGGGCAGTCAAGCAGCATGGAAAGACGCTTTGTGTCGATCTTGATTCCTCTTTTTTCAAGAAGATCAGCCATGTTCAGTGCGATAACAACCGGAACGCCTGTCTCGATCAGCTGTGTGGTCAGATACAGGTTACGCTCGATGTTTGTTGCATCGACAAGGTCAATGATTACGTCTGGATTTTCTTTGAGAACGTAGTCACGGCTGACTACTTCTTCCAGTGTGTATGGTGAAAGGGAATAAATACCAGGAAGGTCAGTTACGATGATGTCTTCGCCTTTACCTTTCTTTCCCTTTAATTTACCTTCTTTTTTCTCTACAGTAACTCCCGGCCAGTTTCCTACGTACTGGTTAGCGCCCGTTAATGCGTTGAACATTGTTGTTTTACCACAGTTCGGGTTGCCGGCAAGTGCAATCTTAATTGCCATTTTTTCTTACCTCCTTAATCCCTCTTATTGTAACTGCATGCTTCTTACACAGTTGCATTTTTTCATAATAGTTCCTACTGAACACTACTGCGCACTTATTTTACCTGTACGCACTGAGCATCGTTCTTTCTTACGGATAACTCATAACCTCTTACAGTGATCTCTACAGGATCTCCAAGCGGAGCAACTTTTCTGATGTACAGCTCACTTCCTTTTGTAATTCCCATGTCCATGATACGACGTTTGTACGCGCCGTCTCCTTCAATTTTCGTTACAACAACGGTAGTTCCGACTTTTGCATCACCTAAAGTCATTGTTCTGTCTCCTTTCTCCTCTTATATATGATATCTATTTTACTGACACTTTACGCATTGCTACATTGCAAAGCAATTCTGCAAACATTCGAAATCCGCAAAGTTTCATGATGAAACTTGCTGCTTTCTCATGTTTGAGCGCCTTCCAAACTCATCCACTCACACATGCATGCATCGTGTCTGAAGTTTTCAGGCTTGGTGTCATCATATCATGATGTGTCTTGCCATATCGGAATTAACTGCTACACGTGCATCTTTGATGTTCACGATCACATTTCCGCCGATTGCAGAAATAACACTTACTTCTGCATCATTGACAAATCCAAGATTTGCAAGAAAACGTCTCGTTTCTTCGTTACCGCCGATTTTCTGAATCTTACATTTCTCTCCGATTCCTGCCATTGTAATGGGCATCATATGTATCAGCTCGCTTTCTTTTATTATAGTTTTTATTGAGATTTTTTTTCTTTAACAAAAAAAGTTCACAGTTAATTGATGTTTACTTTTTCTTACATGGGTTAGTATATGCTAACGTTTGTAAGCTGTCAAGTACTTTTTTTCGTTTTACAAAACTCTTATTTGTTATATTTAACTTATGTTTGTTATCATTCACTTATATTCGAACTATATAACTTGTGTTCGTCAACAGCAACCTCTGCATATACGTGTTACTGTGAACGGAGTAAACAGTAACATACAAGTGTTATTTATTTGTACATTTATGCATTTTTGTTGTCCTGATGCTAAAAATATGGTATTATAGAAATAATAGAAATTTGAGCAACAGCCTTGAATTTTAAAGCAACTGATGAGATTTTACTGCTACGAACATTACGAAGTGCAGTGGAATATCATTGTATAGATTATCAACAGAAATTGGGGTGTAATGGATGCATACAAACGAATCCGCTGAAAACTATCTGGAAACCATTCTTATTTTAAGCAAATCACATCCGGTCGTACGTTCCGTAGATGTTGCCTCTGAGCTTGGCTTCAAGAAATCCAGCGTCAGCGTAGCAATGAAAAAGCTTCGCGAGACTGATCAGATCACTGTATCTCCGGAAGGATATCTGTATCTGACAGAGTCAGGACGTGCCACTGCCGAAAAGATTTACGAACGTCATCTTTTCCTTTCCGAATGGCTTGAGAAGCTGGGGGTTGATCCGGTCGTTGCAGCAAGCGATGCCTGCAAGATTGAACACGTGATCAGCACAGAAAGTTTTGCAGCGATCAAGAAACATATCGATCTGAACAAAATGAAGTAATCCAAAACCGGCGGAGCATTTGCCCCGCCGGTTTTATTTTATCGTTTTTTGTTTTTCTCATTTTTTCACAGTAAGTGTGAGCACAAATTTCTTTACTCCTGATTTTACTGTGATTTTTACTTTTCCTGCTTTTTTCGCAATGATCACACCATTCTTTGCAACTGTTGCCACTTTCTTATTGGATGTCGTATAAGTAACCGGCTGCACAGATGTGATCGGCAGAAGCTCCGGTCTCAGTACCAGGCGTTTGCCTACTTTTAATTTGGCCTTTGCAGGAACTCCCATAATACGGGTGGTCCTTACAGCTCCTTTCTGAACCTTCACTTTGACAACCGCCTTTTTGCCACTTCGTAATGTGATTGTCACATTTGTCGTACCGGCTTTTTTTCCTGCGGTGATCTTTCCGGAATTCGTCACTTTTACCAGTTTTGTATTTCCGGATTTCCAGGAAGCAACTGCATCTCCTTTTGCCAGGCCACGGACTTTCACTTTTGTAGTCGACTGTTTCACCTTTAGCACAATACTGGTTGTATTCAGTTTTATCGTTGCAGGCAGTTTTTTAATACTTGCAGTCTCTTTCTTATTGCAGACACTGCAGATTCGCATCTTACTTCCTGCGCGCAGTGCGGTAGCCGCTTTCGTGATCTTGTATGCGCTGTATTTGTGTTTTCCTGTTGCGGGCTTTTCTGTCTGTTTCTTCAGTATCTCACCACACACAGAACACTTAAGACCTTCTGTCAGACCTGCCTTTCCACAGGTTGGAGCAACTTCCGGTATTACTTCTTCTTTATGACCAATTGCCGGAATGTTTTCTTTCTTCACATCCCCGCACTTTGTACAGGTCGCAGTCTTAGTTCCGTTCTTTGTACAGGTCGCTTCTTCCACCACCGTCCATTCTCCATAGACATGTCCAGTCGCTGGTTTTGTTACTTCTTGTTCTTTCAGAATCTTTCCACAGACAGAGCATTTGCTTCCATCTGTCAGTCCCGGCTGCGTACAGGTTGGCTCTGTCCCAGGAATCGAAACTTCTGTATGCGCTGTTTTTGCCATGCTTCGTGTCTGCACATCCCCACACTTTGTACAGGTTTTGGTTTCTTTTCCTTCTTTTACACAGGTTGCATTCTCTGTCACAGTCCATTCGCCATAAGAATGACCGGTAGCCGGTACAGCTTTCTGTTCTTTCAGAATTTCTCCGCAAACAGAACATTTGACTCCCTCTGTCAGTCCTGTTTTCTCGCAGGTTGGATTTACCGCCTGTATCACTTCTTCTTTGTGACCAGTGGCAGGAATGATTCCACCGCCTGTCTTTACTGCACCACAAAGCGAACACCATTCTTTGGCCTTTTGTCCGTCTTTCGTACAGGTTGCTGCTACTTCTTCGGATTTTTCCAGCGTATGTACTGTATCAGATTTGAAGTATGCTATAAATCCCAGATCTTTCATCTGCAGATCCGTACCGGACAGGCTCACCCATAAATCATGTATTCCATTATAAAGAGCTCCATTTGCTAATTTTTCCGCATCTGCCTGACTGGTCGTACAGTATCTTTCATTTTCAATCTTCCATTTATAAGAAAGTGTGGTATCTCCCGGTATCTGCGCCGGGTCTGTATACAGCGTGCCACTGAAGCCCCAGCCGCTTCCAAATCTTGTCTGCATATATACTTTAAATCTGTTATACTCAATTCCACTTTCTGTAATACAAAACTTCAGCGTAATCGATGCATTACCGGTCGAATAAAGATAACTGTAATTGATCGCCGTACCATCATAGACAAATGTACTGTTACCCTTTTTCATGGTTTGATTTGAATACCTTAAAACAACCGATACCAGGTTGTCATAAGCTACCGCCATATGATGATTCGCACCATCATCCTCCCACGCAAGTGCATAGGTTCCTTTACTCTCCCATTTATATCCTCTACGCTTCAGAAGCGGTACGATGCGGGCATTCTCATAAGCTTTAAATACCGCTTTTCCCCTGAAATCATTGGATGCATCAATCGTCTTTATAGAGAATGGAAGATCGATCACGACTTCTTTCTCTCCACCGGTAAAAGCTCCTGCTTCGATGGATTTGATTCCTTCATTCAAAGTGATCATCTCCAGCCCTGGAGGACAGATGAGTACTTTTTCCTGTTTTTTGTCACAGAAAATACCATTCACTGACGCATAGAACGCATTATCTTTATCTACTGCGATCTCAGACAGTTTATAGCAGTTCATGAAAGCATCTGCTGCGATTTCTGTTACTTCGGAAGAAATTTCTATTCTTTCCAGATTCATTCCTGCAAATGCAGTCTTCCCTATCGTTGTCAGCGCACTCGGAAGAATCAGTTCTGTGATCCTGCTACAATCTTTAAACGCAGATTCTGCAATTTCTTTTATCCTTCTTGGTATGGTAAAACTTCCTTCTTTTCCAGCAGGGCAAAGCAACAGCTTCGTTCCGGCTTTGTCATAAAGAACGCCATTTGATGCAGAAAAACTTGCACTTCCCTCTCCTACAGAAATTGCCTGAAGCTGCTCACATCCGGCAAACGCATTTGCTCCCAGTTCTGTAAGTGCAGCCGGAAGTGTAATCTCTGTAAATTTATTTCCGGAAAAAGCATTCTCTTTTATGTTTGTCACTTTGGAAGGTAACTGGATTTCCGTCAGAACACATCCGGAAAAAGCATCTTTTCCAACACGCTCAACTCGTTCACTCAATGTTACGCTTGCAAGAGATTCACAGTTCTGGAACGTACCCGCCTCTATTTCTGTAACCATCTCCGGTACTGTGAAAGAACGCAGACTTGTACAGTTTGCAAATGCACCTTTGCCGATATTGAGTATGTTACCTGAAAGTTTTACTGTCTCCAGAGAAATACAGCCTTCAAACATTCCTGTACTGATCTTCCACATTTCCATTTTTTCCGGCAATTCAATATTTTTCAGGCCTGTACAGTTTTTAAATGCATATTCCCCTGCCTGGAAAATCGAATTCGGAAAACTTATTTCTGTAAGCTCACCAAGATCTGCGAACGCATAACTTCCGATTGTAGTAATACCATCTTCTATGACACATTTCGTAACTTTCTTCCCGGACCACGGTGCTTTTTTCTGTTCATTGTAGTTGTTCATTTCTGATGATCCGGTGATCGTAAGAACGCCATCATTCAGATACCATTCCGCATAATTGCCACATTTACCCCATTCTCCCAGAGATTCAAACGGAATCTTTTTCTCTGCTGCATATTCTGAGATATAGCTTCCTGTGTAACCACAAAGCGTCAGCACACCGCAATTACGAAAACTTGTATTTTTAATAGAAGCCAGATTCTGATATGCTGTTACCTTCTGCAAAGAAGCACATCCGTCAAAGGCATTCTCTCCAATGGAAGTTATACTCTTCGGCAGTTTCATCTCTTTTAGGGAAGTACAGCCATAAAACGCATAACCGTTAATAGATGTGATCTTCTCTCCCCAATCGACAGTTTCCAGAGAAGTGCAGCCCTCAAAAGCAGATGCTCCGATCGTGGTAACATCTTTCTCCAGTCTGCAGTAGCGAATGGATCTGCCACTCCATGGAGCCGGATTATCTACATCGTAATCATACATTGGGCCTGTCCCGGTGATATACAAAACATCAGAATCATAGATCTCCCAGGAAAGATTTTCCCCGCAGGTTCCCTTTTCCGTCACATCACCTTTGACTTTTCCGCATAATTCACAATAATATATTTTTCTTCCATCAGATAATACTTTGCAGTTCTTTTCTGAATATGTATGTTTTTCCGGATTTTTCGTACCATATACAGTTCTTGTATCCGTTCCACCACATCCACAGATACATTCTGCAGTTTCGGTTCCATCACTGATACAGGTCTCATCATGATTATAAACATATTTTCCAAGAACAACTCTGTCATACCCTTTCCAGGTGTTATAGGAGGGATATCGTCCATATGACTGTGACTCAAAATCACTCTCCGTCCAATTGCCATTTAACGGATAATAAAATAATGTTCTATGCGTATCATCTACATAAAATATATTCGAACCAACATTAGTCGGCGGATTTCCCCTAAAGAAAACTATGCTTATTCTACTATAAAATGCATATGAACCTATATCTGTCACAGTAGATGGTATTACCAGCATCTCCCTCGACAAAGCACCTGAAAAAGCACCATCACCGATTTCTTTTAATCCTTCCGGAAGACTAAAATCTGTACTGAGAGAACATGATTCAAATGCACCTGCCCCTATTGTCTCCACCTGTGGCATATTTAAGCTGTACAAACCGCTATTCGCAAATGCATTGTATCCGATTGTCTTCACTTTTGGCAAATCTGCTGTTTTCAAAGTTTTCAGAGAATCAAACGCCTGTTGTCCAATTGATTCAGTTTCCGGCAATTCGATGGCTTTCAGACTCTCACATCCAACAAATGCACTTTCTCCGATTATTTTCGCTTTCGGCAAATCTACATTTTCCAATACACTGCATTCTCCAAAGGCATTTTTCTCAATGGTCTCCACTTCCGGTAATTCAATTGCTTTCAGACTCACGCATCCAACAAATGCACCTTCTCCGATTGTTTTTGCTTTCGACAACTCTACTTTTTCCAATGTGCTGCATCTCTTAAATGCATTCTTCCCGATTGTTTTCACCTGTGGGATTTTTACCATTTTTAAATTCTCACAGTAGCAAAATGCTTCCTCTCCAATTGCTTCAACTTCCGGAAAATCTATTGCTTTCAGGCTTTTACATCCATAAAATGCTCCCTTTCCAATTGTTTTCGCTTTCGGTATTTTTATTTCTTCCAGATTTTCACATGAACTAAATGCACTTTCTCCAATCAGTTCAACTTCAGGGAATTCTATTGCTTTCAGCTTTCTGCATCCACCAAATGCACTTTCTCCGATTTCTTTTATTCGAGGTATATCTATTGTATCAAAAGAACAGCATTCAAATGCACCCTTCCCAATTGTTTCCACCTGTGGAATTTTTGCCGTTTGCAGACCAAAACAGCAGTAAAATGCGTACTCCCCAATTGTTTTTACCAGTGGCAGCTCTACTGCTTCCAACGCACTACAGCCGGAAAATGTACCTTTCAAAATTGTTTCTACCTGTGGGATTTTTACAGTTTTCAAATTTTTACAGTTGTCAAATGCGTAATCCCAAATCTCCTTCACCTTCGGCAGATTTACTGTCTGCAGACTATCGCACTCTCTAAATACAGCGCTTCTCAGCACTTCCACATTTGGCAGGTCTACTGTTTCCAAATCAAAACAACCCTCAAATGCACCACTCCCGATTGTTTCCACATTTGACAAATCTATTGTTTTCATTCCACACTTAAAGAATGCATTGTCGCCTATATTTTTTACGTCCGGCATTTCTACTGTTTTCAGACAACTGCATCCAAAAAATGCGTTGTTACTGATGCTTGTAATTCCCTTACCAATAACAAGCGATGTAAAATACTCATGCCTCCATGGAGCTTCATGATATTTTACTCCAGCAGTATATGTCCAAATCCCTTCATATGTATACATATCACCGGTTCCACTGATGGTCAGGACTTCATCCTCCAGTGTCCAGGTCAGGTTATCTCCACATTTGCCGCTAAGTACCTCGCCACTTCCCGCAGCATCGACGCTCTCCTCGGAAGTCAGATCGTTTTCCACTACAGCATCGCCATCTTCCTCCTCTTCCACAGTCACTTCCTCTGACAGCTCCGGTTCTGATGCATCAAATTCTACTTCTGCCTCATTTTCTACGGAGTTATCCTGGTCTCCACTTTCTTCTCCATCTTCGAATTCCAGAGATGCATCTGCATCTTCTGTGGGATTCTCAGTCTCTTCTTCGGCAGAAAAATCTTCTGCATAGCTTTCTACTTCTGCTTCAGAAGAAAAATTCTCCGCATACACGCCTGCCGGCTGGCCTGCCATTGTCACTGCAAGTACAATCGCCAGACCATTTTTCATCTTTTTCCATTGAACCATACATTGTCTCCCTTATCGTTATTGTTTTTGCACACCCTGCCTGTACCATAGCAAATGATGCATTCTTTCCACCTGTAAATTTTACATAGATTTCACAAAATATTCACATTTGATCTTAGTATATTTTTGTATAAATTACAATATGCCCTCTGCATATTTCCAGTCTATTTTCCTTTTTTTACCAGCAAAAGAACAAAAGAAAAGCACCTGTTCATCTTCTCAGACAAACAAGTGCCATTTCATATTCCATCATTATGCTTTATGCAAGACTTTTTTCCAGTTTCTCGATCATCTCATCGATATTTTCTTTTGTGAGCACAAGCGGTGGTACAAGACGCAGTACATCGCTTCCTGCGGAAATTACCAGAAGTCCGTTCTCAAGTGCTTTTGTCACGATACTTCCGACTGTTGTTCCGGTGATGACCAGTCCCTGCATGAAACCTTTTCCACGACGGGCTGCTACAACCGGATACTTATCCACAAGTTTATCCAGTTGTTCTTCCAGATACGGGGTCAGTTCCTGCACATGTGCAAGGATATCGTCTTTTTCATAAATATCAAACACCTTGCTGACAGCTGCGCATACGAACGGGTTTCCACCATAAGTTGTGCCGTGATCTCCCGGTACAAGAGATGCTGCTGCCGCTTTTTCTCCGAGAACAAATGCACCGACCGGTACACCGCAGCCCAGAGCTTTTGCACAGGTCATCACATCCGGTTTCACACCGTATGACTGCCATGCAAAATAACATCCGGTACGTCCCATCCCACACTGGATTTCATCAAAAATCAGGATGATGTCTTTTTTATCACACAGTGCGCGGAGCCCTTCAAGAAATTCTTTCTTCGCCGGATAAATTCCACCTTCGCCCTGTACAACTTCTGTAATGATCGCACATGTTTTGTCTGTGATCTGTGCTTTGACGCTGTCCAGATCATTAAAATCTGCGAATTTCACACCACCGACAAGTGGCTCAAACGGTTCTCTGTAGTGTTCGGTTCCTGTAACAGAAAGTGCGCCCATGCTTCTTCCGTGGAAAGAATGGTTCATCGCGATGATCTCGTATTTTCCTGCTTCTTTGCCGTATTTTGTATAAGCATATTTACGTGCAGCTTTAAGCGCACCTTCAATTGCTTCGGTACCACTGTTCGTAAAGAAAGCTTTGGAAAGTCCGCTTGCTTTGACCAGTTTTTCTCCGGCTTCACTCATCGGCTCATTATAATAAAGATTGGAAATATGTGTCAGTTTGTCGATCTGAGCTTTCAGAGCCTCATCATAGCCAGGATAATGATATCCCAGTGAGTTTACTGCAATTCCTGCAGCAAAGTCGAGATATTTTTTGCCCTCTGTATCATAAAGATAGCATCCCTCGCCATGGTCAAACATGACCGGGAAACGATTATATGTATGCAGAATGCTTTCTTCTGCATGGTTCATCTGTTCATTCATGCTCATTGTAATATTTCTCCCCGTCTTCTCTTAAAATAGCAGTACCGATACCTTTGTTTGTAAAGATTTCCAATAGGAGGCTGTGCGGAATACGTCCATCCAGAATATGCACTCTGTTTACACCCTCTTCGATCGCATCTATGCAGTTCTGAAGTTTCGGGATCATTCCACCACCTACATAACCTTCGCTGATCAGTTTTTCTGCTTCGTGTACATGAAGTTCGGAAATCAGTGAACCCGGATCATCCTTGTCCTTGTATACACCTTCGATATCAGAAAGAAATACCAGTTTTTCTGCATGAACAGCCTCAGCGATCGCACACGCTGCATCGTCTGCATTAATATTGTAAGAATCAAAGTTTGTATCAAATCCAATCGGAAATACAATCGGAAGAAAATCTCTTTCGAGGAGATCCTGCAGAACCTTCGGATTAACTTTTTCGATGTCCCCTACATATCCGATATCTTCACCTTTGGAAAGTTTCTTGTGGCACTGAAGAAGGCCACCATCTTTACCGCTGATACCAACAGCCTGCACACCAAGAGATTCTACCAGAGTAACCAGCTCTTTGTTTACTTTTGCAAGAACCATCTCTGCAATTTCCATCGTATCTTTGTCTGTCACACGGAGACCGTTTACAAAACGTGGCTCCATGCCGACTTTATTTACCCAGCGGCTGATTTCCTTGCCACCGCCGTGAACGATGATCGGTTTGAATCCGATTAGCTTCAGAAGAACAACGTCCTTGATAACATTCGCTTTGAGTTCTTCGTCCAGCATGGCACTCCCGCCGTATTTTACAACTACGATCTTACGGTTAAAGCGCTGTATATAAGGAAGGGCCTCGATAAGTGTTTCTGCTTTATCCAGATATTTCTGATTTACCATTTTTCATTTCTCCTCGATTTTTATTCTTTTTCACCCTTTATGATCTGTAATCTGCATTAATCTTGATATAATCGTAAGTAAGATCACAGCCCCATGCAGTTGCTGTACAGTTACCCATCTTTACATCGGCGATTGCTGTCACCGCATCTTCAGAAAGAATCTTTGTTGCTTCTTCTTCGCTGTAGTTAACTGCCACACCATTTTCGATGATCTGAATCTTTCCTGCTTTGCTTTCAAAATAAAGATCTACTTTTTCCGGATCAAACTGTGCACCGGAATATCCCATTGCACAAAGGATTCTTCCCCAGTTTGCATCGTGTCCGTAAATTGCTGCTTTAGTCAGCGAAGACGTAACAATGGATTTACTTAAAGTTACTGCCTGTTCTTTGCTCTCGGCACCAATGATCTTGACCTCAAACAGCGCCGTTGCACCCTCACCGTCACCGGCAATTTTCTTTGCAAGTGTAGTATTGATATAATTCAATGCCTCACAGAACTTCTGATAATCTTCGTTTTTCTCATTAATCTCCGGGTTTTCTGCCATACCGTTTGCAAGCAGAAGTACGGTATCATTTGTGGAAGTATCACCGTCAACAGATACCATATTATAGGTATCTTTTACATCTTCGCTCAGTGCTTCCTGCAGAAGTTTTTTGGAAATGCATGCATCTGTGGTGACAAAGCCAAGCATGGTGCACATATTCGGATGAATCATTCCGGAACCTTTACACATACCACCGATCGTAACGGTCTTACCACCAACCTCAATCTCTACAGCCACTTCTTTTTCTTTTGTATCAGTTGTCATAATTGCCTTCGCCGCATCATTTCCTGCTTCCAGTGTTCCCTGAAGCTTCGGGGCCATTGCTTTGACACCGGCAGAAAGCTTTTCGATTGGAAGCTGCATACCGATAACACCGGTAGATGCAACAAGAACGCTGTTTTCATCTACATTTAAAGTTTCTGCTGCCGCTTTCGCAGTCGCACGGCAGTAACCAAACCCTTCTTCGCCGGTACATGCATTGGCAATACCGCTGTTGCAGATGATCACCTGTGCGCTCGGATAATTGTACACGATATCCTGATCCCATTTGACCGGTGCTGCTTTTACGATATTAGTAGTAAAAGTTCCTGCTGCCACACATGGTTTCTCGCTGTAAACCATTGCCATATCTGTTCTTCCCTGATATTTGATTCCGGCAGTTGTAGATGCTGCCTGAAAGCCTTTCGCTGCGGTAACTCCGCCGGTGATAATCTTCATAATCATACGCTCCTCTCTGCGTTATAAAACATTTTCATATATCATGCTCTTCCTTTACGGCAGCATCGGAATCTGATGAAGTCCTTCTGCCTCGTCAAACCCGAACATCAGGTTCATATTCTGTACAGCCTGTCCTGCTGCACCTTTGACAAGGTTATCCATTGCTCCCATCATGATGACACGTTTTGTTCTCGGGTCGATCTTGAAGTTCACATCAACATAGTTGCTGCCCTCTACACATTTTGTCTGTGGGCATACATCTTTGTCCAGGACACGCACGAATGTCTCGTTTTCATAATATTTGTCATAAACAGCCTTTACTTCTTCATAGGAAACTTCTTTTTTGAGAGAAGCATATGCTGTAATCAGAATACCTCTGTTCATCGGGATCAGATGTGGTGTAAAATTGATCAGCACTTCCTGTCCGCATGCATAACCGAGCTGGTCTTCGATTTCCGGTGTATGACGATGTGTTGCTACGCCGTATGCTTTGATGTTTTCGTTTACTTCACAGTAAAGGTTTGCTACTTTTGCGCCCCTACCTGCTCCGGAAGTTCCTGATTTTGCATCAATGATGATCGTATTCGGATCGATCAGTCCTTCCTTCAGTAGCGGATAAATTGATAAAGTCGAACATGTCGGATAACATCCCGGGTTCGCAATAAGTCTTGCTTTTTTGATGTCCTCACGGTTGATCTCGCACAGGCCATAAACTGCCTCATCAATAAACTGCGGTGCTTTGTGCTCGATGCCATACCATTTTTCATATTTCTTTACATCTTTAATACGGAAATCTGCACTCAGATCGATGACCTTTGCTTTGGAAAGGATCTCTTCATTAACAAGTGATGCACAAAGCCCCTGCGGTGTTGCGGTAAAAATCACATCTACTTCATCAGCAAGTGCTGCCATATTGTCATCCATACATTTTGCATCGATCAGTTTAAAAAAGTTCTGATAAACATCTGCATATTTCTGATCAATGTAACTTCTTGATCCATACCATGCCACTTCTACTTCTTTATGTCCAAGGAGCAGTCTTGCCAGCTCATTTCCGGCGTATCCTGTTGCTCCGATAATTCCTGCTTTGATCATTTCTCATTCCTCCTAGAATAAAGATGTACCAATTATACATCCTAAATGCATAATATGCAATACGTAATTTTCATGGATTTTGCATTCTTTTTTCTTAATTTTGTGTGTTTTTATAGGTTGTTTCCTATTTAATGCTGCATTTTTATGCAAAAATTTCTTTTATTTTTTTGCATATTGGTATTGCATATTTATAAAAATTGTTGTATATTATCTCTTGTCGAAACACGACAGGACATGAAGATTCAACACTTTATCAAATCAGCGTATGAATCTTTACCTTTTATAATAACAAACATTCGCGCATCTGCCAATAGGCAGAGAATTATTTTCAGGAGGAATATATTATGAAAGAAAAAGTTGTACTTGCATATTCAGGTGGTCTTGATACCACAGCACTGATCCCGTGGCTGAAAGAAACTTTTGATTATGAAGTTATCTGCTGCTGTGTAAACTGCGGACAGGGTAACGAACTGGATGGTCTGGACGAAAGAGCAAAACTTTCCGGAGCTTCCAAATTATATATCGAAGACATTGTTGATGATTTCTGCGACAACTACGTAATGCCTTGCGTACAGGCAGGCGCTGTATACGAGCACAAATATCTTCTCGGAACTTCTATGGCACGTCCTGCAATCGCAAAAAAACTTGTTGAGATCGCACGTAAAGAAAATGCCGTTGCAATCTGCCACGGTGCTACCGGTAAAGGTAATGACCAGATCCGTTTCGAGCTCGGAATCAAAGCACTTGCTCCGGACATCAAGATCATTGCTCCATGGAGAATGACAGATGTATGGACCATGCAGTCCCGTGAAGATGAGATTGCTTTCTGCCAGGCGCACGGAATCAACCTTCCGTTTGACGCAAGCCACAGCTACAGCCGTGACCGTAACTTATGGCATATCAGCCATGAGGGTCTGGAACTCGAAGATCCTTCTCAGGCTCCAAACTATGATGACATGCTTGTATTAAGTGTTACTCCTGAAAAAGCACCAGATAAAGAAACTGAGATCACAATGACTTTCGAAGCAGGTGTGCCAAAAACACTGAATGGCAAGGCAATGAAAGTTTCTGAGATCATCACAGAGCTGAACCGTCTCGGCGGTGAAAACGGTATCGGTATCATCGACATCGTAGAAAACCGTGTTGTTGGTATGAAATCCCGTGGTGTATACGAAACTCCTGGCGGAACAATCCTGATGGCTGCTCACGAACAGCTTGAAGAACTGTGCCTTGACCGTGATACCATGGAAGCCAAAAAGAAACTCGGCAGCCAGTTTGCTCAGGTCGTATATGAAGGAAAATGGTTCACACCACTTTGCGATGCAATCAAAGCATTCGTAAAATCCACTCAGGAATATGTTACCGGTGAAGTAAAGCTCAAACTTTACAAAGGAAACATCATTAAGGCAGGAACCACTTCTCCATACAGCCTGTACAATGAATCTCTTGCATCCTTCACTACAGGTGATATGTATGACCACCACGATGCAGACGGATTCATCACACTATTTGGTCTTCCGCTGAAAGTTCGTGCCATGAAATTACTCGAAGTAGAAAAAAATAAAAACAACAAATAATCATTGATCTTACAAACCGGCAGGCGGTCTATCGTCTGTCGGTTTTTTATATTCGCTCCGAAATTCTGCTTTTAAATTTTTGTATAAAATTTTGTGTAAAATTTTTGTGCAATATTATCCTATATATTCTTGAATTTGTATTTGACAGAAAACATCCTCTATTTTATAATAATTTTATAAACAACATCACGAAACTTATATAGGTCCATAATTGGTTGGACGTTTCTACCAACTACCGTAATAGTTGTCTATAAGTTCTTTACGGAACTTGTCGGGCATAAATATTCGGTATTTTTTTTGTCCGGAAAGCTACGTTTATCAAAAAGGAGGTAGATTATATGACACAGAATCCAACCACTTTTGCACTGAAAGGCGCCGTCTGTTTCAGCACAGATTCCCGGCATCTGACCTGTCTTGAAGAAGCTTATCTGGTCTGTCAGGATGGCCGGAGCGTCGGTGTTTTCCCGAAGCTTCCGGAGCATTTTTCCGGAATTCCGGTACGCAATGTCAGTCCATGTCTGATCATCCCCGGAATGACTGATCTTCATCTGCACGCCCCGCAATATGCATTCCACGGCATGTATATGGATCTGGAACTGCTTGACTGGCTGAACACCGTCACATTCCCGGAAGAATCCAGATATTCGGATCCGGACTACGCTGCAAAAGCCTATACTATTTTTGCCGATGACATAAAAAAAAGCGCCACTACCCGCGCTTCTGTCTTTGGCACTTTACATGTAGAGGCATCTGAGCTTCTGATGGACCTTATGGAGAAAACCGGTCTCAGGACTTTCATCGGCAAAGTAAATATGGACCGAAACGGTTCTGCCACTCTTCAGGAAAAAAGTGCTGTTGTTTCTGTTCGGGATACTGTCCGCTGGTTAACTGATACTGCAGGAAAATATGAGAATGTCAAACCGATTCTCACCCCACGTTTTACTCCTTCCTGCACAGATGAACTCATGACCGGTCTGGCAGAGATCCAGAGAACTTACTGTCTTCCGGTACAGTCTCATCTTTCCGAAAACCGAAGCGAGATCGCATGGGTAAAAGAATTATGTCCGGGTACTTCATTTTACGGGGAAGCTTATGACCAATTTGGTCTTTTTGGCGGTGAAAACTGTCCAACCATCATGGCACACTGTGTCTACAGTTCTGACGCAGAAATCTCCCTCATGAAGAAACGCAACGTATTTATTGCCCACTGTCCGCAGTCTAACACGAATCTTTCATCCGGAATTGCACCGGCACGACGTTATCTCGATGAAGGACTTCACATCGGACTCGGCACCGACATCGCAGGCGGTCATTCACTTTCCATGCTCCGCGCAGTCGCAGATGCCATTCAGGTATCAAAACTCCGCTGGAGACTTGTGGATGACACTCTCAAACCGCTTTCTCTCGAAGAAGCCTTTTATATGGCCACAATGGGCGGCGGTGCATTTTTCGGAAAAGTCGGCTCATTCCTGGAAGGCTACGAGTTTGATGCACTGATCCTGGACGACAGTAGCCTCCGCCATCCGCAGCACCTGTCTGCACGCGAACGACTGGAGCGACTGATCTATCTTTCAGACGATCACTGCATCACCGGAAAATATGTTTCCGGAAACAAAATCTTTTAGTGCACGATCTGCACAATACGAAGGGGGTACTTTTATGAATCTTGACAAAATCTTTCACCTGAAGGAAAACCACACCGACGTCAAAACAGAAGTGATGGCAGGAATCACAACCTTTATGACTATGGCCTACATTCTGGCAGTCAATCCGAATATCCTGTCTGCTTCCGGCATGGACCGCGGTGCTGTCTTTACCGCAACCGCACTGTCCGCATTTATTGCAACCTGCCTGATGGCTCTTTTATCCAACTACCCGTTCGTTCTGGCTCCCGGCATGGGTCTGAACGCATACTTCACCTACACAGTAGTCCTTGGTATGGGATATACATGGCAGCAGGCACTGGCAGCAGTATTTGCAGAAGGTATCATTTTTATTTTACTTTCTCTTACAAATGTACGTGAAGCAATCTTCAACTCCATCCCGATGAACCTGAAACATGCGGTATCCGTAGGTATTGGTCTCTTTATCGCATTTATTGGACTGCAGAATGCAAAAATTGTTGTCGGAAATGATTCTACACTTGTCAGCATCTTTTCCTTCAAATCTTCCGTTGCAGAAGGAACATTTTCTTCTCAGGGAATCACAGTACTGCTTGCACTGATCGGTGTCCTTGTTACTGCGATCCTTCTTGCAAAAAATGTCAAAGGCGGTATCCTCTGGGGAATCCTGATCACATGGATCCTTGGTATCATCTGTCAGCTGACACACCTTTATGTGCCAAATGCAGATCTTGGTTATTACAGCCTGCTTCCGGATTTTTCAAACGGAATCTCTGTGCCGAGCATGATGCCAACTTTTATGAAGATGGATTTCTCAATCGTATTTTCTCTGGATTTCGTTGTTATCATGTTTGCCTTCCTGTTTGTTGACATGTTCGATACACTCGGAACCCTGATCGGTGTTGCATCCAAAGCCGACATGCTCGATAAAGACGGTAAGCTTCCGAAGATCAAAGGCGCGCTCCTTTCTGACGCTGTCGGAACAAGTGTAGGTGCTGTATGCGGTACTTCCACCGTTACCACCTTTGTAGAAAGTGCCTCCGGTGTTGCAGAAGGCGGACGTACCGGTCTGACTTCTCTGGTAGCTGGCGTACTGTTTGCGCTTTCTCTTCTGCTTTCCCCGATCTTCCTGGCAATCCCTTCCTTTGCCACTGCACCGGCTCTGATCGTAGTTGGTTATCTGATGCTGACATCTGTTACAAAGATCGATTTCAACGACATGACCGAAGCAATCCCGTGTTTCATCGCAATCATCGCCATGCCGTTTATGTACAGCATTTCCGAAGGTATCTCCATGGGAGTTATCTCCTACGTTGTCATTAACGTGATCACAGGAAAAGCAAAAGAAAAGAAGATCAGTCTTCTGATGTACATTCTTGCCGTATTATTTATACTGAAATACATCTTCATCTGATCTTTATTATTTATGATTTTGTAATTATTCATGCAGGTCCTGCTTATACAGGACCTGCATTTTTTATTTTCACTCTTTAACATTGTATAGTTATGCTATATAATACATGGATACAGACTTGAGAGAAACTATGAGGAGAACTACTATTATGCAAAAAGAGAATTCCATCCCGGTCAGAAATTCACTTCTGCTTCTTTTGACCGCTACCATATGGGGTGTCGCCTTTGTCGCCCAGAGCGTCAGCATGGACTACATTGGCGGATTTACATTTAATGCCGTGCGAAATCTTATCGGTGCACTGACCCTGCTCCCGGTCATTAAGGTACTTGACAAAACACGTTCCGAAGCAGAAAAAAAGTGTGAATCTTCCGCATCCGGGCGTAAAACACTGCTCATCGGAGGAATCTGCTGTGGTATCATGCTCTGTCTTGCAGGCAATTTTCAGCAGTTTGGTATTAAATACACTACCGTCGGAAAGGCCGGTTTTATTACTGCATGTTACATCATCATTGTTCCGATCATCGGTATTTTCCTGAAAAAGAAATGCAGCCCCTTTATCTGGATTGCAGTCCTGCTTTCTCTGTGTGGACTTTATCTCCTGTGTCTGACACCCGGAGAGGGACTTGCAGTCGGCAAAGGTGAACTTCTTCTGATCATCTGTGCAGTTCTTTTTTCCGGTCATATTTTGGTTATTGATCATTTTTCTCCGCTCGTTGATGGCGTAAAAATGTCCTGCATCCAGTTTCTGGTCTGCGGCATCCTGTCCGGTGTCCCTGCACTGCTTTTTGAACAGCCGAATCTTTCCGGAATCCTCGCTGCATGGCTCCCGATTCTTTATGCCGGAGTTATGTCAAGCGGTGTAGCTTACACCCTGCAGATCGTCGGCCAGAAAAACATGAATCCGACAGTTGCTTCCCTGATTCTCAGCCTGGAATCCTGTATTTCCGTGCTTGCCGGATGGATAATCCTCGGACAGCACTTAAGCAGCCGTGAAATCTTTGGCTGTGTTCTGATGTTTGGTGCGATCATTCTTGCACAGCTGCCGCAGAAAGAATCTGCAGTTTCATAAATACCAGACTTTTTCCAGCTAAAAAGGTCATCACTTTCAGAATTGTTACATTTTCAATCCTGATCATGATGACCTTTTTTATTCTGCTTAAATTTCACCTTTTGCTCTCAAATGCTCTTTGATCTTCTCAAAACTTTCATCACTGACATCATGCTCCATCTTGCACGCATCACATCTTGCCGTATCTGCTGATACCCCCAGTCCTTCCAGCATCTTTGTCAGAACGGTATGTCTCTCATAAATCCTGCCGGCAATCTCTGCACCTTTCTCCATCAGTGTCACTGTACCATAACGGTCCATTGCAATATATCCATCTTCCCTGAGAAGTTTCATCGCATGGCTGACACTTGGCTTGGATACCCCGAGCATTGTGGCTATATCAACGGAACGAACCCCGCCGCCTTTTCTTGACAATACAAGGATCGCCTCAAGGTAATCCTCTGCTGATTCTCTGATTTGCATAAAAAATACCTCCCATATGCCTTTATAATACCACGCATTTACTCAGGATTCAACAAAATACCCGAAATCTGAACAAATTGTTTTTCTTGGCTAACTTTGTATTTTTTACTTGTCATCTCCGGTCAGGCGAAGAATATCTCTAATTTCATCAACTTTCATATCCAGAATGATTGCAAGCTCATCAATACTGAATGCATTCTTGTCATCTTCATCATCATTCAGCTCACGAACTGCACTTTCAAGCTTTTCTACTCTGGCAACCAGACTGTCATCAGCAAACTTCACCTGTGTCTGCTCTTCAATCACCTGAAGAATACCTTTTCTCACCTCTGCAAGAAGCCATTCTTCATCACGAAGTTCTTCACCGGCATTGTCCAGCGCCTGGATCAGGCTCAGATTTGCCTCCTGGATCAAATCCGCAAGAAGAATTTCTTTTGCATTCATATCTGCTGCAAGCTCTGCCGTTGCTTTCATGTAATAAGAAGCAAGTGTCTGTACTGCTGACTGTTCTCCCTTCGAAAGCTGCTCAAACAGCACGTCGAGGTCAATATCTGCAATAACCGGCAGGTTTTCCAGATATTCATTGAGATATGCCTCCTCTTCCGGTGTCAGCGGAACTTTTTTATATTCCGGCTCTTTGGCGGTTTCTTTTGCCTTCTCCATACCTTCAATTGCAATCCCCTGAGAAGTCAGATATTTCAATACGCCGGTAAGCTGGTTTTTATCAAGATCACAGCCATCAAAAACTCCACGGATGTCTGTTGCTTTTAATGTATTTTCATTCTGTTTCGCAATTTCCTGAATTTCTTTTAATTTATTCTGAAACTCCTGTACGTTCATTTTGATTCTCCTTATTTTTTTAGGCTGATTTTTATTGTATCATTCTTCTGTATTTTTTCCAACTAAATGTATCTCATTTCGATGTTTTTATTCTGATTTTATAAAAATCAAAAACTTTTTTCATCCGAAAATCCTTGAAAAATAAGGCTTTCTGCGATATTCAAATTTTTTTTGAAAAAAATATAAAAAAAGTTGTTGACATTTGAATATTGCTATAATATAATATGTCTTGCGTCAAGCGACAAAGCAAAAACGCAAACAACTAAATACCGTTAACGGGGTGTGGCTCAGCTTGGCTAGAGCGCCTGGTTTGGGACCAGGAGGCCGCAGGTTCGAATCCTGTCACCCCGATGCTGTAAACAATACCGTTTCAGCGACCATGCGGGTGTAGTTCAATGGTAGAACACCAGCCTTCCAAGCTGGATACGTGGGTTCGATTCCCATCACCCGCTTCTCTGTAAGATAGCAGAGAAATGTGTCTGTAGCTCAGCTGGATAGAGCAACGGCCTTCTAAGCCGTGGGTCGGGGGTTCGAATCCCTTCAGGCACGCTGTGGTGGGTATAGCGCAGTTGGTTAGCGCGCCAGATTGTGGCTCTGGAGGCCCAGGGTTCGAATCCCTGTATCCACCCTGCCTTTTGGGCTATCGCCAAGCGGTAAGGCACAGCACTTTGACTGCTGCATTCGCTGGTTCGAATCCAGCTAGCCCAGTCTTCTAATATGGGATATTAGCTCAGTTGGTAGAGCACTTGACTTTTAATCAAGTTGTCCGGGGTTCGAATCCCCGATGTCTCATTGAACTAAGCACTATCATTTGATAGTGCTTTTTCAATACCTGTATAAAAAATACGGAAGTTACAATTCAGTTTACATATTTAAATATACATAAGCGGATATGGCGGAATTGGCAGACGCGCCAGATTTAGGTTCTGGTGTCTATGACGTGCAGGTTCAAGTCCTGTTATCCGCACTCAAGAATTTTCCGGCAACATAAAAGTCACTGTCCTTCAGCTTCGCATTTCTCTGCTGGACAGTGACTCATTCATTATAGGTAACGAATCTCGACATTCATCTTTCCATCTGAATCCGTCTCCAGTACAGCATAGCTTGGTCTTCTGCCATGCTGCCTCGGGTAAGACAGACTTCCGGGATTAATTGCAAGCACTCCATCTATTTTCTCAATGACCGGCTTGTGCGTATGTCCGAAAAAGACTGCCTGGCAGTCTCTGGACGCAGCCTCTTCTGCCACACCGGAAATATCCATCGACACGCCATAATAGTGCCCGTGCGTCACCAGCACTTTATTTCCATCGATCTCAATCTCTTCTTCTCTCGGAAGATCCGAAAAGAAATCATTATTTCCCGACACAATGCAACACGGACATTCCACAAGTGCCTCAATAAAGATTTCCCTGCCTTCTACATCTCCACAATGTACCAGCATATCAAACGGTGTTTCCATCATCACCGCTCTTTCCAGGTTTTCATCCCTGCCATGAGTGTCACTGACGATCAGTACCTTCATCGAAGTTCATCCTTAATTGCCCGCAGTGCCTTTCCTCTGTGGCTGATCTTGTTTTTTTCTTCCATGGAAATTTCCGCAGAAGTACAACCATATTCCGGAAGATAAAAGATTGGATCATAACCGAAGCCGTTTTCTCCGCTCTCTTTATATCCGATCCGGCCTTCCATCGCTGCGCGGACAGTCTTCATACTTCCATCAGGGAAGGCTGCTGCGATCGCACATACAAATCTTGCAGTTCTCTTTTCGTCCGGCACATCTTCCAGTCGTTCGATCAGCTTCGCATTCTTGATGTGGTAAGAAGTATCTTCTCCCATATAACGCGCAGAATAAATTCCCGGTTCTTTATTCAGATAATCAATCTCAAGTCCGGAATCGTCTGCCAGCACAATCTCACCTGTCAGCTCACAGATTGCTTTTGCCTTGATCTGCGCATTTTCCTCAAAAGATTTGCCATCTTCTACGATATCTGCATGAATGCCGGCATCCTTTAAGGAAAGAAGTTCGATATCAAGATCCCCCAAAATTTCACGGATCTCTTTCATTTTCCCCTCATTTCCTGTTGCAAAAATCACTTTTTTCAATCTTTTTTCCTCCTTGGCGGTTTCGGACCCAAAAACTGGTAGTAATATGTTTTCAGCATTCCATTGTATATCTTACGGTTCTTGTCCGCTTTTCTTCCTATGTCGTTCTCCGCCCTGTCATAGGATGTGATCAGATACATCGACCATTTATCCAGACGGTTGTAACTCTCCCCGATCTCACGGTAAAGCTGCGGAAGCGCTTCTTTTTCTTCCAGACGCTCGCCATAAGGCGGATTGGTGATAATAAACCCATACGGCTTCGGATGGCTGAGATCCTTCACTGCACGCTGCTGGAAATGGATCAGTCCGTCCACACCTGCCATCTTCGCGTTGGAACGTGCTGCTTTCAGAGCCTCTGCATCAATATCATATCCCTGAATATCTGTCTGAATATCTGTATTGACACGATCCTGTGCCTCTTCAAGCGCATCATACCAGCATTTACGCGGAACCAGATGTTTCCAGTCTTCTGCGAGGAAGGAACGGTTCATTCCCGGTGCCATATCTGCCGCGATCATTGCCGCCTCAATCGGGAAAGTACCACTTCCGCAAAACGGGTCGACAAGGATTCTGTCTTTGTTCCACGGTGTCAGCATGATAAGCGCTGCTGCAAGTGTTTCAGTGATCGGAGCCTTGACAGTCATCTGACGATACCCTCTCTTATGAAGGGAAACACCGGAAGTATCGATGCCGATCGTTGCAACATCTTTCATAAAAGAAACACGGATCGGGAAGCTTGCCCCATCTTCCTGAAACCAGGAAATTCCATAAACGCTTTTCAGTCTTTCAACAATTGCTTTTTTCATAATGGACTGAATATCAGATGGGCTGAACAACGCACTCTTCACGGAGTTTGCCTTTGCCACCCAGAATTTACCGTCTTTCGGAATATATTCTTCCCACGGGATTGCTTTTGTTTTTTCAAAAAGTTCATCAAATGTGACCGCTTTAAACTCTCCTGCTTTGAGAAGGATTCTCTCTGTCGTACGAAGGAACATATTCGCCTGTGCGATTCCCTCCGCATCGGCAAGAAAAGTTACTTTACCATCTTCTACTTTGCTGATCTCGTATCCCAGATCAAGGATCTCACGCTTCAACACTGCCTCCATACCAAAATGGCATGGTGCGATCAATTCCATATATTTCATCCGAGCCTCATTTCTTTGACAATATTTCCGTCAAAATCTTTAATCGTAAAAACTTTATCCTCCAGAACCGCATAAGTCGGCGGATTTCCTTCTTTCGGAATAGATACGGAACCCGGATTCAGAAGGATGTAATTCTCTCTCTGCTCTGCTTTCAGCACATGTGTATGTCCATGGATCAGGATATCTCCCGGACAAAACGGCGGAAGATTATTTTCATTATAGACATGTCCATGTGTCGCATAAAAAGTCAGCCCGTCGATTGCCAGAATGCAATAATCTGCCATCACCGGAAATTCCAGTACCATCTGGTCTACCTCTGCTTCGCAGTTACCACGTACTGCATAGATTTCCTGCTTCATACCGTTAAGCATTTTGATTACTTCCTTCGGAGCATACTCCTTCGGAAGATCATTTCTGGGTCCGTGGTAAAGCAGATCGCCCAGTAATACCAGGCGTTCTGCCTGTTCTTTTTTATATGTTTCCAGCATTTTACGGCAATAATATGCCGAACCATGCACATCAGATGCAAACATGTATTTCATATAAATTCTCCTCTGCTCTGCCGATTCACTCCCACAGCTCCTGCCCGGGCTGCACCAGCAGTTATTCTTTACATTCTACCTTATCATGGTTATCTGGAAATTACAAGATTTCTTCCTCTGTATGCCGCAAATCCTCCTATGACCGATCGTGTTTTGTACCCTCTGCGCACAAATTCCCTTGCAGCCACCATACTGGCACCACCTCTGTCGCAATAAAAAACAAGCATTTTTTCTTTTGGAAAAGCATATCCATTTTCCAGTTCTCCATACGGAACATTAACCGCTCCTTTTACATGACTTTTATAATAAGAAACCGTATCCCGCAGGTCTATGATCAACGCATCCGAACGCCCGACATAATAATCAAGCATCTTCGCAGAAATTGTCTCAATCGGAAACATGACAAACCTTCCTTTTTTATTTATCATATGTCCCTGTCTTTTTGTGTGTGCAGTTTCACCAGCTTCCATTCCTCTATGTAAAATTATTGTTTTCGCACCACTCGAAAAAAGAGGCCAACCTCTGTCGGCCTCTCCTCTAATAAGAAGGGAAAATCTTACCTGCAATTCTCTTTAGTATCTGTCAGAATAATCATCCTGTGTTTTGTCGTATGCATCATATGCATTGGAAGCTTTGTTCTTTGAGCTGTTTCTGGAAGCGTTCTTTGAGCTGTTTTTTCCGCAGTTCTGGCTGTCCATTGCATTTCTGCTGTTGGAAGTTTTGTCAGTCGTATAGTTTTTTGCCTTGTTTTCACTCTCATAATTTTTTGCCATTTGTACATTCCTCCTGGTTCATTTTGTAATGCAACTTCATTACATCAGTTATTGTTCCTCGAACCTGAAAGTTTATTCAGAATTTTACGAAATAATATTAGTCTTTCCAATCTTATCCATTTCATTTTTTACAATTATAAAATAGCAAAGAGAAAGACCCGGTAGGGGAGCTACCAGGTCTTTCAAGGGGAGTATAAATAATTAAATAAGGGGTTATGTAAAAAAGAATTTTTGAAGGGTAAATTCTTTTTACACTGATGATTATAATATAAATTATTAAAAAAAGCAACAACATTTCGTCAATAAGTTCCCATAGTAACTGCGCTGTGTTATAATTGTCTGGAATTTGAGTTTATCTGCCTTGGGCAGATGAGAAAGAGAGGGTAACGTGGAAAGAAAAATCATCCAAGTAGAGGACAAAGTACCTGTTAATCTGTTGATTCCCCTAAGTATTCAGCACATGTTTGCCATGTTCGGCGCCTCTGTTCTGGTTCCGTTTATGTTTGGGATCAACCCGGCCATCGTTCTTCTGATGAACGGTGTCGGAACACTTTTATTTATTCTTATCACAAAAGGCAAGGCACCTGCATATCTGGGTTCCAGTTTTGCATTCCTGTCACCGGGACTTCTGGTTGCATCAAAATTCGGTTTTCAGTATGCACTGGGCGGTTTTGTGGTTCTCGGTATCTGCGGAATGATCGTTGCGCTGATCATACGTCAATGCGGAACAAACTGGATCGACATTGTTCTTCCGACCGCAGCTATGGGACCGGTTGTTGCACTAATCGGTCTGGAACTTGCCGGAAGTGCTGCCAGCACAGCCGGTCTTCTGGACGAAAACATTGATATGAAAAATGTGATTGTATTTCTGATCACACTGGGAGTTGCTGTATTCGGCCAGATCCTTTTCCGCGGTTTCCTGTCCGTTATTCCGATTCTGATCGCAATCATCGCAGGTTATGTTGCCGCAGCTGCATGTGGCATTCTTGATTTCACTGCAGTAAAAGAAGCTGCATTTTTTGCACTTCCGAATTTTCAGGCACCGAAATTTAATCTGGAGGCAATCCTTACCATTCTTCCGGCACTGCTTCTTGTAACTTCTGAACACATCGGACATCAGATCGTAACAAGCAAGATCGTCGGCAAAGATCTTCTGAAGGATCCGGGACTTCACCGTTCTCTTTTTGCAGACTTCTTTTCCACTACGATTTCCGGATGTCTCGGTTCCGTACCGACTACAACATACGGAGAAAATATCGGTGTTATGGCAATGACAAAAGTCTACAGTGTACAGGTTATCGGAGGCGCTGCAGTTCTTTCCATCTGCTGTTCCTTCCTCGGCAAACTTGCCGCCCTGATCAACACGATCCCGGGACCTGTTATCGGCGGAATTTCATTCCTGCTGTATGGTATGATCGGAACTTCCGGTCTGCGTATGCTGGTTGATAATCAGGTAGATTACAGCAAATCCCGTAATCTCGCGCTGACCTCTGTTGTTTTCATCGTCGGTCTTTCCGGAATCGCACTGAACCTCGGAAATGTCAAGCTTACCGGAATGGTTCTCGCATGTGTGGTTGCCATGATCCTTAGCCTTATTTTCTATATTCTTGACAAATTACATCTTACTAACGACTTATAATTGGAGCAAAAAATGAAATCGTATCATCAGAAATTTATATCCGATCATCCATATGAATCCGTGCCAATGGCGGAAATCTCCGGATTTCCCGTACGTCCGGGTATTTATGATCTGAACGGAGCCACTCCGCTTCAAAACGGAGTAAATTTTACTATCCATACCTGCGGCGGAACCTCCTGCGAACTGCTTCTGTTCCACCGCGCACAGGAAGAGCCTTTTGCCGTCATTCCATTCCCGGAGGCCTACAAGATTGGTGATGTCTATTCCATGATCGTTTATGGACTCAACATCGAAGAATTCGAGTATGCATATCGTGTGGATGGTCCTTATCGTCCGGAAAAAGGGCTTCTCTTCGACAAAAACAATATCCTTCTGGATCCTTATGCAAAAGCTGTCGCAGGACAGCGTACGTGGGGAATTCGCTGGGATCACAACTATCATGCACGGGTTGTCCGCGACCGTTTTGACTGGGGTGATACTCCACAGTCAAAAAAAGAGCTCTGTGACCTGATCATCTACGAATTACATGTTCGTGATTTTACACATCATCCATCTTCAGGTGTCAAACACAGAGGTACTTTTTCCGGCCTGATGGAAAAAATCCCATACCTTAAAGAACTCGGGATCAACGCGGTAGAACTCATGCCGATCTTTGAATTTGACGAAACCATGAATTCCCGTACTGTTGACGATAAACAGCTTCTTGAATGCTGGGGCTACAATACTGTCGGATTCTTTGCACCGAACAGCAGCTATGCGGCAGCCAATGAGCACAACCAGGAAGGTACCGAACTTAAGACGCTGATTCGTGAGCTTCATGCCAACGGTATTGAAGTCATCCTGGACGTTGTATTCAACCATACCGCTGAGGGCAACGAAAAGGGCAAAACCATCAGCTTCAAGGGACTGGACAATAATATTTATTACATGCTCACTCCAGACGGAAATTATTACAATTTCAGTGGCTGTGGCAACACTCTGAACTGTAACCATCCGGTTGTTCAGCAGCTCATTCTGGAATGTTTACGCTACTGGACGATCAACTATCGTGTCGATGGTTTTCGTTTTGATCTTGCAAGTATCCTCGGACGAAATGAAGACGGTTCACCAATGAACAATCCTCCTCTTCTCCGTACCCTTGCAAATGACCCGATCCTCAGTAATGTCAAGCTGATTGCAGAAGCATGGGATGCCGGCGGACTTTATCAGGTAGGAAGTTTCCCTGCAAGCGGCCGCTGGGCAGAATGGAATGGCCGTTACAGAGATGCCCTTCGAAGTTTTCTGAAGGGTGACTGCTGGCATGCGTGGGATGCCGCATGGAGTATTTCCGGATCCGGAGATCTCTATGGAGGATTTTATGATCATAATCACAGTAATTATGCCGGTTATAATTCCTGTGTCAATTTCCTTACCTGCCATGACGGATTTACGCTTTATGATCTTTATTCCTATAATGAAAAACACAACGAGGCAAATGGCTGGAACAACACCGATGGTGCTGACGACAACCGGAGCTGGAACTGTGGTGTGGAAGGTGACACGGATGATCCGGAAGTGCTCGCACTTCGCAGGCGCATGATCCGCAACGCCTGTGCTGTACTGATGTGCAGCCGCGGAACACCGATGTTCCTTTCCGGAGATGAATTCGGCAATACAAAATTCGGCAACAACAACAGCTACTGTCAGGATAATATTACTTCCTGGCTTGACTGGCGAATGCTGGAAAAGAATAAAGATTTGTTTGAATTTTTCAAATTTATGATTGCATTCCGTAAACAGCATCCTGTCATCCACAAACAGCTTCCTACTTCTGTCTGTGGCATGGATCCGATCCATACACACAATGTAAATGCTGATCAGACAGATATTCCGCGTGATGCACGTACATTCTGTGTAAGCTTTGCAGGATATGATAAGGAAAAAGGACACGATGATCTGATCTATATTGCGGTCAATACTTTCTGGGAAGATGTTACGATTACTCTGCCGGATCTTCACGGACGTGGTGCATGGCATCTGAATGTCAACACTTACGGTGACGGCAATGGGAAATACTGCTATCCGGATGAGGAAGCGGCACGAATCGATCGCCGCTTTGTGATGAGACCGAGGAGCGTAGCCGTGTTTACCGGGAAAGATTATTAAAATATCGGGGACCTGTTTCCGGAAATACACTGGTATGTTTGTGATTTAAAGATTATGTTCTATAAAAGACACTGGATATCCCGACAGCTTCGGAGACCGGAAATACTAAGGATATAACCTGTCTGTTAAAAACATGAACTCCCAGCACATAACTCACTGTCGTTCAGACAATGTGCCGGGAGTCCATAACACAGCCATTTTATATCCCAAGTATTTCTACGTTCTCCTGCAGAGGTCAGGCTATCTCAGTGTCTTTTTATATTACATTTCTTTATCTTTAACCCTCCTCCACCATTCTCCCTGTATTTCCGGAGCCTCAGGGAAGCCCCGGGGCCGCGTTCCGCTACCCCAGATAAAGTCCGGTGAGAAATGGCTGGATAAAAAGAAAGACTCCGGCGAGCAGGCTGCCTGTGAGTATCCTCTGGAACTGGCTCGCTTGAAGAACTTCGTTCAGATACCGGATTATGCAGGGCTTTGTGTTGATACATAAAATATCGCTGTTTGAGCATCTGCGATGCGAGTTCGATATTTTATGTATCGTTTTTAACAAAGTTCTGTATATCCTGGTATCTTAGAAGTTCTGATTTGAGCCAGTTCCAGAGAATACTTCACATGCAGCCCCTCCTGGAGTCTTAATTTTATCCCCCTCTTCTCACCGGGAATCCTTTATCACTTTTTTATCTGTCCATAATATGCATTCGCCCCGTGTTTCCTGTAGTAATGCTTATCCTGCAGTTCCTGCGGCGCCGGTTTTACCTGCGGATTGATCAGTTCACAGCGGCATGCCATCTTCGCCACTTCCTCAAGCACAACTGCATTGTGAACTGCCTCATGTGCATCTTTGCCCCATGTAAACGGTCCATGATTCTTGCAAAGTACTGCCGGAACAGCTTCATAATCAAGGTCTTTGAAATAATCTGCGATCAGCACACCCGTATTCTTTTCGTATGCTTCCTCAATCTCCTCTTTTGTCAGATTACGTACACATGGAACTTCTCCGTAAATATAGTCCGCATGAGTCGTACCATAGCATGGAATTGCTCTCCCGGCCTGTGCCCAGCTCGTCGCCCATTCAGAGTGTGTATGTACGATTCCGCCGATCTTCGGAAATGAATTATAAAGAACCACATGGGTTGGTGTGTCTGATGACGGATTATATTCACCCTCGACTTTGTTTCCATTCAGATCAACAACCACCATATCTTCCGGTCTGAGTTTATCATATTCCACACCACTCGGCTTGATCACGAACAGTCCTTTTTCACGGTCAATGCCACTGACATTTCCCCATGTAAAAGTAACCAGTCCGTATTTCGGAAGATCCATGTTTGCTTTGTAAACTTCTTCTTTTAATTTCTCAAGCATTTATTTTCTCCTTTACAAAGAACGTAAATCGCCATTCATTTCTTTCACAGCAACTTACGTTCTTAATCTTCATTTTGTCTTATTACCAGATTTTTGATTCTACCGCTGCTCTCTCGATCGGCAGTCCCGTCAGATATCTGTCCATAAATTCATTAAATCCTTTGACACCTTCCGGTTCCGGATCCAATGTACTTCCTTCATTTCCTGCAAATACACGGTTGTCCAGGAACTCATCCAGAGTCTCACCGTCCTTCCTGTCCACAAGGTAAGCAGCCAGAAGCGCAATACCCCAGGCACCGCCCTCACCTGCTGTTGACATAACAGATACCGGTGCATTCACTGCATCTGCAAGAATCTGCTGTCCTACACCTTTGGTCTTGAACAGTCCGCCGTGTCCTAAAAGTCTGTCAATCTTGACATGCTCCTGATCGATCAGGATATTTAAACCTACCCGCATTGCTCCGAGACAGGTATAAAGATTCGTTCTCATAAAGTTTGCAAGTGTGAATCTGCTTTCAGGAGAACGTACAAACAACGGTCTTCCTTCTTCAAATCCTGTCATATGCTCTCCTGAGAAATAACAGTAGGACAAAAGTCCGCCGCAGTCCGGATCACCCTCCAGAGCTTTATTATAAAGAGTTCCAAACAGTTTGTTCATATCCACTTCCATACCCATTGCTTCTGCAAATTCTTTAAATACATTTACCCATGCATTCAGATCAGAAGTACAGTTGTTGGAATGTGCCATGGCAACTGCATCACCAGCCGGTGTTGTTACCATATCGATCTCTTTGTATGGTTTGGAAAGTGCTTTTTCCAGAACGATCATGGCAAATACAGAAGTACCTGCGGAAACATTACCGGTGCGCTGTTTTACACTGTTGGTCGCTACCATACCGGTTCCTGCATCACCTTCCGGTGGGCACATCGGAATGCCTGCTTTGAGTTTGCCTGTCGGGTCAAGGAATCTCGCACCTTCTTCAGTCAGAGTACCTGCATCCTGTCCGGCAACCATGACTTCCGGCATAATATCACGAAGTTTCCACGGGAATCCATAAGACTCTACCAGTTTGTCAAATTTCTCTACCATCTCCTGGTTGTAATCTTTTGTCGTGGAGTCAATCGGAAACATACCTGCCGCATCACCGATACCAAGAACTCTTTTTCCGGTCAGCAAACGATGCACATATGCTTCCAGAGTGCACATATAATCGATGTCTTTTACATGCTCTTCTCCGTTCAGGATTGCCTGATACAGATGTGCAATACTCCATCTCTGTGGAATATTATACTGGAAAAGTTCCATCAGTTTCCCGGAAGCTTCACCGGTAATATTATTTCGCCATGTGCGGAACGGTACCAGAAGCTTTCCTTCTTTATCAAACGGCATGTAGCCATGCATCATGGCACTGATTCCAAGTGCTCCGACGCAGGTAAGCTCCACGTCATATTTTTCCTTTACATCCTTCACAAGGTCGCTGTAACAGCCCTGCAGACCTTTGTGGATATCATCCAGAGAATATGTCCAGACACCGTTTTCGTAGCGGTTCTCCCAATCATAGCTTCCGGATGCGATCGGATTGTATTTATCATCCACCAGAACTGCTTTGATTCTTGTAGATCCGAACTCGATTCCAAGCGCTGTTTTGTTATTTAAAATTGCTGTCTTTGCTTCATTTACACTCATTTTGTAAATCCTCCCTGATTTTTGTTTTATCCCTTACAAAAACTTATTTTTATTATAATATTTTCCAATCAAAACATCAACAATTCTCTGAAAAACTCAACTTTGTTCCTTCTGTTTTTAGAAAAATTTAATACTTCAATCTCTTTGCCGATGTGGATGTATGTGGTATGATATTGCCAATCTGAAAAAAGTCTGTAAATCCTGATATAAGATTGTTTCATATGGAGATAAATGATGAATAAAACAGAATTTCTTGATATTTTATATAATCAGCTTTCCGGTCGGATGCCGGAAGGAAATGTTGCTGCACATGTGCAGTATTATCGCAATTATATTGAAGACAAACAGCAAAAAGGCCGTACCGAAACTGATATTCTGAAAGAACTCGGAGATCCCCGCCTGATTGCCCGGACGCTTCTTGATACAGAAGTCGATGCCGGCAATCCGCAGAACGGAAGCACATATTCTTCCACATACAGCGAAGGAACTTCCGGTTATAATGAATATGACAGCTCCGATTCCGCCCGGGGACATGTTAAGAAACACAGCTTTAAGCTGGATCTTTCCACATGGTACGGCAAGGTTGCTGTCATTTTGATTGCTGCTGTCGTATTACTTCTGCTGGTTACGATCCTTGGTGTCCTGATCCCGGTTATGATCGTTGCCGGTGTGATCATGTACCTCGTTTCGCAGTTTCGTAAGCGATAGCTTCTTATGCTGTTTTCTTTGTCATAAAGGATACGAATCTTACATGCTGATCCATTTTGTCACCGATCATTCCGATTACTTTTCCCATAGTAAATGCGGCAAGGATCGTACCTATTCCGAGTCCGTCCAGGTGACCGAGAATAATTAATGTCATCAGTGCAGTTATTGTAAGACAGGTAACATCATATCCGATCTTGATTCTGGAGTATTTTACTTTTGTAATACCAGCCAGCTCTCTCGGAAACAGGTCTGTCGGGATGATCGGCAGGCCGCAACGGTTGGAAAGTGCGATTCCGATGCAGAGAAGCAGGTAACTGATGATAAAATAAATTACCCGGTATCCGATTGCAGTCGGCAGCACATTAATCCACATCTCATGTACATCAAGCATTTCGCTGAATGCAAATCCAACAACAAAACTGAAAAGATACGGTGCGACAAATTTTTTTCGCATGACCATCAGGGATAATACCAGAAGTCCCTGGAAAATGTAGGTCCATGTGCCGAGGGAAATCTTGTTGAACACTTCCGAAAATGCATATGGTACGCTGGAGATTGCAGAGATGCCGGAGCCGGAGTACAGCATCAGCACAACACCCAGACTGTTGATCAGTACAACCACCAGCAATGCCAGTTCGCCCCGCAACACCGGCAGGTTTTGTGTCTTTTGTGTCTCGTATTCTTCTGTCAATTTATATTCCTCCATAACTATTGATTTTCGCCTTGTCTATCTTAGCACTCTGATATTCTTTTTTAAAGATAAAAATCTGAAATCTGTAAAAAATATCGAACGCTTCTCTTTGACAGTTGAATACAGCGTTTACACTCTTTGTTCTATCCTTCCAGATTTTCTTCTTTCATTAAAAATCAGCCAGTAGTTTCTCTCCATTCTACAGCCCGAATCTCTTCTGCACAATCTCTGCCAGAATTTCCGCTGTTCCCCGAACCCCTAGCATACTGGAATCGATCATAATCTGTTTGCTGTCCGGATCTCCCGGGGCATACTTTGCATAGCGTTTGTGATATGCGGTTCGTGCCTTATCGACCTTATAAATCATTTTTGTGGCTTCTTCCGGTTTCATCTTGAGTACTTCCACACAGTTTTTATAACGTGCATCTACCGGCGCATAAATATATATATTTAAAACATTTCTGTGATCACGGAAAATATAATCGGCACATCTTCCTACAATAATACAGGATTCCTTTTCTGCCATCTCACGGATGACCTGTTTCTGCACATTATAGATTTCATCCTGCTTCGCGATCGAATCGGAGCCCAACGGAAGCAGCATGGAAAGCAGCTTATGGCTCCATGCCGACTCATGCGACTTCCAATCAGGCAATCCAGCAGATGTACATCAATGGACATTTCTGTTACGCCTATAAATTTGGCATCATTACAAATGGTCTTGGCATCGTCCGTGACATTACTTTTTATAACAAAGACTTCCTTCAGGCTCATCCGGATATCGTTGTTGAAAAGAAATCTGATTCTCCAGATGAATACAAATCTTGGAGATGCCGCCTTTGATGCCATTAAAATCTACAAGACCCTCTTTGAAGAAATTGGATTTCAGAAGGCTTTTATCCCCCTGAAGACAAAGCTCACCATAGAAGGGATTGACTATACTGTAAATGAAAACGGCATTCCCTGCTGTCCTCACGATCCATCTAAAGTAAAAAAACTTTCCTACAGTATCTGAATATCATTATATCAGACATTGCAGGAAAGTCTTATAAGCTTTCACTTATGATTTTCACTTACCGGCTGCTAACGAAACAGCGGCATATCCTGTGGATATTTTCCCATAAAGCCAGGGCGGGCAACCAAATCTTTCGTCCTTTCGGAAACATCCATTAATTCCGGTAAATTATTTTCAGGCTTATCTAAGTAGAAATAAGTACAGCATGACCAGTCATCTTCCCTTTCAAATAAAAGAGGGATACCATTCAGCATTGGAATATCAGCAAAATCTATAGGATCTCCATCAACAGAAATCACCTGATTATTGGCTATCTTATTCTTATACAGCAACTGAGCATGATGGAAATAATCATCTCTGTCAACTCCACCTATCTGCTGTATCGTTGCTTTAAAATTACTGTTGAAATAAATAGGATCCGGAATGTGGAAACGGTAACAGCACAATTCCATATTCTCCTTATCATATACCGGGCAGCCACAGTACAGATCATAATAATAATCCTGTCCCCATGCTGTTCCAATATAATCCTCTACACCTGTACCACATATGGTCGGATAATCAGTATCGCCATCAATATACGCTTTGAATTCACCCTCGCCCCACCATGTATCTGAATACAGTTTTTTATTGCACCGAACACCCATATTAGTGCCTAAAAATCTTCCTTTTCCTTCAATGTATGGAAGCAATTCAAAATCTTTTTTCATGTGTGTAGGATTTTCTCTGTTAAAGAAAGCATGGAAATACAAAGTATCCTCTGTGAACTTATCACCCAGTGTATAATCAATATCATAGTAAAAATGCTTAATCGTAACACTGGATTCATTTGTAACTAAAATTTTCATACCTGTTTTGAATGGCATTGGAATATAGGTGCTGAAATTACGTCCTTCCGGATTTGAGAATAATGCATTTTTAAATGTTGCAACTTTTCCCAATCCCACACAGAAAAAGTCACCAAATGGAACACTTACTGCAGGCTTCTCGCTATTATCCCAGAACATCTCCAATTTTATTCCTCTCAAAGTTTCTGGGGTCTGATCACTAATTGTAATCCACATGCGTCGGATAATACCACTTGTATTTTCAGCATGAGCTAAAACCCGGCTCTCTCCTGGATTCAGTGTAAACCAAGGAGCTCCTTTTCTGCCATTTCTCACTGTTCCACCAGCACCTTTTGCACCATCTGGATTTTCATAGCTTGCCCATCTTGATACAACACCCTCTTCAAATTTAAACAATTTATTTTCTAACATAAAATACCTCTCTTTTGTCTGAAAGGTGATATAATGTCAACTTTCATTACAGCATACTCTTTGTCTGTGTGGTGTCTGTGTTTCCTGTTACTTTGTATTTCGCTACCTGATTTCTGTAAAAGTTATTAGAGTCATATTCACATAGCAGCGCTTTTACAGAAAATTTTTCGTTTTTATCTTCTATTTTTTTTACAATCATCTCTCCGGCAAGTTTTCCCATTTCTTTCATCGGCTCATAAACTACCGGAATCTTATGCATAAAGCGATTTGCAAAATCAGAATCTACAAAACCACCTATAACAATCTCTTCTCCAAGCTTTAACCCTCTGTCTTCCACACAATTCAACACACTGTGAGTCATTGCTGTGTTTGTCGCTATAAGCGCTGTACATCCCTTTTCAATCAGCTCACTGGCTACATCATACGTATTATTCTTACGATCGATGTACCGGATGTATTGTTCTTCTTCCGGTATGCCATGCTTATTTAAAATCTCCTGATAGATACTTACCCTTTCATATGTTGGGCTAATCTGTGGCAGACCGACCAGAAAACCAATCTTTCTAAATCCATTTCCAATCATTTCTTCCAGCATTTTGGCAGTTGCCTCCCGACAATCCAAAATAACACTGTCATAATTTCGATCTGGCAACACTCGATCCATGAATACCAGTGGAAACTTATCTGGCATTTGGCTCTTTATTGTTTGAAAATCTTCTGCCGTAGAAGCAATCACAATTCCGTCTACAACACCTGATGCCAGGCTTCTTAACGCCTGTTTTTCCATTCTAAGATTATCTCTTGTATTGGAAATAACCAAATTATATCCCTGTTTTGATATCACATCATCTACATCTTCAATAAGTGCAGCAAAAACGGAGTTTGTAATATCTGGTACAACAAGTCCTATCATCATTTTTTTGCCGGTGCGAAAAGTTCTGCCAGATGCATCCGGTGAATATCCCAATTCTTCTACTGCATCCATGACTTTTTTTCTGGTCTCTTCGGATACAAAACGTGTGTGATTCAACACATGCGATACTGTAGATATGGAAACGTTGGCTTTTTTGGCCACATCTGTAATCTTTGCTTTCATACGCTTTCACTCTCTGTTCATGTTAATTTTTCAACTTAATATGGACTATATGATTTCCAGTCAGACCATATGGTATAAAATCAACTTTTTCACCATCAAGTATAACATATTCCACAGTTCCAACGCCACTTGTTTTGACAGTTAGTTTTGCTAACTGGTAATTCAGATTTTCTATTTCAAGTCCTTTAAAGGCCTCTGGAACACATGGCTGAAATCTCAGGCCCTGTTCATCATAGCTGATTCCCAAAATACCATATAAAACCTGTGCGGCAAATCCGCAGGCATGCCAGAGCTGTCCCGGCCATCTCCAGGATTTCCCTGTATCAGCTTCAAGAACTTCATGAAAGTTTTTATGGAGAACTGCTGTTCTCATCTGTTGTGCAAGCATTGTAAGCAAAAGTTCTTTGTTCTGTGTTTCAGCTGCCGCAGAAGCAAATCCGGATTCCCATACCGGCCATACCGGTCCCACAAAATGGTTACGCTCTTTCCTGTGAGGGAACAAGCGGATTCCATATGGTGTCATTGCAGTATGTATTCCACTGTTCAGGATTTCTCTTCTCTGTTTTGGTGTTGCAATTTGGAACTTATCCCACAGAGCAGCTTCCTCTCCAGAAGTCTCCCAGATCTGCTTTTCATATGCTTCACTGCCTTTTGGTCCGCTGGTAAAGTATCCAGCCTCATCATTCCAGTATTCCTCGCGAATTTTCTCACGCAATTGCTCGGAAACCTTACTCCATTTTTCAGAATTTTCATTTTCTCCATGCAAAAGCTTTTCTATTTTTGCCATGGAATCATATGCCTTCATGTAATAGCATTCACTGCCCAGGGAATAACCGGCATTTTCCGGTTCGGGAAAAGCATCATTAGAAGTAGACTGTTCTGCACGTACAAGACCTTTTTCCTCATTATATCTGTTTTCAATCTCTGTCATTGTTTCTCTTAGTACGTCATATCCATCTTCAAGTAAGCTTCTGTCGCCAGTAGCCAGATAATAATCCCACAATCCGACAGCCCCCATTGCCGGTCCGTCGCTTCCATTGTCAAATCCTTTTTTTATAGCATACAAAAGGGAACGCCCTGCTGTTTCCGGATCGATCAGACTGCCGCCACGCATCGCTATATGCACAGAATCCCTCAGCCAGACTCCAAAACCCTCCCCTTTGCACTGAAAGAGTCCTGCCTGCCACATATGTTCCTGTCCGGGAAGTGCATATCCGCCATCGGTACAACGGTCAAAGACTGTCATCGCCAGATTCCATGTTGCGGAAAGAATATCAGAACTGGATTTCAGTATAGGATATTTTTTCAGATTCCTATCTGCTGTCCACTTGTCTGTTCTCCATGACTTTCTTGTCATGTCGCCCCATTTTGTTTTTCTCCATTGAAATTCTTCAAGAATCCTGTCTGCTGACACAATTTCTTCTGAGTTTATGATATACGCATCCGGTTTCCCATAACAGATATCTTCAACATGATTATCATAAACTTTAAACTTGTCATTTGCGAAGATAAGCCTGTCTTCGCTCTTTTTTCTTCTCAATGCTTCTGTTGCTTCTTTACTGTATGCCAAACCTCTCAGTCCATATACAGTAATCTCAGTCTCTGTTTCTTTCTCTGTCACTACATGGATATGTGGATCATTATTTTCTCCAACTCGGATTTTTCCAAGATTTCCACTGATATCAATAACACTGATTTCTTTTGCTTCATTGGTCAGATTATTCAGCAGTACCAGCACCTTATCACCTGCGATAATTTCTGTTACATACTGATCAAATACTGCTACAAAGGACAGCTTTTCATCGCATTTTATTTCAATCTGGTACTTTCCGCATATAAGCATTTCCGTATCAGAATTCCAGTAAAATGTCTGATAAGGGAGCTGAATTTCCACTTGTTTTTTACCTTTTGTTTCTATATCAAAAATAGCTTCATAAGCATGTGCAAAAATATCCTCAGGTGACAGATCTGCTTCTTTGATTTTTATATTCGGCCAGATATCCGGTGCGATACGAAATCTCAGCGCACAGTCCAGATCTGATGTTTTTGCACTAAATTCACGCTTCCAGATTCTATGAGAGGAAATGTCTTCATATACTTTCCCGTCTTCTCCTGAAACATAGGGAATGGTGATATAGTTCTGTATCCCATCTGATTCTGTCAAGCCGTAAACTGTCTTTTTACCATTATTTTCAAGGCTGTAAATTTGCCTGATATCACCATAAATATTCACATCTTCGCATTTAAAAAGACTATTTTTTGCACTGAATTTTTCTGTAGCCTTTGTGTCAAAAAATGTTTTTGTTTCTGCTGCCGCACTGCAGATTATCTGCTTTCCAGATTCTTCTGTTTCATATTCTACCTGCAGTTTTGCCTGATCATAACCCATTTTTCTGAGTTCTGTAATATAGCTGTTCCCACTAAAATAATGTACTGATTTTTCCAGAGCTGCCCTGTATTCTTCTTCGCGTCTTCTGGTTTCATAACTTTCTCTGATTTCCACAAGCTTTCCCTCCTATTTGATGCCTGACATTTTTATGCTGTTCTGCAGATGGCTTTGCAGGAAAAGCGATATCAGAAATACCGGCAAGCAGGCCAGCATTGCACTTGCAATAACCACATTCCACTTCGTGTTATAGCCTCCAACCATATTTGCGAGATACACCATAATTGTTCGATATTCCGGTTTCTTATTTACGATCAACGGCCAGAGATAATTGTTCCAGTTACCCAGGAAAAAGGCAATACACAGTGGAATAATGATCGGTCGTGAAAGTGGAAAAATAATTGTGAAAAACATTCTGTAGGTAGAACAGCCATCCAGTTTTGCAGCCTCTTCAAGATCTACAGGGAAACTCATATAAAACTGTCTGAACAAAAATATACCATAAGCATTAAACAATGCCGGTAACAGAATTCCAGCATAGCTGTTTGTAATTCCTAATTGTTTACATATCATAAACAAAGGTACAAGAATAGACGATACAGGAATCATCAAAGTACTGATAATCACTGTAAACATCGGCTTTTTCCCCGGAAAATTCATTCTTGCAAATGCGTATCCACACATTGAATGAAGAATTAAAGCAATAATCGTAACTGCTACTGCAATAAGAAATGAATTACCGATTGCAACAAGAAAATCCGGTGTTATCGCTGATTTTATACTTTCAAAAGAAGGAGATGCTGTGATCAGTGATCCTACAAAAACAGTTTTTTCATTTCTAAAACTGACCATAAATAAAATGTAAATCGGAAACAACATTACAATTCCCAATACTATAAGAATTACTGCAAGTATGTTATTTGTTTTTTTCTTCATATCATCATTCCTCCTTTCCATTTATTTTTAACATGATAACGGCAAGCACTGTCAGAATTAGAAACATTACAACTGACAATCCGGCTCCATATCCAGCCTTCATCATTTCAAATGACTGTTTGTAGATATACAGACTGGCAACTTCTGTGGATTTTGCCGGCCCGCCTCCGGTCATTACCATGATAAGATCCAGACACTGGAAGGATGCAATCACCGATGTGATCAGTACAAAAACACTTGTAGGTTTCAATAATGGAAACGTTATCTTCCAGAAAACCTGCCAGGAATTGGCTCCATCCAGTTTTGCCGCTTCATAATAACTATAAGGTATGTCTTTTATTGCTGAGAGAAAAAGAATAATATTGTAGCCCAGATTGATCCATATCAAAACAATCGCAATACAAACCATTGCCTGAGAGGTGGACCCCAGAAACTTTTCTCCCTTCAGTCCAAATGCCTTCAAAAATACATTGATAAATCCGCTTCTTTCCATATAAAGGAACATCCACAGACAGCTTGCAATTACAGATGTGATAGAATATGGAAGCAGAAAAGCTGTTTTTACAAATCCAGCCGCTTTTTCGTTCTTGACATAGTTGATCAGAACCGCAAACAGAATGGACAAGATAAACAATGCCGGAACATACATTAAAGTCAACTTGAAGGTTCTTCCCAGAGACTGCCACCATTCAGAATCACTAAACATTGTTACATAATTCTGTAATCCAATAAATTCCTTTATATTCGCAAAATTCCAGTTATATAAACTCATATAAAACGAATATATGATTGGTATGATAATAAAAACCAGAAGACCAATAAAATCAGGAAGAACAAATGTATATGTTACAAGCATTTGCTTCATTTTTTTACCGGATATTTTTCCTTTCTGCTTCATAATTCTACCTCTTTTGTGTTTTATTTTAATGCTTCAATCTTTTCCTGTGCATCCTTTGCTGCTTCCTCACCTGAGCTTCCTCCAAACATTACAGCCTGCAGTGTATCCCCCATAATATCTGATACTTCAGCTGAATACTGTGGTTCAGGTCTTGCTGTATCATAAAATTCTGTAAAGGTTGCCTTTATTCCTTCCTGGAAAAGGTCTTTATTATTATCGATTATGGACTGACGTACCGGATATGCAAATTTGGTTTCTGTGCACCATTTTACGGCATTAGTTGTATCATCGCTTCCGAAACACCAGAAAATAAAATCAGCTGCTGCATCAACATCTTTGCTCTGACTGGAAACTCCCAGCATCTGTCCTCCTGCGACAGTTACAGCATCTTTTCCTTCCGGTGTCGGAAGCGGTACAACTCCAATATTATGTCCATCTTTGTTGTATTCTTCTGCTGCATTTATCATATAGGTTCCGCCAATCTGCATAGCAGCTACGCCATTTGCAATATTATCAATACTCCATGGGCCGCTCTGTAATGATGATGGGCAGTATCCGTTCTGATAAAATGATCCCCAGAAATCAAGGGCATCTGCCATATTGTCGCTGCCAATTGTTACATTACCATCAGCATCATAAATATCTGCATCATCCATCCACATAAATGGCCACCAGTTAAACAGTGTATATGCTGTTTTTTCTACCGGAAGAACGATTCCATATCTGTCATCTGTTGTGAGTTTTTCAGCTGCACTCTTCAGTTCCTCCCACGTTGTCGGTGGTTCAATGCCTTCTTCTTTAAGTACATCCGCATCATAAAACAGTCCAAGAGTCTCACACTCAAATGGCAATGTATAAATTTTTCCATCGTCTCCGGTTGCCGCTTCAAGGAATGAGGGAAGAATATCCTTTTTCAGATCATCTGTATAGTAGGAAGAAAGGTCTGCCAACATTCCTGCTTCCGTGAATTTTTTGTAAGTTGCCGGTTCTACCCAGAGAATATCAGGGCATTCACCATTTGCATATGCGGTTGTCACAAGTGTTGTGGTATAATCTGTCTGATTAACACTTGAATATTCAATTTCCACTTTATCCTGTGACTGATTATATTCATCAACCATTTCCTGGACAGATTCTGCCTCAGAGCCATTATGGAAATCCCAGAGAGTAAGCTTTTCTTTTTTTTCACTTGCATATACAGGGGTAAATACCGCTGTAGTCATACTCAAAGCCATAATGATTGATAAAAATCTTTTTAACTTCATAAAAAACCCTCCATTTTTTTAATGCACCATGTGCTTATTTATTTTTCTTTGTCAAATTCTTCTTTTACTTTATGAGCCAGTTCTTTGTTTCCTGCTTCTGACGGTGCTGTTCTTGCTGCATTAAGTCTGATCTGTTCTGCCTTTTCAACTTTAAATTTTTCCATTCTTTCATTTCGGCTTCTGTAAGCTTCCTGCATCTCCGGTGTAAGTTCCACCTGATGAGCCGGTTTCGGAATATCAAAAGTTCTCTTAAGCGGAATTCTCTCTTCTACCGGCTGAATGGTTACCGCAGTAACAGGAGCTGCCTGGTACCAGTACGCTGTGCATGCCCAGTCATCTGACAGATGATTTGCATGGCCATGTTCCATACTGATCTGAATATGCTTCTTGAAATGAATTGGATCTGTAAGATGGAATCTGTAGGATACCTGATATCCTTTTGTATCTCCGTCATGCATAATCGTACCATTATAAGGTGACTGATTTCTCTGCATTCCCCATGCATGGTTAAAATAATCCTCAGCACCTGTTCCATTAATGCTAGGTTCTTCTTCATCATCGATCAAAATCATGTCGTCGCCTTCTCCCCACCAGCTTCCCTGGAAATGAAGTACAGAAAGATTACAACCGACATAATGACCGCGTCCTTTTGTATCCAGCATCAGGAAATTCTCTTTCCCGTCAAGATTAGGGACACTGTTTACTTCCGGAGAGTTTACACAAAGATCATTTCCCCATCCACTGCATGGCATATCACGTCTCCATGCTGCCTGAAAGTAAGCAATATCTGGAGTCTCTTCATGATAAAGTTCATAATCAATATGGAAAAACAGACCAAGTGGTCTTTCATTTTCATTGATCACCTCTATTTTGGCCCGTTTGTTAAAAGGCATCGGAAAATAACAATTCATAGAAGCAGTCCCACCAAAGGTCAGCTCTTCACAAGGTCTTGAGGATACATTAAAAGGAATAGATGAAAAGCTTGACGGCATGGAATGACCGATACAGAAGAAATCTCCCAACGGTGCCAGTACACTGGGACCATCAAAATCATCCCAGGTCATACGAATCAGAACCTTGCGATAGTAATCTGGATCATTAAGCTCCCAGTTAACACCTTCTGCATTTTCCATCTCGGTTACCGGTGCAACAGAACCGCTCAGAATCGGATGCTGGATAGACGGACCAAGGATTTCTCTGCAAAAGGTTGTCACCCAGATATGATTGATACAGCCTGGTCCCTCAATATCTGCCATAACTGCTGTGTCGCCTGCATTTACCAGCCAGTAATCTTTGTTTCTTCCACTCTGATCCCAGCTGGAAGCTCTGGCAGTTCTCGCATCTGCAACTGTTGTAAGATTTTTTAAAAAAGACATATTATTTTTCTGCATCTTTTTCCTCCTAATTATATTTTTCTGTAAGCAATCGTTTGCGCAAACGTTTTTATGAGTTTAGTATATCATCAACTTCAAATTTGTCAATTATCATTTTTCAACAATATTGTTTTACAAATTTTGTTAATGTTTTTTTATGATATCAGAGGAAAAAGATCAAAAATCTGTTCATGCTTGCATGATTGTATGATATACATATATCCTGAAAAGAACCTTCGTGCTTATCCCGGGACAATCCGTGGAACCGAAGAATGGGATGATACTTATAAAATCAGAACTGTAGTGGAAAGAGATATCAATCACATCAAGGATAATCTGTGTCTTGCAGGGCGCCGGACTCAAAATAAAAAGACTCTGCATGCAGATCTGATTCTTGCCGGCATCACACAACTCATTACTGTTGTTCTTGCAGACAAAATCAACCATCATGAATACATTCGAAGCGTAAAGCCTCTCATAGCATAGGACTTACCAACTCCATAAAGCCAGGGGCTTATTAGAGTGCGCCTAAAACTGGCAGATATCCACTTTTTTATCTTAGAATTCGTGCTCTGCACGAATTCTTCCCTATCTTTTTATTTACCAGCATCTGAATCGCAATTCCTGTTACGATCAATACCAGACCCAGTACAGAAAATACGGTGATCTTCTCTCCCAGTACAAAGTGTGTACACAGAAGTGATACAAAAGGTGTCAGATATGCCAGATTTGCGATCACAGCTGTATTTCCGAGATTCAACGCCAGCGCCCAGGTAAGATACGGAAGTGCATTACAGATGACTCCGTTCCAGATCATTCCAGCCGTCTGGCTCAGAGTCGGCGCTTCGATTTTTCCCTGTATCAGAATCAGGATAAATGCCGTCACCGTACCTGCTACATAAGAAACCATAACGCTTAGGTTTTTGTCATAACTTTCTCTCTTATTCAACGTACAATACAAACCATAGCAGACTGCTGCCAGCAGGGCAAACAGAATTCCCTTTGCATCCCCGACAGCGAACTCTGTCAGCTTTCCATCCGTTGTCACAACCAGAATTCCGAGAAAAGAGAAAACAACTGCCGCTGCTTTTCCGATGTTCATCTTTTCCCCAAGGATCCACCAGGAAAAAAGAATGATCAGTGCCGGCCACAGTTCATTGATCACAAAAGCAGTCTGTGCTTCCAGACGCGCTGTCCCCAGAAGCAGAAAATAATTATAAAAAAATACACCCAGTGAACCGATCACCACCATGCGGATCACCGTTTTACGGGACAGTTCACGTAATTCATGTAAATATCCCTTTTTCCAGTTATAAATTCCCAGAAACAACATTGCTGCCAGAAACGAAAATGCCAGCACATAAACTGCATCCAGCTGATTCATCAGAAGCTTTGACGCTGTTGCCACTGTTCCAAAACATAGTACCGAAGTTCCCGCATACATATACTCTTTTTTCATGATCATGTCCTCCTTTTGCTGCTTTGTACTTTTATTATTCAAGAATGCCTCGGCATTCTTGCTGCGAGATGCGCGTCATTTCACATCTAATATAACAGAAAAGACAGCTCTGCGGCTGCCTTCTCTGACATATTTTCTAATTAAAACTCTGCTCTGTTCTTTCGATGATCTCATCCTGAAGTGCTTTGTCAAGATTTCGGAAATGATCACTGTAGCCTGCCACACGAACGATCAGATCACGGTATTCATCCGGATGTTTCTGTGCATTGATCAGAGTCTGCCGGTCTATGACATTGAACTGGATATGATGTCCGTCCAGATTAAAGTACGAGCGAACCAGATTTGCCATCTGTTCCAGTCCGTTTTCGCCCGCCACAACGGACGGTGTAAATTTCTGGTTCAGAAGTGTTCCTCCCGTTGACAGATGATCCATCTTTGCACAGGATTTAATAACTGCTGTCGGTCCGTTCACATCCGCACCTTTTTCCGGTGAAATTCCCTCTGATACCGGTTTGTGGGCATGTCTTCCGTTCGGACTCGCAATCATAACATCTCCGAAATATACATGGCAGGTCGTCGGAAGCATATTGATCCGATAAGTACCGCCACGGTTGTTTCGGCGTCCGGTCACACTCTTGCGGTAAAATTCAAATACTTTTTCCATAATCTCATCTGCATAATCATCGTCGTTTCCATATTTCGGTGTACGGTTTGTCACCAGATTCCGGATTCTGTCATATCCTTCAAAATCCGCCTCCATAGCATCCATAAGTTCTTTCATTGAGAATTTTTGCTTATCAAAAATATTATATTTTATTGCACTTAGACAGTCCGTAATCGTACCGATTCCCACACCCTGAATGTAACTGGTATTGTATCTCGCTCCACCTGCATTATAATCTTTTCCTCTGGAAATGCAGTCATTCGTGAGAATTGAAAGAAACGGAACCGGCATCTCTTCTGCATATATTTTTTCGATCACAAGACTTCCTCTGATCTTAATATCCAGAAAATACTCCATCTGTGTACAAAAGGCATTCCACAGTTCTTCATAGCTTTCAAATTCATATCCATAACCGGTCTTTGGTCCCAGCTGTTTTCCGCTCGTATGATCGTAACCATTAAACAATGTCAGTTCCAGCACCTTCGGGATATTAAAATAACCGGTCAGAATATAGGCTTCATTTCCAAATGCACCTGTTTCCACGCATCCACTGGTTCCACCCTTTCTGACATCTTCAATGGTCTTTCCGGCATTCAGAAGTTCCTGCACAATCGCATCTGTATTATAAAAAGCAGGCTGTCCCCATCCCTTTCGGGAAATCTCACATGCTTTTTTCAAAAAATTCTGCGGTGTCTTGCGACTGATCAGTACATTGGAGCTTGGCTGAAGAAGTTTCATTTCATCCATACATTCCAGTATCAGATAACTTACTTCATTGACGCCGTCCCTTCCATCCGGTGTGATTCCACCTGTATTGATATTTGCAAAATCTGTATAGGTGCTGCTTTCTTTCAACGTGATTCCGACTTTTGGCGGTGCCGGCTGATTGTTAAATTTTATCCACAGACATTCCAGAAGTTCTTTTGCTTTGTCATCGTCCAGAATTCCATCGTCTACGTCTTTTCGATAAAATCGTATCAGATGCTGATCAAGTCTTCCCGGGCTGTAGGAATCTCACGGATTCAGTTCGCTTGTCACTCCCAGATGTACAAACCAGTACATCTGAATTGCCTGCCAGTAAGTCTTCGGTTTGTGAGCCGGCACAACACGGCAGTTTTCTGCAATCTGAAGAAGTTCTGCCTTTCTTTTTTCTTCTGTGCATGCTCCTGCAAGTTTTTCGGCATACTTTGCATAGCGCTCTGCAAGAATCATGATCGCATCGCAGGCAATATCCATGCCTTTCAGTTCAGCTTCTTTATCAAGGGCTTCAGAATCATTCATATAATCCAGTTTTTCAAGGGCAAGTTGGATATCTGCCTTATGCCCCAAAAAGCCTTTATTATAGATGTTTTCTGAGCCTACTGTATGACCCGGTCCTCTCTGTTCCATAAATTCGGTAAACATACCTGCTTCATATGCATCTTTCCACTCCGGAGTCATATGTGCCAGTATCTTATGCCGGATTGAACGATTCTCCCAGTATGGAATCATTTCCTTTTTCTGAAAATCATAGTCCTCCTCTTTGACTGTAAAATTGATCAGTTTCCGGTCATTCATGACTTTCAGATCCTGTACAGTATGGCAGCAAAGATCAGGGAATGTCGGTGCAGCCTGAGGGTCACAGCCTTTTTCACCAACGATCAGTTCGCCATCACCTATGTATAAGGTTTTTTTCGAAAAATAGTTTTTCAGCGCCAGCGCACGCAGTTCCGGTACACTGACGGTTCCTTCGTACTGTCTGTATATTTCTGTAAAATATTTTGCACGTTCCATGTCGATATGTGCCTGCGTGGTAACACTTTGTTCACGCAGGGATCGGATACGTGCGTTCATGCCTCTTGTTTCCATATATGCTCCTTTCCTGATATTGGTCGTCACGGTTGATGTTGGGGAATGAAAATAACGCAACATTGAAGACTGCTGGTATGTCATCGGAAACAGCTTCATCGTTTAGAAGTTCTAAACAATGGCCTAGCTGTTAAAAACATTCATAAAAGCAGGCAAACTCGCTAACGCTCAAACAGAGCCGGCTTTTATGAATAACACAGCCAGAACATTGTCAAGAACTTCTACAACTCTTCCAGAGGTTTTCCGATGACATACCAGCAATCTCCAGTTGTTCGCGTTTCCTCATTTCCCCAGTCCTCAATGGTTTCTCCCTGTCTGTGGCTCGCTCCGCGAGGTCGGGGAGGTGGGTCGTTTTGCTTTCGGGTGCGGGATAGTTTGTTTCGTGGGGAGGGCGGGGTGGTGGTGGATTTTGAACGGTTCATCGGCTGGATATTCAAATGGGGATGGAGTGGGGAAAGATATGGCGGGAAACCAACAGAAGTGAGTTTCTGTGTTGCAGTTCGGAAAACCTCTGCAGGAGTTCATAGCAGTTCTTAGCTTTCTGTTTTCTGTGTTATGAGCAAAAACTGCACTGTCTGAGCGGTACGCGAGTTTGCAGTTTTTGTGAATGTATTTAACAGAAAAAAGAAAGTTTAGTACTGCTGAACGCCGAAGCTGTTTCAGAAATGCAATACAGAACTTCACCTCGTTTTCCTGCCATTCTTTCCTCGTTTATCCTCTTTCTATCCACCGATGTAAACCGGATAATTTATGTAGTTCCGGAGTTTTTTCTGCAGTTCCTGTATTCCATATGTTTTTCCGCAGATTTCCCTCGCATTATTTACACAAATATCAATACATGTTTCACATCCGGTGCATCTGCCTGCCTCCGTAAACACTTTTCCATTCTTAACAGAAACCGCACCCTGTGGGCATTCTTCCATACATGCTCTACATCCTGTACATCGCTCCGCATAAAACAGTAATCCTTTTTTATACGACTGCGTTTCCGGATTGTGACACCACTTACATGAAAGCGGACATCCCTTAAAAAATACTGTTGTCCTTGTACCTTCCCCGTCATGGATCGAATATTTCTGTATATTTGTGATCAAAGAATTTTCCATTACATCTCACCCTGCTTTTCGCAGCGACTGCAGGTAGATTGGAAGCAGCTGCTTACCTTTTTCCCTCAGGCTATAACTGCCGCCTTTCAGACACCAGTCATAGATCATTCCCCGCTCCAGAGAAGCATAATTATCCGCCAGATTTTCCGCGCTGTCTTCCTTACTGAATTCGCCGTTTTTCTGCCCTTCCTCAATCAGCTGTGGAATCAGATGATAATAAAAACGACTGTTGTCCAGCATATTCTGCCCCTCCTGATCTCTGCTCATATAAACATGACTTACCAGATCAAAAGGAACCTGTTCCTCAATCAGCTCAAACAACGCCTGATTCAGATAAACCAGCTTTTCATACTGACTGAATCTCGGATTCATGGAAACCATCAGGTCCACATATTTCTGGTCAAACAAATCACCCATTGTATCCTGAAGTTCATCTTTTTCAGTGAAGTATTCGTAGAACTCCGACTCTTTTATTTTTGCTCTTTCTATTATATCTGCTACTGAGGTGTCTTTGTATCCTTTTTCTCCAAAAAGGCTCCACGCCGCACGCACAATCCTGGAGCGCACACTTTCCTCCTGTTCTTCCATTGTTCCCAGAAGGAATCCACATTCCAGCGGATCATCGTCATCCAGAATCCAGTTGTTGTTTCCGGTAATATAGGCACTTCCGGTAATTTTAGGAATGATACCATTCTTTCCATCGATTTCCACCTCCTGCGCGATCTCCCCTTTAAACAGAGATCCGGTAATACTTTCATAAATAAACGTATCCCCGGGTTTCATTTTTCCTTTTGCATACAACGCCACCATTTTGGCACTCGTTCCTGTGCCACATGGGCTTCTGTCTACCTGTGCATCGCCAAAAACCACACAGTTTTTCAGATCAGCTTGTTCATTTTCTGTCGTATCATAAAACTCGACCAGGTCAACGGTTGTGATATCCAGATACGGATGTCTGATTTCCACTGTACGGTTGATTTTTTCTCTCAATTCCATTCCGATCTGTGTCAGTTTTTCCACATTCTGAAGTTCCAGAGAAATCCCGATCTCTCTGGCATTTACAAGTGCAAAAAAAGAGCCTCCGAAAGATATGTCAAAATGAATTTCTCCCACCCCCGACAGTTCTGTACACAGATCTTCTTTATACAAAAATGTCGGAACATTCAGGATGCTGACTTCTTTCGCCTTACCATCTACTACATGGACATTGGTACGGATCAGGCCTGACGGCGCATCCAGAACTACTTCTGTATACGGCTCCTCTGCCGGAACCATTCCCGTTTCCACCACCATGGATGCAGTTCCGATACTTCCATGACCGCACATATTCAGACAACCGCCACTGTCCATAAAAATTACACCGAAATCCGCCTCCTCATGAACCGGCTGTGTCAGAAGAGCCCCGAACATATCTCTGTGTCCGCGTGGTTCCAACATCAGTGCAGAACGAAGAACATCATAATTTTCCATAAGATATTTCTTTTTGTCCATCATGGTATCTCCCGGAAGATACGGAAATCCATCATAAACGATTCTGGTTGATTCTCCCATTGTGTGCGAATCAATTGTTTTGATCTCATAGGCATATGGCAGAACTTTTGGCTGAAATCCCATTGCACATCCTTCCTTTCCTATAACGTAAAAAAGCAAAGACATCTTTTACAGACATCTTTGCCGAACATAAACTTTATATAATTTTATCTTATTATATAAAACCGCTTTTCATTAGTAAAGAAACACTTTCTTATCCCTGTCATTCCAAATTTTAATAACATCAAAAGCTTTTACAGATATTGCAAATGCTTCCTTTATCCGCCATAATGTCAATAACCGATGGAGGACCACAGACAATGTGTGTCCTCTTTTTATTTTGGGAGGGAGTGATTTTATGGACATCAGTAAATATGCACTTTTCGCAGATGTTGCCGACACAGGAAATTTTACAAAAAGCGGAGAACGTATGGGGTACACCCAGCCCGGTGTCAGTCATATCCTGAAGGCCATGGAATCTGAATTCGGTTTTCCACTGTTTGTCAGAACAAAACAGGGTGTCGTCCCTACCCATAATGCCGAGGCGATCCTTCCTCTGGTACGTCAGCTTCTTGCCGTCAACGAACAGCTGGAGCAGACCGTCAGTTCTCTGAACGGACTTACCAAAGGTCATTTTACGATTGCTTCTTTTGCAAGCATCGGACGCAGCTGGCTTCCCACTGTGATCCATACATATCAGCAGAAATTCCCCGGAATCGAAATCGAACTTCTCGAAGGCGGAACTGATGACATCGTTCACTGGGTTGAAAACAGCCGCGCAGACTTCGGACTTTTAAGCAAATGGAATGTAGATTCTCTGGAATGGATTCCACTGTACGAAGATCCTCTGATGGCAATTCTCCCCAAAGACATGGATATGCATAGAAAGAAAGCTTTCCCAATCACAGAAATGGCCAATCAGCCTTTCGTTATTTCCGCGGAAGGTGTCGATTATGACATCCATCAGGTACTGAAAGAAACCGGCATCGAACCGGATATCCGTTTTTCCTCCATGGATGATCATGTGGTAATCTCTATGGTTGCCAATAATCTCGGAATCAGCATGCTTCCAAATCTTGTCATCGGAAACGCACGAGCCCAGATTCAGGCATTGCCTCTGGAACCCAATTTTTCCAGAGAACTTGGTATCGGTATCCGTTCCTATGCCGGTCTCTCTCCTGCTGCACAGCAGTTCATCGCTACCATTCAGGAGCACATAAATACTTTTTAAATTCTAGTATCAGTCAACGTGTGACTCACTCGGGATATTTCTATTCCGTATAGGTATTTCCATTCTCATCAGTCCATGTACCATCACCATTGTCGGTATAGCCTACACCGTTTGAATCACGATAATAATAATCACCGTTTGTAGTCTCTTTTATATCCACCGTTCCATTGACGCCCTGAAGCTCACGCTGCTCCAGTTCGATTCCGAAATTATAATTCTCATCATTCCATGTACTATAGGAATTTCCATTGGCATCTGCCCAGGTACCATTTCCCTGATAACTGTAACGGAAGCCATTATCATCAGAATAAGTTCCGTTTCCGTTATCGTAAAGAACTCTGGATTCGGTATCACCTTCGCCAGCTGCCACGATTGATGCAACTCCGGAAGAACCACTGAATCCACTGGTGTATGGCACTCCGTCCGGCAGCTGCTCATAATAATAGCCATCACCATCGGTAGGATAATCATTTTCAGAGGTTGTATTTTCCGTTGCCTGCGCATTGTTTTCCCCGTCAGATACAGATGACATTTCCGTAGCATTTTTTTCTGTGGAGTTTTCCACATTTTGTGACATATTCTCTGTAGCCGTTACTTCTGTATCATCCTGCCCGCTCTGTGTTTCCGTGATTTCCTGCATATCTACCAGTTCAGAAGGCTTCTCTGTCTGCTGCATCGGATTCTCATTACGAGTCTCATTCCCCTCTGCCTGACCGGTTCTTTCCGTACCGGCAGACACTGCAGCTTCCGTTAGTTCTGACGAAATATTAAACGCCAGATTACCACCTGCTAAAAGCGCCGCCATCAGAATTCCCGGAAGGATTCCTCTTCGAAGCTTTCGTATATTTATCATATACATAATTCTGTCCCTGAATACCATTCCGCTGTCATTCAGGCTCGCTGTTACATACGGAACCTGATTATCCATCGCAACAGTTCTAAGAAGCAACTGTCTGTACATACTGCATTCCTTCCTGTTCACGCTGTGTATGACTGCCGTATCACACAGATTCTCAATATCTTCATCTGCCTCCTTCAACATCAGAAGAAGAAATGGATTAAACCAGTACACAGAAGCACCGATTCGAAGAAGCATCTTATACCAGAGGTCTTTGTGGTAATAATGTGTCAGTTCATGATAGAATACAAGTTTTCGTTCTTCTGCCGAATAACCGGTTGCCGGAAGATACAGTCTTGTACGAAAAAGCCCGGCCAGAAGCGGTGTTGTAAGTCCTGCATTCTGCCTCAGCTCCGGAGCTTTTCGAATATGTCTGTTTCTGCATGCCTTTCTGTATATCTGAATGCTTACCGGATCACTGACCGGAAGACTCATTCTCTCCAGATTTTTCACTGACAGATAATACGCCACAAATTCTCCCGCCATTTTCAGAATTGCCACGATCAGCCAGACTGTAAGAAAAATACCTGTTGCAATTCCCGTCCATTTACCATTCTCATGAATAGCCGGTGGCTTCTGAATGGAAACTCCTGCGAAATTCTGTGTATTTTCACTCACAGGCTGTGCAGTATCAGAGACCTTTGTAGTCTGCACCTTCCTCTGACCACCGCTTTCCGTGACAGATTGCTGCACTTTAAAATCCACAATTGAAAATGCAGCCGGCAAACGTATCGGAATCAGAAGGCTGAGCACGACAAACATCCATATGAAATATTTCCACCTGGCTGATACTTTATTTTTAAGTGGACGCGCAAGCAATTTTACAAGTAAAATCACAATTGCCGCAATAATATTTAATTTCAGAATATGCAAAACAAATACTTCCACAATCCACTATTCCTCCCTGTCTTCGATCTCCTTAAGAAAATCGCTGAGCTCATGAATTTCTTCCGAACTGATTTTTTTCCCCTGATAAAGGGATGTTACAAATTTTTTCAGTGAATTTCCATAAAGTTTCTCAAGAACACTCTGGCTCTCATGTGCCTGATAATCTGTCTGTGAAATCAACGGCGTATATAGATTCATTTTTCCCTGCTTGGTCACTTCTACAAATTTTTTGGATTCCAGTCTGGTCAACAATGACAGGATTGTTGTCGGTGCAAGATTTTTCCTGGTATTGATTACTCTTTCGATCTCCGGTCGCGTCATCGGCGGAGTACCATTCCACAGAACAAGCATAATATCCAGTTCTGATTCCGGAAGCCTCTGATATGTTTTTTTCACTTTTTTGCCTCCCTCTGTTACTAATTTCTACAAATGTAGGATCAATTTAATTGTATCATATCCGCAACCAATTACAACTGTTTCCTTTCCACAACGAAACAACTCACTTATCAGTTTTCTGTATAATTGTTTCCATTCTCATCACTCCATGTTCCGTCACCGTTATCAGTAAATCCTGTCCCATTATCATCGCGGAAATAGTAATCTCCATTTGTAGTCTGTGTAACTGTCACGCTGTTTCCATCTGCATCTGTAAGAGTGTGCTGTTCAAGCTCTGCTCCCATATAATGTGTATCATCATTCAATGCCTGCCAGGTCTTACCGTTTTGGTCTGTAAAATAAATCTCATCGTCAGTCGTGTAGACTGTTCCATCATCACCGACATATTCACTGTCATAATTTGTATAAATGATTCTGTCTACAGAAACACTGTTTCCATCGCTGTCAAATAACGTCAGAGTAGCTGTAGAAAGAACATCTGCATTTTCTTCTGAAGAACTTGCCCCATCCGAGTCACTTCCGTCTGCATCTGAAGAAGAGGATGTCGCTCCCACACTCTGGCTGTCAGATGCATTCTTCGATGTAGAACCATCAGTAACTGCATCACTTTCCTGCCTTGCAGACGACGGATTTCCCGGATAGGAAATGTCCTCTATCAGTTTCCTTACTTCACTGATATCATCTGCATCTTTTGCATATCCAACCGCCATATACAAGCTGTTTCCCTCAGAATAAATCGTCTGATAACATGCCTCATATTTATCATCACATCTGGCAATTTCTGCCTTAACATCATCCACCGAATATTTATAGACATTTATATAGTCACTGCCATTTGTGTAACTTGCATAAGCCCCTTCCGTATTTGCCTTCTGCCATCCGGAATCTGCCGGTGGCTGCATATAAAAATCACCATTCCCGGCGGCCATAACATTTCCACCGGAAAAAACACCCAGCGCCACAGCTGTCATCAGTGTCATTAATTTTACAGATTTCATCTTCATAATAGATTCTCCCTTTGACTTTTATTTTCTACTTTTGTAGAAGTTATTTTCATTCTACATCTGTAGAATATTCCTGTCAATTCTTTTTTTCTACAATTGTAGAATTTTTTAGACGCTTGTCGTACCGCTGCCATCTCCAATATGGAACAAAGCAGACATGTTCCTCTTACATAAAAAAATCCACTGTAATATTCCCCGTTCACAGTAAGTAACTGTCGGCTTTCTATTACAGTGGAAAAATCTTATACCTGCTATTTTTGTTTTCTCAGAAAAATTACATTCCTTTTGCTTTCTTCACGCACTCCATCTGTGCCTCGATCACTGCACTGCGCAGTCCCTTTTCTTCCAGAACACGTACTGCCTGAATCGTTGTTCCTGCCGGTGAACATACCATATCTTTCAGTTCGCCCGGATGTTTGCCGGTTCCCAGCATCAGTTTCGCACTTCCGAGTACGGCCTGTGCCGCAAATTTATATGCCTGCGCACGCGGCATTCCATCTGCCACGGCTGCATCTGCCATCGCCTCAAGAAACATAAATACATACGCCGGAGAACTTCCGGAAACACCAACTACGACATCCATCAGACGTTCCGGGATCACTTCTGTCTTACCAAAGGTATTGCAGAGAGTCACTGCAAGAAGTGTTTCCTGTTCCGTCACCTGTTCATTGACGCAGAGTGCCGTCATGCCCTCGCCGACCATCGCCGGAGTGTTCGGCATCGTACGGATGATTTTTGTCCCTTCTCCCAGGTGTTCCCCGAGCCACTGCAAAGTTTTACCCGGTGCAATGGAAATAAAAATCTGTCCTTCTTTTACATTATCTTTGATTTCATCCAGCACTTCTTCCAGAAACTGCGGTTTCACTGCCAGAAAAACAACGTCTGCAAAATCCACAACCTGTGCATTTGTGTCTGCCTTCTGAATGCCCAGTTCTTTCTCAATCTTTTCACGGGTTTTATCTGATTTTGCAGATGCGATCATATCTGCATTCTTTACTTCACCGCTTTTCAGAATTCCCTTTAGCATGGCAGTCGCCATATTTCCGCAGCCGATAAAACCGATTTTCATGATAATCTTCCTCCTTATATGAAAACATTAAATCATATGCAGGTGCTGACAATACCATCAGCATCTCCTCTTCGTCACTTTACAATTCTATAGTAATATTTTATCTATATCATACCTGTTTTCACACAAAAAGTAAAATACTATCTTCTTATTTTGAACATTCTCCATTGTTATCATCCTGCTTATTGAAAGTGTAACGTTTTATGGTATTTTGCGTACTGATCAAGCAGATCACTCCACCTCTGTCCCTCCGGTTTGTTTTCGTTATTGTTGTAATTATCCGGTCCCTTCAGTTCATCCATGTATTGAGTATAATCCAGAATGTAGATATCAACTGTGGAAATGTCTCTGTCTTGGATTGCAAAAATATTGCAGTTTCCGGCAGAATCATTATATGGAAGTTTATTTCCGTTCGCATCAAGCGCTACCATAAAGCAATCACTGTCAGAACCCTCTTCATAAAGTTCATTTACTGTCAGTTCGTACGGAGTTCGGATCACAGATTTGAGCCCGATCCCTGCTTCATTCGCGTCGTTAAGTTCCAGAACCTCGGTCTGAGAATCGTCTACTGTAACCGGAATATCAAAGTTCCAGTCACCTTCATATTTGTAGTAGCCCGCATCTGTTCCATATTTTTCATAGTCATCTTCTGACCATTCATAATCTGCTTCCAGTCCTCTTACCTTCGTGATATCCAGATGCAGATTAAAGGTATCCGGAATCTCAATATCTTTAATATATTTCTGATATTCTCCACCACGCTCAGATACTTTATTGATAAATTCTTCCAGCAGCGCATATCCTTCATCCGTTTCATCATTTAAATCATCCTGTGTCACGCCCATCTCATCCAGTACCTGCTGTGTCATTTCGTTATACTTTTCATTATATTCCGTATAATTTTTCGACGCCTGTGCGAGATCATAACGGAAAATACATGCATAAGTTTTATCATCCAGGAACTGCCCTTCCACCTGACCATCGATAACCGGATCTGCATCTGCATTAAAATCAACGCCACCGGTCATATCCAGGTCAATAACCGGTGTACCGCTTTCTGCTATGGTTTCCGTCTCTGGAAATGGCGTATCACTTTTAAGCTGCATCGTCATGTAAACTGCCTGGCTGTTGGCAAATACTTCGGAACATGTGATCGTCAGACCGTCAGCGGTTTTGGTGTAGGCGGTATCTTCTTTTGTTGCCGTAGCATTTGGGGCAGCTTCATTCCCTGTCGTATTGCTTTCTGTCTGATTTCCTTTCTCTCTGTCGGAAGCAGTATTTCCATTTTCTTTTGTCTCAGTTCCATCAACAGCTTCCAGTGTCGTTGCATGATCTGCAAAATCTCCAAAGAAGCTTACGTTGTCCTGTAAGATTTCAAAAAGTCCACCCACAACCGGAATATTTTTTGCCATGACCGGATTTGTCATATAAAATATAAAACCAACTGCAAGTACTGCCGCCATACCGCCTGCAATCCTGCCCCCGATTTTCATCCAATGATATGGATCTTTTGGAGTTTTTTTCTGCATGGCAGTATCATTTTCAATCATGCGATATGCCTGATTAATCCGCTCATGTACAATTACCGGAATTTCCGTATCCTTCTGAAGCTTTTCCTGAAAATCCATTTCATTATTATTAAACGACTTCATTATGCACGTCCCTCCCTGACCTTATACTGATACATTTCTGCAATCTGTTTTCTTCCACGTTGGAGACGGGATTTCACAGTACTCTCCTTCATATCCAGAATCTCGCTGATCTCCCTGATATTAAAACCTTCCATATAATAAAGCAGGATTACCAGACGATACTTGTTATCCAGTGGTTCCAGTACCTGTGCCCATTCCTTCGACGCATATTCCTCTTCATAAAAAGGTGTTTCCGGCATCTCATCGGTGTAAGTAACCAGATTCTTTCTCTTCAGGATATCCTTACATTTATTGATCAAAATGCGTATCATCCATGTTTTGAAATATTGGTTCTGTTTCAGACTTTTCAGATTTTCATAACATGAGAGAATGGTATCCTGTATCGCGTCGGCAACGTCTTCATCGTTTTTCAGATATGCACAAGCGACCTTGTACATGCTCTGCACCTGCTCATCCATAAGCCGGCAGAACGCATCTTTGTCACCTTTTTTCGCCTTTCGTATCAAAAATTCATTCATCGTAGTCTCCATTCTCCTGTATTCGACCGGTCGTCAGGAAATGTTGTGTAAAAGCTTTGTTTATGTGCTTCTACTTATTAGACGCGCAAAACATCAAAAAGGATGCAGATTTTTTCATAAAATTTTCCATATGCCAAAAATACTGCAGAGTCACTGGAAGGGGAATGGCTCTGTGGCATGTTATTGTACTACTTTGCAAGCAGCATGGACAGATAAAAAGTTCTCGTGGTGTCCTGCATAGAATAGCCGATCGTCTGCAGTATTTCTTTAACCTTATCCAGTGCTGCTTCTTTTTTTCTTCTGTTTCAACAATAATCTCCAGTTCCAGATAATCCCCAAGATTGGTAACAGTATCAACGCACGCTGTGATATTCTCCCTGTGAAAATACTGTCTCAGCTTTTCTACCGGAGGTACCGGTCGAAAACCGATGTGTTCGAGTATTTTCCGACAGATTTTGGCATCACCTACAGTTGTTTCCAACTCCTGTCTGGTCATGGAAATATTATCCATTTTTGCCCCCTTATATGTAATGGCTGCACTCCTCTTGCCTGTCATTCGATTCTCCGTACTGCGTACACGAAAAGCCTCATCCAAAGCGGCAAAATCATGATGATCTGACGTATAATAAGTATCCGATTCCAGAACAAGATCTGCCCTCACAAAACCCGTTTCTTCCAGAACCCTCTCTATATCTGTCCTGCTGTTTATCTTTAGTTTAATCTCAACTTCTACACTCATATTTGCTCCTGCTCCTTACATTAAAATACTGTCCGATTACCAGTTATTTTCTGTTGCTTCCAGCCACTGATATGGATTTCTTTTTACTTAATATATCACAAGTTCATATCAAACACATCTGAAACCGGACACATAATTCTAATATCCATCAGTTTCCCCAATAGTATGGCATGTCGCAGGAAAGCCTTGCCTTACCATCTTCCCAGACTCAAAAATCCAATAAAAAAAGAGGAATCCATTTATACGAAAATCTCCCCTCCTGAAACACCAGGAGAAATTTTCACAGGATTCCCCATACAACAAAATTTCTTATTCACACCCAGCCCAGGGTATGCAGAGGGACGGGCAACGTCCCTTTGCGGTTTTACAAAATCACTTTGCGGTTTTATATGATTCTTTAAATCACATAATCTTTCTGAACAGATCTTTCAGATCTTCCACACTTGCATCTTTCGGGTTGCCCGGTGCGCATGCATCAGCGTGTGCAGATTCTGCAAGGAACTGAAGATCTTCTTCTTTAATTGCTTCCAGTTTTGTTGGAATTCCTACATCAACAGAAAGCTTTCTGACTGCATCGATTGCAGCTTTTCTGTACTCTTCCTGAATATAAGTAAACTTCTTCACAAGCGCATCGTAAACTGTTTTTCCCTGTCCCATATGCTCAAAAGATTTCACCAGAAGCTTGTCAAAATACCAGTTGATCAGATCATATTTATCCATAAAATTTCTGTAAAAAGTCTGCCTGGTAAGCCCACATTCTGCCGTAATCTGCTTTACTGTAATGTTTTCTACCGAAGTAGATTTCATACATTCTTTCATTGCTCTTGCGTGCCGGTATTTCGTTTTTTCTCCCTTTGTCAGATCTCTCTGGTTGCCTGTTTCAGCCATTCTTTTTCATCCTCATTTAAGTATGGTGTGATTGTCTCATACACTTTGTGATGGTAATTATTTAATAGTTTTCTTTCATGGTCAGACATCTGTTTGGGATCGATTCCCTCCAGATCAAATGGAACCATTGTCAGTGTTTCAAACCTCATAAACTGTCCGAAAGAAGTTTTTTCTGCCTTTCTGCAAAGCACAAGATTTTCATGTCGGATTCCAAATTCTCCCTCCAGATAATAGCCCGGTTCATCAGAAGTAAGCATACCTTCTTCCAGTATCGGCGCCGGATGATCCGGGAGATTTTTCCAACGGAAACCATTTGGTCCCTCATGCACATTTAAAAGATAACCGACGCCATGTCCAGTGCCATGATTATAGTCCTCTCCCAGTTCCCAGAGTGGTCCGCGCGCAAGATAATCGAAGTTTAATCCGGTACATCCATACTTGAATTTCACAGCTGCCAGATTCAAATTCCCACGCAGAACAGCGGTAAAATATTTCTTTTCTTTGTCGCTGACCGGTCCGAGAACTATCGTTCTTGTAATGTCTGTCGTGCCTTCCAGATAGTGTCCACCGGTATCTGCAAGTACCATTCCTTTCGCTTCGAGCGGAATATCCGTCTCCTTTGTTGCACTGTAATGTACAATAGCAGCATGTGTTCCATATGCAATGATCGGATCGAAACTGTCCCCGATAAAATGCTCCTGTTCACTTCGGAATTGATAGAGTTTTTCCGCCGCACTCAGTTCTGTGATCGTCTCTTTTGTCACATTTGTTTTCAGCCAGTGAATGAATTTAGTAACCGCCACTCCGTCTTTAATGTGTGCAAACCGCTCATTTTCCATCTCTGTAGAGTTCTTGACAGCTTTCGGAAGAAGTGTCAGATTTACCTCATCCAAAATCACCGCATCTGCCGGAATATTGCTCACAAGGCGACTGTTGACACCGGATTTGGAGAGAAGGATTCTGCTGCCGGACGGTATCGCCTGTACGTAAGAATAAACTTCATTATATGGATAAATTTTCACTCCGTCAGCTTCCAGATTCTCACAGATTTTCTGCGCAAAGGCACTGACATTTGCATATAACCGAAGCTCGGTATCTGTCATGATCAGATAAGAAAGCACCACCGGGCAACAGTGAATATCATTGCCTCGGATATTCAAAAGCCACGCAATATCATCCAGTGAAGTCAGTACAAAAACGTCTGCATTTTTTGCTTTCATCAGCTCGCGGATCTTTGCAATTTTATCTGCTCTTGTCTCACCGGCCCATTTTACATCAAGCTCCATCACCGGTTCACATGAAAGTGCCGGACGGTCTTTCCAGATTTCCCCGATCAGATCATCATCTACCGAAAAACTAATGTCTTTTTCTCCCAGAAGCTGCTGCAATTCTTCCGCTTCTTTCGCACTTACTGTACGTCCGTCAAATCCCAGACACATCTTCTGTTCCAGTTTTTCTTTCAGAAATTCATGGACGGTCGGAACTCCCGGTTCCCCGGATTTAAACAGTTCGATCGTACTTCCCTTAAGCTGATCTGCCGCCTGAATAAAGTATCTGCCATCCGTCCAGAGTCCTGCCATATCCTTCATGATAACCGCTGTTCCTGCCGAACCCGTAAAACCTGTAATATATTTTCTGCATTTAAAATAATCACCCACATATTCCGAACCGTGGAAATCATCCGTCGGAACCAGATATGCATCGACTCCTTTTTCTTTCATAAGAATACGAAGAGCTTCCAGCCTTTCTTTTACTGTCATAACCTACGCCTCCCGCCTGATAATCTGTAAATCTGTAATCCATGTTAAACAGATTCTTTCTGTTTGTCAACTAAGGGAACTGCCCTTAGACCCGTCAGGGGACCTCGCCGCTCCCCTGACAACCCCTGGGCTCCTTTAAACCTCCCAGGCTATCCAAATATGTAAACATAAAAAGTACCAGAACACCCTGTCTATGTGTGGAGGAGGGTATCCTGGTACTCTGTTATTCTATTGGTTTAATTGAATTAATTCTTGCTTTGCGTGGCCCGGTGGGATGCGCGAGGGGAGAGCGGCCTTCGCAACTGTGAGCGCCCTCCCCTCGCATAGGGTTTTACCTGATTGCCAAATCATTGACGGGCTGCCGGGCAGTCCCCGGCAATCTTAAATACGATTTTCCGGACATTCTGCTTTTCTTTATTTTTTATGCAGGGCATATGTGCATCCTGCGGTGCATAATATCCGAATGTTCCTTCTGTAAGAATATTGAACCCGTGATCCCCTGCTTTTTTGTAGAACAGAATGTCCTGATCCGGTGTCCTGTCTTCTTCCATCTCCAGTTCATCTGCAAAATCCACATAAATACGCTCTTCGCCTTCTTCCATAAACTGAAGATCCGCATATTTTATGTGCGCTTCCATCCGGGCATCGTCTTTATCTTTTGTCTCATAAGTCTGCACCAGAGCAAACAGATTCTCACCATCCAGCTCATAGCGTCCTTCCGCAAGATGCTCACTTTTGTCCTGTTTTATAAAATCTCTTATGAGTTTTCCGTATTCTGCAAATTCTCTGTATCTATCAAGATTTTCTATTTTATCAAAAATCATACTCCTGTCTCCTGTTTTGCTTTGTCCTTGCCAAGAAGTTTCTTTACAACAGGTCCGAGTACCGGCGACAGAAGGGAAATTGCTGCCAGTGCAAGGAAAACTGCGCAAATCGGGTGCGTCAGGAAAATGGAGAAGTTTCCGTCACTCATGGTAAGGGCGCCTCTGAAGTTTGTTTCTGCCAGTGCTCCAAGAATGATACCAATTACAATCGCAGACATGGAAAACTCTGTCTTATTCATAAAGTATCCGAGGAAGCCACAGAATACCATTACAAATACATCATTCATGGAATTGTTATAAGCATAGGCACCAACAAAAGTAAGAGTAAAAATAACAGGGATCAGGATCTCTTTGGGAATATTTACAACCTTGACAAATACTCTGATCAGAGAAAATCCCATGAGACCCATAACTGCGTTTGCCAGAAGAAGGCCGATAAAAATTGCATATACAGAGCTTGCCTGCTCTTTAAAAAGCAGCGGTCCAGGCTGCATTCCCTGAACCATCAATGCTCCAAGCATAATTGCTGTCGCACCATCACCGGGAATACCAAGTGTCAGCATCGGGATCATTGCACCACCGGATACAGAGTTGTTTCCGGCCTCCGGAGCAACGATACCTTCCGGTTCACCATTGCCAAAATTATCTTTATATTTTGACCATCTCTTTGCCTGATCATAAGAAACAAACGAAGCGATGTCACCACCTGTTCCAGGTACACATCCAATAAAAGTTCCGATAATAGAGGAACGGAGAAGTGTTACAAACACTCTCTTAAGATCCTCCCATGTAGGAAATACTCTGGTAAGTTTTACATCTGTTTTTACATATTTTTCTTTATAACAGTCCTCCACACTCTGAAGAACCTGAGAAAAAGCAAACAGTCCGATCAGGATCGGTACGAAAGAAATACCGCCCAGAAGATATGTAGAACCAAAAGCAAAACGCACAGAACCGCTCAGATTATCAATTCCAATAGTTGCGATAAACAGTCCGATAAATCCTCCCAGAAGACCTTTTAAGATAGATCCAGACGAAACACTGGTGATGATACTAAGTCCGAATACTGCAAGTGCAAAGTACTCTGGTTTTGAAAATTTCAGTGCCACAGATGCAAGCATCGGAGAAAAGATGATCAAGCAGATTGCACTGAAAATTCCTCCAAATGTGGAACCAAACGTAGATAAACCAAGTGCTCGTCCCGGCTGCTTCAATTTCGTTGCCATTGGATATCCGTCCAGAGTGGTTGCTACAGATGCCGGTGTGCCCGGTGTTTTCAAAAGGATTGCCGAAATGGATCCTCCGTATATCGCTCCACAGTATATACCAAGGAGCATCAGGATTCCACCGACTCCCTGGAAGGCAAACGTAAGTGGAAACAAAAGCGCAATACCCATGTTTACAGAAAGTCCCGGCATTGCTCCAATCAGGATACCTGCACCGGTTCCGAAAATAAGGCCTGCCAGATTGCCTATCGTAAATACATTGCCAAGTGCTACTAAAATGTCAGACATTCTTCTACCTCCTTATCTCATAAATATCGGTGCCGGCAGAGAAATGTTCAGGAGCATGCCAAACAGAATATAAACAGCTGCCAGTGTAATAATCGTTGTAAGAGCAATCTTCTTTACGCTCCGTACTTCCATCAGATACATCAGTGCCGGAATGAACAACAGTGCACCAATATAAAATCCTAGAAAATACAGCACCACACAGAACAGAACAATAATTCCAAAAAGGATATAAACTCTGATATTTGCCGGTGTTGAGATCGTAAATGTCTTTGCTTCAAGTTTTTCTTTATTTTTAATCGTTGAAATCAGCAGGCATACTGAAAAAACAATGATCAGAATGCCAAGCATCATCGGCCAGAATCCGGCTCCCGGATCACCTTCGCCAATTTTTATTTTAAGTGACGAAGCCAGCGCCACAACACCCACACCGACCCAAAGCATGATCACAGAAATTATATAATTTGCTTTTTTCATGTTTCCCATTTTATTTGCCTCCTATGATGCAGACAGAAGAATTTTCCTCCTGCCTGCATGACAGTCTGTTTATTCAGTCTCAATATCTTTCAAGAGATCTTCATACATTGCATAGTCATCTTCCATCATCTTCTGGCAGTCATCCCCAATGATGCACTGTGGATCAATACCCTGTTTTTCGAAGTATTCTTTGAATTCATTACTTTCGCAGGTTGTCTTTGCTGCATCTCTCAGCTGTGTCAGAATTTCTTCCGGTGTATCTTTCGGAGCTACAAGACTTGCCCATGCACGGATCACCAGATCATGTCCCAGTTCTTTGAAAGTAGGAACATCTGGATAAATGCTGGAACGTTCTTCTGACATAACACCAAGAATCTTCATCTCGCCAGCATCTACCTGTGACTTATAGCTGGACGGATCAGCGATCGTTGCATCAATATGTCCGCCGGTAAGTGCCGCAGCAATATCTGCGGAACCATTCGGATAAGGAATGTGTTTCAGTTCCACACCAAATTCTTTTTCAAAACTTACTGCTGCCACATGCCAGATAGCTCCCATACCGGAGTTTCCTACCTGAACGGTACCAGGATTTTCTTTGCAGTATGCTGCAAAATCATCAACGGAATCATATGGTGCATCCGCTGGTACGATCAGTGCTGCCGGTGCTGCGATCGGTGCACAGATTGCTGCATAATCTTCCGGTGTTACCTGGCATTTATCCTGCCATGGGAACATTGCCAGCTCAACAGTTACCATTCCAAGTGTATATCCGTCTGCTTTTGCTGCTGAGGTTTCTACCATACCGGTAACACCGCCGCCGTCCGGTTTGTTGGTTGCTACAAAATTAGCTCCATCAAGATTTTCTTTCATATACTGCATAAGACCTCTTGCTGCGGTATCAGTTCCACCACCTGCTGCTTTCGGAATGATAACGGAAATATCTTTGCTCGGATACTTGGCTGATCCACCTGCACTTCCACATCCTGCCATTGTCGTTACTGCCATTGCTCCTGCGAGTACCAGTGCTGCTACTTTTTTACACTCCATAATTTTTTCCTCCCTTGATTATCTCACAATCTTTTGTTCTACACGTTTTGTAAGTTCATTAAGATCTCTTACTTCTTCTTTAAATGTTTCTGTCAGCCCGGATTTATCTTTTGTTCTGCTGTTCAATGTCACATGAAGACCTTCTACCTCAGAAAGATGATATTTTGCATTTACCGGATAATACTGCCTCTCTATCAGCGATGCAATCGTCAGGAAATCAGAAACTTCTTTTGCTTTTTCTTCTTTATAGTGTTCGCAGAGCCATGTGTAAAGCTGCGGATGGAAATTATCCATAACTCCGCAGAAACCTGCTGCTCCTTCCCGCATAGATTCAAGCAATGTCGTTGTATTTGCGTTGTACAGTTTCAGATTAGATCCTTCGATAACTTCCAGCTTCTTTCGGATCTGTGCAATATCACAGCAGGTATCTTTCAGGAAATAAAATCTTCCTGTAGATGCACACCAGGAAATAGTTTCCGGTGTAAGCAGTCTCTTGTACGGATACGGACACTCATAAAAACCAAGCGGAACATTCGGATCCATGTTTTCCAGAATTTTTTTGCAGTTTTCGATCCACACAGAATCATCTTCATCTTCTTTTGCCAGACGGTTAGTTATTAAAATTACTGCATCTACTCCTGTTTTGGCGATTTCATTAAGCTCTGTAATCTGATCTTCAATCTTGTCTGATACATGTCCGGATGCAATTACCGGAACTCTTCCTGCCGCAAACTCCACAGTTTTGGCTGCGTATTTTACTCTCTCCTCAAGAGACAGGTAAAACATTTCGCTTGACTGACATACGGCAAACATTCCGGAAACACCGTTTTTGATGTACCAGTCCACCAGTTCTTTCAGGCCATCATAGTCGATTTTGTTGTCCTCTGTAAACGGAGTCAGCATAACCGGCCATGAACCTCCCGGGAAACGATTTTCCATTTTTTCTTCCTCCTCTTTCCTGTTATTTTCTAATCTTCCAAAAGGCTATATTTTTCCTTTTGTATGTGTATGTGATATATAAAAAATCTTCATCCTGAATAATAGCCGGGTATGCAAATTCGCCCTCACCAGTACTCAGATCTCTGATTTTTTCCCATGTTTTTCCATCGTCTTTTGAAACTGCAAGAGAAATCGGTGTTCGATCTCCCCAGTTTACTCCAACCGGATTATATACAAGAAATAATTTTCCGTCTTCAGAACGTATCATGTCGATTCCACTGTTGTTATTCGGAAGTTCCGTGGCATAAGCTTCTGTCCAGGTATCCCCTCCGTCTTTGGAGTCGCTCCGGTAGATCATGCCTTCAGTACTTCGAAGAAGCATGTGCACCTGATCCGGGATACTTTCCCATAAAGTTGGCTGAATCACACCTCTTCCATAAAAAGACTGCTCACTTACCGGAATGGAACTGTCATCTTTTCCGACTGTTCGCTCTCCACTCTTATACTCCAGCTGACTGATTTCAACTTCCTGTGATTTATTCCATGTTTTTCCATCATCATCGGAACGATCCACAAATGCTTTCCAAATTCCCTGTTCGGTAGATCCCGGTGCCAGGATTCTTCCACTTTGCAGACGGATCGGTTTGTTTCTCACCGGTCCTCTGCCTCCCTGATCTCCCGGAACCAGTTCTTTTTCTTCTCCAAAAGTTTCTCCGTTGTCTTCTGAAACCCGGTACATGGTCCGCCACTTACTTATTTCATTTCCTACTTTGTAAAAAAGGATGATCTTCTTTTCATCAACCCGGAACAACACCGGATTCCAGTGTGCTTCCTCGGACTGTGCCAGAATTTTCGGTTCTTCAAAATGTTCTTCATTTCCCCTGGTGAACCAGATTGCCACATCACCGTTTCCTTCTTTTGTCCCACCAAACCAGGCTGCAAGAAATCTGTCCGGTCCGATTTTCAGTAATGTGGAAGCATGACACATATCTGTGGGACACTTTTCCATAATCAGTTTCATTTCATCCTCCCTCGTCTTAGTGTGTTCTGTATTTCAGAACGCTGTTCTGTTATGTAAATATTTTTTTGTGAACGCGAATAGCTCACGTTCACATTTATAATAATTTCTGCTGTTTATAATCGTGTCTGTTATCTATATATATTCTTTCTTAACAGGTATTTTCAGGATAAACGATTCTCGATCTTCGCTACATATTTCTTGATCAGCAACGCCCATTCCTGAATCTGGTCATCTGTAAAATGAACTGCAAGACCGCTGACACTGATCGCTGCATATAGCTTATGCGTCTTGTCAAAAATTGGCATTGCCACACATTTTACCCCAAACTCATGCTCCATGTCATCGATTGCATATCCTCTCTGCCTTGTTGCCTCAAGCTCTGCTCTAAGCTGAACCGGATCAGAAATCGTATGATCTGTGTAAACAGCAAGATCCCTCTGAAGGTATGCATTGATCTCTTCTTCCGAAAGATTTGCAAGCATTGCTTTACCGATTCCGGTACAATGCATATCAGCTCTCTCACCCAGAATAGAACGCATCAGATTGACAGACTCAGTCGGATAAGTTGCTTCCAGATATACAACCTCTCCATCATGAGGAATGGCAAGATATACTCTTTCATTTGTAAAATTGGCAAGCTCCTGCATATATGGCATTGCTATCTTGATAATGGAAAAAGTTTCTTCCATTGCCCTGCTCAATGCAAAAACCTGCATTCCCAGTTTATATCGCTCTGTCTCTTCATCCTTCTCCAGATAATCCATTGCCTTCAGTGTCGTCAGAATATCATAAACATTACTCTTGTACAGACCAAGACGGTCGCTGATCTCTGTGACACCCCAGGTAGGCTTTACCAGAAAACAATTCAGAACATCCAGTGCTTTTTTTAATGACTTAACTTTGATCTCATCCTGATCCATTGACGTTCTCCTGTTGCTGTTCTGTATTTCAGAACTTTGTTATAAATTATTTTGTAACTAAAGAATAGCACATTTATATTATAATAACAATTGGACAAAATTCATATATTTATTTTCAGTTTTTCATACAAAAGTACCAAACAAAGGGGGGGCTATGTAAACATACAAAAAGTACCAGAACACCCTGTCTATGTGTGGAGGAGGGTATCCTGGTACTCTGTCATTCTATTGGTTTAATTAAATTAATTGCTTTTAGCGGGGCCAAGCAGGGGGAGTCTGAGGGGGAGCTTCGGCCTTTCGCAACTTCGAGATGCTCCCCCTCAGGATTTTCACAGGTTGTCAAACCATTGACGGTTTGCAAGGAAGTTCCTTATATTTTTAGAAAAGTCCAGTAATTTTTCCGGTCTCATCTACATCGATTCTCTCTGCAGCCGGTACTTTCGGCAGTCCCGGCATGGTCATGATCTCGCCTGTCAGAGCTACGATGAATCCTGCGCCTGCGGAAATCTTCAGGTTACGTACTGTAACTTCGAAGTCTGTCGGTGCACCGAGTTTTGTCTGATCATCTGTCAGGCTGTACTGTGTCTTAGCCACGCAGATCGGGCAGTTGCCGAAGCCAAGAGCCTCAAGCTGTTTTGCCTGTTTCTGAGCATTTGCTGTCAGAACAACTCTCTTACCGCCGTATACTTTCTGTACGATCTGGTTCAGTTTGTCTTCGATAGATCCTTCCAGTTCATATGCATAGGAGAAGTCGTTTGGTTCTTCTACGAGACGGAGAACTTCTTCTGCAAGTTTGATTCCGCCTTCGCCGCCTTTTGCCCATACTTCGGAAAGTGCTACGTTTACGCCGAGTTCTTTACACTTAGACTCTACAAAGTCAAGCTCTGCCTTGGTATCTGTCGGGAATGCATTGATAGCAACTACACAAGGAAGTTTATATACATTCTTGATGTTGCTTACATGTTTCAGAAGGTTCGGGATACCTTTTTCCAGTGCTTCCAGATTTTCGTTGTTGAGGTCAGCTTTTGCTACACCACCGTTGTATTTCAGGGCACGTACAGTTGCTACGATTACAACAGCGTTCGGGTGCAGATCTGCCATACGACACTTGATGTCAAGGAATTTTTCAGCACCAAGGTCAGCACCAAATCCAGCCTCTGTGATCGCATAATCAGCAAGTTTCAGAGCCATCTTTGTTGCTGTTACGGAGTTACATCCGTGTGCGATATTTGCGAATGGTCCGCCATGTACAATTGCCGGAACGTGTTCCAGTGTCTGAACAAGGTTTGGTTTCAGGGCATCTTTCAGAAGTGCAGTCATAGCACCTTCTGCATGAAGGTCACCTGCGGTTACCGGTTTCTGCTCTGCAACTTTGCCATATGTGTATCCGATGATGATCTTGGAAAGTCTTTCCTTCAGGTCTTTGATGTCACTTGCAAGGCAAAGGACTGCCATGATCTCGGATGCAACAGTAATGTCATATCCGTCTTCACGAGGCATACCGTTTGTTCTTCCGCCAAGTCCGTCTACTACATTACGGAGCTGACGGTCGTTCATATCCACACATCTTCTCCATGTGATCTTTCTCGGGTCAATGTTCAGTGCATTGCCCTGGAAGATATGGTTATCGATCATTGCTGCAAGAAGGTTGTTGGCTGCACCGATTGCATGGAAGTCACCTGTGAAATGAAGGTTGATATCTTCCATCGGAACTACCTGTGCATAACCGCCGCCTGCTGCTCCACCCTTTACACCGAATACCGGTCCGAGGGATGGCTCACGGAGAGCTACCATTACGTTTTTGCCAAGCTTCTGCATACCATCTGCAAGACCTACGGTTGTTGTGGTCTTTCCTTCACCGGCCGGTGTCGGATTGATTGCAGTTACAAGGATCAGTTTACCATCCTTTTTGTCGCTTTCTTTCAGAAGATTGTAATCGATTTTTGCTTTGTATTTTCCGTACTGCTCCAGATATTTGTCATCAATACCTGCTTTTTCTGCAATCTCTGTGATTGGCAGCATTTCGCACTCCTGTGCAATTTCGATGTCACTTTTGAATCCCATAATTGTCTCCTTTCTGTAGGCGCCGCGTCACTTTTTAGTTAAAAAAAGCAGTATCCGAGGTTTCCTCAAATACTGCCCAGACGGTCGGCTCTGCAAATCTCTGATTCCCATGTGGTGATTTCCACGGCTCCGCCAGTCATCAGAGATTCTTTTAAATTGTTGAGACAATTTTATCATAAAGGCTTTAGTTTGTCAAGAAATTATCAAAATTATTCTTTTCTTTTTGCAAAAGTACAAAAAAATCAAAATAAATTTTGTATATTTTTCACATAGAGTCAAGGACTCTATATACTCTATGCAAATGGGACCTCGCCGGTCCCCTCTGCACACCCCTTGGCTTTTTTACCCCTCCCTGGTTATCCAAATATGTAAACATACAAAAAGTACCAGAATCCCCGATCTCCGTATGGAGAAAGTTATTCTGGTACTCTATCATTCTATTGATTAACTCTAACTTTTTTTGTTTCAGCGGGGCCAAAAAGGGGGAGTCTGAGGGGGAGCTTCGGCCTTTCGCAACTCCGAGATGCTCCCCCTCAGGGGTTTTCTTAGGTTGTCAAACCATTGACGGGGCGCCGGGCAGTCCCCTAGAAGAGTGGTCTCAAGGCGGGGTATAACTCCTTGAACTTCTGGTAACGTTCCTCGTACTTCGCCACAAGTTCTTCTTCCGGCTCTACGGTATCTACGACATGCGCCATCTTTTTACCAATCGTCTCAACATCCGGATAAGCTCCGCATCCAACGGCTGCAAGCATTGCGCCACCCATGGATGGACCTTCTTCTACTTCCAGTACATCGACTTTCAGGTTCATGACATTTGCAATGATTTTCTTCCACAGAGGGCTCTTTGCACCGCCGCCGCAGATCTTTGTACGCTCAATCTTAATACCAAGTTTTCTTGCAACTTCCAGAGAATCACGAAGTCCAAATGCCACACCTTCCAGAACAGCCTGTGTCATATCAGCTCTTGTACTGTCCATGGACATTCCGAAAAAGACACCTCTTGCATCCGGATTATTATGCGGAGATCTTTCTCCCATCAGATACGGAAGGAAGAATACATTGTTTTCACCAAGTTTCTGAATCGGTGCCTGCTCCGCTGCGAAATCTTTTGTCTGAAGAATTTCTTCTGCCCACCATTTGTTGCAGGAAGCCGCACTCAGCATACATCCCATCAGATGATAACTTCCGTCTGCATGGCAGAAAGAATGCAGTGCATTATTTTCGTCAACACCAAAGTTTTTACTGGAAATAAAGATAGTTCCGGAAGTACCAAGAGAAATATTACACTGTCCGTCACCAACAGTTCCTGTTCCGACAGCAGCTGCCGCATTGTCACCGGCACCTGCTACAACTTTAACGTCTGCTGAGAAACCAAGCTCTTCTGCCACTTCCGGTTTCAGTGTACCGACAACTTCCCAGCTCTCATACAGCTTTGGAAGCTGTTCTTCTTTTACATCACAGATTTCCATCATTTCTTTTGACCAGCAACGATTCTTCACATCAAGAAGAAGCATACCGGATGCATCAGAAACATCTGTGCAGAAAGATCCGGAAAGTCTGTATGCAAGATAATCTTTCGGAAGCATAATTTTTGCGATCTTTGCAAATTTATCAGGCTCGTTTTTCTTCATCCAGAGGATCTTCGGTGCTGTAAATCCTGCAAATGCAATGTTTGCTGTGTATGCAGATAATTTATCTTTACCGATCTCATTGTTGAGATATTCTGTTTCTTTCTGGGAACGACCATCGTTCCAGAGAATTGCAGGACGGATCACCTGATCATTTTCGTCCAGCGTTACCAGCCCGTGCATCTGTCCGCCAAAACCAATTCCGGCTACCAGAGAGCGGTCAATTCCTTCTGTCAGTTCTTTCATTCCCTCAACACTCTGGGTAAACCAGTCTTCCGGATTCTGTTCTGACCAGCCCGGATGCGGGAAAAACAATGGGTATTCTTTTGATACGATATTACAGATCTTTCCGGATTCTTCCATCAGAAGAAGTTTTACTGCGGAAGTACCAAGGTCAACGCCGATATAATACATGTCTCCTCCTAACTGTGCACTCCATCATATGTATAAAACTCATGCACATTCTGTTTGCGATAGCTATTGATTTTTTTATCTTTATTTTTCTTTTTGCCAAGACATCCCAGGAAAACTCCCGGGATGCCTGTATTGTTTTATTTTGTTATAGTCAGAATGTGTAGATTAACCCCATGGATTTTCTGTCGGATATCTTACACCTGCCGGCTGGTTGTAACCAATCTTCTTTACGTCCAGTCCGAGGAATTTCACTACTTCGAAGAACTGTTTTCCATAATGTCCGAACATAACTGCTCCGTGATGCGGATAGTTGCCCTCGATCAGTACGTGACGATAGAATCTTCCCATTTCTTTGATAGCGAAGATACCGATACCACCAAAGGATCTTGTCGGTACGTCTAAGACTTCTCCTTCTGCAACGTATGCTACCAGTTCACCTTCGGAGTTGCACTGCAGACGATAGAATGTAATATCAGAAGCAGCGATGTCACCTTCAAGAGTTCCTCTTGTAAAGTCTGGATCAGATCCTGCCGGCTCAAGAAGTCTGTGCTGGATGAGCTGATATTTAACGGCTCTGGATTCGCACATCTTGCATGCAGGAGTATTTCCACAATGGAAGCCCATGAATGTATCTGTCAGTTTGTAATCATATTTTCCTTTGATATCTTCGTCATAGATATATTTCGGAACAGAGTTGTTGATATCAAGCAGAGTAACAGCATCGTTGGAAATGCAAAGTCCGATGTACTCGCTGAGTGCGCCGTAGATATCAACTTCACAGGATACCGGAATACCTCTGGAAGCAAGGCGGCTGTTTACATAGCAAGGTTCAAATCCGAACTGTGACGGGAATGCCGGCCAGCATTTATCAGCAAATGCAACATATTTTCTTGCACCTTTATGAGCTTCTGCCCAGTCAAGAAGAGTGAGTTCGAACTGTGCCATTCTTGCATTGAGATCTTCGTAATATCTTCCTTCACCCATTTCTTTTGCCATATCTGCACAGACTTCCGGGATACGAGGATCATTTTCATGCTCTTTGAAAGCAACGAGAAGATCAAGTTCGGAGTTTTCTTCGATCTCAACGCCCAGTTCATAAAGGCCCTTGATCGGTGCATTACATGCAAAGAAATCCTGCGGACGTGGTCCGAATGTAATGATCTTGAGGTTACGAACACCGATGACAGCACGTGCAACCGGTACAAAATCACCGATCATTTTTGCAATGTCATCTGCTGTTCCAACCGGATATTCCGGAATGTATGCTTCAAGATGACGCATCTTTAAGTTATAGGAGCAGTTCAGCATACCACAGTAAGCATCACCACGTCCGTTGATCATGTCGCCGTCGCCTTCTGCTGCTGCCACATACATGCACGGTCCGTCAAATCTTTCTGCGATCAGTGTTTCCGGTGTTTCCGGCCCGAAGTTTCCAAGGAAAACAACCAGTGCGTTACACTCTGCTTTGTTTACGTCTTCGAGAGCTTTTTCCATGTCTTTTTCGTTCTCAACAGTTACAGGACATTCATAAAGTTCTCCCTTATAAGCTGCTTTGATTGCTGCGCGTCTCTTCTCGGAGAGCTGAATCGGGAAACAGTCACGGCTTACTGCAATGATTCCAAGTTTTACTACTGGTATATTGTTCATGATATAAATTCCTCCATATTATATAGAATATATTTTTGAGTTCTGTTATTTAATACGATCAGTCGATTCCAACATTTGCACCTTTCAGTCCGTTGAATGCACCTTCGATAGCTGCTTCTTCATGACCGATCAGCCATTTGTTCTTCGCTGTGAGAAGCTTATCTTCTGCTTCGGAAGCTGTTTCAAAAGTCAGTTCTGTGTTGGTTCCTTTCGGAAGGACAACGACGCACTGGAAACCGCTTTCATTTACATGGCATGGTGCATAATGCAGTGTAGTTGCATATACTTCGATTGCAGTTCCTGCCGGAACAAGGAAAGCTTCTACTTTTGATGTGTCATATGTAAAATCTTTCTCCACATCCTGCTGATGTCCGATCAGCAGTACAAGGTCTGTCACTGCAACGTTGATCTCGGAGCTGCGGTGGTATTCCAGACCGTTTAATTTCTTGTTATGTCCGTTGCAATATCCGATTTCGATTGGCAGACCGCCATATCCCTTGTTCTGCAGTTCTTTTGCAACCGGCAGTGCTTCCATTTCTTCTACGGAAGGAACATAAGTCACATCCTCCGGAACCGGCGTGTGTTTCATTTCCTTCAAAAGTTCCGTAAAATCATACCCCTCCAGTACTTTACCATATCTACGGAACGCGTCATCTGCTACATTCTGAATCCTCACCTGAAGTTACCTCCTTTATTTTTTATGCTGAATTCAGTATAGCATGAGCTGCTTTCAATTTCGCCAGATTTTTTGTCCTATTTAGTGCACTTTTTTGACCTTGTATTTTTTTAGTTGTCAAAACATTTGTAAAAATTCCAAAAAAACAAGCGCCTGTGAGAGCGCCTGTTTCCATCTTTTTTTATTCTTTATCTGCTTTGCCGAGTTCACTCGGCAAAAGGCCGTAACGCTTCTGAAATTCTCTTGTAAATGCGCGGCTGCTACTGAATCCGTTGTCCAGTGCGATCTGGCTGATTGTCTTGTCTGTATTCAATAATTCTCTGTAAGCATAGGTCATGCGAATATCCTGCAGGTATGTCTTAAAATTGACATTTGCATATTTCTGAAACATTCTGGATAAATATGCATCCGAATAGCCAAACATATTCGCAACTTCAGCCAGTTTCAACTCTTCCTGATAATGTTCTCTCATATAGGAAGTGATTCTTGCAAGCGCATCCAGACGTCGGCTGTGACGTACTTCCTGCTCTCCTGCCTCATCAAGACGATAATAATTGACCAAAAGATACAATACATCATAATAAAAAGAACGGATTTTAAACTCATACCCGGTTCCGCGTTTACCGTAAAGTTTATACATTTCACGCACAAGTTTTGAAAGCTTCCCGTCCATTTCCGGTATGCTTCCCGCAAAACGGATAAAACGGTGTGCCGTAAAATAATCTTCAAACTGTTTCAGCGGAATCTGCAAAACTGCCGTATGATTTTCCTCCGGTGAATCAATTGAATGCACTTCATTTGAATTAATGATCATCAGCTCTCCCGCCTTAAGCGGATGCTTCTCGTCATTCAGGTAAAATGTCAGCGAACCTTCCATTACCGCAAAAATCTCGACGGATGTGTGCCAGTGCTTTTCCCGTACATAATTACCCTGACTTCCCTCAAACAAAAAGAATTTAAATGGCAGCCCCTCATCCGGGATCACCAGTTCATGCTGGAATTCCATGCCATACCCCTCTCACCTGTATATAGTATTTACTCCCACTAATAATAGTTTACTAATTCATATCATAACATGAAGAAGTTTCATTTACAAGCAAGCGAAAATGGAGAAAATTTTATAAAAATTAGTTACTGTTCACTCCGTTCACAGCAACTTGGTCAAAATCCATTCCAAATCACCTTCGGTGATGGGATTTTGCCCCGTATGTCTCGGGATTTTGCCATATTCATGGCAAAACACCTCGCGGGATATTACCTGTGAACAGTAACAAAAATTAATCATTTGTTATATAACGGAAAACGGTACCTCATGTACAGGTACATTAAATAATGCTGCGTTTTCGATTCCAACACATTACCCAAAATAAAGTACGGTGCACCGGGACAGCAAAAAACTCCAGCGGCAGGGAACTCGCCCGGAGTATCCTCTGAATCTGGTTCGCTTGAAAAAATTCGTCCAAGTATCGGAATGTACAGGTTTTTGCATTGATACAGAAAATGCTGCTGTCTGAGCATCTTTGATGCGAGTTCAGCACTTTTCTGTATCGCTTCTAGCAAAATTCTGTACTTCCTGATACTTTAGAATTTTTGAATTGAACCACGTTCAGAGGATACCTCACAGGCGAGCCCCTCCACTGGAGTTTTTAATATCAATCCCCTCACCGGGAATCCTTTATCTATCTTATTGCATCCTTCATGCTCTTCACATATTCTCCGACATATGGCACGCAATCTTCCCCATAGGTTTCACACAGCTTCACAATAGCTGATCCTACAATCACACCATCCGCCTGGGCTGCCATCTTCTTTGCCTGCTCCGGTGTGGAAATTCCAAAACCAACCGCACACGGAATATCCTTCTGCGCTTTTACAAGCTGAACCATCGCCCCGATATCTGTCGTGATCTGGCTTCTCATACCGGTAACACCAAGAGAAGACACACAGTAAACAAAACCTTCTGCCTCTTTTGCGATCATAGAAATACGCTCATGGGAGGTCGGTGCGATCAGAGAAATCAGATCCAGTCCATACTTCTCTGCTACCAATGCAAACTCCTCTTTTTCCTCAAACGGCACATCCGGAAGAATCATCCCGTCCATTCCCACTTCCGCTGCTTTCCTACAAAAACGCTCTACACCGTAAGAAAAAACAACATTCGCATACGTCATAAATACCATCGGAATTGATGTATTTTTACGGATTTTTGCAACCATATCAAATACTTTATCAGTCGTAACCCCACCAGATAAAGCACGTAAGTTCGCCCCCTGAATTACCGGTCCCTCTGCTGTCGGATCAGAAAAAGGAATGCCGAGTTCGATCAAATCTGCACCGGCTTCTTCCATTGCATAAACGATTTTTTCAGTAACATCAAGAGATGGATCCCCACAGGTAACAAACGGGATAAATGCTTTTCCTTTTGCAAATGCTTCTGTAATTCTCTTATTCATGGATATCCTCCCCTCTGTAACGTGCGATTGCCGCACAGTCCTTATCTCCACGTCCTGAAATTGTAATAACTACGATCTGATCTTTGCGCATCTGTGGTACAATTTTTCTTGCATAAGCCACAGCATGAGCACTTTCGATTGCAGGAATGATGCCCTCTGTTCTTGACAGATATTCAAATGCATCTACCGCTTCATCATCTGTTACCGGCACATATTCCGCACGTCCAATATCATAAAGATGTGCATGTTCCGGTCCGACACCCGGATAGTCCAACCCTGCTGAAATTGAATAAACCGGTGCAATCTGACCATATTCATCCTGGCAGAAATAAGACTTCATTCCATGGAAAATACCAAGTTTTCCGGTTGCGATCGTTGCTGCAGTCTCTGCTGTATTTACACCACGACCAGCAGCTTCACAGCCAATCAGACGCACACCTTCATCCTCGATAAAGTTATAAAATGTACCGATTGCATTGGAACCGCCACCTACACAGGCAAGTACGGCATCTGGAAGTTTTCCTTCTTTTTCGAGGATCTGTTCTTTTATTTCTTTAGAAATAACAGCCTGAAAATCACGTACGATCGTCGGGAACGGATGCGGACCCATGACAGAGCCGAGTACATAATGTGTGTCGGAAATACGGTTTGTCCACTCTCTCATTGTCTCAGAAACAGCATCTTTTAAGGTCGCAGTTCCTGATGTAACGGCATGTACTTTTGCTCCCAGAAGGCGCATTCTGTATACGTTTAATGCCTGACGTTCCGTGTCTTCTTTACCCATAAAAACTTCACATTCCATGCCCATAAGAGCAGCTGCCGTTGCCGTTGCAACACCATGCTGACCGGCACCTGTCTCTGCAATGACACGTGTTTTTCCCATTTTTTTTGCAAGTAAAACCTGTCCGAGAACGTTGTTGATCTTGTGTGCTCCAGTATGATTTAAGTCCTCACGTTTCAGATAAACTTTGGCCCCTCCAAGGTCTTCCGTCATATGTGCGGCATAATATAAACGAGACGGACGTCCTGCGTAATTGTTGAGTAAGTCTGTCAGCTCACGGTTAAATTCCGGATCATCTTTATAGTGATTATAGGCCTCTTCCAGGTCCAGCACTGCATTCATCAGTGTCTCCGGAATGTACTGCCCTCCATGTATACCAAATCTTCCTTTAGACATTTGCTTGATTTCCTCCTCTATGTTTTCCTTCAAAATATTCTTGTTTCTCTACACTCTCTTCTCTAATCCTGTACTGCTTTTCTTACAATATCCACAACTCTTCGGATCTTTTCCGGATCTTTCCACTTTTCTGTCTCCACACTGCTGCTCACGTCCACCGCAAACGGGTGAATCTCCTGGATCGCCTGCTCCAGATTCTCTTCCCCGATTCCTCCTGCAAGGAAAAATGGACGTTCAATCTTTGGAATCAAAGACCAGTCAAATGTCTTGCCGGTTCCACCGCTGCCCTGATCAAGCAGGATATAATCTGCCGGACTCTGCAATGCAATCTCCATATCATCGGCTGTTTTTATGGAAAAAGCTTTGATGACCGGCTTATCTGTATGTGCTTTTAATTCTGCAATATAAGACTCATTCTCCTGTCCGTGAAGCTGTGCCATGGCCAGTGTTCCATCATCTAAAAGTGACCTTACAAGCTCCATTGACGCATTGACAAACACCCCGACCGGCTGAATTTCCGGTGAAAGATTCTTCACCAGTTCTCTTACCTCATCTGCTGTCACACTACGGAAGCTTTTGGGAAATTCAACGATAAATCCACAATAATCAGGATTCGCTTCATTGACTGCAAGGATATCTTCCCTGCGTCTTAAACCACATATTTTAATCTTTGTTTTGTTGAAATTTTCTGTTTTCATTTCCTGTATCTCTATGTACTTATGCTTCTTCTAAAGGTGCTCCGTTCAGTTCCTCCAGTGCTGCTTTTTTATCTGGACTGCTCATAAGTGTCTCTCCGATCAGCACAGCTTCGATCTGATTTTCATGTAATTTTTTGATATCTTCTGATGTTCGGATACCGCTTTCAGATACAAAAATCACATTGTCCGGTGCAAGTTTACGAAGCCGTATGCTGTTCTGCATGTCCACTTCGAACGTCTTGAGATCACGGTTATTGACACCAACGATCCTTGCTCCACTCTTTATTGCACGCTCTACTTCTTCCTCGTCATGTGCTTCTACCAGCGCATCCATACCAAGGTCTTCTGCCATTTCTCGATATTCCCGAAGCTGTTTATCATCCAGAAGCGCACAGATCAGAAGTACGGCTGCGGCTCCATATGCGGCTGCCTGCAAAATCATATAATCATCGATTACGAAGTCTTTTCGAAGGACCGGAATGTCTACTTCCGATGCAATTTCCCACAGATACTGATCTGAACCCTGAAAATAAAAAGGCTCTGTCAGGCAGGAAATAGCCGCTGCTCCGGCTGCTTTATACTCTTTCGCAATCTCCAGATACGGAAAGTCCGGTGCGATCAGTCCCTTTGACGGGGAGGCTTTTTTGACCTCGCAGATATAAGACATTCCCGGTTTTTTCAGTGCCTGGTAGAAACTGTGTGGTGTTTTTGCCGTTTCAGACTGGATCAACGGATTCAGAAGCATCTGGACTTTTTTCTGTCGGATCTCGTTGATCAGATCTTCACGGGGCATTTCTTTTTTATCTCTTTCGATACGCTCTCTCGTCTTTTCGGCAATCTCATTCAATATATTCATAATAACAAATTTCCTTTTCTTATAAAGTTCAGATATCCAATTCCTTCATTCGGAACAATACTCTGATTTTTCTATTATAGCACCTACTCATTCGAGCAGGCGATAAATTCATCCAGTTTTTTCAGTGCCGCGCCATTGTCAATCAGTTCTTCTGCCATACGGACACCGACTTCCATTGTCTCAGCTTTGCCTGCAATATAGAGTGCTGCACCCGCATTTAAGCATACTGCCTGACGCTTCGGTCCTTTCTCTTCTCCTCTTAAAATTGCCTTTGTGATCTCAGCATTTTCTGCCGGAGTACCACCTGCAAGATCATCTTTGGAACATCTTTCATAACCGAACTGCTCCGGCGTGATCTCATAAGACTGGAACCAGCCATCCTTGATTTCACAAACAGACGTAGGTGCGCTCATTGAAATCTCATCCAGCTTATCCTGTCCGAATACAACCATTCCTTTTGTCACGCCAAGCTTCGCCATTACCTGTGCCAGCGGCTCTACAAGTGCCTGATCAAATACTCCCATCAGTTCCATATTTGCGCCCGCAGGATTGCTTAAAGGTCCGAGAATATTGAATACTGTACGGATTCCAAGTTCTTTACGGATCGGTGCCACATACTTCATTGCGATATGATAATTCTGTGCAAACAGAAAACAGATATTGATTTTTTTGAGGAGTTCTGCACTCTTTTCCGGTGGAATCGTAATATTTACACCAAGTGCTTCAAGTACATCGGCAGCACCGCTTTTTGAGGATGCTGCACGGTTTCCATGTTTGGCAACCGGCACTCCGCCAGCTGCAATAACCAGTGAAGAAGTAGTGGAAATATTGAAAGAATTGGCCCCGTCACCACCTGTTCCAACGATTTCAAGTACATCCAGATCATGCAGTAATTTAATACAGTGTGCACGCATTCCTGCTGCAGATGCAGTGATCTCATCAATCGTCTCGCCTTTCATGGAAAGTGCCGTCAGATAGGAAGACATCTGTACCGCTGTCGCCTGTCCGCTCATGATTTCATCCATAACTGTTTCTGCTTCCTGATATGTCAGATCTTCTTTTTTTGAAAGTTTTACGATTGCTTCTTTAATCATTTTAATTTCCTCCTGATTATTTTTTTATACCAAATTCCTATAACTTATAATCTTTTTTGAATACCTGCGAATTGTTCCGTTGCTCTGCAACTCTCACAATTCTGCAAACATTCGAAATCCGTAGATTTACTTTGTAAATCACTACTTTCTCATGTTTGGCGGGTTCTAAATTCAAATGCTTCTCCATGCAAGCATGGTCAGCATTTAGAATTTTTCACCCTGGTATTCATAAAGTTTTCCACCATCACTTTTCCATCCGGTGTCATGACAGATTCCGGATGAAACTGTACTCCGAAAATCGGATATTCTGTATGTTCGACAGCCATGATTTCACCGTCTTCCGCCTCGGCAGTAACCCTTAAGACATCTGGTAATTTTTCTCTTACTGCTGCCAGTGAATGGTATCTTGCTGCCTGAAAGCTGTCCCCGAGTCCTTCAAAAAGAGGACTCTTTCCAACCGTATAAATGGTCTTTTTCTTTCCATGCATCAGTTCCTTTGCATAGGAGACTTCCCCACCGAAAGCTTCACAAATTGCCTGATGTCCGAGGCAGATACCAAGAATTGGAAGTTTTCCGGCAAAGTATCGAATTGCCTCAATGCAGATTCCTGCATCTGCCGGTCTGCCCGGTCCCGGTGAGAGAATCAGTACTTCCGGCTTCATTTCTTCGATTTCTTTTACGCTGTATTCATCATTTCGTACAACTTTTATATCCGGCGCTACGGAACCGATCAGCTGATATACGTTGTACGAAAAGCTGTCATAATTATCAATCAGTACGATCATTCCAGTCCCTCCTGTGCTTTCTCGATTGCCAGTACAACCGCTCTCGCCTTGTTGCAGCATTCCTCGAATTCTTTTTCCGGAACACTGTCCGCCACAATTCCGGCTCCGGACCGGATACAGATTTCACCTTTTTTCTTGTATACCAGTCGTATTGCAATGCAGGTATCAAGGTTTCCGGCAAAATCCAGATAACCGATAGCTCCTCCGTAGATGCCTCGTTTACTCTGCTCCAGTTCTTCGATGATCTGGCATGCACGGAACTTCGGCGCTCCGGAAAGTGTTCCTGCCGGAAGAATGGAATCAACGGCATCTATTGCATCTTTGTCCTCTCTGAGTTCACCTGCAACCGTGGAACCGATGTGCATAACCTGTGAAAAATGTTCCACAGTCATATATTTTTCTACTGCAACCGTTCCGATCTTACTGATCCTTCCTATATCATTTCGCCCAAGATCGACCAGCATATTATGCTCTGCAAGTTCCTTTTCATCTTTTAAAAGTCCGGCTTCCAGTTCCTGATCTTCTTCTCTTGTCTTACCCCTCGGTCTTGTTCCGGCAAGAGGAAATGTTGTCAGTTTTTTGTCTTCAAGCTTTACCAGTGTCTCCGGTGATGCACCTGCAAGTTCGATATCATCACTGGAAAAATAGAACATATACGGTGACGGGTTTGTCGCTCTTAAAACTCTGTAAGTATCAAATAAGCTTCCCTCTGCTTTCGCCCTCATCGGATTGGAAAGCACAACCTGAAAAATATCGCCTTCATGGATATAATGCTTTGCTTTTTCAACCATATCGCAATATTTTTCTTTTGGAAACTGTGGTTTGATCTCAGATGCCAGCTTCAATGAAGGAAACTCCTCTTTCTCTCCATCGCGTATCAGATCTACCATTTCCTGAAGCTTTTTTTCTGCTTTCTGATAAGACTTTTCAAGGTCATCAAGCATCACTCCTGTAATCAGAAGTACCTTCTGGCGATAATGATCAAACGCAATTACCTGATCAAATAACATCAGATCCATGTCCCTGAAATCCGGATCTTCATGCTCTCCCAGCTTTAATTTCGGCTCGCTGTATTTGATATAATCGTAAGAAAAATATCCTACCAGCCCACCGGTAAACGGAGGCATTTCTTCCATCACCGGGCTTTTATATTCTTTCAAAATCTCTCTTAAAGTGTCTCCCGGATGTGCAACCTGTTTCGTAACCACCTCATCATTGCCCACTTCTGTATGACGGATCTTCATGTATCCATCTGTACAGGTAATTTCCATCACCGGTTCGTATCCGAGGAAAGAATAGCGTCCCCACACTTCTGTCTGGCTGGCACTTTCCAGCAGATAACAATGTCTGCTTGCCTTCCTTAAAGTTCTCATAACTTCTACCGGTGTATATCTGTCTGCATACACTTCCCGGCAGACCGGAACTCTTTTGTACTGTCCTTTTGCTGCAATCTCTCTGATGTTTTCCAGTGTAGGATACATGTATCTTTACCTCCTCCTGATGCATTTCTTAGAATGTGTCTGATAAAGCGGAGCATTTTACGTTATTGGAATATTACGGAATAATTTCCTGTAACATAAAAAGCCCGTCCATGACAAAGATTCCTCTGTCAAGGACGAGCAATAAACTTCACCCGCGGTGCCACCTTGATTCACGAAATGACTCGTGCGCTTTGCGGAATACCTACATATTCCCGGCAACTTACGTATGCCCTACGTCACAGAATACTAAGTTACTACCTTTCCCTGTGCCCTCAGCGGTCCATTTAGCAGCCTGCATTTCCATCCGGCTCTCACCCACCCGGATTCTCTGTGCGCGCATAACAGCTTTCATCTCCGCTTCAACGGTTTAACTGATTAAATTGAATTTTCTATAAAATACCATGATTTTTTTTAATTGTCAATAGGGTTAGACAGATTGCACATTTTTTATTCTCAACTTTGTGATTCCCCTCTTTTAAACTTCGGAGAATATGATATAATAAGCAAAGAGAAAAAAGCAGTGTCATACAGGCACTGTCGTATCATAAAAAGGAGTTTATCCACTATGAAATTTATTTATCCTGCGGTTTTCCGCAAAACTGACAAAGGAACTTACCGGGGATTTTTCCCTGATCTTGAAGACTGTTACGGTGAGGGCGACACACTTGACGAGGCCATCGAAGAGGCTAATGCAGCTGCCTACAACTGGATCACACTTGAACTTGATGAAGATGACTGCCAGCTTCCGCCGGTTTCCGATGAGGATGATCTGGAACTTCAGGATGGAGATATTGTCCGGAATATTTCCGTCAATATCAGATTTTATGAGGGTTGGGATGAATGATCATTCCAACTTTTTTTGTTCAGGGAATATTTACCAGAACTACAGATACCGGTGGAACGTTGATTCGATTCCACCGGTATTTTTGTGTTATGATATTTCCAGAAACATTGCCACAGCAAATTTCTACTTCTCTTTTACTGCTTTTTCTGCCGTTTTCGGAGTACCAGTATCGCCGCTGCCATCACTCCCGAAAGTACAAGGATTCCGACAAATACTTCAAGTGGTGTATTGTCTCCGGTCTTCGGACTGGATGCTGTTTTCACACTGTGTGATACAGCCGTCGTACTGCCGCCCGGTCTTCCCTGCACCGTTGTCGCTCTTTTAAGCGCTGTAGTTGGTTTGGTTGTCGGTATCCGGGTAATGACCGGTATCGCAGCAGGTTTTTTTGCAATCAGTCTTGTATTCACAAACTGAATTGCATCCGTTTTGCTTCCACTTCCCTTCCTTGATGCCCAGACTTCTGATTCGAATCCTCCCTGTCCATCATTCAGGACATATACCGTCACTTCATAGGGGCTCTGGTCATATCGTATATTCTTTACGGAACCGGATTTCTGGGATATTTCATAATGATATTCCCCGGGTTCCGTATATTCGATTGCTCCAAACAAACCTCTGCCCGCTCCATTTGAGACTGTAATACAAAGTTCCGTTTCCTGCGGTATCGGTATCCCGCTTTCCTTTGCAGAAAGCACATACTCAAAAACTCTGCTGTCTGCGCTGTTCTGGTTCCTGTAAATAACCGAAACCGGAAGTGTGACCCGGCAGCTGTTTCCTCCCCTATCCGCCATCACCTGACCCGGAAAGAGCAGTATCCCGATCAGCGCCGAAATGCAGAGCAGCCTGCATAACTTTTTTATTTTTTTTATCATGTCTGATTCACCTGCTTTTCTTTTTCAAGCCGCCCAAAGAGGATCACACGGCCATTTGTTTCTGCCTCAGCACAGGTTGACAGCCCGATCAACCGGTCCTGCCTGGTAATTCCGATGTCCCGGTACTGCACAGCTTCTTTTTGGATATATGCAAGCAGTTCTGCCATGTTTTCCTGCCTTCTGACTTCCGGCCGGTACACCAGCCTGTCATAAGCATCCGTCTGAAGGCACGCATACAAAGTGATTTCAACGCTTCTTCCATCCGGATAAAAAAGCCTCCCTGTCTGATGCTTTTCAAAATAAGTCCTGTCAGTAAACCGAACCACATCTCCAAACATAGCACCATTTGCCATATGATGCCCAAAGAGTAGATTATAACAGTCGCTAAAATCCGATGTGTTTTCACTGTCCAAAAAAACGGTCCCGGACAATGAAAACTCTCCATACACACCTTTGTTTACATATTCCATATCGTCTTCGCCCTGTACGATTGGATAATCCACATGGGTGCCGTCTATCGTCAGCCATCCACGAACATCCGGATTGATTGCCAGAAGTTCATTAAGACCTGCATCATCCTCATCCACTGACACAGACGGTTTATACTTCATCAAATTCTGAGAGACAAACGCCCCCTGATATAGCATTGCCGTATCCCACAGGGCATAGCCGCCGTACAAAAGCATCACAGTTGCCAGAATTGCCGCCACGAAGCTGACCAGCCAGTCACCTGTCTTTGATACAAAAACAATTATTTTCATTTTTTTCCGTAATGTCTGACGCGAAGGAACGCAAAACCAAGGATAAAGGCTGCTGCTACCATGATCGCATATGGAGCGATATCCATTACAATACCCATCGGAGGTGTTGCATCTTTTGTATTTGTATAGCTGACATTCGTATCTGCCGTAATTTTTCCGGTAGCCGTACCATCTTTAGAAGAACCTGCATTTGCAATGCTGGTTGTATAACCATTCGCATTTGCCTCAACCTCTGTAATGGTATAAGAATCATTTGCAGAAAGGCCATAGATTGTAACACTGTCGCCTGATTTCAGTGTGATTGCTGTACTGCTTCCATTCCACTGTTCAATTGTTGTTTCACCATTTTTTGTAACATAATATACTTCATCGTTATTGCTGCTGTTTATTGCAATATTAAACGCAAATTCTTTTGACAGATTACCAAGCTTCCCGGTTACTGTCTTTGATACCGTCAGATCCTGTATCTGACCTTCTGCATGATTATATGTGTTCGTAAAATTTGCTTCCGGCAGTTTGTCTCCGGTTGCCTCATCAAAGAAGCGGTAGTCAAAAGAGTCATCTGAATATTTGTAGATATCCAGAATCTTTTTTTCTGTAGAATAAGCAATGCCTTCAAATCCACTTGTCGAAGTCTCTTTAATCACATAACGGTAAATTCCCGGTTCAACGAACGATGATGCATTGACCATAAGTGCTGTATCCTTCGTTTCCTGTTTACTCCCGATATCACTTTTTGCAGATGAAAAACCAATGCTTCCTGTTGTAGATCCATTCGCAAAAGTTACACCGCCTGCAGGGCCGACTTCTACTTTATTGTCCGGATCCGCAACTCCCGGAGCAATCTCAAAACTAAAAGTTGTATTCGGTGTATATGAATTTTCATATTTTTCCAGTGTTTTTGAAATTTTAAGTCCGTCAACACCTTTGCCGATTGGACTGGTTGCTGCTATGACCGGCACAGCCATTACCGTCATCATTGCACCAGCTATTACAACAGCTGCCATTTTTTTCATAAATTTCGCTTTGCTCATCATACTTACTTCCTCCTTAAATCTTTTTACTGCTACATCTCTGCCATCCTCTGCGGAACTTCTTCCAGATACCTGTTTTTTTCTTCCATGTCTGTCTTCAGCTCTTCCAGAAACTGACGGATATACAGAATCTCATCATTCCTATTCAGTCCTTCCGCCTGTTCTTTTTCATAGATTTTCAGACTTTCAAGAAGTGTCCCGCATACATTGTGGATTGCCTCCCCGTTTCCGTTAAAGCCACGGTACAATCTCCGTATCGCCTCATTTTCCGACATCTGAAATGCTGTCGCATAAAGTTTATGGAGCATATAGGTTCTGCGCCCACCCTCTTTCCAGAGTGCAATGTAACGTGTCCCTTTTTTCGTACGTGAAGACACAACTACATGCGTAGAAACCTTTCTCCCGTCAATTCCTGTGCCGTCTACTCTGCGGACAACTGCATTTTCGTTTATCTCATATAGTCCTTCATATCCTTTTATATCCCGCCACATACTCTCACCTTATCCTGTCTGTAATCTTTTTTACTGCTCCGTCACTCATCCATCAGATACCCGAACGGCGTACTATGGTAATGACTTTTCCTTTTATTTCACTTGTATCAACTACCCCAAAAGACCTGCTGTCCTTTGCTCCTTCCCTGTTGTCGCAGAGAATAAAATACTGATCCTCTTTCAACGCCAGAGGATATTCCACCTCTGAATCATATGCCGGTGTCGTATAAAAAATATTGTCTTCCATCACCGTGTTTTTATTGACCATTAACTCGGACTCATCCGTGATCTCCACAACATCTCCGGGCACTGCCACGATCCGTCCGGTATACTGTATACCTTCCTTTTGGAATACCACAACATCATCACTTTTCAGATTTTTGTCCAGTCTGTAATAAAGCATCAGATCACCCGCACATACCGCCGGCTGCATATCTGCATTTGCCATAGGCGTTAGCCCAAAGACCACTCCAAAAAGAATCCCGATAACCGTAATCAGCAAAAACAGCCTGACCAGAAAATTACGAAGTGCTCTCATATTTCTCTCCGATTTTTATTTTTTCCGCCGTGCCGGTTTCAGAAGAAGTCCGGCCACGCCGATTCCTGCAAGTGACATCACAGCAAACGGAAGTGGCTCATCTGTGATACCCATCGGAGCCGGTGTCTCTGCTTTCCACTGCGCATAAAGCACGTTGCTATCTTCATCCAATGTATCGATTCGGATCACATCACCTTTCTTCAGAAGGATTCCATCGCTTCCGTCCACAGAAGTGCTCCAGCCGGCGAAGTAAAATCCACTCATCTTTACATCAACACAATCGTTATTGATTGTATAGTTCTCATTCGGATTTTCGATTTCCACAACATCGTCTGCTTTTTTCTCTCCATTTACCATACCGCCGTTATAATTATAAGTAAGAGTTGTCTTCCTTTTCTGTGTCCATTTTGCATAAAGGATCACATCCTCTTCCGGCATCACAAATTCATTCCCCGGATAATAATCCATACCGGTACCATCTGCCTCTGTATTCCAGCAGAGAAATCCTTTCGAATTTTCCGGCACCGCCCAGTCTTTCGGGACTCCCGCCATCTTTGCTTTGGCACCGCCCGCATAACGTCTGGTATCAAGCAATGTCGGAGTATTTATTTCTCCGTTATTTGCATCATAAGTAAGTGTGTAACTGCCTTCATTTGCCCACTGCGCATACAACGTAAGATCTTTCGTGAGAATCTGGTCAAAGTTAAACGGCTGCGTTCCTGCTTCATCCATTGTCCATCCGACAAACCTGTAGTGCGTCCTCTCCGGATCTTCCGGCTTCCGTGCCACATGATTTGCTTCAAACTGTTGTTCCGGAATCTGTGTTGCATTCTCCCCGGTCACAAACGTAACTGTGATCGTCTTTGCTCTCCACTGTGCATAAAGTGCCAGATTAGATGCCGGCATTTTTGCATTATCAAAAGAAAATTCAGAACCCTCTTCACATCCCGGAGTTGTATACCATCCTGCAAATTCCGTCATATATTTCGGAAGTGAATTCGGCGGCTGCGGTGTCCAATTCTGATCGGAAATATCCTTCTCGAAACGAATAGATTGAACTGTTTTTACCGGTTTCTGACTGACATTGTAAAATTGGAGGTCATATGTTTTTCGTGTGTAATAAAAATTATACGTTTGGTCTGCATTTTCCCGTCCACCATCGGTCACTTCCTGCTTCTCATAATCATATCCCGTAATATTTTTGGGATTAAAAGATCCTGCCGCATATACAAACTGGCTGTAATCTGTTAATTCTGTATATTCATCATTGTCTACGTTCTGTCCCCAATAACGTACATCCAATTTATACAGATTCGATTGCCAGTCTGCTGTATAATTCTGTATTTCATTGTCTTTATCTGTCCTTATTAAGTCCTCTGTAACTGTCTGACGCTTTGATGTTTTAAGTATTTCTGTGTTTTTTCCGCCTTTCCATCCATTAAAATACCAGTTCCATCCCCAACCACTGTTATTGTACTGTACCTCATTTCCGGCCGGCCATCTGTCTGCGATCGCTTCACCGTATTTTGCGGTAAACGAATAATTACTTCCTGTATATGTCTTTCCTCCGATCTGAATACTTCCATTTCCGTCATTCAGATGGAATTTAAAAACATAAGAATTTCTCGCATAGCGTACATTCAGTACCGTAGATCCGTCACCTGCGATCGTCACATCTTTCGATGCCTTTGAATCATAATGAAAGCAGGAATACCTTGTGGCATTTCCATAAGTATCTGCTTTCACAGTACTTCCGGTCGCACCGCTTGCCGACTTCTGACTGACATAATCATATACACCTGTCGTCAACGTTTCTTTCCAGTACACAACCTTGTAGCCGGCAGTTCCTTCTCTCCATTTTGCATACAAAATAAGATCTGTTTCTACCGTCTGTCCAAATGTGTATGCCTGACTGCAATCCTCATCGGTGAACCATCCGACAAATATATATCCGGCTTTCACAGGATCAGAAGGCTTCTGTGAGTTCTCACCATAGGAAACCAGCTGCGGATCTACTGCCGTTCCACCATTTGATACAAAGCGTATCCAGCTTGCTTTTTTTACTACCGGATAAAGGATAAAATCACCATCTGCGCTGCTGATTGTATATTCACTATCCGGTTGATTGGACTCTGCGTTCCCGGACCAGCCGACAAATACATATCCCACCTCTGCTTTGTATCCATAATTTTCTGAAACAGGTATAATTTTTTCACCATCTGCCAATGCTTCAGTATGAAGGATTCTTCCATGCTCTCCATTATCTGTTTTGTAATAGACATAATGTACATTACTGAACTTTGCAAAAAGATCGAGTTCCACATTTTCTGTGAGATTACCGTCCTGTTTTCCGGCAATCTGTGCACCTGTTTTCAAAAAATCCTCTGCTGTAAATTCCGTTCCGTCTTCCCGAAACCACCCCAGGAATTTTTTCTTATCTGCATTTTCACCGGATGCCGACGGTGTCTGCGGTTTTACCGGAATTTCATTTTCAGAAAGAATCTGGGTATTAATCGGATCTTCTGATTTATCTTCTGTTCTGTAAAAACGGCAGGTTACCGTAAAGTGTGTTTCCGGATCAATAAGGATTGTCTGTACGCTGATTGAACCTGCTTCATCCGAACTTGTCTCTGCATTCTCGGATACCTCTGTCGAATCAGCCGTTTCCTGCTTCGTTACCATCCCCTGATGCTCGTCCGCATCTGTGTCCTGCATCTGCGTCGTCTCTGACACCGGAGTTTCTTCCTGCGTTTCTTCTTTCGTAACTTCTTCCTGTGCCGCTTCTTTCGACTCCTGCGGCCCCTCTTCTGCCGTCTGTTCATCTTCAGGGAGTGCCGTCTCATCAGATTGAACAGCCACCTCTGCTTCATCGTCAGTAACATCCGGACTCTGTGCAAAAATCTGCGGATCTGTCTGGCAGATGAAGGATAAGACTACAGCCAACGTCAACAGGAATGTCATTATCTTTCTTATTCCTTTTAACATTCCGTTTTTCTCCCTTCCTCCTTTTTCATATTTGTCACAGTTTTTATGTCTTTCTATTTCAGCATTACCCCGTTTTCTGTGACACCTATAGTTTATCAGTGAGCAATTGAGTATACAACTTCCAGAATTGCATGTTATAACGTCATTTTTACATATATTTTTCGTTTTTTCCCTACAAAATTCGACATCCATTCTCTGATCCTGATGGATTTTTCGAAAGAAATTTTACACTGTTTTTCAATAAATACAGGACTTTTCGAGCATCTCATGCTATGCTTATAATAACGAATAATCTACGAGGAGTTTTCTTATATGTCTGCATTTTCCGACACACTCAGTCAATATATCAGTGACAAAAATGTCAAAGTTTATTCCATGGCAAAGTACTGCGATACGGACCGCTCCAGCATGTACAAATTTATCAGTGGAAAGCGTAATCCTCCGTCTGATGAAATCATAAAAAAAATGGGCCAATTTATGCATCTCACACCACTAGAATGGCAAAAATTAAAAGAAAGCTGGGATATCGCCAGAATCGGCGCAGATGTGTATTATAAAAGAAAAAGTGTGGAAAGTTTTATCTGTAATTTTCCGGAACGTCCTGCCAAAGATTTTTGTGGCTGTTCATTTACCCCGGATGTTACTTATGCAGAAAACCGGGCCGACTGTATTTCACTGACTTCACAGCAGCACATTAATTATTATGTACATCAGATGATTCTGTCGGAGGCAGACCGGGGTTCCGGTGAAATTCAGCTCTTCCTGCAGCCTGACTACAAATTCCTGTTTAATCTTCTTGCAAGCCTGAATCCTTCCGGTTCTCTGAAGATCAGCCAGATCATGTGCGTCGGAACCGAGACAACCTTTACAGATGATCATCAGCTCATCAACCTGAAATACCTGCACAGCGTATTCCCGCTTTATATGGCAGGGCATGACTACTCACTGTACTATTATTATGACAATATTGAATCACATTACCAGAGCTTTAATCTTTATCCGTGCATGATTCTTACTTCAGATGAAGCGCTTCTGTGCAGTTCAGACTATCAGACCGGCATCTTTTTCCGCTCCGGAGAAGTACTACGTATGCTTAAGAATCTGTACATATCCTATCAGGAACAGTGTACACTGTTCTTCACTCCTGCTCCGCTTACTCCGGAAAACCATGCCGTTATAATCGGCAGCATGTTTGATTCCGATTTCGCCGAAAATGACCTGCTCGGCATCCAGCCGGAATCCTGTCTGACACCATTTTTTACCGGTACTCTGCTGCGTGAGATGTTTAACCACGATCTCCCGAATGCAGATGCGATCCTTGCCATGGCCGAACAGGCATTTCAGATGAGTATGGACAAAATAAAAAATCAGCAGTTTTTTATCTATTCTACATATGAGGGACTTCTGCAATTTGTACGTTCAGGACGCACAGATGAAATTCCGGAGATTTTTTATCATCCACTGACTACTGAACAGCGCATACAGGTTCTGGAAGGTGTATGTGCATGCTGCGAATCCGGTGCGTACCGTTTTCTTCAGAAACCACTGAATCATCTCCCGGGAAATCTTCATTTCTGCATCCGCGGAAATTCCGGTACAATGATCTTCAAAAACAATGCCGGCAAAATTTTTGTACTGAACATCGAAGAGACAAAGCTGGTAGAAATTTTCCGTGACTATCTGGAAAATATGGAGGAAAGCTGTTTTTACAGCAAAGAAGAAAGTGTTGCCATGATTCGGCAGATCATTGATTATCTGAAAAAGGAAAGAACCGAAACAGAATGATCTTCTGTTATTTACATCAAATCTGATAAATATAAAAACACCCTGATGTATACTGAAATGCTCAGTGCTCATCAGGGTATTTCTTTTTCATTTTCATACTCGCCGGATCATTTAACTGTTTGCAGTATATAACATTTTTCCTGCATGAAACAATATGTGGCATATTGTGTGGGCAATTTTTTTACCTTTTTCGCCCAAAATCCTCTCTTTTGGTCTGACCGGTTTGTATTTTGGTTTTTATATACTGCGAAATTTATGATTGACATCTTTTTTTCTGTGTGTTAATATAATTCACGCAAAATTGAATATGGTCTAATTGGAAACGCACATTCTCTTTGAATGATTAACGAACAACACATGCTCACGTAACTTACTATGAACAGTAGTGTATCAATTTAATCATTTTAAGGAGGTTTTTTTATGCCTAAAAACAAATTTCAGGAAGTTATTTTTACGATCATTATGGTATTTTTTATGGTTTATGCGATGATCTGTTACAACATCTCTCTCAACATCGGCGGAATGTCAAATGAAGTTTTTCTCTCCGCATTTCATGAACTTGTGATCATGGGCCCGATTGCTTTCATCCTGGATTTCTTTATTGTATCCAAGCTTGCTTTCATGTGCGCTGCACGTATGGTTGATTTCAGAAACAGCCATCCGTTCAGCAAGATCCTTGCAATCTCCGTGGCATCTGTTGCTTTTATGTGTCCGCTTATGAGCCTTGCTGCAACAATCCTGTTTAAAAATGCCGGCAGCCAGTTCGTCGCTGTATGGCTTCAGACAACCGCAATGAATTTCCCAATGGCATTCTTCTGGCAGCTGATCTATGCAGGTCCGATCGTACGCTTTATTTTCAGACATATTTTCAGAGAAAATGAAGCTGTACAGGCTGTCTCTGCATCTGCTGAATAAATCTGATATAAAGTATTTCAATACAGTAAACTTGCCACTGGCAACTTCTCTTGCATACTTTGGCATAAAAAATCTGGTCTGTGGAGATCTTAGAAGACTCTCTGCATGACCAGATTTTTGTTTTCTTTGATTTCTAATTCAGAAGACCTGGAGTCGAAATCTTCTCTTATTACAGAAGATATACAGGAAGATCTTCATTGATATGAACCGGTCCTGCAACAGTTTCCGGCTCTGCATTTTTTACAAAAGCTGCCTGAAGTTCTTCAGAATTCTGTGGTGTGAGAACGGATGTCTTCACAGTTTTCTTTCTTGTCGTTGTCTTCTTTGTGGTTGTTGTTTTTTTCGCAGTTGTTGTCTTTTTGGCTGCGGTTCTCTTTGCAGGAGCTTTCTTTGCTGCCGGTGCTTTCGCTGCCTCTGCTTTTGCCGGAGCTTTTACTTCTTCTGCCGTTTTTGCTTCTGCTTTTACTTCTGTTGTTTTTGCATCTGCATTTGCTGCACGCAGGATGCTGTCTTTACCTACTGACACGATTCATGACCTCCTCTGCCAATTCCGTATATTCTTTTGCACTTCTGCTGGATTTCTTATATTCAACTACCGGAACACTGTTATCCTGGGACCATTCTACGGAACTGTCTACGCGGATCACATGTTCAAATACATAAATACTTTCCAGCTCATGCAGGGTTTCCATCGTCTGTTTGAAGTAATTTTTACGGGTATCGACCTTCGTAACAGCAATTCCGGCAACCTCAAGTTCCGGTGAAATCTGCTTTACTTCATTCAGAAACTCAAACATATTTGCCAGACCAAACATTCCCCACGGGCTTGCTTCCACAGGAATGATCACCTTGTCAGATGCACACAGGATATTCATTACCCAGCCGCCAAGTGTCGGCGGTGCATCGATCAGGATGTAGTCATAAACTTCGGAATCTTTGATCTTCTGCAGGCATTTTCGCAGGATAAATTCTCTCTGCCACTTTGTAAAAAGCTCATATTCGATTGAACTCATCAGTGTGGAAGATGGAACCAGATCCAGATTTTCGTACGGTGTATGCACGATATAATCTGTCAGATCCGCCTGTTTCCCAATTGCATAATAGAGATTATTTTCTCCCTGTGCATGTTCAAGTACCCAGTCCTCTGGAAAGAATGCCAGCGACAGATTCAACTGCATATCTCCATCCACCAGAAGTACTTTTTTGCCGGCACGCGCCATCGCCGCACCGAGGTTCGAACAGGTAGTAGATTTACCACTGCCTCCTTTGTTATTGGTAAAACAGATCGTCACGGTCTTTCCCATCGGAATCCCTCCATAAAAAATGTCATTTCCTATGTCACATTATAAGGGATTCTGTCAAAATTGGCAATGCTTATTGCTTATTATTTCAACAGGCATTTGTTGTTTGGTTGCTGTTCACTCCGTTCACAGCAACTTGGTCAAAATCCATTCCAAATCACCTTCGGTGATGGGATTTTGCCCCGTATGTCTCGGGATTTTGCCATATTCATGGCAAAACACCTCGCGGGATATTATGTGTGAACAGTAACGTTGTTTCATGTTTCAGTCCAGAATTTTCCCGTCGACGGAGATTGTGACAACCTGCCACGGAATGAATTTCCCGCTGTTCTGAAGAGCCTTTTTTGCTGCCATTTCCAGTCCACCACAACACGGAACTTCCATACGTACAACCGTCACGCTGCTGATGTTGTTGCTTCGGATGATCTCCTCCAGTTTTTCACTGTAATCCACGCTGTCAAGCTTCGGACAGCCAACTAAAACAACCTTTCCTCTGATAAAATCCTGATGAAAATTTGCATAGGCATAGGCAGTACAGTCCGCCGCGATAAGCAATTTTGCCCCTTCAAAATACGGAGCCTGTGTCGGCACAAGCTTGATCTGTACCGGCCACTGCTGAAGCTGAGACTCCATCTTTGCTGTTGCCGGAGCTTCAGTTGCCTCGCGTTTCATCTGACGCATACGGCTTCCCGGGCAGCCCCCTTTTAAATGATGTGCAGCTTTGTTTTGTGCTTCTTTTTTGCGCTGATTTGCAAGTACGGCTTCTTCATCATAAGCTGCCGCTTCTCTCTCTACGAATGTGATCGCGCCGGTCGGGCAAGACGGCAGACAGTCCCCAAGTCCGTCGCAGTAATCGTCACGCAGAAGCTTCGCCTTACCGTCAACCATTCCGATTGCGCTTTCGTGGCAGGCGGTCGCACACGCTCCACACCCGTTGCATTTTTCTTCGTCTATGTGAATAATTCTTCTGATCATAAAATATCCTCCTGTTTTTGTTATTTATTGGTTTCTTCTTACTCTTTTTCTTTTTGTGCCTTGACCTTACACCCAAAGAATACTAAACTAACAAGAAAAAATCCGTGGTTATAACCACAAAATAAGCAAAAACGGAGAATTTTTATGGATTATGAACTGATTTCCCGCACAGCACTGTTTCAGGGGTGCTCCCCCACCGCAACGGAAAATCTTCTGTACGGACTGAAAACTTTTACAAAAAAATATAAAAAAGGAGCCCCGGTTTATCTTGCCGGAACTCCTGTCACTGATATAGGAATCGTATTATACGGTACTGTCCAGATTGAAAACAATGACCTGTGGGGCAACAAAAATATCATAAGTCTTGCACGCGCCGGGGAAGTATTTGCAGAAGCTTACGCCTGTATTCCCGACGAACCGATGATGGTTGATGTCATCGCTATGGAAGAAGCAGAAATCCTTTTTCTGAATGTACCGGAACTTTTCAGGCTTGCAGCCGCCGGAAAAGGCGAATATTCGCATCTGATCCACAATATGACGATGATCAGCGCACGCAAAAACCTGCTGCTGTCGCGCCGTATCCTGCATACCTCTTCCAAAAAGATCCGCGACCGTCTTCTCTCCTATCTTTCTTATCAGGCCGGACTACAGAAAAGCTGCTATGTTGACATCCCGCTGAACCGTCAGCAGCTTGCCGATTACCTCAGTCTGGACCGCAGTGCCCTTTCAAAAGAACTCGGTAAAATGAAAAAAGAAGGACTTCTGGATTACCATAAGAACAGTTTTGTGCTGAAGGATATCGAATAGATTTCATTTGTTTGTATTGCCTTTTGCAGTGCTTTATGCAACAGCTTTATCAGAATTCAAAGGCCTGTTTGATACTGTCATAATGAAGGAATTTATCCTCTGCTGCAAAAGCTTTGATCTCCTCCAGAGTTGCAAACATATAGCCATCTGTCTCTGCTTCCTGCAGGTGCAGATCTTCGTCTTTAACGTCCATGATAAAGCGATATACATCGACGAAATAGTTATCTCCCTCGCCCGGATTTTCACGTTTGTAAGTAAACAAATAACCGCCGTCGGCATCCCGTGCATCAAGGCCGGTCTCCTCTTTTACTTCACGAAGAACAGCCTCGCGTGACTCCTCACCAGCCTGCGCGGCCCCACCGGAAACCTCCCAGCATCCCGGTGCCCATGCTTTCGTCATGACTCGTTTCGTGATCAGAAATTTGTGATCCGGACGCGCCACCACCCCAAGTACTGTCAGATGGTACTCCCCGTCCTTCAGGCACCAGTCGTTGCGTTTCATTGTGCGGCCCGTCGGTTTCTTATCTCTATCATAAATATCCCAGTATTCCATTTCTTTGTCTCCCTGTTGAATTTTGTATTAAACTTTGTATTGAATTTTTATATTGTATTTCTGGTGAATTTCCCGGTCATGCTTCTGGTGTTTATCATAGCATCCCAGGGTGAGGATTGCAAATGAGAGTTTCGGATTTCCATTGACAGCTTCTGCTCTTTCGGCTACTATGAATCCAGAAAATGTACTTGCATGAAGGGAAGATCAACATGAATTTTAAGAATCTGGCAGAACAAAACGAGAACTGGATCATCGAGCAGAGGCGTTATTTTCATGCGCATCCGGAGCTTTCTTTTGAGGAAAAAAATACCACCGGGCAGATTGGAAAACTTCTTGAAGAAATGGGGCTGACTCCTCACTATTATCCGGATTATAACGGTCTCTGGGCGATGATCGAGGGAGGCAAAGCTACCCCTGAGAGCAAGACAGTCGCTCTTCGTGCAGATATCGATGCACTTCCCGTTGATGAACACACCGGACTTGCTTTTTGCAGTCAGAATCCAGGTGTCATGCACGCCTGTGGACATGACTGCCATATTGCCATGCTTCTGGGCGGAATCCGTATGCTGATGGCAAAAAAAGAAGACCTAAAAGGAAATGTAAAGATCATCTTTCAGGCTGCAGAAGAATCCTGCCACGGTGCACAGTACTATGTCGAGCATAGTTTTCTGGACGATGTAGATGCCATTTACGGCACACATATCTGGGGAGAGTTGGATGCACCTTACATGAATTTTGAATCTGGCCCACGTATGGCAAGCTGTGACAATTTCCGAATTGAAATCGAGGGTGTTTCTTCTCATGGTTCCACCCCGCATCAGGGTGTCGATGCGATTTTGACTGCCGCTTATATCATCACAGAAATTCAGGCAATCGTTTCCCGTATGAATGATCCTCTGAATCCACTGGTTGTCACCGTCGGTAAGATAGAAGGCGGACAGCGCTTTAATATTCTTGCTGATAAGGTTGTTCTGGAGGGAACTACGCGTACCCATTCCCCTGAAATGCGCAAAAAAACGGAGCCTCTGCTCCGCAGAATCGCTGAAAATACAGCTGCTTCCATGGGAGCAAAGGCTACTCTGACTTTTGAATATTTTCCGGCTCCTATCATTAATGAGCATGAAGATCTGGTACAGATTGCAAGAAATGCCGCTGCCAAAATGTACGGTTCTGATTGTCTGAAACCATTCCCGAAAATGATGATCAGTGAGGACTTCGCCTACTATATGGAAAAGGTTCCGGGTGTCTTTGGGCTGGTCGGAAGCCAGAATAAATCTCTGGGTATCACCGCCAAAAATCACAACGATCACTATACCGTAGACGAAAGTGTCTTAAAACGCGGAGCCGCTATGTACGCACAGTTCGCGTACGATTTTCTGGAAGAAAAATCAAAATAAAAGCTTCACCGCCGGGAAATCCTCCCCGGCAGTCATCAAAATCTCTTATTTATGCTGTATGCAGTCCACAATCGTCTTCAAGATTTCCTGCATATTCAGCGGTTTAGCGACATGACCGTTCATACCGGCCTCCATACTTCGTTTCCGGTCTTCTTCAAAAGCATTCGCCGTCATTGCAATGATCGGAATCCGCTCTGCTTCTTCGCGCATGAGACCACGTATTGTCCTTGTAGCTGTAAGGCCATCCATCACCGGCATCATAATGTCCATCAAAATCACATCAAATGTACCATCCGGTGAATTTTTGAATATATCGACAGCCTCCTGTCCGTTCCATGCTTTCGTAAGTACAGCGCCTTCATCTTCCAGAAGAAATTCTGCAATTTCCATATTCAGCTCATTATCTTCAACCAGAAGTATATGCAATCCTGCAATAGAAAGCTCCTGTTCTTCTTTTTCAGAAGTTTCTTCCTCTACAGCATCCTGATTGATTTTCAACGGAAGGTTGATCGTAAAGGTAGTTCCTTTTCCTTCTTCGCTGACGACATCAATCTCTCCATTCATTTTTTCAACCAGCTTCTTAACGATGGAAAGACCAAGTCCTGTACCGCCGAGAGTCGTACGTGCTCCGTTTTCTTCCTGCGTGAACGGTTCAAACATATGCTTCTGGAATTCTTTACTCATACCCTTTCCGGTATCCACACAGGTAAACTCATATATTGCATATTTTTCACTACAGGATACCTCTTCACAGTGCAGATCAAGGCTTCCGTTTTCACGATTATATTTAACTGCATTACCTGCGATATTCAACATGATCTGGCGTAAATGCACCGGGCTTCCGATCAGTTTATAGTGTTGGTAGTTTTCTCTTTTGTATGTGAAATGTATGCCTCGTTCTACTGCCTGTACCTCAATCAGAGCAACCACTTCATCCAGCATTTCCCGCAAATCAAACGGTATTTTTTCCAGTTCAATTTCTCCGGACTCCATCTTACTCATATCCAGAACATCGTTTACCAGTTCAAACAAAAACATCGCCGCACCGCGGATTTTTTCTCTGCATTCCTTCTGCTTTTCCATATCTTCCGGGAAATGATCCCCGATATTCAGCATACCGATCACGCCATTGATCGGTGTTCGGATATCGTGGCTCATTCTCCGCAGAAACTCTGTTTTTGCAACATTGGCACGTCTCGCTTCTTCAGCAGCCTCAATGATCTGATTCTGATATTCCTGTTCTCTGCGTTTCTGCTCATCAATATTCTGCACAGCAAAAATCACAGATTCAATTTCCCCGTCAGCCTGAATTCTCTTCGGAAGCGCTGTCAGCATATGCCAGACACCAAAAGCATCCTGAAACGTATAATTCAGGGATTCCTTTCCCTTCAGTCGTTCCGAAAGTGTGTTGATATCTGTAATTTCCCTCATCCCTGCCTGATACTCCTTACCAATGCAGTATGAAGTAATTGCATTCATCGTCTGTTCCGCACCATGTAAATATTTCACAATTTTATGAACTTCCTCCGGTGCACGGATAATTTCAAGTGTCTTATATTTCAGATCAACCACGTAATTCGTAACATAAATCCGGCTGATCGCATCGATAATATTATGCTGATACTCAAGATTTACAAGCTGTTTTTTTGCCAGTTTCTGGTGCATAAAGAGCAGGGCAAGCCATGCAACAAGATAGAATGCCACAGCATATGCAATGACCATACCACTCTCCGTCAAAACTTCGTTTTCCCGAAAAAATACATAAATATAATACTGACCGTATTTCGCATAGCTGCCATAAAATACCTTACCGTCTTCTTTTACACGGATCAGTGTGTCTGCTTCCTGCTTTTCATTAAATATCATAATGCGGGGACAGTCCTCAATCCTTTTGCCCTGCATAGACTGATTGTTTGAACTGATTACTTTTTGACCATCTGAGAGTACAACCGTACCATCCCGCTCCACTTTATATCCGGTAAGTATGCTTTCAATACTGAGTTCATTCTCTATATCCGCTTTCGTACTCGCACTCTCATAACACAAAATAATGCTCTTTCGATCCTCTGATGCCATTGCAGCATAGTAATAATATTTCTCTTCAGATGTCTCTATCCGATCGGACAGAATTTTCTTTGGATACGTCAGAAGATCCTGCAGCTTCTGCGCTTCAAAGGCAGTATTCCATATCTTATCCTCTATCTTTTCGGTATACTGACTGTTTTTTACATGCAGATTTTTGTCCAGAATCAGAATACCTGTCAGTCTCTGCTCTTTTAAAAACTGATGCATATTTTTGTCACTGATCATTTCCTGCTCCGAAAGACAGCGTTTCAATTCCGTTGCTTTCTCGGCAAGATCCATCTGAATCCGAATTTTATTGTTTGTAAGAATATCATCATAACGGCTACACTGCTCTTTCATAAATGAAATAATCTCCGCAGCATCCTCGTTGGCTTTCCTGATTTCCAGCCTTGTCTGGATTTCAAATACCACACTCAAAATCAGAATACCCGGGATCAAAAACAGCAAAAGCAGTCTTACCGTAGTATTTTCGGTTATTTTTTTAGTATACTCCACCATAACTACGCTGAAATCTCATCGATCAGTTTCAGTTCTTCTTCTGTAAACGGTGCACAGCTGACTGCTTTTACATTATCAAGAATCTGCTGCGGTTTTGATGCACCGATCAGTACACTTGTAACTTCGTTATGATGAAGCAGCCATCCGAGTGCCATGTCGGCAAGTTTCTCGCCTCGCTGCGCTGCCAGATCATTCAGCTTACGAATCTGATCCATTCTGTGCTCATCCAGTGTACTTTCTTGTAAAAATCTTCCATCTGTACGGATACGACTGTCTTCCGGAATACCATGAAGATAGCGGTCCGTCAGCTGGCCCTGTGCAAGAGGACTGAATGTGATCAGACCTTTTTTCAGTTTGCCCGCCATATCTTTTAATCCATTTTTTTCTACAGTTCTGTCAAAAATAGAATATCGATTCTGGTTAATTACAAACGGACAATGCAACTCTTTCAGGATTGCAGATGCTTTTTCCAGTGTAGGTCCGTCATAATTGGAAAGACCGACATAGATTGCTTTTCCACTCCGCACTGCGCTTGCCAGCGCTCCCATTGTCTCTTCAAGAGGAGTTTCCGGATCCATTCTGTGATGATAAAAAATATCGACGTATTCCAGTCCCATTCGTTTCAGGCTCTGATCAAGACTTGCAAGAAGATATTT